>Ga0181471_100314_pt1 | contig 15932 bp, 13 predicted proteins | sample InSIn5gowninarea_FD_119083 | JGI IMG/M metagenome (GOLD analysis project Ga0181471, IMG submission 119083) | Clean room microbial communities from NASA Spacecraft Assembly Facility at Jet Propulsion Laboratory, Pasadena, California, USA -... ...
TTGAGCTTCTTGGCACACCGCTGTGCTGGTATTGGCCTTCCAATCACTTCGCAGTTCCATGCTTCTATTGGGTATCTGAGGTTCCTTTCCTTTCGATGATGGTGGGTCAAGTATGCAAAATCATGTACTGGCATGCACGAATGTCTCCTTGATCTTGTCCAGATCAACTGTGGGCTGCTTGTCTTCTACCTTTTGAACCCATGCTCCACTAGGCTTTGTTGGTTGTCCACCAGTAACCATGCCACTCCGCGTGACCACATTCACTATCGGATCGGTTGTCCATTGTTCTATTCCAATGAGTTGGGCATTCTGGCTTTGCTGTTTCTCCCAAATCTTTGCCAGTAATACTGGGCAGTCTTCGATAACATGATTGGGAGATTTACAATAGGCACATGTAACCGTCGGAGTGTCTCATGCGAAGTGACCCTATTGTCCACATTTATAATAGATGATCGGTCCTTTTCCTTAGCCAAATGTTCCTTGACCTCCTCCTCGGCCTCTATATCCACCTCTCCCTTCATATCCTCCTCACCCTCCATAACCTCCTCTTCCGAGGTCATACTGCGCACCTTCGACGAGGTGATTCTATTGTTCACTTTGCATTGCATAGACATCCTATGTCCTTTCCATCATCATGTCTAGCGCATGACAGTGGCTATCATCATGTCCTACCGACGAGCAGAACATACAGTACAAGTTTTTTGGAGTCTTTGTGTATTTATGCAACATGTGGCAGTCCTGGGGTCTATGACCTTCTTGTTTGCATATCTCGCACCATAACCCTCCTGTCTATGGTAGTGGATTAGGTGTGCCACTTGCAAGGTACTGCGTGAAGACTGGGCACTATTCCTTTGAATGTCCTTCAGTTTTGCATCTGGTGCACCATACCTCTTCACATACCTCCTTTTCTTTCTTCAAACTTTGTAGTTCTAGGGTGATGTTAACCAACTACTTCTGGAGTTGATCCATCCCTAATGTTGATTCATACATCGGTGAAGCTTCCAATCTCATCACGATTTCTAGGGCTTCACTCTGCGAGGTTACCTTTTGTTGCATTAGTGGTAACCGAATATGTGGTAACAGTGCAGCGATAAACCATTCCTGATGTTGTTGCACTGGGAATGCAAAGTTGACCTGTCCCAGTAGTGTCTTGAATCGTTGATCAAAATCCTATACTGATTCATGTGGCATCTGCTTCATTTCTTTTAACTCGATGATGCACTATGATTCTGATTTAGGTTTCTTGAACTCTTTTTTCAATTCATCCTTGATCTCCTGTATGGTCTTTGGCTGCTGTGTGCTGGTTGAAAACTTCATAAACCATGTTAGGGATCTGTCCCTAAATGTAGTTGCCAGCTGTGCTTTCTTAGTGTCATCGTTATGTACTTGTTTAATGTTCCATACTGCTTCGCACAAAAAGAAATGATGGTCGGGGTCTTTTGTACCAGTGCCCTGAAAGGCAGGCAGTTTGATATCGTCACCCATCCTGCTCCTGTGTAAGGGAGGATTCTGTTGCGTACTTGAAGAACTAGGATACTGTGGTTGTGCACGGGGCCAGTTGTTCTGCTATGGCTGCACACTAACAGGGTTTGCCTAGCCACCACTGGGTATTTGTAGTGTTCGTACATAGCCTCTCAGGCTACTTCCAGCCAAAGTAATCAGTTCAGGTGGCGAGGTAGTCTGTGTGTTGCTCTCTAATAACAACGCAGGTGTCTTCTTGAGTCTTTCACTAATTCTTTCAGGGGTCTCTACTCTATGTATTTCTTGATACTATTCAGTATCTTCAATGTTTCCTCTAAATCTTTTTCCTGCCCTTGTAAGGCTAGGATCTTCTTGCATTCCCTCTATGACTTATAGGTCTGATCTCAATTGTAAAACTCCTTTATCACATAACAACATCTTAATCCATAAATTCAAAGAATTTAAAAACTTACCTCGATAGCCCTTGAAGAACTGATGTTCTGCTTCATTGTATGCCTTTAGTGTGTCAACAACAAACTCTATGATGAATCCTGATAGCGGGCTAGTAAGCCAAAAATCAACTGCTCTTGAAACAATGTTGTTGGTGTTTTTTAGCCTTTGAACTGCTGCTTGATTCCACTATGGAGGTCTGTCACTTCGTACGTATCTAGTACAGTATGCTAACCTCGCAATCCATGAATGTAACTCTGATGGGAACGTAGCAAAGAACACTTCGTGGATGTCGGTATAAATGTACTTTTGTAACCACGCTTCATCGTCGTGGTTAGGGTTTCTGTTTTCTGTTTTTGTGAACTCCTTCGCCTTGGTTTTAAACCAAGCTTTGATCTCACTTAGCTCAATGTGCCACAATCACATTTCCTTCAGAGTTCAACTGACAATGGAACCGTTGTTGACTACTTTCTGGTTAGACCCGGGTTTACTTGTACTATGCAGCAACAAACCCCTTGATCACTGGCCCTTTCGGCAACAGGCTGCAAAGCAACCTGCAATCTCACCCGAAGTGACTTATGGGGGAGTAGAGAAGCAGGTTTCTCTACTCAGGTGGCTGTGGTTTCCTAAGTAAGTGTTCTTACTGCGCAACTACTAAATAGATCTACTGCATAGTAACCTATTTATGTCTTAACACCGATCTACTCTTTACTTGTTACTGTTTTTAACTGCGCACTTTAGATATCTTATAAATCTTCACATTCATGCATAAAACACATACTGTAATTTATTATTTTTGTTGTTTTATATGTATTCTTCTAGAACTCCAACTTTGACATAAATATAAACACAAACATAACATAAATAGACACAATGCACCAAGATTTATGTGGTTCACTACCAATGAGGTAGCTACGTCGATAGGAACTTTGTCTTTATTATATTCGGTAAAGGGGTTACAAAGTTCCTACTGCGCACTTCTTCGTAGTATCTCTCTTCCTTTTCTTCTCTTCTCTTCAGAGCCTCTGTGCACAAAGTGGCCAGAGCGCTCCTTCTCTCTCTCTCTATCAATACACTAGCCTAAAAGATATGCAGGACAAAAAGGCTAAGCCAAGAGCAATGTATTGACTGCTTTCCTCCTACTATCTCTACTTCTTATATAGAGTGACTTAGGTCACTTTCGGTTACATTTATGTGGACCTAAAGATCCACATCCCCAAAACCCATTACAATATATTCCCAAACCCTTACAAAATGGGGTAAAACCCCTTTCGGTCTTCAGTCTTTGCGTTGTGGTAACCGTGTCGTGCCCTGTTGGCTCCACAACCTCGCTGAAGATCCTGGGACTTTTCCTCAAACTGCGCAGCTTTTGGGAAGCTGCTTTCCTGCCCCAACATCCTCGAAGATGCCTTAAGGTTGTGGGAATTCTCCATTTCTTTATGGATTTAATTTTGTTAGGATCTCCCTTAACACCCTCATGAGATACAATATGACCCAAATATTCGACCTCTTGTACCCCAAAAAAACATTTGGAAGGTTTCGCATACAATTGTTGTGCCTCCAATAGTTGGAGAACCTTGTCAACATGTTGAACATGATCTTCCCAAGACTTGTTGTAGATTAGTATATCATCAAAAAATATAAACACAAATTTTCTAAGGAGGAGTTTGAAAATGGAATTCATCAAACCTTGAAAAGTGGAAGGTGCATTAGTAAGCCCAAAGGGCATGACCAAAAATTCATAATTACCTTCATGAGTTCTAAATGTTGTTTTCTGAATGTCTTTAGTCTTCATTCTAATTTGATGATATCTTGAACCAAGATCTAGCTTGGTGAAGTAGATTGCTCCATTTAATTCATCCAACAATTCATCAATGACAGGAATGGGAAATTTATCTTTAACAGTGAGCTTGTTGAGCTCTCTATAATCTGAACACATGCACCATGATCCTTCATTCTTAAGCACCATGACCATTGGAGTAGAGAAAGAACTTTGGCTTGGTCAAATTATACCTGCTTCTAGCATTTCTGCAACCATATGTTCAATTTCACTTTTCTGGGCATAAGGATATCTATATGGTCTAATGTTGGGAGGAACACTTCCTGGAATCAAGTTAATAGCATGATCATGATCTCTAGTAGGTGGGATACCTTTGGGAGTATCAAATACCTTGGAATACTTGTCAAGGACCTTCAGGATATCTTGAGAGACTGCTAACTTAGATGTTTGAACATCTAGTGAGCGTAATTGTACAATTACACCTCTTTGTTGCTTCTTCAAAATTTTAGTCATGCCATGAGCACTGATTATCTTATAGGGTTTTCCTTCTATACCCCTTAATTCAAATTCCTTTCCTTCCCATAATAATTTCATGAAAAGTTCTTGAAAATTAAAATCTATCGTCCCCAAAGATTGTAGACATTGGACTACTAATACAATATCAACACCCCCCATTGGAATGGAAATCATTGGACTATTTAGTACATATTCCCCCATGGATAGTTTGATATTATGGCATTTACCTGAGCACTTTATGGTTGCTCCATTTGCAACCATCACTTGAAACTATGGTGCTGGATATATGAAACAATTCAAATCCTTCGCTATCTTAGAATGAATAAAATTATGGGTACTACCAGAATCAATCAACACTATCACCTTTTTCTTCTTTATATATCCTTCTATCTTTAGGGTCTGAGGTGTAGTAATTCCTGCCAAGGAATTACAAGATATGGTGGGAGTGATTTCTTCAAATGTTTCTATTCTCTTTTTCTTCGTGTGTTTCTTGCTCTTTTTCTTCCTCCTCTTCACAGTCTATGTAGAATAATTTATTCTCACCACACTTATGTCCTTTACTATACTTGCTATCACAATTGAAGCATATATGCTTTTCACTTCTTTCATCCATTTGTTGGGGTGTCAACCTTGTAGGTTTGGGTAAATTAGAAGAAGGCGCATTATTTTCTCTATAGGCATTAGAGGGGAACCTTTTAGTAGTCATCGCCATATTTTTACTTTCAACCCTCCTTGCCAACTTGAAGGCCTTCTCTAAGGATGTTGGTTCAAGGATACATAATTCATGTTGAATGTTATCCTTCAAGGTTCCCATAAACAAATCCAACAAATTGTCAGTTGGGATGTTTTTCACTCTAAACTCAACTTTTGAAATTGTTGAATGTGTTTAGAAACTAAGCCCTTTTGCTTGAGATTTACCAATTGGCTAAAGAAGGTATTATTCTTATCATCATGGTAGGATATCAATTCCTCTGTAAAAATGTACCAAGAGATAATAGTGTCATTTTTCTGTTCACAAAGCCATTGGTACCATACAAATTGTTCAGGTTCTAAGTATAATGATGCAATAGTTACCTTTTGTAAGTTTGGAAACTGGTGTAGATCAAAGAACTGCTCCATTTGGAATATCCAAGTGATAGGATCTTTTCCATCAAACTTCCTCATGTCAATCTTGGGAAGTAGAATACCCCTTGGGAACCATCCCTAATTACTTCCAGTGTTAGAATTGAACCCTCTAGGAGTAGACTTACTAAAGGATGGTTTCTCAAAATGAGAACTATTTCTTTCATCATGAGTACCTTAGCCCACATTATAATCATTAGGAAGATTTTCCTCTTGGTGTTGTATGATATTAACAATTCTTTCCACGCTTTCCTCCAACTGCTTCTCCATATTCCCCATATTCGTTTCCATACTTTCCTCCAACTTCTTCTCCATATTCCCCATATTTGTTTCCATACTTTCCTCCAACTTCTTCTCCATATTCCCCATATTCGTTTCCATACTTTCCTCCAACTTCTTCTCCATATTATATAAATATAGTGTTCTCACCATCCCTTTAAATTTTTTCTCCAAGTGGGACACCCTAAATGACTTGTCTTCACTTTCCTCATGGATCATAGTTGAACCTTCTGGAGGTTTCACTGGTGTAGCATTCTTTTTCGGTGGCATCTTAACTGAGTATTACTGAGGTGGAGAAATTCCCAATATGGTTTAAGAAAAGGTCCTCATAGGGTTTTCTATCAATTTATATGATACTCCTTTTATTCCCCCTTTTTCCACTTTTGAATTACCCCAAATGTATTTTATAGTCAAAAGATATGCAAAGTTAAAAAAAAACGCACCTTTGAAAACCTTGATTTCGAGACTATTTTGTTGTCTGACCTCCACCTGATGTAAATATAAAATTTCGGCCCCTCTAAGTCTGAAAATGCTACATATTGTAGAGTTGGATCTCCTCTTTCCAAATCTATAGGTTTCGTCAAATTTTGATATGCCAAGAGGAATTGGTGACAATTCTCTCCCAAAGTGTTGATTTTTGGACTGTTCAAGATAGCAAACTTGTAATGAATGCCACGTGTCACTGTTTTAACTTCATATTCTGAAACTAGTACCTCAGAAACTTCAGTTCGTTTCCTAACCATTCCAACCAATTTCAATCAATTTGTATTTATATAGCTTTAGATATACACTTTTTACCCGGAACACCTGTTTGAGATAGGATTTTGGACTATTGAGGAGAGCGAACTTGTACTGAATGCCACGTGTTACAGTTTTAACTTCAAATTCGGAAAATGATATCAGATAAACTTTTGTCTGTTCCCTAACTAGTCTAACTAGTTTCATGCAATTTGTATCTATATAGCTACAGATATACTCTTTTTACCCGAAACACTTGTTTGAGACAGGATTTTGGACTAGTCACAAACCCTAATTTTCACAAAGTGTATTTTCAAAATTATAGTGAACCAAGAGATGAAATTTTTACTAGAATTTCCTCAGTATGTTTTCTCTTTCCAAACCGAATTTAAGATCCTAAACCTTCTCCAAAAAAAATTGTGCCAAAAATTCCAAGATGACTAGTTTTTAGTAGCCAAACCCTAGAACCATCTTGCTCTGATACCAAATGTTATGAACCAATTGCCAAAATAGCACAAAAACTTCAGGATAAGTACTCCACGACTTGATAAGAAGAGAATATCAGATAATAGGCCACTTCGAGGGGGCAACCTCCTTATACATCAAATAGATTTACAAAGACAAGATAAGATATCATTCAAGTGAGAATACCTCCTTGGTATATATAGAAGACCAAGGGGTATGACTACTACTAAAGGACACCAACCGACAACCCTAATATAACTATTCTAATGTAAGGGCACAACAATAATAGTAGTGGGATTATATGGGGCAAACAATAACAATATAGGGGTTGCATGAGTAGTATAGGGACCTAACATGAAGTTTCGAGGCTGCCACCTAGAAGAGAAATAAACTTTTCCATAGGTCTAATGCTTAGAGGAGTCCCTATATCTAAAGAACCCTATAGTATGAGTACACCTAAACTTGAGCTAAAAATGCAGATTCAAGATATGCTAGAAAAGAAATACATAAGACCAATTGTTTCACCTTGGGGGTCATCGATACTCTTTGTCAAGAATAAGGATGGGACTTTTAGACTATATATAGACTATAGGGAGTTAAATAAAGTTACAATAAGAAACAAATATCCACTACCAAGAATTGACAATTTTTTTGATCAAGAGGGGAAAAGGTCTTTTTCAAGATAGATTTGAGATCTGATTGCGATAAGGTAAGGATCAAAGATGAGTACATAGAAAAGACAACTTTCAACACTTAGTAGGGACACTAAGAGTTTGTGGGAGTGCCATTTGGACTTACTAATGCACCGAAAGCTTTCATGTGTATCATAAATAGTGTCTTTAGTAAGTATTTGGACAAATTTGTGTTAGTGTTCATTTTCAACATACTAATATACTCTAAGACAAAAAAGGAACATGAGGAACATATTATAATTGTGTTGCAAACCTTAAGGGAACATCATCTTTATGCCAGGTATAAGAAATGTGAGTTTTACCGAGGGAAGATTTAGTATTTAGGACACATCATATCTAAGAAAGGGATTGAAGTGGACCTTAACAAGATTAAATCCATCATGGACTAGCCAACTCCTAAAGGTGTAATTGATGTATGAACTTTCATGGGATTTTCTAGCTATTATAGAAGATTCGTTGAAAATTTCTCAAAAGTAGCCTATCCTATAACTTCTTTGCAAAATAAAGACACAAAATTTGTATGGACTAGTAAGTGTAAGGAAAGTTTTCAAAGGTTAAAATGTCTACTCACTACTACATCAATCCTAAAGATAACATATCTTGTTGGAGAATTTGTTGTATGCAATGATGCTTGTAAGGAAGGGGTAGGTGGTGTTTTGCTACAAGATGACCACGTGGTCTATTATGAATCCCGCAAACTAAAGGAGCTTGAGTGGAACTATGCCACTTATGACTTAGAATTGATCTCGGTTATACAGGAATTGAAAGTATGGAGGCATTATCTTTTGGGAAAAATATTTCTACTTAAAAAAACTGGCCTAAAATATTTGTTTGACCAACAAAACTTAAATTCCCATTAGGCTAGTTGGTTAGCCTTCTTAAGTGAATTTATTTTAAGATAAAAGATATAAATGGGAAAGAAAATAAGATAGTCGATGCATTGAGAAGAAGTTTTGATCATATCCACATTGCTACCATCAACACTTATAATCTGATGTGAAAAATCAGATTCGGACAACCTTAGTAAATGATGAATGAAAACACAAGCATATATAAAAAAATGCCCTTTGACTTATAAGAACATATTGTACATACCAAATAAAGAGGATTTAAAGCTAGTAATTATGCAAGAATTTTGCATCAAACATTATAAAAGGCATCCTGGATATTAGAAAATGGTAACAATTATTAGAAAATAGTACTATTGGCCTAAAATGAAAAATGACATAGAAAACTTGATAGAAAAATGCATTGAATATTAGAAAGTTAAAGTTGAACATTGGCATCCAAAAGGCTTATTGCAACCATTTCCCATTTCAGAATGGAAATGGAAGATTATCTCCATGGATTTTATCACCGAATTTCCAAATACTAGAATGTAACATGATGCCATCATGGTAGTTGTTGATAATTTGAGAAAGGTTGTTGACTTTATTCCCATCATATCCACCTTTAAAGCCATTAACATAGTTGATATTTTCATGAAAGAGGTCTTTATATTACATGGAGTTCCTAAAACCATCATCTCATATCGAGATGCTAAGTTTACTTCAAAAATTTGGAAGGCCTTGTTTGAGGGATTAGAAACACAGTTGAGTCTTAGTAGAGCTTGTCACCCCCAAACTATTTGACAAACTGAAAGGATAAACCAGATTTTAGAAGACATGCTTCGAATGCATGTGATGGAGAAGGGAAACAAATGGGAAGACTATATGTATCTAGTGGGTTTTTCTTATAATAATGGTTATCAAACATCCACTAAGATGAGTCCCTTTGATATTTTGTATGGAAGGAGGTGTAACACACTAGTGAGTTGGGATAATATAGTAGATAGGATCATGATTGGCCTAGATATTCTCAAGGAAATGGAACAAGAAGTTAATAAATCCAAACAAAATTTGAAAATACCTCAATATAGATAGAAAAGCTATGCATATTTGAAAAGAACACATAAATAATTTTTTGTAGGTGAACATGTTTACCTAAAAGTTAGACCAAAAAGAAGTTATTTAAAGCTTGGTTAGTGTGCCAAGCTTGCTCCTAGGTTTTGTGGAATGTTTTAGATACTGGATAGGAGTGGACCAATAACATATCAACTAGCCTTATTGGCTAGTATCAAAGTTCACAATTTTTTTCATGTGCCCTTATTGAAAAAGTATATATATGATATTAAATATGTTATTGATTAGGATGTTATTTAGGTGGAGCTAGAAGGGGAATTTTAGCTAGAAGTTCTCTACATTATAGACAAAAGAGAAGTGTTTCTCTAGAACTTACCCATCACTTGGGTAAAGGTGCAGTGGAAGGACTTTGAACCCAAGGTAGCCACTTGGGAGATGGAAGATAAGATGTAGATAACATACTCATCTCTATTCCAATAGTGATATGTTGGCATCTTGTTCTATTGTGAACACTGGGATGATGTTGAATTTTATGGGGAGGGGATGTGACATCCCAAATACCCATACAACATTTTATTTAAACATTTTATGTTAAACATGATGTGACAAAGTTTTGGATGTTATGACATTATTTAATTATATTAGTTCCATATTTGAAGATTTACTCACCAAATCTAAAAAAAAGAGTCAACAAGACAATGTCGTGGAAAAAGAGAGGAAAATAGGTATAATGGACAAATGTTTGGATTCTATAAAAGGAATCTAAAAATTAACATACTATTTTAAACCCTCACAAAAACCAAATCCCTAGAATCTAGGGAAGAGGGAAATATTGGAGAGAAAAGGATATCCAAAATCTTGGAAAGGAAAAAGCCAAGAGGAAGAAGAGATGACTCAATATGGTTGTAGAGAGATGTGAAACAAATCTATTGGACAAGACAAGAAAAAAACATGTACATGGTTGAGCTCTGATAACTCTTGGAACTAACACACTAGTACATTATGCATCGAAATCCAATGGAATTTCGTCAGTTTTTCATCGAAAAAGAATAGTTTTTTTTTATGAAGGTGTAATTTTTGTGTCGTCAATGAAATTTTGTTCATTTGTTTGATAAAAAGGAATTCATCAGATTGTTTTTCATTTTTTCGACATATTGTCATTGTTTGTGTAGCTAACCTTCTCTGTCGAATATATGATATCCTTGCTCGACGTCAAAAACCAATGCATATGTCCGACATACTGACATTGGGAGTTTTGACGAAACCTACCCATATATCTGTAGACTAGTGTCGAAGGCTCCAACAGAAAGTTTGATGTGTATCCAAATATCTTCGATGAAAATTTGTTGTATAAATATATCTAACGTTGCAGTTGTTCATTATATGAACATTAGAGTTTCAATGTGAACGAATTATGCCAAGAAGTGAAAAAATTGACAAATCTTTGTTGGTTATATGCATGTGTCATCGGACACCGCTATGTACGTGTCAAAATTTTGACATAGGTGATGTAGATGTACCCAATGGAAGATCCAATGACATGTCATCGGTAGTATGGATTATGTGTTGAAGTGCACCACATCTTCGATGACATGATGTCAGATATTCCATTTGAAGGGCATCGATAAACTGATGGTATGGAAACTTTTGAAAAACAAATTATCGTGGTAAAATGATGAAAGTGAAAAGACTAGATAACGATTTCAATGTACAATACTTTGAATATTTTCTACAAATTTTGTGGATTACAACCAAATCTACGTTACAATCATCATATCCTACATGCTACACCATTGACTGATCATCATTATGGTATCTCATTGCTCAATGTATCCATAGGACGGGATATCTTAAAATGAACTAAGTAAAACAAACAAGAAGAAAGGAAAAAAGAAATAAGTCCAAACTTAATAATCAATGATTGCATGAAACTCCTTATATGGAACAAGAAATAAAGTAAATTAGATGAGGGGAAAATTCAAGGAATTACCTTAGTTAAATTAAATCATGATCGGAAAAGAGTTGTAGTGGCTATGTGGCCATTTTGCATGACCTGCAAATGTTTAGATAAGATTAGTCCATTCCTAACTTCATGATAACTAAAAAAACACAAATCCTATATCTCTTGTAATCAAGGATATATTTTCATGAGAATATGTTTCAGAGCATATATAAATTATCATGACCAATATGTTATAATGCTAAGAAATTAAAATAGACCGAAAAAAATCAGGGCCACAACTTTATGACATTAAGAAAACAATGTAAAAGTCTTAAAAGTGTAGTTCTCTAAAATAATATAACCTCACCTCAAATGCTATAATATTTCGATACCCATAACAAGTGTTGATCCAAAAGGATTAGTTGTTTAACATTGAGTCTGAATTGTTGACCACCATCTCCCAAATGTTCATGCAAGAAAATATAGTATATGTTGAAAATTTCTATAGCAAGAAGCCTATTCATAAACTGACCCATGGTTTGTTTGGGTCTCCATAACCAAAATTTAGATTTTCAAATTTTTACATAACAACGTCTCAATATAAATAAATATTTTTCTTTCTTTGATTCTAAAAACGAAGATATATTTAGTGGCAATGAAGATGGATATTTGAATGAGAGTTTCTAGACTTTCATAGATTTTGACATGAAAGTGTTCATAACATTTTTCCAGTAGGTTGTGACACTTCCATAATACTTTCACGACCCAACACCACTACAAACCCCCAACTTCAAAGATTTAAAAAGGCCATGACTTCCCAAGATAGTGCTTGATCAGTACCTATCTCTATTTGTCTTGGAGTTAATGTCAAACCTTATGAAACATACATGAAGTCTACGGCTTGAAGAGAATCTATTATATTTGGTTCATGCAGTCTACAAAACTATGAAATAACAATTATTAGATCAAAACATAATAGTTATATTCAAATTTTACTATCCCTATTCCTCTGAAATGACAAAAATAAAATCACAAATCAACAATGTTATCAATATTAATAGTGAGATGACTTTCTAGATGCCTTGAAATTTTGATGTAAACATATCTTTTGTTTCCTAATGATGAAAATTGACATATACAAAGGAGATGCACTATATTGTAGAGTAGGCTAAAATAAGAAACACTTCAAATTGAAAATTATCAGATAAGAGTACGAGGACAATGGAATTTATTTGTTGTGAATATTTATACCAGTGACTTCAAAAAATGCAATAAAATAAGAATGTAGGACTCATAAATATGACCAATCGCCTATTGTAAAGGAATTTACTTGGAATCACTAGTTTTTAAACTCTTAGTTTTATAACTTTATTGTTAACAAACATCCCGAAACCATTTCCTATTGGTATAGACCCCTAAAGGACATGCTCAAAATATCCATAAATTTATGTAAATGTATTAAAAGTACGTAAGCATCGCCTCTATAATCTAGCTCTAAAAAATTATTAAAAGGCATAGATAATATTTGGCTACCTATTTTCAAAAATATCAATCTTCAATCATGAACAAATATAGATAATGTGGTGAATACATACTTGAGCAACTAACTCTACTATCAATACAAAATTGGCGAGCATTTAGGAAAACTTGGTTCAAATTAAACAAACTACCCAACTTTTGAGTTTCCACTTGTATAGGAAATAATTCCATTCCAAATCAAGAACAAGAAATACACATTAGTTTAATTGTTGTCTACTATCAACCACCCGCCCCCCCAAAAAATGGGCATGACTATAGTATCTAATTAAGCAAAACAACACCACATTGAATGCATAATTTAAGTTTTAACGATTGATCTTCATAATCATTCCTCAAACTTAAAATTAAAAGCAAATAGAAATACCAACTTCATATCTAGTAATTAACAGTCACAATGAGGCATTTATACAACAATATTTAACAACCTTACATTCAAAATAAGTAAACTTGTGCATACAATTATATTGACAATCAATCTTGAGAAAGGATTTCCTTCTTTGCTATTGATGTCTTCCCTAAGTATTGTTGAAAGGACAAGTAATTTAAAAAAGAACCCAGGTTAAACTCAAAGGACTATAAATATAGGAACCAAAAATAAATAACACATGACCATTAATCAAGAGAGAAACCCACAAATTGTTGAACTTCAATGAATGAGAAAAACCAACATCCGCTTTCCTACTGAAAATGGAACATATTTGTATTTGATCATATGCAATATCTATTGCTTCATCATTAGCATACAAAGTGAAATCCAATAGAATAATAATATTGGGCAAAATACCTGCATATCAAACACTAAATAATGTCATTACAAAAGAAATAGAAAATGCCTTTGTTATAGCATACTTGGAAGATAGGCAAATAAATTGCGGCCAATTCTAGTGTTAAATATGGTCACAAGAAGATCATAATTATTATCATAAGTATCATGGCTTGCAAAAACTTTAGTTCCACAGAAATGATGAACATGCTGTATATGTCATATACCTCCCTATATAACTATTAGTATATGAGAAGTCATGATTGTTCATCGCAACCTCATTTCTTCACAAGTATTGTTGTTAAAAAGTTATAAATGTCAGAACTAGCAAGAAAAGTCTTATATTTCATACCCAAATAAGTTAGGACAAGGTAGAAACTATTTATTGTCACATATTGCAATTAGATAGCACTTTAAGTTGGGAAAAGGTACAAGTTAGTTCAATTTTTCATGCCAAAGTTAAAGAGAAATTACATGTTTCTCATTCTCCAACTTCTACCTTTTAGTTTTCCAAGAAATGAGTACTTCATAATTCATCTAGAATTTTGATTCAAAGAGATTCTTTCTACAATTGAGATGGGTGAGATGTGTCAAGTCTGTAAAATTGAGTGGTACATGTCGGCTAATAATTGATAATAGTAAATATTTCATAACCCACTAAAAAACAACATAAAGAATACATATCCATGAGTATTGTGTACCTTTGAGAATTGATACAACCTCTCCACATAGGCTAGTGATGATTTTCAATTTCTATTGCAAAGACCTATAGAAATCAATGAAGAATAAAATGTTATATTACTAAAAAAGAATTAAAAAAAATACACATGCATTTCAAGATTTATGGGATTCTATAAAATAGAATAAAGATTTTCAATTTCTATTGCAAAGACCTATAGAAATCAATGAAGAATAAAATGTTATATTACTAAAAAAGAATTAAAAAAAATACACATGCATTTCAAGATTTATGGGATTCTATAAAATAGAATAAAGTGAAATACCTTAATGAGTTTTTTCTTATTTCAAGAATAGTTTATTCTCTATTGAACATGGCCAACCACGTGAAGGTGGAATCTCATATGACCCCTCTCCCCCCCCCCCACCCTTGCATCGTTCTCAATTCCCCATACCTAATCTATGTACTAGAAAATAATTGAATATGTGTTAAAATATATGATTTTGTACATAAAGGAACATAAAACATATACTTATTAACATATACCATTCATTCATTCATAGACAAAAAAAATACTACATATCAATAAATTTTATTATAATAAATAATTTGTCATAATACAATGCATGGTGTTTCTAATAATCTAATTACAATTATATATTTTTATGTTTCTTTGTTGTAATATGTTTTAAGAGTACCTAATTGAGTTATTCCCCCCCTTCAAAGGTTTTGCCCTTTGCTTGTGCTTGTTCAACAATCATCCTCTTAGCTTCTACTCTTATTGTTTGCTTGGTCTTGTACTCAGGACGTGGCCAAGGTAGCTGTAAGGGGGGATCAACTACAATAACAAAGAAATGTTAAATTGATATGGTTTTTTATTATTATTACAAATATTTCATTAATATAAACAACATTAGAGTGTTCTTTACCTACTTGAGAACTGGAGACAATTGGTCCCATTTTGGATGTGGCCACATTTTCCTCTTCCTCTCTAGCCTCCTCCTATACATGCTTTGGAGTTGAAATAGGAAAAATATTATAATTAATACATCATTTCCAATTAAATATTTATACTTTGTAATCCATACTACATTCTTATCTAGAACATGAAATACCTTCAGTGAGACGTTGCACAACAACTTCATTAGGTTGCACTCCACCATCATTAGGTTGCATTGCATTGCTAGCATCATTATTGGCATTGTTTTCCTTCTTAAAATAGATAGACACATTACTTTATGGAAGAAATTAATAATGAATACATTCTACAAGTAATAAATTATAATTAAACTTTGTTGATTTTATTTACTTGTGTGATAGTTGGATTGAGATAAAGTTGTGTTTGGTCCAAGCTTCTTTAATGTTCAGCCATGACTTGAAAGCCAAGATCGAAACCAAGATTGAGGTCTTCTTATGTGGCTGCTTCTTTGAACTGATCTCCCTAGAATTATGCATAAGATCATGATTTTTTATTCTTTGGTGCAATTAAATTAAAATTGTTTACAATTTATTATTTGGATGCAAATTTTTTTTATATACTTACAATTTGAGCGGCCAATTTCATATAACCACCCGATCCAAGTCTATGTTTCCAAGTTTTTATAC
>Ga0181471_100317_pt1 | contig 15857 bp, 13 predicted proteins | sample InSIn5gowninarea_FD_119083 | JGI IMG/M metagenome (GOLD analysis project Ga0181471, IMG submission 119083) | Clean room microbial communities from NASA Spacecraft Assembly Facility at Jet Propulsion Laboratory, Pasadena, California, USA -... ...
CGCACAAAGTAAAGAATGTTGGGTCACTTTGTGGACCATAAATGATAAAGCTCTTCACTCTAGTAAGAGTCTGTATGTGGGGGTGCTATGGTCCCAAAGCGCATTGACCGCGATCATGGCATGTACTTGGGAAGGATATGAAAACACGGTCTTTGTGAATAAAAATTACGGATGCATCAAATATCAAAAGGTTTGGCTGAGCAACGTTGACGGCGACTGCTACCGGAACATGCGGAATTGTGGCAGGAAATTATGATTTGAGCGCTTGTGTTTGGAAGCTAAGCTTTTTACGGCGATAGTCACGTGGTTTCCTCCTTCTTAGGATATAGGCAACCTTATGTAGTCTTCATAATTTTGGTTTTGTGCCAGTCAAGGCTACCTATAGACAGAGTTACGTACCTCTGTAGAGTCAAGTAGCCCTGCCGGTGCAGTGAGCTTGATGGAGATGAGCTGGGCGAAGGCTGGTTCTCACAGAAACACTGTACAGGTATAATAGTGCTTGCATTCTCAGCACGTGAGGTCAAATAGATAGACAGACGTGCAGCTAGACCTTCGAAGTCAGCCGATAGAAGAGCATGATAATGCAAACCACAGGTGATCAAGCAAGTAAATTCAATACAAACGGAACGGAACGAAAGATAGACCTTGAGAAATAATTTACAATGCAGGTGTCTCTCAACCTAAGGTATCTCTAGTTAGCAATTTATGTATGTCTCCACTCCCTATGCCCCTCTGCGCTGTGCATCAACGACAGCCCCGTCACAATGATTTACAGTGCTGTGGCGATACCATTAGTGGCCGGCTCCAGCCCCAACGGCGTCGAAGGCTCCGAGGTCTTCTTCTGTTTAAGTGTCAGGGGGAACGGATATTCATCAACCTCTTCCTCTTCCGGCAGCTTCCACGCGATATAGTCTTCCGTGCTCAAGCCTTCCCTGCCTTCCTGGATGGAAGCAAAGTCGCCTGGTGTCATCATGCCGGAGCGCTCACGCGGTGAACCGGGTGCGGAGAGTGGACGAGAGATCTTGATGGCGTCCGCGTTGCCGAAGAAGTCATCGTCTCCAACGTCGCCGTCGAAAGAGTCGGGGTAAGCTGTTCACAATCAGTACGCGTCGATGACATTTTCGCCGTTGCTTAATCGTACCTCTTCGAAGTGCAAGCTGCCTCGCCTTGACATACTCCATGCCCATTCTCTTCCAGTCAAGCAGATCGCTCAGTCGTTCCGTTCGATTACGCTGGTTGATACGTTGCCGCTTGCTCCGCTTCGTGAACTCGAACATGTAATCTGACAGCTGATTCACCGAGTCGTCAACACCCTTCGTCCTCCGGTCTACTATGTAGATACCGTAGTCTGAAGCGTTCTCGATCAGCTCCTCCATGTAGCATCCGAATCCAGACAGGTTGGTCGTGATACTGGGCACGCCCATGACCGTGCACTCTGCGGGGGTATATCCCCAAGGCTCATAATATGAAGAGAATACACCAAGATGGGTGCCGCGAACGAAATCGTCATAGTCCATGGGGAGAATCGGGCTGGCAGAGTTCAGGAATTCAGGATGGAAGATAATCTTGACGCGATCGGATGGGTGGTTGAAAAGCTGGCAGCGCCTGATTTGGTTCAGGATAGGGTCGTCGGAATCGTTGACCATGTTGTGCGTTACGATGGGAGGGAAACCTGTGCGCTTCATTGCATAAAGACGTCTTCGGAGCATAATCTTGTCGGCCGCTGTAAGCAGCTCTTTGTCTTCTGGCAACTCTTGTCCCTCGTGCCATGCCAGTGAGCGCTCGAACAGCTTCTTGCCCACGTTGTTCTCGACCACCTTCACGGTATCATGCAGAGACTTGATGACTGCCTGTCCTTTGAGTGCCTCCACTGTAAGTGAAGTCGTCTGAGCGGGCATGACAATGAAAGCGACAACGGTCTTGTCGGAGCCTGAGCTCTTCATGCGGTGGTTCAAACGAGCGAGGGACTCAATGAACATGTCTACGCCCTTATTCCGGTATTCGTATCGGCCAGCGGTGAAGAAGTATAGTGTGTTCTCGGGATCGAAGTCGTTGTGGCCGTAGAAATGACCTCGTACAAAGTCACCAATCTTGATCTTGGCTTGCTCGTGAAGATTCTGGAATTCGTGCGTGGCGGAGAATTTCTTGACGTTCAGACCGTTGGGAAGGACACCGTCAGGCTTGCGCTTGAGAAGGTGCTCGCTCTCGTATGCAGTGATGTGAGAGACTGTAGTGAAAACATCGGCGGAATGCGCAGCTGCTCGCTCAATGCAGTATCGATGGTAGATGCCACGCTTTCCAGCCTCTGCGTCCACATCGAAGTATTGTAGGTTGTTGTAGAAGTCGACAGAGCCAGCGCAGAGATATCGGCCGAGAAGCGTCGCGTGTGTGGTGAAGATGGTGGTCACGTCGATGCGCCTCCTCTTGCACAAAGGCAGAGCCACTCCGGCTAACCATTCATGGAATTGGACAACGACTGCTCGCTTCTTCTCATGATAGACGTACTGTGCGAGTGTTAGCCAGAGGACATATTCACATAATAATTCCTTCTCTCACCTCGCCCAGGAACCAGGCGACAATGTAACCAAAGACAATAGCTTCGTTGGTCTCGGAGTCGCCCGGTGGAGATGGTATGCCAGCCAGAGACCACAGATCAGACTTCCACTCATCCAAGTATCCGTATCCAGTGCTGGTGTCGAAGAGAAGTACCCTGGGAGCTCCGTCAATGAGCCATCTGCCATACAGAGTCTTAATGCCGCGGTCGTTCATGGCCTTGATAGTGTCGATCAGTGCTGGGTCTTTTGGCTGCAACTCTTCCACCTCGACTTGGGCCTGTGGACTAGTCAGTACGTGAGAGCGCCATGGTTCTTCACCTCCAGTGTGGACATACCGAAGCACGATTAAGCGGACCCAGCAAGGTGTAGGAGGCACCATACTCTGCAGTGGTAACCTGTGCTTTGGATTTCATCACGGAGTAAATGCCGCCGACTGCAAGAATATCAGTCTATGTCCAGAAGCTGTATGCGGAGGAAATGTGCACCTCTGTTAGCGACCTCAGTCGCAACCTCGAACAGCACATGGTTCGTGACCTCTCGGACCGTTTCGCTCATGGTGGAAGTGGTGAGACTCGTTGATGATCGGAGGTAAGAGTCTAGTTGTGGTAGAGAGAGCTCTTGATCCTCTAGCAAATGGTTGTCAAGAGCTGATGTGTAGTTGAAGACTCGAGAGCTTGGCCGGGAACGGAAAGGAAGCTATCCTGCGGGGAAAAGGTGTTAGCTGCGATTGAGGAGGGCGAAGGCTGTTGGGAGCTGTAAGGAAAGAAGCAAACTCACAGGAGGAGGTAGTAATATAGCTCTGGGGGTAGTGGCAGAGCAGAGGTGTGGTGTGGGTGTTTATGTTTGCGTTGAGATGCGGAGAGATCTGGCGATGGCTGGAGACGAAAATGGCTCGAGCTCCCCACGCGCAGACGAAGTCGGAGAGACGATGCGATCCGTGCGGTGACGTAGGGGGTACCTTCCACCCATTCCTAGCACCCACGCGAAGCTACAGTACGATACCGTAGGTACATCGTTCTGTACGAACGTCAGTTCGCCAACAGCCTTCTCTAACTTGATTTACTCCTTCCAACAGGTAAGGTAAGCGAGGAAAGTGTGTATGGTAAATGTACTGCGTGCCCCATAGTCCCCCGTCAGAAGATGGATGTACTTGTTCATCACGAAGAACAGAAAGTTTGGTAGCAATCCTTCGCTGTATCCGCACAATCTTCGGCGACTCGACTCGAAGCTCGTCCCATGTTGCAAAACAATCACCTTTTTTTCAGCCTCACTCAACGCCCGCTCAACGTTCAACCGGGCAGGGCCTTGTCAGACGTTGACATCCCACGTCCTCTCCGACCTCTCTTGAGAACCTGAACCTGAACCTGAACCTGAACCCCGATCTCGTCTCTCTGATCCGCGATAGCCGTCGTCTGCTCGTCCGCTGCTCGCTTACATACCCACCTGCAACCAATTGTGCTATCGTGCTGTTGTGCTGCCACTCGTCTTGCCTGCTTGACTGTGGGGTCCACACTAACACCGACTTCCCCACCACATGTGAATTTAGAGCCCGCACCGTGCAGATCACCACCCTAGAGCTTCGGCCAATCTCAGCACCCCTCTAAGCTGCAGGGGCGAAGGTCCGGCGTCGATGCCAAACACGACGGCCAAGCATCGGTACGCGTTGCACCCAGATAAGCGGTCCCTCCACACCCATCTTTCCGGTGCTCATCCACCATGAATCTCACACAGTCCTGCTCGCACTGCGGAGCTACCCAGGCGATGCGGAGTGTCGCCGATATGATCTCGCGATCTGGCGCTATGACTGTGGTGGCTGCCCTCACCTGACTGTTCTGTCAGAAGAGCTCTGCAGATAATCATGTCACGTCTTCTCTACCGCACAGACTGCTGGAGATCCGTCGTGGATGTACTCGATCCGACCACAGCTGACTAGATCCAGCATGAGGAGGACGACTCCGATGCGATGGCGACTCAGGTACGTGGTTCAAGGTACCAAGTCAAGCCCATAGGCCATGTTTCTGCCCGAGCGTGCTCGTACGCACAGCAAGGGCTACAGTCTGCACTAGTCTCCCTGGACATGGATTGCGAACTCCAATCTGCCCTCGATATGTGCCAAACTTCATACTCATGGCTTCGCAGCCTCATATAGCTGCTTGCGCTTACTCATACAGTGGTACTGATGTTGCTTGACTTCACGTCAACTCCGCGTAGGAGCAAGGCGTGTTCATGGCCTGACTCACAAACGCCTGTGACACAAACTCTCGTACATTGCCTTCGTTGTCCGATCCTCTGGTTACATTCCTAATAAGCCATCATAACCGGGTCGGTCTTTCACTACTGCGACACGCTGGAAAACTACTTAGTGACCTTGACGAATCTACGAAGAAATCCTCGTTTCTGAAGGAAGGTGAACGAACGCGACTCACGACTTGAGCCTCGTGCAACCTGACTGGGCAAAACGTGGTACCACATGCACCAACTCCCTCATCCTTCATCATTCTAGATACCCAGGTCAGACAACGCCATGGGTGGTAACGCGTTCACGCAATCAAAAGATGGCAGACCTGCGCTGAAAGTGCCCCGTCTGTCACACGAGGCTTACTACGAGCTACGAGATCACTATTGCAGCCTTATAAGCGAATTCTTCGAAGACATTGCATGCCCAGCTGAGGCTCCTGGCAAGCTTGATCACGGTGACGTGGACTTCGTGGTGCAGAACCCAAAGCCCGACTTCAGCGCCGAAAAACTCATGAATCACCTAGGCGCTATACGGCGCGAATCCAACGGTCCAACCTCCAGCTACGCCGTCCCTCTACACGGAGGCAACGAGGAGTATGCCCAAGTCGACGTTCACATATGCAAACCAGGCTATATGCAGTGGGAACTCCTTATGGGCTCCTACGGCGACTTGTGGCAGATCATTGGTGTACTTCTGCGCCCGCTCGGACTCACGGCTAATGACCAGGGGCTGCACGTGCGCTTAGCTGAAATTGAGCCGCATAATCGGAAGGCCAGCATGGTGCTCCTTACCGTGGACCGTACGGAGACGTTCACGTTCTTAGGCCTCGATTCTCAGGTCTACGATGTAGGGTTTCAGTCGGAAGAGGCCATCTTTGACTGGGCGTCAAGAGGCTACTACTTTCAACGCGATATTGAGGATCGAAGGACCTCTAACGACAGACAGCGAATCAACAAGAGGGCGATGTTTGCGAGGTTCGTGAACGAGTGGGCACCGGCCCATCCGGAGGCGTGGCAGCGCGAAGATACCTACAGTAGAGAAGATCTGCTCAAAAAGGCAATCCGTTATTTCAACAAAGAAAAGGTATACGAGGACTTGATCTCCGAATGGCAGCTCATGGAGCGAGATGAGGCACTATGGAGCGAGATCAAAGAAGAGCTGCGCGCATATGGACTAGACGGAGAGCGTCTCGGATTGGCGATACGTGCGTTGAAACGCTGGATTCATTGGCAGTCCAAGTGCTTCTCGTATAGCGTTGGCAATGCTCCTAGACCTGGGGTCACAGTTCCTGAAATTTGGGTTCCGGCTCACGGAGATGCTTTGGCTACTCAGGAGGCGGGGAAGCTTGCAGGAAGCGCGGCCTCCGATGTTCCTGCGATACGGACAGAGGCAAACATGGAACCGTACGGGAAGGACTTGTGGATATGTCATCTCTTGTGCGACGCTAACCGAGAAGCGCTGAAAGTGTGGATTCGACAGAATTGGGCAGAGATTGTGAGCATGGAGAAGGCGAGGGTGAAAGCCGAGAAGGATAAGAGGCTGGAGACGAGGCGCCGTGTTGGTTGAATGGCAGGACCTCGCCTTCTCGCCTGCGACAATCTCGTCCCACTAGGAGACTGTGATTTGTGTGGTGCCTCACATTTTCATCCGAAGACTTTCCAACCAATATCAGTCATTCCAAGAACCCGAGGGCGCCGATTCAGATCAAATCTACATGCCGTGCGACACGGCGATGATAAGCTTGAAATTCATCAGAGACCATTGATTGGCGACTCTCCCAGTCCATTCAAACAAGCAGGACCGACTCCTGGTGCTCTAGATTCAAAGCGCAGACCAACAAGAGGGTGCTTCTCCGACCGCACGGCAAAATCCACTTGCTAGATCCCATTGGACGGCGAGAGTGATCAGTAGTCACAATACAATGGTATTTTCTTCCATTGGTTGAGCAAAGTCTTTCCGGCATGACTGGTTAGCCACCACCACTCAACATCTTTCCTTCCGGCAATCGTTCGTTTCGGATATTTCGTATGGAAAAGTAGAAATACGAGTATCGATGTAGTGGCATCTTGTCCGCCAAGAGGCAAATGTGTGCTCCCGGGTGATGTATTCCACAATCCGACATCGGGTTACGACTTCACTTATCGCGGCTGCAGACGCTTACGAACGTCCCAGCCGTCGTAGAGGGTTTGTCATGTTATCCCGACGTCTCATCGTTCGACCCTGAACGTCAAGCTGACCCTCCTCCAACCCTTCTCCTTCCCCTTCACCCGCCCCCTCGCAATCTCATGCTGCCATCTCCACCGCCATCTCCGCTCAGCACAGCCAGACTTCCGCTCGGCAGCCACACATGTTTGTTCTTGCCGGTTCTCGGAGCTTGCGCTGCCTTGCCGGACCGTACGGAGCCATCATCTGCGCTAGCAAGCTCATGGAATCGCATGAAATCCCCGTCGCCGAGCGTGAGGGAGCAGACCGGAGCATCGAAACGGAAGTTCTCGACGTGGGCGGCTATGCCGTGGCCTGGCAGGTATTCGTTCACGATGCAGAACGCGGGCTTCTTGGTGGAGGAGTAGAAACCTTGGGAGACCATGCGGTCGATGAGCCAGTAGAGTTCGGAGGGGATGGGAGATGCTGTGATGATGGTCTTCTCGATGGCAGACCGTTCGGAGGGTGTGGCGGATTTGGGAGCCATGAGGCAGTATGTGCCGCCGTAATGGATGGTTCGACGCGAAAGGTCGTTTCGCCATTGTTGGTACAAGAGGAAGGTGAGGAGGGAGCGTTGCTCAGAAGCGGTCACGAAGTTGGTGCGGATGGATAAGCCTGGAACGCTTGTAGTACCAGTATCCGTTTTCAGTTCCTTGTCAGTCAGAGATGTGTTCGAGGCTTTGATATCTGGGCCTGTTATTGAGTCTATACCATCAGGCCGAGTTTTGGGTTTTCCGAAATAGTCATCCAGTGTTCTCTTTTTCGCGGTCGAGGGGACGCCTGCTTGCTCTGTTTTCATGATTGCTGCGTAGGCGCTTCCAATGGCTTCCTATAACGTACAGTGGATAACGCACGATCAGTCAAGGCGTGGCTGTTCCTGATTCATGTCGTTGTATCACAATTGGCGATTCTGTTCGAGGATCTAAGTTGCATTAGTGTAGATGTCGCTGTCGATCGTGTGACATCAGTAATCCTGAAAAGCAAAGTGCATTCCACATTGTCGATGAAAATGTAGTTCATCGAAAAGATGTTCCGGATGGGAATTGACAATCCCATGTTTAGAGGCACGTGGGCCGGGTTGTGCCCAGTGACCTGAACTGTGACGACATGGCGACGGAGCATACTGCGGGTGTCACACACGCAACAAACCCTTGCCATCCACACGACGTATACCTTCGTACGGCTCCTCGGCTCTCGCCATGAACGACGTTGTCATCACGCGCAGACGGGGTCTTGTACTCATCTCCTACACACGAAAACCTCCGAGATAATCAGAACCTTGCAACAACCATTTTGCTTTGGGCAAGCCTGCAACTTTCTCCACACCTCCTGACCTTCCAACTATGTCACAGGCGAAGGACACTGCTGCTCGATCTACTGCGTCATCTGATGAGACGACTCTTACTACGACCAGCCAGGGGACCACTGAAATCCACGATGGAGAGGATGAGCACAGTCCGCGAACGCGCGACAAGATCAGGAGCTGGGGTCACCGAGCAAAGACGAAGACCAAGGATGTCTTGCACATTGACGGGACCGCTGAGAGAGTCGGGATGGAGAACAAAGGGGTGATAGATGAGCTTGAAAACAACCCAGCTTTCAACCCTCAGAAAGCGGTGGGCAATCACCCAATGACTGTTGGAGGCACAGTGGACAAAGCAGCTGCAAAGGCGCAGAAGTACCTCCACTTGGCTGCACACCCGAGGACCTCTATCAAGCACAAAGCTGAGAAGAAGCTCGCAACTTCTGACCAGCCTTTCACTTCGCGTGAAGCTGATCAGACGCTGTTGGATGCGCACAAGGAGCTGAGCGACGCTGAAGATGGCTCCGATGATGAGGACGTCGAGGATACCGATCGTCTGAAGCGCCGAATACACGACCTGGAGGAACACCGCGAAAGTCTCCGAATTGCGTGGACATCGAGCCGATTCATACATAGAGTACGAGTAGTCCCAGACCGGCAACTCAAATTTCCCAAGTTAGCAGAGTATCCACGTGTCGATGAGGACGGCCGAGTTGTTGGAACAGACTGGCTTAGATGGTATGGTCACTTCCTCCTCTATGTGTATCAGGACGTGACCACTCGGTACATGGACGAGTTTGAGGAGCCTCAATATGACCGCGACATTTTGATGCGGCACCTTGAGCGCTTGATCATCGCTTCTGCGCCCTGGCAAGCGTGGTGGATGCAAATGCGTGAGGTGCAGAGATGGGAAGATCCTGTGAAAACCGCGAGATGGCTCACTCTTTTCTTATTCCTTTGGTATATCAACCAAGTCTTCACCTTCATCTGGTTCTACGTCATATACATCACCCTGAAGTACCGTTATACAGAGCAATCACGCGACGCTATGCGGGAGTCCCATGAGCGGGCCGCAAAGCGATCAGCAACCGCCTTCAATATTGGTGAGATAATCCATCGCCATGGTCGCGGCAATTGGCTCGAAGGCCTTCTAGACGAGATGGGTCCGACATTGCAGATGCAACTGGCTGATACGGCGGACTACCTCGAGATTCTTGACAACTTCTATCGATGGAAGAATCCGCGGAAGACCGTCGAGTCTCTCTTATTTTGGGTCGCGGCAGTCATCTATACGGGAGTGCTGCCTTTGAACTACAACTTTCGCGTCGTGAGTTTGACAGGGATTGTGATCTTCTTCGGATCCCGACCCGTTGGCAGCAGGTTTCCCAAATATCGTCACCTGGTGTCGCCGCTCCGCTTGATGTTCTGGGACGTTCCGACAAACGCGGAGTGGACGTTTCAATACCTTCAGGAAAAGGCAAGAGAAACGCGCATGAACATGCTCAACAACGCGCTTGAGCGGCGGGAAGCAGAAGGAGCTGTGCCACATGCGTCCTCAACTCCCATTGACCTTGCGAGCGTGAGAAATGCAAGGCCTGATACTCATGCTCGTTACGACCGTGACGACGGCTCTGACGAATATGAGTCTGCCTCGTCATCACTGAGCGCAAGCAACCTACTTGAGAGCACAGACATCATCTCTTTCAAAGGTACCTACAATGGCACCCGCGGTCGCCTCATCATCCAGTCTGACGGTCTCCGTTTCGTCCGCACTCTTGCCTCAAAGCAACTCTGGTACCGACCGTTCTCTGACCTGCTCGAAATGCGCAAGATTGATGGGCAGCACATGGCTAGGCTCAAGAATAAGAGTTCACTGGAGTTTGAATACTTCGATGGAACAGTCGAACATATTGATAACATAAGACAGAGGGACGAAGCTTTCAACACCGTTATTGGCTTTTCCGCGTTGAGATGGCAGCAACTGCAGCCGCTTGAGAAAGAGCCTGGTCACCAGATGGGGTCTGGAACAATCCTCCAGACCGAAAAAGATAAGAAACAGCAGCAAGAGCGGGCAAGCAAGTTTTGATATTGAATGCATTTTTCGGCGCAAGATACCCAGTCTGTACTTCTTTGAATGTCTTATACGTCTCTTGAGGTGGAGCAAGTTTCATTACATCATGACTTACGGTCTGAAATGCTCTCTGCATTCATCTCTAGTGACATTTCGCGTGGGCTCGAGACGAGCTGCCTTAATTTGAGCTTACTTCATAGTGTACATGTTACATCTTCATACATGTCGTCCACATCAAACTTTTTCCACTTTCATAAGCCCTGCCGATGTCGGCCGCTCCCCTGCTTGCACTGCAACCACTGTTCTTGAGCCGCTGCAAACCGCGAGTGTCCCAAACTACGGTACCAACGCTTTGACGTGACTTCATGCTTGATCAAATTTTCTCGTGGCTTTGTTACATTGTCTTAGCTAATAGATCCTTATTCTTACCTTTCTCATTGGCATGAATCGGTTTCTCTTATTCTCCCTTTTGCCCCCACTTAGTTCCTCGCTTACTCCACGGTCCAGGGTTACAGAACACTCAATCAGTTCACTACGTACGCACATGAATGGAACTTGTGTCAGTACTCTAGGTACATAACAACAGTTGATATTAAATCGTGGATTGACTGCTCTTGGACGAGCTCCCAGGATTGATCAGTACTCCAACGAACGCGTCGAGTAACGGCTTCAGATTGGTACAAACTACTGTTTAGACGTCTGGTCCTGGGTAGCTCTCGCAAGAACCAAGCCTAGCTGTTAACTGCCCCGCTTGCCGTGTAACCCTGAAAGAGCCCCACAGCCAAGAGGCAGGAGCACGCGACCCTGCTCAATTATCCACGAGCCTGCCAAGACATTCTTGAAGCTGGTCACCATGGAGCTTCCGGAGTCTCGGATCCTCATCATCATAACTGGCGGTACGATATGCATGACAACATCCGAGGATGGCTACGTACCCGCACGCAGCTTCCTCCAGTCTGGCCTCGCGCCAAGACCGGTCTTCAACGACGGCTCCTATCCCGAACCCTTGGAAATGGTCACCGATGACAATGGCGCACGGAAAGCAGTACAGAGCCTACGAACACCCGTTAGCGCGTACAGCCGCCGCGTCCGCTACAGCGTCTATGAGTTCGAGACTTTACTGGATAGCAGCTCCATCGACGCTGTGGGCTGGGATCTTATCGCAAAATGCATATATCGCAACTACCAACTCTTCGACGGCTTCGTGGTCCTCCACGGCACAGACTCGCTGGCGTATACGTGCTCAGCACTGAGCTTCATGCTCCAGAACCTCGGAAAGCCGGTAATATTCACTGGTAGCCAGGTACCCATGATGGAGCTCCAGAACGACGCTACAGACAACCTTCTTGGCTCTCTGGTAATAGCAGGTCATTTCATGATACCAGAGGTTTGTCTATTCTTCAACTTCAAGCTGTATCGCGGGAACAGGACGACCAAGATTTCGGCGAATGATTATGCCGCGTTTGCGAGTCCGAATTATCCGCCGTTGGCCACGATTGCTGCTAACAAAACTAACGTTAATTGGGACTTGGTTTATCGGCCAACTCAGGTTGGGCCGGTGAGACTGAGGACAAGTCTGAGTATGGCGCATGTTGCGTGCTTACGTGTATTTCCTGGCATCAAGCCAGAGATGATAGAGGCTGTGCTGAAGGTGGATGATCTGAAAGGTCAGTGAGCAAGTCCATCGATTATGTTCGATCTGTGCTTCTTCAGCTCCGCCTGTGGTAAAAGCGTGCAACCAAATCGTGTTCCGAGGGCCTGAGATAAGGCGCTTCTGATCTCCGAAGCTGTTCAAACGTGTCTGCGAATTATTAAAAGGAAACCCCTACTGTTTTTTTCAGCTGGTCACGGCGCTGATGAACGCTGCAGGGCTCATCCTCGAGACTTTTGGAGCAGGCAACACGCCAGGCGGCCCAGACTCAGCCTTTAACAATGTTCTTTCCGACGCTGTCCAACGCGGCAAAGTGATCATAAACGTTACGCAATGTCTCAGCGGAACCGTCAGCCCCATCTACGCGCCCGCCACGATTCTCGGACGTGCAGGCGTCGTGTTTGGCCAGGACATGACGAGCGAGGCCGCTTTGACAAAGCTGCTGTACCTTCTGTCGCTACCAGACCTTTCGTCTGGGCAGATTGCGGCGATGATGTCGAGGAGCCTGTGCGGGGAGCTGACGGAGACGAGCAAGACACAGTTTCAGCATCCGACTGGGATTCTGACGCCGGAGATGAGCAGGTTGACCTTATTGGGGTATAGAATCCAAGAAGGGGATTTGGTGGGGGCGAAGGAGGTCCTGCAGGGGGAGAGGGGGAGACTGCTGAATGAAGCGGATTATTCTGGTAACACTCCTCTAGTAAGTGGTTTCCGAGTTTCTACACTAAACTCCGTCGACATGTCGTCCAGAGAACTGTCATTGCCATTCCATACAACGGCTCTCCAGCACTTTACGGATTACTCCGATACCGGCGTAGCTCAGTCAATCCAGCGGTCCAATCTTCAAGCGATCTTGTTCGCGTCTAGTGTACGTTCTCCGATATTCATCCAATTCTACGATGAATACTGCACCTAAGCTTGGTGTCGACGTAGCGCTGGGCGCTTCGGATACAAGCAATTGCCGTGATGCGGTAGCGGCCCGGCAAACCGTCGGTCCAGACGATCCCACAGTGATTGCGCCAGAGGCATGTACAGGAACTTGCGTAGAATGCGGGGAACACTACTATGTAGATCAAGATGGGCGGATGCGGGGTTGGCCTCTAAGACTCACCACATCTTTCAATACCAATTGCGGTCAAGCGCACGGGCGCTGTAGTCTCGATGAAGAAGGCCTTTCCGAGCTGGGTCCTCACGACGATGCTTCTGCCATCTGCTCTAACCGAGCGTTGTGTAGATGTTGATATCGGGTATCGTCTTCCTCAATTAAGAATCCGCTGACTCCTTGCTCTTTCCAGCATCTGGCGGCCACATCAGCCAACATCGACATTCTACGCGAACTACTGTCCCAAGGCGCGTCGGTCCATCTTCGCAATGGCGAAGGCCATACTCCTCTCGCACTTGCTGCGCAGGCAGAGTTGGAGGATCATGTGCGGCTGTTACGCGGTGCAGGCGCGCACCTACACTCAGACGAACTGGGGCCCGCAAGGCTGCTCGCTTCCAGCGCGAACAGCAGAGCTTGGAGACTGGCTGGCGTCGACTCATAAAGGGAGTGAGTTGGATGATGCCGTCAAATGGATGGATGGATGAGCAATGCCCGCTTACCCGCGCCGGGCCGCTCGTACCAGCAAAGCGGCACGCATCGTGTTAGCATATTACTCAACAACATGCTCGGTGATGCTAATTTTCCTTCAGCGTGGGCCGTGGGTCCTTTCGTAGTGGTGGAACTGGTCTTGCTTCCGACGAGCGACATTCGAAGAGCTATCCTCTTCTCAGCTTCGCGATAGACGCCACAATTGCTTATCGGCAGATCGGCCAACCGGGCGGCAGAGGCGTCCTGCCGGAACCAGGCCTCGCATTGGCCGGCAATCACATACTTATGGAAGCACAGCGAGGAACTCTCTCAAACTCCAACCCTACGGTCAGTAAACTTTGGCTACAGCAAGGGACATACATGGGACATGTGCAGATAGCAGATAGCAGATAGCAGATAGCACCGAGCATAAGACCGTACCAATTGGCAGAGTGAAAGGAGCCACCTCCGTCGTGTCGATCTGATAGGCGGCCGGCAGAGGATGCGACGACTTCACATTGATGGATCAAGACATCACGTGCCTGGACGGTATCCGGAGCAGCGCCCGTCGCAGGTCGCAGGTCGCAGGTCGCAGGTCGCAGGTCGCAGAACGACAGCTGTCCTTGGCTGCCGGTCTGTCAGCACTCACAAGGGCCGTAATCGTCCATTGATGGTGGCCGGCTACTTCTCGTTACCTAACTCTTATCTACCATTTTCCAATTTTCCCCTCCATCGTGAGAGCTGGCGAGCCTTGCATCCACCAAGGCCCTTTCTCTACTCTTGATTCTTCCCCGCCCTCGCTGGCCGGCCACTTTCCCCAGCTCCAGAGCCCTGCATGCAGCTTCGTCACCGGGCAATCATGTTGCGCAAACCCACAGATGACGAGCTCGTTGGCCTCGCGGTATCGTGTCACGTTCACCCAGCGCCGGCCGCCAGCGGAAGATTCTATAGTCCTTACTCGTAGCTGCACCGACGTCAGACCTTTTTTTCCAAGCCCGTAACTTGCGACATGCGCTCCCATTATTAGGTAATTAGACACGAAATGTCGCACCCAAAATGCGGCTATGAGCGCACAAAACAGGCGTCTGGAGCGTCTTCATCATCGTTTCTCCGTGGAGCGCATCGAGGGAAGCTTCGTCTGATATATTCCAAGGCTCCTGCCATCTGAACTCCACTGTAGGGACAGCTCCACGACCAGCTTCGACACGCCGCAACCCAGGACCATCCAGGCTTATCCTCCCCTTCCTCCTTGCCCCCTCCACTTCCGGGCCTGCATGCTACCTCCTCCGGCCATGAATGAATGACCTGTGATCTGCAGCTTGCCTTGAGTATCAGACCCGTCTCCTTGCCCTTGTTCCCTTCTTGTCTCCTTGTAGCAACTGGCGCACACCTGCACCGCCTGCATTATCAGATTGCCAGGTACCGGAAGCGACATACTCACCCATCATTGGTTCCACCCTCCCCGATACCAAACCCGTGGTTCAATACGCCTGTCACACCGCTGATACCTAGCACAGCGACGATAACAGCCTCCAAGAAAAAGTTGACTGTAATCTCGTCGCCCTTCTCATAACACCGCTGCCTCACCCGCGCCGCCCCGCTGCTACGTAACACCTTACTACCACTCTCACCGGCTACACTGAGCCGTTAGCCCAACGCACCTGATGCCCGGACGCACGTTTCACATGCCGAGTCAGCACACGGTCGCCGTCATCAACAGCTCCGGGCGACAGGCCTCCAGCTTCATTCGGACCGCCGCTGCTGTTGGTTGGAATGTGCGCGCCCAGTTGAAGAACCGGGTAGGCACCATCGCCGAGGAGGTATGCAGTCTACCGACCGTCACCGTCTTCGAGGGTGACCTGGAGGACAAGACCTTGATAGACGAACTGTTCCAAGGATGCGATCTGGCCTTCATCAACACCACCCACTGGGGAGATGAGATCGCAATCGGATGTGCACTGGCGAATGCGGCGAAGAAAGCTGGCGTGCGGCACTACATATACAGCAGTATGCCAGATCACTCGGAGTTCGGCTATCAAGCACTGCCTATGTGGGCGTCGAAAAAGGCGATAGAGAAGTACATTCGCAAGATCGAACTACCCGCGACTTTCATCTACACCGGCATCTACCACAACAATTTCACGAGTCTCAATTATCCACTTTTCAGGTTGGAGCTGTTGGATGATGGAAGCTACGTGTGGCAGGCACCCTTCGAGCCTGACGTCGAGCTGCCATGGCTGGATGCGGAGCACGACGTTGGTCCCGC
>Ga0181471_100156_pt2 | contig 15774 bp, 22 predicted proteins | sample InSIn5gowninarea_FD_119083 | JGI IMG/M metagenome (GOLD analysis project Ga0181471, IMG submission 119083) | Clean room microbial communities from NASA Spacecraft Assembly Facility at Jet Propulsion Laboratory, Pasadena, California, USA -... ...
TGGTACAGATATCTTCGAGACTAGGAAAGTTCATACTAGCAAGAGAAACAAACGTACGATATCTCGGACTTGAGGCAATGACACATTTGGCTTCCAGAAGTGAAGCGCAGGATCCTATAAAACGACATCAAAAAAGTATATTTGCATCATTGAAAGATCGAGATATTACTGTGAGGAGACAGTCTCTCGATTTGTTGTACAGCATGTGTGATCAATCAAATGCACAATCTATTGTGACAGATTTACTTCGACATCTGACAATAGCAGACTATGCTTTAAGAGAAGAAATGATCTTGAAGATTGCCATCCTAGCAGAAAGATATGCTACTGATGCACAATGGTATGTCGATATATCGCTACGATTACTTGCAATGGCAGGAGATCAAGTTAGTGAAGAAGTGTGGCAGCGAGTCATTCAAATCGTTACAAACAATGAGGAACTACAAGTCTATGCTGTCAAAAATATTCTCCGCTACGTCAAACTCGAACAATGCCACGAATCATTGATCAAGATAGGCGGATATTTATTGGGTGAATTTGGTCATCTAATTGCAGACGATCCTGGTTGTAGTCCGATTGAGCAATTCTTTGCTCTTCAAAACAAAATGGCAGGCTGTTCTACTGAAACAAGAGCAATCATCTTGTCAGCATTCATCAAATTCGTCAACCTCTTTCCCGAAATCAAGCAGCAGCTGATAGAAGTGTTTCACGCGTTCGGCGATGTACTGGACTCTGAACTACAACAAAGAGCTTGCGAGTATCTGGCCCTTGCTACCATGCCAACAGACGATGTGTTGAGGACTGTTTTCGATGAAATGCCACCTTTCCCAGATCGAGCATCTGCTTTACTTTCGAGAGTGCACACAAAGGCAGGGAAAGGTGGTGGTGATAAGCGACCTATGACATTGAGACAAGATACTACAGGGTTTGCTAAGCTTGCTGGTGTGAATGGCAGTAATCCTTCTACCCCGATTAAGGCGACAAATGGTAATGCATTCTCGAATGAGAATGGTGCTACAAATGATTCCCACGACCTACTCGACTTGCAATCTTCGCCACAACCACAATCACAGCATGCACCTCAGGATATCGGTCTTCTGAACGCTCTGATACTACGATCCTTGGGTGTACTATACAGATCATCCTCTCTCCATATCGCTCTCTCCACGGAATACCAATCTCATACAGGCGTTTTAAGCCTCTATTTCCAAAACAAATCGGCTTCAACACAAATAACTGCCCTCACCTCTACAATCAACACACCTGATCCTTCACTTCTTTCAGTACAAGCAACAAATACACCAGATAGTACATTGACACCAATGAGTCAATCTCAGCAAACCTTCATAGTCGAAGCTCGCACTTTTTATAGCGAGCCACCTGTACTCAATGTACAGTACGTGGATGGCAATGAACCAAAACAACTGTCCTTGAAATTACCAGTACTCCTCCATAAATACATGGAGCCAGCTCAACTGGTCGCAGAAGATTTCTTCAAGCGGTGGAAGCAGATTGGTGGGGCACCAAGAGAAGCCCAGGAAGTCTTTGGTGTCGTTGAAAATACCAAATTCACACCGCAATCGACGAGAAGTGTATGCGAAGGCTTTAATTGGGGTGTACTTGATGGTGTTGATCCAAAAGAAGGTAATTCCGTTGGTGCGACTGTGTTGTGTACGAGTGAAGGAGGCAAGTTTGGTTGTTTGATGCGGTTGGAACCGAATTATGGTAGTCAGGTTTGTTGTCCTATGTTGCTGTGTTGACAATTCGTAATGCTAATATCGAGTAGATGTACCGCTTGACGATTCGAACGACTGGTGAAGGAGTTGCTGAATTGTTGTTGGGTTTGATGAAAGAACGATTGCAACTTGGTGAGCTGGCTTTAACGTGAGTTAGTAGGATATGAAAATGCTATAAACGATCATTTTACCTTTTCCACATATAATCGATGTTAATTCGCAAGAAATTCATGACTGTCTTGAAATCCAAATGTCTTCAATTATTTCCTTTCCAACATCACCTCTCCAACCACTTCGCCTTCGTCTCCATATCAATCCCTGTAATCGGATCTTCCCCCCTTGCAATCCTCTTCGCCTTCATCTTCCTCTCCATCTCCATAAACGCCCTAATCCCAACCGGAATCCCCTCAAACAAATCCGCCTTCTTACCTTCCTCATGACCCCTCGATTTCCTCGCATCTTCCAAACTCCACAACGTATCACTCCCACCACCATCATCATCCATACTCGTAGCTGAATTTGTATGCTCCATCTCCTGCCTCCTCCTCGCTTCAGCACTAGCAGCAGCCCAATCTTCAAGCTCGTCACGAAATCGATCCCATACGCAATTGACGCAGCCGCTCATGCAGCAGTTATCTGGTTCTTCTGGTTTGGGAGGGACGCGAACGCCGGCGATGAGTGTGCTGGCTGCTTCGAGTTCGCGGGCGCGGTCGGAGGTGCCTGAGAGGCGGGAGCCGAAGACTTGACGGGCTTTGTCGAGGGTGGAGTTTGTAGATGGTGTGGTGGAAGTTGGAATTGGTGGTTGTGGTTGTGCGAGTAGTGCTGTGTGTATTATTTCAGTGGAGGGTTTGGGAGGCTGGAATGCTGTGGTGTTTACTGTTTATGTGTTTCTCCATTTCTTGTATTCGTCTGGCGTGGTGGGAGGAGTAGGAGGGTGGTTTTCGGGGACGAGATGAGGTTGATGCTGGACGGTGGGTGCATGGCTTTGTTAGCCTGGCTGTCGATGCCAGTACATGTCGTGATGTACTCATGGTATTACTGTATTGATGGTTGTATAATTCCAATGGCGCAAAGTAGTGTTGTATAGGTAAGACGTCATTGATAAACAACAGACTCACATGCGAAACGTGGCTGCAGGACCCTTGGATTCTTGGTTGTGACGTACCCCGCTCGCACCAAGCTAAGCAACTTAACAGCACCCACTTCAACCATCGTCTCATCTGTTCTTTTCAACAACAAACATACACCTAAGATACCATCAAAACTTCTATCCAACATGTCCACCACCGTCCACGTCACCGGCATCAGCACTCAAACCAGCGAGAAGGATGTTCGCGACTTCTTCAGCTTCTGGTTCGTCTTATCTCCTTTCTCATCTCACTGTCATATACTAACACAACTTCATTACAGCGGCAAGATCTCCTCCCTCTCAGTCTCACCTTCAGGCGACGCCCAATCCGCCGCTGTAACTTTCGAAAAGCCCACCGCAGCTAAAACTGCCCTCCTTCTCGACAACACCCAACTCGGTACCTCATTAGTCCACGTCTCTGCCGACTCTTCATCCACCACCTCCTCATCAACCACTTCTTCCTCCACCATGCCACTAGGCTCAGCATCAGACGACCACCACGTCGCACAAGAAGACAAACCCCGCGCCCGCATCCTCGCCGAATATCTCGCGCATGGCTACACCATTTCCGACAAAGCAATCCAAACCGCCATCCAACAAGACCAACAACACGGCTTCTCTGCACGATTCACCTCTGCTTTGCAAACGTTCGACCAAAAGACAAACGCTTCTCAAACAGCTGCCAACATCGATCAAAAGTACGGTGTCACGCAGACTGCGCAATCCGGATTCCACACCTTGAACTCGTACTTTGAGAAGGCACTAGGTACGCCTACTGGTCAGCGTATCCGTCAATTCTACCAAGTCGGCGAGAAGCAGGTTTTGGATGTCCACAATGAGGCGCGCAGACTTGCTGATCTCAAGGGTGGGGCTAAGAAGCAGCCGCATGAGGTTAGCGGAAGTGATAAGACTGTGTGTTCGTGTGGAAGTAGCGAGGCGGAGTGTGGATGTGCACCTGGTACGTGTGGGTGTGCCAAGTGTGGGAAGAATGATGCTATGCCGACAAAGGAGGAGGCGCAGATGGAGAGTGTGCAGGGTGGTGCGAGGACGAAGTGTAATTGTGGAGGAAGTGAGGGAAAGTGTCCTTGTAAGTTTGATGATGAATTATTTGTACGTGAGAAGGAAATGTACTAATTGATGTGTTTTCAGGTGCTCCTGGCAAGTGTGCTTGCGCCAACTGCCACAAGAACCCTGAGCAGTAGAATGATGATATAAGTATGGAGGGAGAGACTTTGGACAATACTAGGGATCTGATATGAAATGGATATTGGGAATACGAGTCGTTAAACAATAGTAAACGTGTAATGTGACTTTTATCTTTCCTGTTCCACTGAAATCGTGAAATCGTAATATGTGCCAGAAATCGAAAGATATACTGACTCCTCCCATCAATCCTGTCAAGCAAGCAACGCCATATACCACATATCTGTTCGTCTAAATGAACTTCCCTCCTCTTCCAGTCGCGTCATCAAAACGTGTCCGTCGTGAAAGTCTGTCATTCAGAAATGTCCAGCAAACATGCCCTGTTCTGACATGTCACGACAATAGTGCATATCCTGTCGTGTCCAGTCGAGTGTTCGCATATCTTGCCCGTGCTTTGTGTCTTGATATTCGCCGAAGAAAGAGGCCGAGAAAGGGATTGAGATGTGATATTGACTGTTTCGCCGTCTTTGTCTTTTTCTCCTTTTGCATTTTCTGCCTTGCTCTTAACATTCTCACTAATTGCCGATGGGCAAAAAGGTTCGACATTGAAATTTCAAGATGGACACATCGACGTTAGTTCGGTTGTTTAGCTGTTCCTCGTCCTCCTGCTCCATGAATGCTGATTCGCTGTGATTGCCAACCATATCCTCGCGTATCCTCCTCCCTCCCTTCTCTCCCAACTTCTCAAACCCCCTCTTTCTCTTCTTTCCCTCACATAGGCAGCCGCGCAATCTCCTCCTTCTTATAAAACCTCCTCATATTCTCCGCGCCCAACATACCCACCTCCTCCTCCAAATGCTTCCACAACACCTCTCCAAACCCATCCAAAATCTCCTTCACCTTGGCTCTCTCCAAATCAATCTTGCCTCTTTTGACATCCTTCATATACGCTTCTAGCTTGTCAAGCCCGGCGTGGATTTGCTTGTGTTGTTCCAGCGCACTACTGCCAGGACGGAATTGCGGCATGCGTTGCGCGAGGATGGGGAAGATGTGCTGTTCTTCGATGTCGTGGTGGACTGTTAGGTGTTGGATGAAGGAGAGGGAGAGGGCGACGAGGCGGCTGGGTGGGAGGGTACTTGAGGGTGTGGTAGGGGAGGATTGCGGGGAGACGGCGGTGTAGAGTTGGTTCCAGGTGTGGCGGAAGTTGTTGTGGTAGTAGTTCATCATACTAGACAGTGATTAGTACTTCAATCACATAAAAGATAATGAAACCACTAACTCGGCCATTCGGTTATACGCTCTAAACTCCCCCGGTGCAATCTTGGGTAATTCATCTTCCATCCTCTCACTAGCAGGTAGTGTTTCTGTCTTTGCCATTGTCGCTGTTGCTGTTGGTGTTGTTATTGGGATACTACTTGTAATAGTTGATTGATGTTTCAAAGTTGAGAGAAGTAGATTGGAAGTTGATACAGAGGCGGCGACAGGGAAGGCGCGTTGGTAGAGTGTGCGGGTACAGGCTATAAGGGTGCAGGCGATGAGGGTACGTGAGATGAGGGTCCTTTGCATTGAATGGAGGGAGTATCTAAATGAGAAGTTGGGACGAATGTTTATATGAAGAAGGGCTTATCGGAGTTCGTGGCGGATGCCCTAATAGGATTGGTAAGGCAATTCTGCCGTATATCATTACCGAGCTATCATTCACTTCTTGCTCCTTCTGCTTCTGCTTCATCTTCTTCTTCCTCCTTACCACCTCACCAAGCAGCAGCCAACCCCCCCCGTCCATTCAAAATCATTAAACCCGCCCAACAACCCCAAATCATTCCCCAACCCTTCCATCGAAAAATCCTGCAATTCCGGATCAAAAATCGGCATCACACTCGGGCTCAAACTATTCGTTTGCGCATTATTCGTCGCCGAACTCGCGGGACTCAAAGCCCGATCCAAAATCTGCTTAATTATCTTGCCTAACCTGCAGCACAACGCGTAATTGCCGTCTTCGGGTTTGACCCAGTCTAGAGCAGCGAGGAAGACGCTTAGTTGTTGGATGACTTCGGATCGGTCGTGGGAGGTGGATTGTTGGTTTGTTTGGCGGAGGAGGTCAAGGGCTAGGGCGGAGGCGGCGGGGATGCCATAGCAACTAAGGGACCAGTGGATTTCGTCGCGGTGGTAGATGCAGTGTTCTCTGTAGGTAAAGGTGTTAGTATGATATTTTGAGTAGAGTAGCTGAATTTCTTTACCTGTTATTCCATACTAACAAGACATTATTCAACATGAATTTGGCATTCGATAACATCCAAGTTTCGTCACGACCTTCGACGGTTATTCTTTCAATGAGTAGACAGTTTGTTGCCATGACATTTCGGAGATGTGTCAACCATAGTGCGAATTGGATACCACGATTCTTTCTATGAGGGAAGCGAAATACTTCTGATGGTTCTTCGCGAAACCATGTAGGTAATGACAAGAAAGCTGATTTTTGTTTTTCTCGTAGTTCACTAGATTAAGCGTCAGAAAGGAAGATATATAGTTAATGCTTGCAACCCACGCAGCACGTATGACGAGATTCTCTCCTGGTCTTCCTAGTGAGACTTCTAGTATTTCATCTCTGATCTCCCAGAATATCTAATTATGTCAGCTTTAATCACTTTCGAGAAACACAACACTTACTGTATTACCACGATAAAATGCTGCCGAATATGCAGCAGGATTCTCCTGATATCCCCATCCTGTTGGATCCACCAAGCTCTTCAAAACTGCATGATTTGATTCTCTATATACGATTTCCGGAGGCAAGTCTAGCTGCATTGGTGTTGTAACATAACGTCGTGAGAGTGCAGGAGGTCTGCCAGTGAAGGATGCTATGGTTTTATCCTGTCTCGAGTAATTAGCAAGACTTGTCTATCGTATACATTGATTCAATTTTAGACCAACTCACCAGAATGAAAGCACGGTGAAACACCATTGACCTAAATTCTAGATACAGTGCAGAGATAGGTTCAGTATCTGACTTGAGCTCAAGATGCAGTCCTAGACCAGTGAACGTGTTAACCTGTAAGAAACTTAAGTATTAAACTTTGACTGAGTTTAAAGTAGTAAACATAGCACCTACCATAGCACCTGTTTTCCTCCATAACTCGAGTCCTAACATAGATTAGTCTCATACAGACGTCAAGTCACAGACTCCTTTACTAACCACTATCTCCTTGTACAACACTTTGCAAGGTAACACAACGACAACGTAATGACGCTGTAAAGACATTACGTTCTGGATCGAGTTCTTCCGATAGCATCAAACAAGCATCAGCACATTCGAGCATTGTGCAGGCATACTTTCTTTTACTTCCTTCACATTCCGGCGGTATCAATGAAGATAAGATAGGGTCGTAATCCGGTAATGATATGGCAGCATCACCTGTGATGGGATATTAGTCATACTCCAATTGAAATCCTCACATCATGAACATACCAAGATTAATAAAGATATGTCCAAGATGCTCCCATCTCATATTCTTCCCCATAAAAGACGCCAAAAACTCTTCATTCGTTCGCGCAACATGCAACGAATTCCTCGTATTATGCACAAGTTGTTCAATCATTTGCCGAATCTTCTTCGGACTGCCATCATCTGCCACAGGACCCCAAGTCTCCCAGAACGAATGACTGATCTCCTTCCACAGTAATGGCTCTGCAACACAAGCACCGTGCATGAATTTGTTGTAGATATTCTCTGCAGTATCACGTTTTGGTAGCCATGCTATAATTTCTTTGCAGAACTCTAGACCACGATCATCCCAGCCATCGGATGTCATTCCAGATTCTGAACTATCATTCCACCATAGCTCGCAAGGGACTGCTTCTTCTAGTATAGCAGAAAACGCAGTCTTTCCAGTATGTCCGATAGTATTCCAGTCACCCGGCAGCCTCTTAGCATATCCAAAGGTAGCACCAGTACGAAAAGCAAGAGGATTCGATCGTTTTGCTGGTTTTCTCGCATGAGCTGTCTTTGGTTGAGGGAGGGGTAATGGTGGTGGAGCCATTGGTATTGGTGCTGTGATATATGTCCCGCCTGATGAAGGTGTTGGTGTGCCATCTGAACTCGGACTTGGAAATGTTACACTTCCACTAGAACCGGCATGTTCGAGCTTTGGTTTTGTCATTGGTGCTGCTGCATAGAAGCAGGCGCGGTTGTGACGTTGACAACGTTGACATGGTTGTTCGTGATCACAAGATTGTTTTCTAACTCGACACGGTTCGCATGATGGCTTTTTACCATTCTTTCTCAGTTTATCGCCTGAGAGATATCATGAATGATTGTGCTAAGCTAAGCATTGACGCCATATTGACTTACCCAATGTCGTCGGCATGATTACAAGTGTTGTCTTCTTCTGACACGATGGGCTTACTCCCAGTCACACTACGCCGATACACTGTCGGAGTACTGACACAGCAAGCTCCACAAAGCACGACGTCAGTTTGCAACAACAATGAGGTAATCACTAGAAAGTCGGAATAGACGTAGCAACAATTGCTTAGCTCTTGCATGCAGAATGTGGATAGTGGGAGGTACGACGGGGGTTGGATAATCGAAAGAGGGGAAGATGGAGAGAGATGGGATGAAAGCACACCTTTATTCCGATCTCTAGCTACACTTAAGATTAGCTGGCAAACTCTAAATTCGTGCGGGGTAGAGATAGCAACGTCTGTACTCCTCACGACACATGAACCACATCAACCTTTCTACTCGAGGTCACTGTCGACTGGAACTGACATTCACTGGTCTTTGTTCTCACGAGGGAGGTGGGAAAGTTGGTCGAACAAAGATTATTTATGCATAATACGAAACCATCCGGATTAGGCAGTCGCCGCTCACTTAACCACTGACCAGCAACCACATTCCTTACTTACAACGACGTTAACGCACTGTGCCTTGAAATCTATGAGGAATCACCTCAACTCACGACAATCATGAGCAGTAGTACGTAATAAATGACTATGGTCAGGCTAGAATGTGCTTCACCAATCAAGCCATGTAAAAGTCTTTGTGTGTTTAGTATTGTACTTGATACTCTTTGTATGGCCTGAAAGGGACATGGCTGCCCTGAAAGAGTAATGGTTTCATATTGTAGTCTGGCACCATTATATGTCCTCCTCGATGTCATCAGGTATGGTAATAAGCAAACGTACTTTTCCAACCTAACCCACCCACACTCATTCAACCACCAACCAAACAAACATGCTCGCTCTCACCCTCCTAAGCTTCGCTGCAGCCGTCAGCGCTGTCGCAGTCAAGCCAGCTGATATGAAAGTGCCCCTCCCTCTGGGCGACATCACCTGGATCGCTCCCAAGGAGCACGGCAACATCAGCTTCACTGGCTCACACGCCGACGTGATTGCTCAGATCGGTAACCTGAAGCCTTACTGGCAAACAAACCAAACATACTTCCACGAGCTCATCAACTCCACTCACGCCGCATTGGCAGCCGAGCACGGTTTGCAAAAGCGATCCAACAGAGTCAGCCAGTACTGCTCTCAGTGGGGTACTGGATTCTGGGAGACTTCCGGAGTCACCACACAAGTCGACAACTTGAATTACGTCCTTCAGCACTATGGCACTGGATCGTGTAATGTTGGAGCACGTACCTGTGGGCGCTTTTCTTGCTCATACAACAATGCGTTGTTACTTTGCAGTACGTATACATCCCTTGTTGAAATATGCTGATCTTTGCTAACATTCACTCACAGATGATAACCCTTTTATGATTTCCGTCCCGTGTCAGACATTGGCGACTAACTTGATGTTCGTCCTTAGTACCTGCATGCAAAACCAACTTGTGGGTGGCAACAACTGGTACACTGAGGGTCAGGCTTTCTACATCAACCCCAGCTACAACGTTATGGTCAAGCATACTGATGCTGGAAAGGCTTGTTAGATGGTAGGTAAACGAGGTGTGAATGGAGGGCGTTTCATTAGAGTATTTTTTATTTACTTTTCCGAGAATAAAAGGACTTTTACGTTTGTCGAGGCTTTCCAATTTGCATAGAACTAATCTTGCCGCTTGAAAAGATGTTTGAATCCCAAAATCTAGACGAATACTGTGCTCCTCCTTTCTGCAGTGACTGACATGGTGTATTGTGCTATTTCGAGTGCAGTATAGCCTCTTGATTTCGCGATAATTCTACCCGCAATACGCTTTTTAGTATTCAATATCAGTGGTAAGGCAATATGAGAAGACAACAGAAAGACAACAAAGAAAGGCCTTCGGAGTTGTCGCCGCTCCACGACTCCTGAACATTAACAACACACCTGAAACACTCTCAAAACACACCCATCATCCTCTACAAATCCCAAGCACGCCTTATCCTCTGCCTCACTCTCCGCACACTCGCATATCCTCCAATCCGCCACCACACAATCCCATCCACGAACGCCTCCTCCCACCAACACAATGACAAAAGCACAACAAACCATCTCAGTAGGCCTACTAGTATCCGCTGTACGTTAATCAAGCCGAAGAAGACACGCATAAATGAATCAACCACTGATGACCTGGTGTTTGCGATCATTACAGCTCTACCTAGCATGTCTCTACGGCTTGATTCCCATCTTTCCCTCGAAAGTGCAAGAGGAAGTATTACCAGTGGTATGCTCCAATTCCAATCCCCTCTTCAATATCCCCTTCGACACCCTCCAAGCCCAATTAACATGACCTTCTTCTTTGTAAAAAGCTACCGTTCTGGGCCCTAGTAACATTAGGAGCATACCTCCTCTCACAAATCGGCTATTCACTCCTGACATTCAACGACGTACCGGTGGCATATGAACGATTGCTCAAGGAGATTGAGATGGCCAAGGTGGATTTGAGAGGGAAGGGTGTTGATGTTGATTAAGATAAAAAAGCGAAGGGATTAAGGCATGTGTGATGGGGCGATGAAATTGAATGGGGTTGCACGGAGGAGAGGAGAGGGAAGGGAACGGTGGAATGAGAGGGAGAACTGAAGAGCATGAGCCGGAGAGATAGGACGTGAATAGGCGCAGAAAAAGGCCCGTGTTGGACCTCGATCGTTCCCAGCAATTCGATGCGGCCTGCTTCAATTGGGATATCAAGCAGGCAAGACATCTTTGAGCTTCGAGGAAGAGCAGCAGATCTAATCAATGGTTCATAAACACCACACTCATCATGCCCGGTTCCAAGACCTGCCTTGCCAGAGAAGAGCTAAAGAATAATACATTCATCTTCAGCCGTTTTTTCACCATCCATTTCAATCAATAACAGAAGAAGAGAAGTAGTTACCAACTACGCATAATCATACAAGAAACGCACCACCATGCAAAGCCTTCCATGCCAGCTCACTTCACACCACCCTCCTCATGCTCAACCCTCCTATCCCTCCCACTATCAACATCACCACACCCTTCACTCCAAGCCAATCCAGCCACTCCCTCCTCTTCCTTTCTCCCTCTGGCCAACCCAAGCAACCAATCAGTCACATTGATTACCCTCGGCATCCCCTCCCAATTCCGTCCTTCCAGCGCATGCTCAATGACATGTTTGACAATCCTGCCCTGTGTATCAAATTCGAAGATGAATAAGCCTTCAAACTCTGCCCCGTTCGTTGTGTTATCTTGCTTTTGTCCGCTGGAGCCGAGGAATTCGGTGATTTTGTCGACTTGATTGCGTGGGAGCAGGGGCGGTGTAAGTGTGAAACGAGAGCGAGGGCGTGATTTGCCGCAGGTGCGCCATTTGACTATGAGTTTTTCGCTTCTGCTGCCTTCTGTGTTGTCATTACTATTATTTTGATTGTGGTCGTTATTGTCGTGACTATTGTAAGCCCAAGTCCCATTCTTAATCATCCTCTCGCTCAATACAATCAATTTGACATTGCCTACAACAGGCACGCGACCCCATGCAACCGGTGCAGTCCATAATGCGGCGTTATATGCGATTCGACCTGAGACGGTTGGGAGATGTGGATGCGTTGAGGGAAACAGATGGAGTGTAATTTGGGGCGAGAGGATCTCTTGGGGAAGCGGGGTTGTGAGGAGGTGTGGGAGGAGGGTGTGCAGGGTTTGTATTGTTTTGCCGAGCTTAAGTGTCCGTTCATCTGGTGGGTGTTGGTGACCATGACTATCTCCTGGACTTAGTGGAGAATGATTGTCGTTGCCTGGGGCAGGAGGAAAGTTGGCGTGTTGTGTGCGGGTGAAATAGTTGACGATATCTCTTTCATCTCGAACATGCGCGAGACATTTCCTGCTTAGATTGCTAAACACCCTCTTATTCCCAAGAAAACCACCATGCCTATAAATATTGTCCACAGAACAAATGGGAGGAGGACATGCTAATCGTCGGCGCGCAAAGGTTGTTCGAGATCCAAGTCGTACATGCTTGCCGGCGCACGAAACATCCAGAGGATAAGAAGAGCTAAATACGTTGATGGGTGGCGGCCTCCGCATCAGCTTGAGGGTCATGTAGGTTCTTTCGAGATCATGAGAATAGGTGTAGTAGGTGAATGAATGAAGAGGTGCATTGGCTAGGAACACTTTTTGAATGAGGTCAGCACGGTCAGTTGACACCGGAGCTTACGTCCGACGGATCATCAAAGCCCCTTCCTTGTTTCAATGTGGCGTTTCATGTTGAAGTATGACAACAAACGATCATTCATGACATTCCTCGTTTACTGTCGAACAAGCGACTCCAAATTCATCTATACACCTCTCATCATAACCAAAATTAAACACCCCTAAAAAACCTCAATATCAAAAACCAAAAACTTCCCACAAACCTAAAAGCCGCCAACCCAGCCACACTCCACAACACCACCGCCAAATAAATCTCACTCCTCGTCGTAGCAGTAGCATCCTGTCCATTCGCATCAAGCGTCGGTGCTTTCGCAACATACAAGTTCTGGAAGCCACTCGTGTTCAATACAGCAGCGCACAGGGCGAGATTGCAAAACATCCATACAAGCACGACGGTACTTCTGAAGCCCTTGTAGTAATCTTCCTGTTTGTCTTGTGCGGAGGGGATCTTCTTTGGTGCTTCATAGCGGCGGGAGAAGACTTGGAGTTCAGTTTCGTATTGGGTGTTTAAGTCGGCGTCGTCGGTTGGAATGGCTACGTCGATACCACCGGATGGCTTGACTGTGGCTGTGGGTAGTTTTGTTGGCTTGTCGTCGCCTTTGGTACCCCATGTGATGTCGTGAGTGTTGCAGAAAGCGTAGACGTTCAAGATGTTGACGTAGGTAGGAGTGAGCAAGATGTACTGAATGAACTAGGATATTGTTAGTTGGTGTAAACAGCAAAATGCATGCACAAGATACATACCGAAGTAAACATATGCCACGGATCGAAGAACAAAATCGACATGACCAAATATAATGCATACGTCGAAGCCATACTCACACACAAATGTGTAAACAGAGTATTTGCGAACAACGTCTTTACAGTAAACTCTGCCTTTTGTGCCACCTGTGCTTTGATAGAGACAACAGTGATGAAGATTGCCGCAAACATGAGGTAGCCCATAATAACAACCCAAAAGTATACCATACTCATGTAGAGCTTGTTGGAACCTTGTGGACGATTACCAAGAGCCAGAACGAAACATGAGACCAGAGTTACAAGGTATAGCCATTCGAAAACAACGGATAGAATACGACCAACAACACCTAGTAGTTCAGGTTCACCAAGGGATGTTGTGAGAATGCGAAAGACCAGGAAGAAGTTGCCCTGAATTGTGCTATTAGTATAACTGTGAACAAAATATCAATGTCTAGACTTACAATGGCAAACCAAGCAAAGATCATGTTGACAGTCTGATAGATGAATTCCAACAAGAAGAAGAACTTCCTAAAGATGTTGTGTCCAGATCTGAAGATTTGATAGAAATGTGCCAGAGCATAAATAGCAGCAAAGAAACTTCCATTCAACCAACGCCTCCGTTGAAGAATGAAGTCTGCCATTTCTTCTGGTACATCAGTCTCACCAGTCGCAGACTTGACGTATTGTAGTGTCCAATTGCATTTCCTCTTGGCGACCAATTCGAAACAGAGAATACGATCTTCTGCGAGATACATGTTGGCAGTAAAGATGCCAGCATTTGCACCATGCATCTTTTCACCAGCAAAATACTTTTCAAGCGGCCCATTTCCTGTAGCATCGTTCTGAAGCGCAACATAGCGGTATGCTGAAAAAGCACCGGGTAGAACGGAGATGAACCCAAAGACTGATTCCAGTGGCTTGTCAAGGATGTTGCTGATCTTGTACTCAAAGTTTTGTGCTGCAATAAGTGGGTTGAGTAGCTTCTTTCCGTGAACAATCATAGCCTTGATCTCACCACATGCACCAGCGCATGAGGGATTGATATCGAAAGCCTTCCAAAGTTGAAAGATTGAGTCTTTTCCAGGTTTCGTTCCAGCATCAATGAGAACGCAAATGTTAGGGTCGAGAACCTGGCCGAAAGCTTGGAAAAACCAGCGGTGGGAATTGATCTTCTTTTGGTTCTTTTCTTTCAGACAAAACAGCATTTGAACAGGTGTCTCACCCTTCTTCACACTAACAACGCCTTTGTTGATCTCAATAGCCATCTGGGTAGTGTATTCGTAGATATGCGCGGTGACGTCTTTGCCATTGACTTGCTGCTTAGCGATACCTTCTTGATAACAACCCATTGCAGCAAGTACAGCTCTTGTTCTGGGATTGATCTTTGCACGACCGTCACTCACAACACAAACGACAATCTTCTTCCAAGCTTCCTTCCCCCACGTCTTACTTCTTGATCGTTGGTTCATGTACTTGATATTGTCAATAACGCCCATCATCGTGCGTGCAAACAGTTCTTCTTCTTCATTGTACATTGTAACAACAATAAACAGCTCCGTATGACGAGGCTTAGCAAACAGACGTTGGCGTAGAGTAAACTTTTCATTGTAGAAATCAGAAGGATCACAAGTTGCTGCAGAATAGCGCATATGAGTGAACTCGTCGCGCTCTGGTGGCGGTGCATGAGTGATCTGGTTGAGCAGTCTTGGTGGAATGGGACAGTCCAGCACGAGATTGCCATTGTACAATTGAACCTCCTTTACAGTCTTCCATCTTCGGATTGCAGGTGTCGGCGCTGGTGCTGGTGCTTTCTTTGGTGTTGCGTCAGAGTATCCATTCGGCTGATCGACCAATGTTGGGCTGGGGTCAATAGCATGAGGATCGGGGCCGTAAGAAGTGTCTGGCTGAAGAATGGGCTGGGTATCAGGCTCATCTTGCCAGTAGTGTGGCTGATCATTGCCATACGCGTACTCGTCTGGCGTGGGTTGAGGGTATTGATCGTGGTAAAAGGCGTCATGATGTGCTTCAGGATTGATAGCGTAATCTCCTCCACGATTCTGCTGTTGATGCTGATTGAATTGGGGCGCATATTGTTGATAATCATGTGGATCCATAGGATGCTGCTCGTTGTACGTCTCATTGTGGCCAAAAGAATGTGGGATGTTTTCGACAGAGTATGTTGGTTGAATCTGCATACGATCTCCAGGCGACAAGTAGTTGTTTCCATGCTGCTGCGGCCCTGGTCCCATTGGTATCTCAAGAGGCCCTTCGTCGTGGAATGATCTGTCATCTAATTCATAGCCTTGCTGATATGCGGGGTCTATTGGTGATGGGCTACGCATGTGGTAGCCAGGACTCGCGACTGGCGGTGGAGGTGTCATGATCTGATTGTGGTAAGGACTTTCGTGATGGCCTGGATTCAGATGTGGTGCTGGGTATTGGTAGCG
>Ga0181471_100301_pt2 | contig 15745 bp, 8 predicted proteins | sample InSIn5gowninarea_FD_119083 | JGI IMG/M metagenome (GOLD analysis project Ga0181471, IMG submission 119083) | Clean room microbial communities from NASA Spacecraft Assembly Facility at Jet Propulsion Laboratory, Pasadena, California, USA -... ...
GCGTTATCTACATGCTGTAGCGAAGCGTCTGCTGGACGCCATAGTTGTAAGAGCTATTGCCGATGACGACGCAGCGCCAGTTATTCTCGCAGCACTCATAAAAGACAATGGACAGCTCACATTCGATAAGCTCACAAAATCCGAAACAGTGGCCACGATTGCCACAAAAGCGACCAAGCCTGCTCAACTATCTATATTAAAGGTCTACGAGACACTGATTACGCAACAACCCTCAGAACTCAAACCACAAGAAGTCGATGCTAGGCTGAATCTTATAGGAGATCAGCTAGTGGCGTTGACGAGATCGTATATCAAGGTGCAACCCTCTCCTCCATGTGGTTGGACAGAATGGCTTGACAAGACTTTCCAGATCCTCGGTGCTCTGGGGTTCGCAGTCGAGCCCAACAAATACTTACACAGTGAATTAGCACATCCTCTGTCACTCAAGGCTCGAGAGGGAGCTCGGGCAAAGTTCGCATCCTGCTTAGCGAACCTGCTTAATGCCACGGATCCCATCGACGAAACTACCAAGCAGAAGTGCAATGCGAATGTTGCAATCCGTGAAGCTGCTAGTCATTTTCATAAGTGCAACACTTTACTGCGGAAGATTGGTGTTGTCACGCTCTCCGAAGCAGACAGTCAAATCACAGACTTGTGTGACGAGGTTTATAAGCTGCAGGAAACCTCTAGTAAGCGTGAAGATAAGAAGAAAAAAGACAAGAAAAAGAAAGAAGCCATAGCGAATGATGACATGAACCAAGAGATCAAGAATAACGGAAATATGCACATGGATACCATCAATCTACTGGCAAGCATGACACTCTTCCAGGCATATAATGGAGAAGCAGACGCCATCAACATGCTACAAGAAATCGCCGATTTCCACAAGACAGTTGTCAAAGACAACGCGACTCAGACATGTATACCTGCGGATGTTATGGCTAACATTATGGAAATCATCCTTTCCTTCTGCTCACAAAGTACAGCACTTCACAAAAGAGTCGCTGATTTGGCTTTCAAAGGTCTTTCGTCTGCCATGATTCCAGAAGCATTGCACAGTATGCTGGAAGTATTGGAGCAAAAGGAAGGGTTGGCGGGACAACAGGCACTCTTTGGCGACGCTGCTGAAGAGGCTGATGGTGCAGATAGTGCGGAAGAAGACGAAGAAGACGACGACGACAATGCCAGCGATGACGACTCAGAGAACGAGGCCGAGGATTTTGACCACCCCGATTTTGAAATTGTAGATGTCGACGAAGAAGACAGCGACGTCGAGCTCATCAACGGCGAGCTCGTCGAACACGACAACGACGACAACGAAGAGGACGCATCATCCACAACCTCCACCAGCAGCAACAGCTCCGACAGCTCCGACATACCAGACCAAGAACTCACGGACTTCGAGCAAAAACTGGCTTCCATTCTCAATCTCCCTAAATCCACCCACAACGACGACGACAACGACGACGCTGCATCCACAACAACAGATTCTACCATGAACTCGTCCCAAATGGCTGAACTCGATACCCACCTCTCCGCCGTCTTCCGCGAACGCAGCAAAGCTTCCGGAGGCCCAATCAGCAGCACATCCACCGACAAACAAGCCACAAAAGCCCAAACACAACGTCGCGCCAAAGAAAACATCATCGCCTTCAAGAACCGTGTCTTGGATCTCCTGACCGACTATCTGTCTGCGGAAGTCAAGGGAAATGGCAGGGGTAATGGGTATAAAGAGCCTGTTGCATTGAATTGTCTTCTCCCGCTTTTGAGGTGTCTCAGGGGTTCGAGAAGTGCTCAGATACAGGCGAGAGTTAGTAAGGTGATACTAGAGGTGTATATTGGGACGGCGAAGAAGAAGAGGGGGTGGCCTAGCGTGGATCCTAGTTTTGGCTTTGACAATAACACAAGCGAAGACGATGACGCCGATGATGATGCCAACGACGATAACGATGTCGATGCAGATGCAGACGAAGACGCTGAAACAGACACCAGCAAAGTCAATGTGTGGTCTCTCCTAGCCCAAACCCTCACCGAAACAACCCTCTTTACATCCCGCGAGCACACAAAAGCAGGAAGTCGCGCTTGTCTTTTCCTCGCCCGCTGTCTCTTGACCTCCTCATCACCCTCCAGCATTCCTTCATCAGAGCAGGTACGCAGCAGAATAGCCCAACTTTACTCTGCTGCTCACGCATCTGCGCTTGACAAAGCTGGTGGCGCAAATGGCAAAGATAATAGAAAGGAGAGCGATAAAAAGGAGAGCAAGAAGACGAAGCAGAGAGCCTCTGAAGGAGGCAAGGAAGGTGGTGACCCGAGCAAAGTGCAATTGCCTGATTGGCAGGAGGCTGTGTGGAGTGACTGGGCAGAGTTTGATCGGCAGACGAGGAAATCAGGGATGTAGGTCTAGGTCGTACAGATTTATGTGCACTTGAGCGAGGACGTGCACGTAGGGAATTAGATGCGAACGTCCCCTTACGTTGCGCTGCTGGGCTCGACCTGTTCCAGTACGGCAGGCAAGCACGACCATTCAAGTACGGAGACAGCAACAGTAAGCAGGCTGCGTGGCAGAGCACAGCCTAGCGCAGCTCGGCTTCCGTAATCTAACGACAGCCTCAAACTCACATCAAACTCGACATGGAACACTTTCGAATCCGGATTAAGCTGCCCGTTGACGCTTTCCAGCCTTCGATACTACCTTACTCCCTCATTTGGGAGTTGTAAATCTAGGAGGTTATGAAATCGTCTTGTTCTTGTTCAATACAATGACATCCTCATTCTTATAATGGGCATCTCTGACGCGCTAAACCACGTTCGTCACCCTCATTAGCTGTACATTTCAACCTATGGGATGAGGTAGTAGGCAGTCACTGTTTGCGTACAGATAAAGTAGATTTCATCAGGAACTCGCGATTTAGGATATGGTATATCTGCAAAAACAATTGGCGAATCCATACTCTTTGCATTATCGATCAGATCAGTGCAGGTTGCGAACGCATGGAAGTTGTCACGAAGTAATTCTCATTATAAACAAAGTACTATATCAATCAAAAGTATGCAACCACCAATTCACTGTCAATGCCGTCACTTACATCCCCGCTCCTCTTCCCTCCCGATCTTTCCAACCTCTCATTCAAAAATCATCACCTCTCACAAAATCCTCCCTACGAATATTACTCCTATCACACATGCCCCTAAACGTTCCCCCCCTCTCAAACAACGCCAACGGTGTATCCAACTCTTCCACCTGTCCTCCCGCCATGACCAAAATGCGATCATAATGGATAATCGTCTTCAACCGATGGGCAATGCACATCACCGTCTTGCCCTTAAATCCCTCCCTCATCGTCCTCTGCACTTTCTGATCCGTCTCCATATCCACACTTGAAGTGGCTTCGTCGCACACAATAATCTGTGCACCACGCACAAGAGCGCGGGCGAGGGCCATGAGTTGGCGTTGGCCGAGAGAGAAATTGAGGCCTTCTTCTTCGACATTGGAGTCAAGATGAATACGCGCTGTTTTGTCGCCGAGCTGCTGTTCGGTGCCTACGAGGTCGGCTTGGCGGAGCGCAGACCACAGTTCCATGTCGGTGTAGCGGTTGAAGGGGTCGAGGTTGGAGCGGATGGTGCCCTTGAAGAGAGTCGGGTCTTGTGGGATGATGGCGAGATGGGAGCGGAGGTCGCCTAGGCCGACAGTGTTGATGTTCACGCCGTCGATAGTGATGGAGCCGCCGGAGAGCTCGGTCAGCCGGAAGAGCGTCGACATGATTGTGGACTTACCGGCGCCGGTACGGCCGACCACACCAATACGCTCGCCGGCACGGACGTGCATGCTGAGGCCTTTGAGCACGAGGGGGAGGCCGTCGCGGTAACGCATTTGGACGTTGTCGAAGACGATTTCTCCGTGTGCAGGCCATGAAGGATCCATCTTGGCGTCATGGAGAGGTGGTTCTTGCTCGAGTTGTGTGCCGTAGTAGTGGATGCGTTCGGTGGCGTTCATGTTGTTCTCGACTTCAGCCAATTGACGGACGGTGAACTGGATCATTTGAACGATGGAGAGAATGTACGATAGGACGAGACCACCGGTGCTAGGGCCGACAGTGAATCGTGATGTAACCTAATAACAAGAACGTTAGTACTAGACTAAGAGATCAAGAAAAAGATTGAAGCTTACAACTAGGATACCAACGACGAAGACTAAGAGATTACCGATGAAGTCGAGACGCACACTTAGCCATCTCTGATTCGCGAATGTCAAGAAATACGCGCCGTTCATCTCGTCCAGAGCATTGCGAATGTTGGTGGAGAAATGCTTTTGCATGCCATAAGCTCTAATTGTCGAAATTCCATTGACAGCTTCCGAGAACTTAGCGAAGACGCCACTTCGTAGAACGGCTTCATGACGCTTAATCTCCCTCGCAGAAGATCTGTAGTAACTCGCCGAGAAGACGAACACGACCAGGAGTGGTGCGAGTGCCACGACGAAAAAGTAGTAGTAGACAATAATCAAGATGAACACGGATACAATCATTCCCATGGTCATACAGAAGAAGCGGATAGCGTCGGTGAGGACGTTATCCATGGTGTCCACATCCTTAGAGAAGCGGTTGGTGATACGTCCAAGAGGAGTAGTGTCGAAGAACGACATTGGCGCTCGGAGTACGTGCGTGATAGCACGGTGTAGCATGACCCTACTAGCAGTAGTACCATAAATTGAGAGCGCAATAGCGAAAGCAAACATCAAGACAGCCTGAGCGACACCAAGTGCGGCATAGATACCAATGTAGGCACCAGTCGAAAATCCGAACGCGTTCGAAGTCCAGTAAGAAAGCCACAAGTTCGTGACAATTGCAGAACCTTGTGAAAGGACAAGCAGGAGGAACAGCAACGGCAAGACAGCAATCGAGCCTGATGCCCTGACGTAAGCCAGGTACACTTCGCCAGAAACACCCTTAGTGGCTCGCTCTTCCACAGACATGAGCGCAGCACCCTTCTTGCCGTTCTCATGCTTCTTTTGTTCTTTCTTCTCGTCTTCCACCTCGTCTTCATTGACCTCTCCTTCTTCTTCTACCTTCTCCTCTTGAGAGTTGTTGGCAATGAGTTTGGCAAATCCGGCGTTAGTACTCATGAGCTCGTCGAATGTGCCAATTGCCTGAATGCGACCTTCATCCATCCAAACAATGCGATCACAGCGGTTCAGCACCCAAAGTTGATGTGTGGCGAGTACTCGACACTTGTTAGCTAGCAGACCACAGATAGCCTCGTCTAGAAGATGTCTGCCAACGTGTGCATCTACGGCCGACAGGGGGTCGTCCATGAGAATAATATCCGAGTCGAAGTATATCGCACGAGCAATGTTTAGACGTTGCTTCTGGCCACCGGAAACTGTAATACCACGTTCACCAATCTCGGTTTGATCTCCATTTGGTAGCATTTCCAAGTCAGGCCTCAAAGCACAGGCATCCAGGACCTTGTTGTACCAGGCTTCCTTCATCGGCTTTCCGAACAGGATGTTCTCCTGCAAAGTAGCGTTTTGGATCCAAGCATATTGCGGGCAGAAAGCACGACTAGCACCCATCGTGAATTTACCAGATGTCCTTCGCATATCGCCAGCAAGAGCAGCCAGGAGCGAACTCTTACCAGAACCAACTCCACCGATCACTGCGACAAGCTCATTACGCGCGATTGAAAAGTCGAGGTCGGAAATACTGAAAGGTGCTTCTTCGGATTGACCAGCAGCCAATGTCCTCTCGCTGTCGGCGGTAGCAGCGTTCCTTGCAGCAACATTCTCTTCACTGGAGGCAGGAGAGATACCGGCTGCCTTGTCTTCCTTTGCCTGTTTATCGGCGTCTTTCTTGTCCTGTTTGATTTCTTTCTTTGTTTTAGGAGTACTGTCGTCGGCTTTCGGTTTCGCCTTTTCCCAACTAAAGGCTCCTCCTTCAACACGAATAGCTTCAGTAGCACTCAAGTCCACGAGCGCCTCGTCTTTCGTTTCTTCTGCCAGCAAGAACTCCTCGATACGTCCAACAGAAGCTCCTGCATCGACAACCTGACCAATAACCAAGGGAAGCAAGTTGAGGGGGATACGGATGGAGTTGAAAAGAGCCAATGAAGAGAAGACGTAGGCCGGGTTAAGGTTGTGATCTGTCAGAGAATAGGTAATGAAAGCCAGCATAGATGCGAAGATGGGGATTGACATCGAGATGGCGTTAATAGCATTGCGGATAGCCATGAGAAGTTGAATGGAGCGAATCTCCTTCCTTCGAATAGCTTCAATACGTTCGAGGAAGCTGGTTTCCCAACCAAAGTCTACGAGAGCTGTTAGCTTGGTTGGAAGGCGTGGATATAGGAGTACTTACATTTTACAAAACGTACAGCACCGAGAATTTCCTGTGTCAGACTCACACGTTGATCGGTGATCTTGTTAATGGTCTTCCGTCTCTTGAACAAACTCTTGATGGACATTCCGAGCAATGGCATCATGATGGCGATAAGAGCGTAACCAGAAAGAGCACTGTAGGTAATGTTGATAAGCAGCAGAATGAGAGTAATGACAAGCTGGATTGGTGCAGTCCAAATCATGTGGAACATGCCACTGGCTTGATCAACACGATACGTATCGGTCGACATTAAGTTGACAATCCTTCCATTACTCCAACCACCATCCTCGGTTTTTGGTGGTCCCTTTGCCTTCTTTTGCTCTTTCTTTGCTGCCTTCTCTTTCTTCTCCTTCTGCTTTAGCTTCATCTTCATCCATTTCTGCTCTTCTTTACTACCAGGTATGATTCCTGCCGGCAATCTCATTTCCGCATCTGGGTCGATATCTCCAGCTCTGGCCCTGCCCGAGATCTTCATCGACTTGTCGAAAATAAGAGAGATGAGAGCTGCTCTTGCTTGTCCACCGTTCATCATACCACGATACAAGAACTGGTTGGTACACCCACTCTGTATCGTCTGGAGAATAGTAATACAGAATACGAGTCCAACTCCATGACCAAGATTTGGCGCAGGAGCGCCGAAATTTGCCGCCTCATAAGCCTCTGCAGCGAATGTGATGAGATATCGGAGGATGAAAGGGTTCAGCACTTGAATTACCGCTGAAACTAATTGACAAACAGCACCAAGAAGAAATTCGAACTTGAGTGTCTCATACAAGGCACCCAGTAGAGGTCGTTTAGCTCCACTCTCCACGCGTCTCTTGAAAGCCTGTTCTAATTTCGTGGCAAGCATGTCTGCGCTTCTTTTGGGATTGACTAGCCATATGTCGTTGGGTTCGAGAGTCCTCTGGTACCCAACATGCATTATCGGTTGCATCCATTGAAAACTGTATTGACTAAGGATTCCAGCGTCTGTTTCACGGGATATCTCTCTTTGTTTTGGCACAGGCGGTATCTCTCTTGATCTTAGAGTGAGCCATCTCTTCCACGTGCCTTGCTTGAATCTTAATGTCTGTGCTTGGGACTGCGTTTTTACCAGATCAAGGCCAGAACCCTCGCTACTACTCTCCCCTCGCGAAGATGTGTGATGTTGCTCATGTTCTTCTTTTGCGTATGCGGTGGAAATCTGTGTCCTCTCGTGTAATTCCTTTTCGGTTTCTACTCTTTCGAGATCACTTGCCACCACCTCGTTGTTTTTCGGATGGTTCGCCGCAGCGATTTGATCTTGAGCCCTGCCATATTCTTTCTCACCTCCTGGGTCCGCCATGTTTGTTCTCTGTCTTGATGATGTGGTGTGGCGTGTCCTTGCAGAAAGAAGCTTTGGTCAAAGTCGAGGACTTATTGTAATGATCGTCGTCCGATATCTTGTCGTTAAATCGTCGGGATCGACAGACGAGACGAGACGAGACGAAATGACTGCACTAGTCTTTTCTGTTCTCGATTTCACAACGATTGTCTTGTTGGCGTAGTAGAGCACTCTGTCTTCATAGACGAGGCAACAATGAATGACGAGGACGAAGAGCGGGATGGAAGACTCCTTTGTATTTAGTGCAATTCGTGACTCCGCTTCGGGCCCGACTCATCAAACAAGCCGGCGGCTTGAACCATGCACCATGAAAAGCTTGAACGGCTTAAGCTGAAACCGGTGACATCAGAATTGTTGGTCGCCACTATACATGTCCAGTTTATTCATCTCTCTGTGTGCTTAATAACACACTTTCAGCGCCTCTTCTCAATTATTATTGTCCATCATGCTTTAGACAGATCTGTTCGGCCTTTCAACCGAACCGAGATCGATGATCTGTAATCTGCGTGTGGGAATCTCCACTTTTCATTCGCCTTCCTTAATGGGACTGGTGGTCGTGCTAACAATTGCTTGCATGTGATAGGACAGCTGCGTAGTGATTTCTATGCTCTATATACTACACTCTCCCTTATGTACCTAAGTAGGCTTCAGAGGAGCCCATCCACTCATTCCACCTTCGTCTGAATCCATCAACCCAGTGGCAGTTCTAGGAGGAAGTCGAGGTGGTGTATCATCCAAGAGATTACCTGCAGATTTCGTAGGTGTTCTCGAAAAGGCTCCACCAGCGCCACTAGCACCAGTTCGGAGCGGGAAAGTTTGTGATGGTCTGACTGGTGCTGGGCTATTCGACATACTTCCTGCTGTCGGGCCTGACGGCGAAAAGGTTCGGCTACCGACTGGAACTCGCCAAATAGGAGGTGATGAAGTTGTTCCTGGCATTGTAGAACTCTGTGATGGCTTGACTGTATCGCGACTTGTCGTTGGAGACAATGCAGTTCCAGTGTTAGAAGTCAAGGAAGGTGGTTTTCGAGGTATTGGAGGTGCCTTTCTGTTCTGGTCGTTTGAGGTTGTGGATTGTATCGAGCTCATTGAGATATTGCGCGCAGGGCTGCTTGGTACACTACCGTTAGACACATTCCTGATTGCCATCCTAGCTGCATCGATAGAAGGCGGCACCTTGTGAATTGAGTTGTCTCGAGATGGTAACAATGGTGGAGCCTTGACAGTTGTCGGCGACGAACCAGTGATCCAGTCAGGCTGGTCACTTTGCGTCCAAGGATTCGAAGGACGATCTGGGTTTGGCACCAAGTCCTTGCCAGGCGCCTGAAGATTAGATCGGGCTGGTAGACCATTATCGAGCCACCATCGTCTTCTGTCAGAACTGGCAGGAGGCAGACCAGGTTCTATTGATTCGTATCCAAGTAAATCCTCTGCTTCACTGTCATCGTTCTTCGCATTAGCAGTGGCACCAGCCACTGTCGCTTTCCGCTTATCGTAAAGCTCCTCACTCAGCGCAGCCTTGATTTTCTCGTCTACAATACTGATCTTGCATACGAATGTTGCATAAACAGGTCGATGATCACTGAAATACAGTGGTGCAGCGTCGTAATTGATCTGTCTGAGATTTGTTCCTTTCCGGAGGATGCGATCACACCATGCAGGTATACGTGCTTTTTCGGACGTATCATATTCATCTGTATTGACGTCGTACTTGTAGGTTGGTGCAAATAATATCCGTGCTTCCGAATAATAAGGAAACGTCAATCCTGCCACCATCTGAAGGTTAAGCTGATCATGCTCGTACAAAGTCTCGAAGTCGCCAGTCTTGGCTAACTTCACAGCTCTTTCGTGGGCGAGACCGATTCTGTAGTTGAAGTCACCCAGCCAGACCACACTGTCATGAGCGTCAATCGAGCGACCTCGCTGGAACCTGAGTCCGTAATTGATTGTCTTGAAATCTCGGTTGCGCTCGTCATAGTTGGCAAAGCCAGCTGCTAGGTGAGCCGTGACGAAGCACAAACTGGTGTTGTCTATATCCATACGTATCGCAACTGCACCCTTGTTCCCAGCAATCCCAGAAAGACCTGTCTGCAAAGAGTGTCAGCGTGTGATCAAGATTATGCGATGATGTTCATACCTTTTTGAGACTACCCTCGACGTTCTTGATTCGGCCAAGGATACTTTTCTTTACAAACACGGACAATGAGGCTCCTACTAGCTGACCGCCGCGAAGCAAAACGTAGTCTTCGGACCCATTCTTCTTAGCGTTGGCGTTCAAAGTTTTCTTGACGGCTCTTTCCCATTCCTGGCGACGACCAGGTTCGGTGGACATGATCTGTTGGGGACTGAGCTCGACTATTTCCTGAAAACCCACAGCCACAATCTCAGGATTCTGCTGAGATTGGTCAACAGCGGGACAAAGCCAGGGAGACAGATCAGAGTTGATGCCATTCGTGCGCCCATTGAGGTTGAAGGTGCCGGCCCAGATGCGTATATCGGTTACCGAAGTGAACTCGGCTGCTCTACGAGTGAGCTCGTTGTTAACGTAGTCATTAATCGGGTCATATAAATATACTGCTGTCTGACCAATCAAGCGACCTAGCAGCATATCCATGACTGTCTGTCTGCCTTTGTCGGCAAAGTTGTTGATATACAGCCTAGTAGCACTTTTGCGTGCATCTGCCAATGCCCCAGCGAGAGACATCTTACCAGACCGTGTGTACGATGATTTCAGTGCGCCTGTTCCTGCATAAATTTTAGACAAAGCGTCTCCGTTGTCAGCCCAAAGACTGCCATGTCTAGCAACAAGGTCGGATCCAGGACGCTCCTGACGGTTCTCGAAGAAAAGCTCCAATGAGGCCTGGCTGATTATTGTCTCGACAAGATTTGTTCGATCAAGACAATCCAGGCAATTAGTCCTGAATACGCCTTCTTGTTGTAGCATTATAACAGATCTAGTCTCTTTTTCGTCGAGGTTGTCGTCAAGCACAGTACCTGCCAAACAATATGCGAAGCCGTCCACAGAGTCCTGTGCATATTTGAGGATAGTTCGCGCGGCATCATACCCAGTGGCTCTTGTTTCGGCATGGAAGTCATACCAGGTGTCTAAGAGGAACTTCTTTTCCGTTCTATCTCCGTCCGAAGATCGATTGTTTATGGCAGCATGCTTAATATGGTCTGAATACCTTTGTGCTAGCTCACACTCTCCGGACTTCTCCTTACTGAGCAGATTAAGAACATGAACCGCCCCATATTTTAGCTCGAGCTCTTCGAAGTGCTTATCGAATGCAGGCTGTGCTGCTTGAGCTGATCTGGTGATTGTGATCTTTTGCTGTCCGGGTAATAGCCCCGCTGCTTGCTCCCAAAACAATGGTATTGATCCTCGGACTTGAGCATAAGAAAAGCAGACACCATCTGGGTAACAGATGACTGTCTCCGTTTCGACGAAGTTTGCGCAATTGCCGTCGTCATCTATACCACGTGCATTGAAACGCGTGCCGGCTCTTCTACACGAGAGTCGTGACAATAATGTGAGATAGCATTGAGAGGTGCCGTACACAGATCTGCCTGAAGACGTTGGAGGCGCCACAGTCAACGTCGAAGCGAAACCTCTGATAGCGAAGGTGAGAAGACGTGTGGCATCGAGTGCTGCTTTTTCATGCTTAGACAGTTTGCTTCGGAAGTCCACTAGAGGCTGAATCATGTATGAGTTCCATAGATATGCTTGATCAAAGGTATCCAGATCGAACTTGGAAGCATCAGCGGATCTAGCTTGCAGCCTACTCGTCAGGTCAAAGTCGGCACTAAAGTAAAAGCTTCCACCACTAAGCAGCTTTTTGAGAGCAAGACAAGGATGCTCGAGTACTGGGTCTCCCCTTCCCGAAACTTGACTCTGGTCGTAACCTTCTTCATCAAGCGTATCCGTAGGGTATAGATTGATGGTATCGTGCGGGATGTGGTCATATTCGGATTTATTCAAGCAGTAGAAATCGGTGTTTAGTATCCTTTGCACAGTTTCTCCTGGTCTTACAAGAGCAGCTTTGGAAGCGCCACTGACAACAGATAAGAATACATCATTCTCTACAGTGATGAGACCCAATGTGCCTATCACGTTCTGCCGACTGATGACTTTGTATTCACTTAAATCCACCTCCCTCGCATGCACAAGCTCAACTAGACATCTTAGGCCTGCGTTCCCTCCACTTTGTGCCTGTGAACTACTGGTGGTGGAGGATATGTGCCGTAATATCAGAGCATGCGTTGTCGTAACGAGCGCCAGCGCACGATTTGGTCTTTCTCGAAGTAGCACTCTCGTAGCCATAGCAGCAACTGTGTACACTCAAAGCAATCCAGATTAAATGAGCTAGTTTCTATGGCAGTCCTCTCTAGTCATGCCGTCTATAACATGGTCGTAGGCCTCCGTAAGCTGAAAGATAGACCTGGGTGCTTGAACAGTACAATATCTAGGCATGGTAAGCGAGGTGCTGGTTCTGCTCTAGGTCTGACTAGATATTGCTGGGAGTGGGGGCGAATTAGAGATGCGTGTGTTGCTCACAAGCCTCGCCAGCAAGACTCTAGATGTTGATGCGATACGTAGTCGGACTCGTTGTTGTCGATGCTTGGACTCCACTTGTAGGTAGGTTTCGCTTCTGTTCACCTGAAACAAGCGGGGTGTGGGGCTGAGACTTGGTTGATCAACTTGACTGGCCTGTGAAAATCGACCACTTTATTTCTTCCCTTTATGTCTTTCCCTCCTCCATACGCTACGCTACACTAATACCGTACCGTACCGATACTCCTACAACATGGCTCCCAGTGCTGTCACGACCTCTTCCCCTGCTACTCCTAGCAACGGAACCACTTTGAGCGCTACAGCCCCTTCTTTCCACCCCGCAGGCACACCAGAACCCACGAGATATCGCTGCTCCTCCACTCAGGAGGCTTTCCAGAAAGAGTCCAAGTACGCTGCTCATAACTATCATCCTCTTCCAATCGTCTTCTCACGAGCCCAAGGCTGCTACGTCTGGGATCCTGAAGGTCGCCAATATCTCGATTTCCTTTCTGCAGTACGTTGTTGTCTTTTGTGTATACTCAGTGTAGTGCTCACAAGGCAATAGTACAGCGCAGTGAATCAAGGCCATTGTCACCCTGAGCTAGTCAAGGCGCTATGCGAGCAGGCACAACGATTGACATTGAGCAGCCGTGCTTTCTACAACGATGTCTTTCCTCGATTTGCAGAGTACATTACCAAGACTCTTGGCTTCGATATGGTATTACCTATGAACACAGGTGCGGAAGCTGTTGAGACGGCTGTCAAGATTGCGAGGAAGTGGGGTTACAAGACGAAAGGTATTCAGGAGAATGATGCCCTAGTCTTTAGTGTGGAGGAGAACTTCCATGGCCGTACAGTAAGAAAGCACGACCATGATCGGTCTCGTCTCCATCGCTAACCTGACTGCCTCAGTTTGCGGCCATTACAATGTCAACAGATCCTGAGTCGAGAGAGAATTATGGACCTTACCTTCCCAACATTGGCAGCGTCTGCCCCGCAATGAAGAAGCCAATACGCTATAACAACGTAGATGACTTGCGCGAAGCACTCGAGATCCATGGCAAGAATACTGCAGCGTTCTTGGTTGAGCCCATACAAGGAGAGGCTGGTATCGTTGTGCCTGATGACAACTACCTACGCGAAGTCCGAGAGCTTTGCGACAAGCACAACGTCCTCCTTATCTGTGACGAGATTCAGACTGGTATTGCGCGAACAGGACGTATGCTATGCCATGAATGGTCAGGTATCAAGCCCGACCTTGTACTATTAGGAAAGGCCATCTCCGGAGGGATGTACCCAGTTTCTGCAGTTCTAGGATCTAGAGACGTTATGCTCACCATCGAGCCCGGCACCCACGGTTCTACTTATGGAGGAAATCCTTTGGGATCTGCTGTAGCCATTCGTGCTCTTGAGCTTATTGAGGAAGAGAACATGGTCGAGCGTGCTCAGCAACTTGGTGTCCTCTTCCGTGATGGCCTTGCCAAGCTTAACAACCCCATGATTACTACTATACGTGGTAAAGGTCTTTTGAATGCCATAATCATCGACGAGAGTAAGACGAATGGCCACACTGCTTGGGATCTTTGCATGCTCATGAAGGAGAAGGGTCTGTTGGCCAAGCCCACCCACCAAAACATCATCCGCCTCGCACCACCTCTGGTTATTACTGAGAAGGATATCGAAAAGGCGCTTTCTATCATCGACGACGCAATGAAGGAGCTACCTACTCTTAAGGGCAAGAAGGAGGATGAGGTCCTTCCTAGGGACGAGAAACACCTCAATCCTGTCCTCGAGAACTAGACCATGGATGGATGAGCTCAGGTGACGTCGAAATGATTACGAATAAATATTGTTACAGGCATTATTAGGGGATCACAAAAAGGGAATACACTTGGAAGGCATTTATTATACCCATCATCACATAGAGAACGGTTTAACAACACCTTCATATCACATTCTTTTTCACTCCAGCAAGTCTTGCGTCGTCGAAAGCTGAGACCACCCTGCTCTGTTTTCGAGACTTCTCTTGACGATATCTGGCCACATATCGCACAGCTACAGTCACAATTTGCCTCCAGTTGTCGATGATCCTCTAGTCCGTCGCAGAACATGAACCTGGATTATTGACATAAAATCTTATGCTCAAGTCTTGGCGGTGAGGAGCATAAATATCGCGCCCGATGATTCGCTGCCGACTTCCACCTTGGCTTACAACCATCACAAAATAACATACTTTGCTTATTATCAGGCTCGTACTCAAAAGTATCTATCACCATGACTATATAGTAGAAACCATTCCCCATGTGCCTCGATCGCTCTCATGAATTGTGACATTTCAAGTATTTTTGTCGTTGTATAGAAAAAATGGCATCTGAATCAGAAAGCATGCCTTCATCAACAACCGCCGCTTCCCAGCAACAACGTTCAACTTCTCGACACAATGGACAAACACAAGACAATGATATAGAGATAAAAAAGGGCAAGAAAAAGAAGAAGTTGCCGCCTTTCCTCGGCCACTTCAATGCCAGTGATTTGAAAATCTTGTTTCGCTGCTCGATCGCATTCTGGGTCTCCTCCTTGTTTATCTTTATCGAGCCTACGCTGGAGGCATTTGGTGCCGCCGCCTTCTTCGGATGTATCGTCACTCTCTTCTTACCTCCTTCGGGAGTGATCTTTGTGTTTCTTCTAGGCGGTTTCACTATGCTTGCTGGTATGGGTTTGGGCTGGGCATGGGGTGTGATCACAGAGAAAGCAGCATTAGCCACACGACCTGCTGGCCAGACACTTGCACGCTTACAGCTACTAGGCCAAGAAGCACAAAGGACAGGAACTTCAACACAGGTTCTGGTCTTCAATGGCTTCATGCTCGATAACAGAGTTACCATAACGTACTTCTGCATGTTGTTACTCTTCATCTACCTCATGGCACGTCTTCGGATGGCAGTTCCCAAACTAGCGCTCACAGCTGTTTTTGGATGGATTGTATCGGATGTCTTCTTGACCATTGGTCCACTACTACCGAGTTTCTCTGGAACAATTCCTGCCGTCCTCATCAAGCCGGCAGCGGCAGCACTCGGGGTTAATGTGGCTTGTTCGCTGCTCATATTTCCTGAATCTACATCTCATCTGGTCCTGGCTAGCTTCCACAAGCTCACGACGACCATAGCTGCAACAGTGCCGATGACAAAGCAATATTTGGAGCAGCCTTCTGATGCCGAAGCTGATGGGGATGTTCAAAAGCTGAGGGCAGGACTTATCGGTGGCTGGAGTGCTCTGGAGCCAGCTCTGAATTTTCTTCCGTTTGATATCTCCTTCGGATATTGGGGCGCACACGATATCGAACGCCTAAAAGAGCCCGTAAAAAGATTGCTGATGAGTTGTCTGATTCTGCTTGACGCCCGTCTCATCTTCCACGAGCGCCGTCATGCGTCTGACAAGCTACTCGAAAAGGACGAC
>Ga0181471_100326_pt1 | contig 15723 bp, 19 predicted proteins | sample InSIn5gowninarea_FD_119083 | JGI IMG/M metagenome (GOLD analysis project Ga0181471, IMG submission 119083) | Clean room microbial communities from NASA Spacecraft Assembly Facility at Jet Propulsion Laboratory, Pasadena, California, USA -... ...
TCACTCTCCTCTCCCCACGAACCAAGCATTAAGCACCATTCCCAACCGTCACTCTCCTTCCATCCCATATATCATTAGCGCAAAAGGAAGGGAAAAGAAGGAGCTCCGGTGTACTCTTGGTTTTATACCAAAATCAAAACCATATCCATGGCGCTTGGAGGGCGGAAATGCATAAGACACTGGCGTTTTTAGGAGGATGATGCGAATGTGGGATGGATGGATTCATGCGATCTGTCGTGTCTTTCTGAGGTCATGTACGCGAATACCATTGCATTTTGCGGATTGGAGTGAGGTATTTCGGGAGGACTGATGGAAAATGGAAGAGACCAGTCATCTCGTAGGAGGCAATATTGTGTGTTGAATGATGGATGGATGTGGCATGATCACACGCTTTGCTAGAGTGCAAAAAGAAGAGGATAACTAGCTGAATCGAGATACCATCATATAGCTGTATTCGTTGCGTGAGTGACATGAGGTAGGTCTTTGGTGTGTATGGCGTGTGCAAGAAACACCACGGCATTTAGAGGACTAGTATCGTATCTTATTGAACACTAGGACTGATCTGACACAACCCTCACCTACCCTGATTTGAAGAAGCAAGCTCGCTCGATATTGAGATATATTATCTCACTTATACCCTCAATGGCCTTGATTCGACTTCTAAAATTGCACAACTGACCTCAGAACAGAAAGTGCTGCATATCAAAGGATGCACTCAAAACCTTCGCATCACGCCTATATAGAATCACAATCAAGATCAATCATTTAGGGTACCACGAAGAGCGGCATAAAACAATCTGGACAATTCGTCGACATTGATGGGCAAAACATGTGTTGCTGCTAGGGAGCGAGGCATGAGGTCTGGTGGAAAGCACCACGGCGACAAGAGCCCTTCGATGACTGGGTTTGGTGCAACGGATTCTGTGCTCCCGGACGAAAGGCAGAAGGTCAGTTGCCATGCCGAAGAGGAGCGTTGGACTACAGCCCTCGACATTGCAATGGTGACTTATTGGTGCAGGTGAGCAGCAGGATTTTGGAAGGTGCTTTTGCAAGCGGTATGTTGAAGATGTGCCCTACTTGTTTGCAAAAAATCATTATAGAAAGCCAAAATCGTCAGCCTTTTTCGTAAGCCAATTAATGATGTGCTGTCTCGGTCGAAGTCGGTACATATAATCATACCAAGAAGACCAATGTGACTATTAGTCCAAGAACATGAACCTGAAGAAGTAGCCACACTTCAATCCAGTCCTCCCTACCAGCTCAATCCCCACCCTTTTGAATATCACTCTCCTCTCCCCACGAACCAAGCATTAAGCACCATTCCCAACCGTCACTCTCCTTCCATCCCATATATCATCCACCTCTATCAGAGTTAGCCACACACCCTCTACCCCACCTGCTTCATAGCTGGCGAGCATAGATGTTCTCTTCAACACCTTGATTCCAAAGTCCAATAATGTGCTTCGCATCCAAGCTCCTGGCGGGTTTGAAGACACGAAAGTCGAATAATCGCCGATGGTTGCAAGGACGAAGGAAACGCCACCGTTGTGCTCGAACGGAGTTGATGTGCGAACGGATAATTTTGTTGGACAGAAGATAGATTACACCGTCTCCAGTCCCTATGTTTTTGCTGCTTTTGCTACCTTTTGCTGCTTTTGGCTTCTTGGCGTGCTTCGAGATGGAAAGTTAAAGGATCGAGTATACCTTCAACGTCGTGGGTACACTCTGCGGCGCTATCATGGTGCTGAACTCAAGTCAGTACTCAGTAGATCAGCCTGAAGGTATTAATCTGGTAAGCGTATATCGGCCTACGCGATGGCATGATTTCGGGGCATTCCATCTGTCATTCTATGGACGTTGAAAGCGTTTAATCTCCAATTATAAGGCGCGCCGTTGATGGAATTCACATAACCCTCTTGCTCTGCTGATATAAGGCGCCCCTTTTGTAACAAGGATAACCGTAAGAAAGCTGGATTTCGACATCTTGATCGATGTGATAGACGTCCCGTCATACCAATTATTTCCCCAGGATGATATAGAATTCCACTGTCGCTCGACGGACTTGTCATTGTCGGAGTAGAGGAAACATTAGGTTAGAGTCAGAAACTTCATAACTTGGAAAGTCGCAAGTACTCCCCATCATCTTACAGCATGATCACACATCGCACTAGTAACAGTCTCGATATTGCTTATTATTTGAGCTGGATATGACTGGGCCACACTATAGACAATGCTACCACCCGGACCAAGATCATGACGATTGTTTGAATGAACATCACATCTTATCGCAAGTGGATGCATGAAATGAAAGAATTCCCACCTAGGTGACCTAGCCTGACCCCTTGATACTAGCCGAGTTTCTGCAGGCTTCGAAGCGGTGCAGTGAAGACTGGAAGCATCCACCATCTTGTGGCAGTATTCGACTTATTCTGCTTTCAAGTACTTGCTCGAAACACATGAAGTACACAGCCTTGCAATGCCAAAATATCATACAAGTAAAATATTCTTCATATCGGTAGCTCGGAAGTGGCCTTGCAATAATAGGCCAGTAGCCTCGAAGCCTGACGCTGTTCGCAAGGTCAGAAGTGATGTCTATAAAAAGACCATGCTGATGCTTTGACTAAATCAAATTCAAATATCTCCAGATGGAAAGATAGATTTTGGTTTCATTGGCTGCTTTCTCGCCAATGAACAATCTCTCATGATGACCATATCAAGCGTTGCCACGACTCCGCATTCATACAGTTCGCATGTAGGTAGGCTAGTGTACGTTGGAAAAAGTATGATGCCACGGATGCATGGCATCGATTCCCTGCAGTCTCGTGGGGCTCCGAGCGCTGCAAGAATATTGGTGCATACTGCGATTAGCTCGATCGGATCGTCAAGACCCGGGGAAACTGGGAAGCTCCGTACTAGTGACTGCGTTGGTAGCATTCTCGAGGTCGTCGACCGGCTAGTTCCGTATACGACACCTCCAGACTTAGAAAGCTTTCTGGAGGGGTATACTAGTATGGTGAGTTGGACTTCAGCATTGATTTCGGGTTGTCTTGAGTCAGTTTCAAGTCAGGTACCATCCGACGATTTGAGTACTGTAGTCCGGTTTGGTTAAATTCTCGATGAGCTCGACTGAGTTTGATGCTGCATTCCGAGGGACCCTGAAGAAGGATTACTTGTAGAACCTTATCTTATCGTCGATCAGACAGTTGAGGTCCCGAGAGTTGGGAAGAAAGAAGTGATTCGGCGCTTTGTTGCGTCATCGTGCAAGGACCAATGGTCGATCACTGCTGCTGCGAGCCTCTTCCGACGTCTCCATCCTTCCTTTCGCTTGAGGTGTCGGGATGCCCAAATAACAAGGGCGATGCTGTTCCTTACTCCTCTTAGGTCATATATGTGTAGGGTAATGGCCAAGGCGACTCAGTGGCATCCTGACCCTTCACGAATAGTTTCCGAAAGGCGGAACACAAGTCCTTGATTCGGACGAAAATCAATAAATGTTTTCGAATAATGTCTGGGTTACTGTAGCAAAGCGTCATAGGTAAGACGAACCGTAAACGAGGTTCCGAGGACATGGCTCAGCCGCTCAGTAGTGCTCACATCTAAATAATTGTCCGCACGTCGCACGCTTATTACTTTTAGCTCTCCTGCGGTATTGTCTGCCGGTGCCGTTAAAGCCCATAAGGACGCTCCGACGGGGGAGCTCTAGCCTCTAGTACTCTACTTGATCCCAGCTAGCGGCAAGTGTGACGACGTTGGAGCCAAGCGGATGCGTATGGAAAGAGACGCTACCAGCTTCCGAGACGAGGCGCTCGCTCAACCACTGACGACTCTGTCACGATCGAGCATTTCATTATTACTGTACAGTAGTTGGTACATACTGTTTGGGTGTTATCACCCGAGAGTCCTAGAGATTGGTCCTTTCCCACATTGGCAATTCGAGGGACAAAAGCTGAATGTCCGTCGTCAGACAGAGAAGAGATCTTCTTGTTGGGCCCGAGGCGACGTTCCGGCCTTATGAGAGCAACAAGTAGGTAGCAGTGACATGACATTACAAATCTGTATACTGTAGTGTGTGTACTGTAGTCCCTAGAGATTCGATATTAACATCATGATGAACAATTCCATCTTTCTTGATTTTCGGATTTCTGAGAGCAGAGCCTCTTATTAGAGGGTTGAAACTTGAAGCACATAAGCACAGATGCGTACGGAGGTAAAGGTCCTGCCTGACCAGCCACGTTAGGACTGGCATATGCCGCATTCATCAACCGGCTTCAGTACGAACTACTCGGCTCACCATTGGTTATGGCCATTTTGATGGAAATGGCATATGCGTTCGGGCTGCGTCTATGCAAATGGACCATTAGAAATGGCCCATAAGCCCCCACTAATAAAAAGGCCGCCTTTTTACGAATGGACGAAATGTTGATCAGCACCAACTTTTTCACTGCCACCCCCTTGTAACGTCGTAACCCTTGTATTTTCCCACTTTTTTCCCCTCCTTTACGCCACCTAATCTTGATTTATCGGTACCTCTCGACCCCGCGATCGAGCTGACTAACAATTTACGCAATCATGGCTTTTTAATGGACCTGTTAGCGTGTGGTCACGTGACACTCAGTTAGGCGTCTCTACACTATATCCCACACTGTAGCTAGCTTCTAATCAATCAACCATCCACACACAAATGCCCCCCTCTGTGTGCCTGCTCTCATGGTAGCTGAAGCATAAGATCCGCGACCTCTGGAAGAAGGCATGCGATACAACAGAAAAGATAAGAGAGACCTACAGGTACAGAGGGGGAAGGGTTGGTTCCCCGGAGGCGACGGGTTATTCGCCACACAGACAATACGCGGAACGCGCCACGCGGAGGACACATATACGATCTAGGCGAAGGCACGCGAGCACTCGAGTGACGATACAGGCAAAGCAACCTGACTGCTGTGGAAAACAGAATGCCGGCTAAGAGGTGTCGGAGGGCTACACATGTGGTAGGACTGTAGGATATCTAGGGACTCTAAAGGGTGTGAGGTGGAACCTTCGGCCTAGGACTGTGGAGTCAAAGAGGCGCACGACAAGGATGATCGCCTGTACGGACTACAGGGCAGTATTATCAGGATGAGGAAGTGTACGGGCATATAGCAGGAATAGTGTATTCGACGCAGAGGGGGTGTTAGCGTGTGGTCACGTGACACTCAGTTAGGCGTCTCTACACTATATCCCACACTGTAGCTAGCTTCTAATCAATCAACCATCCACACACAAATGCCCTCTGTGTGCCTGCTCTCAGGACCCATAAAAGCTTCCATCAGAATGGTCCATATCAAAATGGTCCATTCCCTATTTCAAATGGTGTGCCGAACCGGCCCTAAGTGACCCTTCACCCAGTACATGACACGAGCGTCGGAATAATGACTCAGGAAACCCACGCATGACTACATTAGACGCCGGAATCTCCTTAGACACTGCCTGTCGCTGCCCCACAACCATGCGATCGAGATGAGGAAGGGTACGTCTATCGAAGGTGAGTTTCAATAATCGCTTCTCACTAGCTCCTAGCCTCCTACTTCCTGTGCTTTGAGCCTCCCACAGACCATGAGTACCGACGGACCAGAGCTGTGCGCACTGCGCAGCCTACATCCTCAAGATGTAAAGAGTTAAGAGGTGGAGATGCCGAGACTTGGGCCATAGTCTATGCCATGGCCCCGTTTGACTTGTTCAAGCCCAATTATAGCCGCGTATCCGCCCAGAGTAAAATCTGCGCAAAGCTACAAGCGAAGACCGCACGTTGCGTCCTTCTGATCAGTCCGCCGCAAGCAACAGGTCGATCTTCTGCTCCTGCGGCTGCCAGCACGAGCTATATTCCTTGTTCAACATGGGCATTCATTCTTACCTGGTAGAAAGAGATAGATAAGAGCTGGGCTAGTGCCTAATGTCTTCCCTCACTTGTGCCAATCCACTCACGTCAGTGTGATCCCTCCCATTGTTGGTCAGCCGTGTTGCTATATACAAGGTCAACGATGGAGATCCCAAAGTTGTCGATCACGTTTGGGCGTCATGCGAGTTTCTGCAATGGTTTCTGTATCCGCCAATCTTTGTTTCTATCCTTCATCATGCTGGTTTCCCCCAGATATAAGCATGCCCCTTCTCTCTCTTGTTAGCAGCTTCAACGTCAGCGCTTCTGTACACCATTCAAGCACATTTCAGTCATAAATACTTGCCAGTATGGGTGATGACGGTAGTAACACCGGGCAGGTTTACAACGCGGATAATACTACGGTCCTCGAGGCGTTGGAGATCGCGCGAGACAGTCCGGAAGGTGCTCAAGACCCGGGTATCATTGATATCTTAGAGTCTGCGCTGGCTGAGATCTGGGATAAGATTCAAGCAGAACCGGACTCCTATGTCATGACCAGAGACGAATTCGCGGTCTTCAATTACTTCCAAACTCGATTCGAAGGCGACCAGGTCGCGACCGAGGCAAGGAGGAGATACTGGAACTCCTCGCAAGCAGACGGGTTATCGTGACGGTGCGTTAAGACTTTGGTATTTGGGGAGCCTCTTGGCTCGTGCAAATACTTGTCTAGTCTTGAGTCGGGCTGGGATATCTTGATCGCCAAGACTGGAATCACTCAGATACGCTCCAGTTCCGTAATTGAACAAGCAAGTCACGTGGAAGCCTCGGTCAGCATGGAGAAGGGACATCTTAGGGGACAGAGGGAGGAACACGCTGTAAGGGGGGGAGAGCGCAGACGCTGGCTCTTCATAATCAGCGGGGCCCTGGTACTATTGCTCTGGAAGAGTTATCCTTCATTGAGACTATGGGACAACTGTTCAATGTTGTCAGATGTAGACATACATAAGGACATGTTCTCTTCGATCATGTCAAGGGCTACTCTTGAAGTGTTTCAAGTACACCAACCAGTACTAATGATAGATCCGGAACAACAAGTCAGTGCTGATAAGGGGACATCATCTACTTCCGGCACATCACCTCCTACTCTTGAGCCAGATTGCGAGCTTCTTCTCATGAATCATTCGTTTGGCAACAGCTATGGCCACCCTTTCGTAGGTATGTGATCAAGTCTAGTCGAGTCCTGGACGAGTCTCACGCTTTGCAGGGGAATATAATCCACCAAGTTGCGCGTTCAACAAAGTGTTAATCAATTTGATGGTCACCTCGCGAGGTCGCCAGTACGATCGGCTTGCCATAATGTACATGGGTGACACTGAAGTGTGGCGGACTTCAACTGCAGAGCCGACGTATAATGGCATTAGATGGGAATATACAAAGGTATTCCACACTAGCAACCATCAAAGCAGAGATTGATCGTAGGCAGGACGTGTCAGAATTCCTCAATCTCTGGAGAACAACTCAAACCCTGATCTTTGACCTGGGTAACATTATCGATGAGAGACTGGGGCTGACTGGGGCCTTCGATACAACCCTGACTGCGTCCTTCTTCGCTGCCAATGACACCGTCTCCCCGGCCGATATGATCATTCCAATCTCCGCTAGACACGGATCATCCAACTCATCCAGCGTCTTCTCCCTTCCCGCAGACACAGCTAGCAACACCATCAATTTACCTCGAAACATCAACCGCGCCGTCTTCTCCATCTCAGCCTGCGGGCAGGCCACAGAAGAATTCTGGTGGAGCAATGTACTACAGTCAAATGTCGACACGTTCAAAGAAAAGGATGTAACACTGTATGGCTACTCACCCTTCCGAGAAGTTCAGATCTACATAGATGGCCAACTCGCAGGCGTATCTTGGCCTTTCCCAGTGATCTTTACAGGAGGCGTAGTTCCTGGCCTGTGGCGTCCAATTGTTGGTATCGATACTTTCGATCTCAAAGAGCATGAGATAGATATTACGTCTGTCTTACCAAGCATCTAATCTCAATCTACTTTGCTGACATGATATCACAGTCCATGGCTAGGCCTCCTCTGCGACGGACAACCCCACACCTTTACCATTAAAGTTGCGGGTGTCGATGACTCCAACCAAAGTGAGACACTCACTGAATCCGTCGGTTCCAGCTGGCTCGTAACAGGCAAGCTCTTCCTCTGGCTCGACTCGGACGAGACATCCATCTCTACCGGGCGGTCCCTCACACACGTTATACCTCCTCTTGTTATCGATACATCCCAATCCGTCATCCAAAATGGAACAGGCTTCAATGAAACATTGACCTACACCACGAACATCGAACGTGATCTCTCCGTCTCAGCACTGATCACCACCGCCATGGGAACGAAGCTGGCAAGTTGGTCGCAAAGTCTTGCTGTTACGAATTATGGATACTACTATGACTCCGGCAAGTCGCAGATGAATATACATACCACTACTGGTGATGATACTTCGTTGGGATCAAAATATTATCGAAGAAGCTATAATTATCCTCTGGAATGCAATCAAAGTATGGGTTTCGGCGAGGGTGGGAACTTTACGATCGACGGGAATTTGAGAAGGGGATTGAGCATTGCTATTGAGGGAAATCCTGCATCCTCTACAGGTCTCGAAACCTTTCTTCCTCCTGATTGCGACGGACGAGGCATGGGACAGAGATACAGCGGCTTCGTCCTGTCGACAAGCCAGAATGGAACGGCGAAGTATTTTGGAAGTCCCGAGAAGGGCACAAGTTCTGGGTCTGGCAGGACGGCACAAGTGTTTAGCTTTGAGGGCCTCGGTGGTGATAATTCTGAAGGAGCCAAGGAGCTGTACTATAGGAATGTCGAGGCTCTTAATGGGACTGTTATCCGGGATCTCGAGCGGATATCAGGACGGGAGAGACGAAGTTTGGAAAAGGATGAGGACAGTGTCGGAGAAATGCTTATGGATGATTTGATCTTTAGAGGAAGAGACGGCCCTGGCACGACTTAAAAGGATGCAGCATTCTTAGTACAGATTAGGGTCTGGGAGAGAAAAACAGTTCACTCGTCTAGGGATACCACGTCAGTAACAAGGCTTATTTCATTGCACCGACGACAACTGCTCAGGGAGAATCCCAAACCTTGCTTTCCACAGCCCATATGTGACCCATACCCATGAACCGAGCCTCGTATTCATGCTGGCCTGTGGTTTGGCGTTCCTGTACCTTGTCATGATTGGGTTGGTTGGTTGACATGTCCATTGTCTACCCCTGGTCAAGCTCGATCACAACTGGGCCGATGACTGTCCTGCAGTCAATCTGTATCGCATCGAAGTGAAATGAAAGATGATGCGAGAAGGAAAAAGCTACGGTACAAATTGAGTGATCAAACCCGCCGACCCAAGGAGACTGTTCTGCCAGAGATCAGAAAGACTCCCGTGTACGACCCGATCATCCTCCCAATTTGCAGGTCACTTCACCTGCTTCTCAGATATTCGATTGGAGGAAAACAGTGGGTAGAAGTGGTAACCACAGTGAACTGAACAGTTATGTATATCTAAGCCAGCCAAGGCACGTGGGTCATGGATTGAAGCTGCCTAAGAAGCTGAGTTCAATGGTTCGAAAGACTCGCCTGCTCAGAAGACATCGTTTGGGCGGCAAGACAACCCAATTGTGTCGCCCGATCGAATTAAAAGAAGATCAATACACTTTGATATTCAGTCATTCACGCATTCACGCAGCCTTTATTTCGAACCGTTCAGACTCAGCACTTCCTCGTTCGCGGACGAAATTCATTCCTCGTATGTTCTGTTGCGACATTTCTTTCTGTTGTCGTCGTGCGAAACTTATGATCGGACGAAAACTTTTGACATGAAGTGCTCTGACCCAAAAGTTTGCGACACTATTGTTGCAGAACCCAAAACCGAAGTGTTAAGGTATCCGCATTTCCACCCTTCTTTCCACCCTTCTTTCCACCCTTCTTTCCACCCTAGATGTTGGAGTACATGTTTTGACCGAGGAAGAAATAGACCGAAGGGGGTAGCAGCACTCATGAATTCTATAGATTGACTGGCATTGAGCTGCTGTAGGAAGCAGCAATTACACTTTGTTTGTCACCGTGTCTCTGTTCTTTGCCAAGATCATCAATCACACTTACCTAGCATAGCAAACCAATCCAACACGCATCCAGGATCAAAGCTTTCCATTCATCGATATGAAAGCACTAGAGAGCCCTTGTAGTATGATCCATCCATCCCTCAAGATGCACCGTGCAATGAACACTCCGTCCCAAACATGCTCTGACCACCCTGCACTCTATGATCTGGGCTTCTCTTTCTTCTCCTTCCACAAGGCAGATAAACCCACACCAGAAACCTTCACAACCTTGAACCGTACACCAGGAATATCACCCTTCGCCTTGCCCTTTCGACCGAATCCGGAGAGGAGCACTTCATCGTTCTCGTCAACGAAGTTGAGACAACCGTCGTTGGGTACTGTGTTGCAGCTTGTTAGCCTTTTGCCCCTCAGATCTATTCTGAGTACGATTCTCTCCAATCCATCCATGATCAACATGATTGTCAATCCTCCAATATAGCCCTTGCTGCAACTCTACACCACCAGGGATTCACGTACCGAAAGCAGTAACCTTCTTCCCATTCTTAATCAACTGCACCCTAACACACTTCCTAATCGCCGAGTTTGGTTGTTTGGCCTCGACTCCCACCTTCTCTAGAACAATGCCCTTGGCGTGTGAAGAACCTCCGAATGGCGAGGACTTGAATGCGGTGCCTAGGGCACGCTTCTTGTATGATAAATCGGCCCATCGTTGATCACGGCGATGGTTGCGAAGTTTGCGCGCGGCGTTAAGTCCACGGGGCTTGCCTTTACCCATGATTGCTAGCGAAAATGCTCAGTATCGGATTCAAAACAGGGGAGAAGGGAAGAAGGAACAGGAAATAGTAATATTTACCGGTCCCGGTGTTGTGTTGATGGGTTGTGGTTGTGGTGTCGCTGGATTGAAATTGTCGAGGTTCAAATTATTGGGAAATGTGTGTGGATCACGTGCTAAGCGAATCTGATAGCCTAAAGCTTCAGGCATCAAGATGCTTCGAGTTCTCGTTTCGAGTTCGAGCTCTCCGGATTGAGCGACAACGTCCAAGGCATCTACATTCCGACCCACAAGAATGGAATCCCCCAAAACCCGCCCCAGACATCTGCGCGATCCGCCACCAACCCTCTTCCTCGGTCCCCCTTCTCAAAATGCCTCACACGTCTCCCTCGGCGCAACCCTCCAACAACCACCTTCCCTCAACACCGCCCTCTCCTCCAATCTATTACCCACCTCCTCCTCAGCAGCACGTACCGCCCCTCCTCTACGCCAACGTTCCCAGAGAATGCCCCGATCCACCACCTTCGACGCCTCTCCCGACACCGCCCCAGGATCCGCATTACTACGCACCGCACTGCCCCGACAGCAACAAGCTGACCAGGGCCGAGAACAGGCTGACCGCACGGATGCGCTGTGGGCCGAAATGCAGAGTACATTGGAGGACGTGGAGTTGAGTGCTGTGAATGGGTTGCATGTGTTCGGACCGGAGCATAGTCGAGCATTGGAGGCGTTGAGAACAGCGCAGATCGCGCTCGCGCAGGCGTGGGCGAGGAGTGAGGCGGAGGATGAGGAGGATGGAAACAGGGGAATGGGGAGCGGACAGCGAGGCGGCGGGTTGGGAAGTGAGAGGGCGACGGGGAGTATGTTTGATGGCACGGAGGGGAGGAGTACGGGCCAAAGTGGAAGTGGTAATGGGAAGGCGAGTGGACGGCCGGGGAGTAGTGGTGTGGGAACGGGGTCGGCTGGTAGAATGGGTGATAAGCTGGAGGAAGAGACAGAGGCGGATATCGCGTATGCGAGGAAGAGGAGGGAGGAGAATGATAGGTATTTTCAGAAGGTTAACAAGGGGGTGCTGGATGTGGTTGCGAAGTTGGAGGACGTGGCTACTGCTATGAAGTCTGTGGAGATGGAGACGAGAGACATTTGGGGGGAGAATGAGAGTGCGGCGACGAGTGTAAGGGAGTCATAACCCTGGAACATTCAAGGCGTTAGGTTTGGACTGTAGCATAGCGTTGGTGTTGGAGGAAGACCTTCGGGCGCTGAAAAGCTCGTTGCTTTTGAGGCTATCGGATGCCAGAAAAATCGTCTTGGAAATGGTATTCTCGGATATTTATCCATCATTCTTCGTTCCTTGCTCTGAGCTCCTCCAAGCCTTCCTGCCAGATACTTGTATGACCTCGAAGGATCCCAACCCCAATCCAACGCCAAGGAGCCATATATCCTACGGTCCAATGAACAAAGTAACCTAAGTCCGGTTAGCTGAGACCGCCTCCATGCCTTCAAACTACTCACAGCCATCGCGACACAGCACATACTGATGTATGGGCTCAACCTCTCCCCTATCCTCGCACACTTCCAAAAAATGCCTATGAAAGCCCTAACCCAAGCTTAGCTATGTTCACAATTTCAAGATCGCCCTGTTGAAAACTCACCCCTCTTTGTTCTTATCCATGGGTCCTGGATAGATGTAATGTGCATACGTGCTTGTGCAAATCAGCAGCAGGAGTACCAGTAAGGCGGACTGAAAGTTGAAAAGCGCAGTCTAGCGTCGCAACAGGGTTAGCTTCGCTGCGAGCAAATCCCATAAACAGCGACGAGAAAGGACTTGATCACACTCACCATCGTTCCTCCTCACAACAGCATCAATCGTTGTGGTGTGCTCCTTTGCAAGGTTGTTTGTCATTGACTACTTTGTCTTCCACTCTGGCTTTGGCCTACCCTATTATCGTCAGAACCTATTACTGCACGCTAGCGGACGCGTCAGCCGCTCTTACCGAGGTAATGGTGAAGAAGAACAACAAGAAGAAGGGTAACCTTTCAGCTGGTGCCTCTTCCTCCCCAAACATCCTCGATAAACAGATTGACTCCTTGATTGAGGAGATCGCGTCTCAACAACGCCGTGAGGAACTCGAATCCACAGCAAATAACTTCGACACGGTGCTGCAATATCTCTCTTGGCAGCAAAGCGAAGCTGAACCCATGCCCGCCTCTGCTCCTACCCCCGCTCCCGCTGCAGCTTCAGCTTCCACCTCCGCCGGATTCGAACGCTGTTTCCTCTGCGAGCTTCGCCAGCTCATCCTCGACCACAAGCAGACTTTCCACAGACCCGGCGCCTCGAAGGACCATCGCTGCAAGGGTGGTTGCGTGGCTGATTCTACCTTCTTCCGCCTTCAAGGCAGGCCAGCATGTCAGAGCCAAGGAAACGTCTCGGACGCGACCGCGGGCAGCAGCAATTCTCGAATGAGGAATGTAAGTCACCTTCATCATCATTTCCACTTTCCATCTATCTATTTATTTCAAGCTGAACCCCATGCTGATGCTGATCTTAAATTTCAGTGTCGCAACTGCTCTTCGCCCACGGCGACGTCCCCAACCCACTGGAACCCACTTTCAAGCTTCTCGACCAGTTCCTAACCGACTTCATCACGTCCCTTGCCTTCGAGACCGCACGCGCAGCCTCCACCGCCGGCCGTCAGAAGATCAAAGTCGAAGATGTCAAATTCGCCTGTCGCAAACACCCCGGCTATCTGGGCAAGATGGAGGACGTGCTGGAGAAGACGAAGGGTATCAAGGATATTAGAAAGCTGGTTAAGGAAAGTGATGGTAACCTGGACAAGGGTCTGGGTGATACTGCTGATGGTATGATGGCTGTGTTGAAGGGTGGGGCTGGTAAGGGGAAGAAGAGAAAGTTAAGGGATGTGGAGACGGAGGAGGCAGAGGAGGAGGCGGAGCTGGGTGAGGGGGATGATGACTTGGCGGAGCTTGGGCTGGGGTTTTGATGTTTTCTTTGAGCCTCTACTGGGCGTCTCCTTGTGCGGTATCTGCTTTTCTGACCATGGCGTTGAGCCTGCTGAGCATGGAAGAGAGTCTTCTGACATGCATCGCTTTTGTTATTCATGGCGCTGTGCTTTCTGATCATAGCATAGAGCTTCTCTCTGATCATGGCGTTGAGCAATTCTCGAGATCGACTATTGTTCGTAGGGATAGATACCCGGCTGAGGCCATGCATTCCCCTTGTGGGACAGTAAATATGCGAATGAGCTCCTTGATAGCGTCTACTTCGACCTCTTCCCTTCTCCACGCTTGGCTGGACCTTTGTTCTGGGTGGGCAGGTAGTTGGGAGCATGGTACACCCAACGCCCTTGGATAGCAGAATCATCCAAGTTGATACTGTCACATCCAAGATACTGGACTCATGATTCTACGAAAGCGACCATCTTTGTACGAATCTATTTCCCTCATAGCTCGAGTGAATGATCATTTCGGATAAACTATCTAATAACACAGCTCCCTTCCCTCCACTATACTATCAATGCATGGCTGACACTTATTCAGGCCCTTGTCTCTTCATTCTCTCAGGCCCTTTTAAAGCAATTGTGGCAAAGGATTGGTTCGTGTATTATGTGGCTTCTGTGGATAGGATAGACTTGGTTCTGCTTGTCGACGACAGAAGGAGAAAGAGTAGTGATGGAGGTCCAAGCGGTGACAGGTAGATCCTGGAGCCAATACAAGTAGTGTAGATAGTGGATGATTTTCAGAATACCCTAGGATGTTGAGGAAAGGTCTGTAGCAACAGATAGTTATTATTGGGAAGGACTTCATCTGCTTAATATCGCGCAAAGCACAACGACAGCCTGAAAGAAGTATTCCGCGACGACACTTCTTTGTCGTGAAGAGCTTTTCCGTATCTATTTTTTGAAGCGCGTATGAAACGTACGACAAATTGAAGACCGGTAACGGTTTGGTGGTTGGTAATGAAATGCCGATCTGTGACAAGAGAAAGAAATATCATTGCAAGACAAGAACAAGCAAAGAAGGGGTAGGAGAAAATGTCCCACTTGCAGGTGAAAGATTGAAAGAGAACCGTTTCTGAGCATCACCATCGCTGGAGTATACCTAGTCGGACTGATCCTTGGTACTATTGCAGTGTGTGGCATCATTTGTGCATGCATGCTTCATGTCCGATGCTGACCCGGGAGTGCAGCCTCTTGGCTCCTTAAAGAAGGGTATATGGCCGCTTAATGTAAACTCGTCAATATGTCAGTCGTGTGTGAAAGAACCATAATCTAAGGTCTGTCTGTGTATGTACAATCGAATAGCTCACTTCCCAGTACCGTGTTTCGATCACGAGAACGTCCGACATGGATATCTGCTCCCTATTAGCTTCCAGGCATCTTCAAATCAGGAGCAATACTCACTCCTCAGGATAAGCATTCTCTTCCGTCAAAGCATATTGCTCACTCCTCCCACCAATCCTCAAACTGCCCGACCCCGACCACCCTCTAAGCCCTTTAATACCTCAACTTCCTCCCTAATCAACATTTCTTTGACTTTGCAACGAGTCGGTTCGCTGCTCGCAGGCATTGAAATGACATCCAAAGCAGCCGCCTCCGCTGCGCAAGCAGCTAATCGTGTGATACCCGTTCACAAAGTCTGTATTCCTCATCTCCTCTCCTCTCCTACTCTTCTCCCCGTCACTAACACCCTCTCTTCAAGAAATACACACTTCCCTCCCATGGCGTCTGGGAATATATTCGCCGCATTTTCGCCGTCTCCCCACAACGCTCCAATGGCATCCCTTTGAATCCTCAATTCCGCAACCCACCGCCCGGTTCCAACGCCCCATTTTCGTTCATCGATCCTGTCACTGTGCCGGCGGGCGATATAGCTGATAATCAATATTTTAAACGGGATGCTAGGAGGGCTTGGCCGAGGTTGAGCTTTGTGGGTCAGGAGAGGGTTGT
>Ga0181471_100292_pt2 | contig 15716 bp, 14 predicted proteins | sample InSIn5gowninarea_FD_119083 | JGI IMG/M metagenome (GOLD analysis project Ga0181471, IMG submission 119083) | Clean room microbial communities from NASA Spacecraft Assembly Facility at Jet Propulsion Laboratory, Pasadena, California, USA -... ...
ATGATTCTCACTGGTGATAGAGAAAACCTTGTTCTCGAGAAGCTAAACGTACGACTGAAATCGATTCATAAATAAACAATTGATTAATAAAGGGAAGATTGTATTCTTGTGATTTAGGGTCCAATAGATGAATAGCGGCAATATCACATTGACCACGATAAAGCATCATTAAACCCTCAAGACTACCTATGTATGTAGGTTGCAATTGAAGTTGTAAATTCTTTGAGGATTGTTTAACAAAATGCTCCACGAGAAAATCATGGCTACCGGACAGTCTTACAGGAATCGATGTAGGAATAACTGACTGGTCAGGCTGAATCTTTTTTGAAGGTGCTTTCGTATTTTCCTTAAATCTCTCAATCTCCGCTTGCTCGATTCGCATTTTATTCCCAACCTTAAATGCCTGAAGTTCACCTCGCTTAATGAGTTCATATACTGTGTGTTTAGAGATCTGGAATATTTGAGCTACCTCATCAGCAGTATAAGTTTTTCCATCCATACTAAACGACTCCTTTCTGCTAGCAAAATAAAGATAATATAAATATACAACGTAAACTGTGACTTTTGTTAAACTTTGTTAAGTTTCGTTAAGTTTCGTGTAGAATTGTCACGTTTTGTTCAAAAACAATCAAGTTAGTTCACAGTTTTATCATAAATTTCACTGATTGTTCATCTGTGAACATGTCAATTTAATGTAAAATATGAATTAGGTGAAAAATATTATTAAAGAGGGCGGGATCAGAGTGTCAAAACTTCTTTATATTACAGTGAATCCAAAGAATGATAGTAAACTATCAAAAGGTATGCAAATTGGTGAGGTGTTCCTCGAGGAATTCAAAAAGCAACAGCCGGATGTTGAAATTGATCACATGCATTTATACGATATGGATATCCCTGAAATCGATATGGATATGTTGTATGCACGTGCAAAACTATCATTCATGGGCAAGACCTTTGATGAGCTTTCTGAAGCAGAGCAAACACAAATTACAAATATGCATGCCCTAGCTGACCGTTTTATAGATGCAGATTATTATGTATTTGTTACGCCAATATGGAATCTTGGCTCACCTGCCAAATTAAAGTCATTCCTAGATAATTTGTTTATTGTAAATAAAACCTTTACCAATACACCAGAAGGTCCAAAGGGACTCCTTACAAACCGTAAAGCTATCCATATACAAACACGCGGTGGAATTTACTCCACTGGCCCAATGGCAGATTTTGAATTTGGTGACCGCTTCTTAAGAAAAGCACTTAGCTTCTTAGGATTTGAATTAATGGATACCGTCGTTGCTGAGGGTATGGATCACTTTCCAAAGCAAATCCCAGAAATTATGGAAAAAGCAAAAGCACAAGCCATCGAAGCAGCAAAAGAAATGGCAAAAGAAACAGTTAAGGCATAATAACGAAAATGCGACTCGAAATTCGAGTCGCATTTTTTGTTTAGGCAAAGTTAAAGAACATTGGTGATTTTTATAAACTCTGTTGATTTGAGCGGAAGGCACGAGACTCCTGCGGGACTAGCAGGTCAGGGTGAGACCCCACAGGCGCTAAAGCGCCGAGGAGGCTCACCGACCGCCCGCGGAAAGCGAAGTGCCTGGAGCTCCAATCAACAGGCTAGTCCAGTAAAGTTAAAATTTTCCGGTAGCCTGGAAAAACAATACTGCAAAACCAAGCACCCAAACATAAATCGCAAATGGTTTTAATGAATGCTTCTTTAAATAACCGATCATCCACTTCACAGCAACATAGCCAAAGATTGCCGAAGCGGTGATCCCAACAATCAGTGCAGATAATGAAATTTCTTCTCCACTGCCGCCAGCCAACTCAAGTGATTGCAGAACTACGGCACCAGCAATAGCCGGTGTAGATAATAAAAAGGAGAAATAAGCGGCTGTTTCACGATCCAACTTTCTCCATAGAGCCGCAACCATTGTCATCCCCGAGCGTGAAATCGCTGGGAAAATCGCCACAGCTTGAAACGAACCGATAATAAAGGCATCTTTATAACTAATATCATCCATTTTCTTAAAGCCGTTTTTAGCAGAATCTGCGATCCACAAAAACACACCAGTAATCAAGAACTCCCAGCCAATTGTTACCCCAGTTGTTGAAATCTCCTCGAAATAATCCTTGAATAGCAATCCGATAACGACCGCTGGAATCGTACCGATAATTAGCAAAAAGGTTAACTTGCTAAACGGGTTTCTAATAATTTTTATAAACTCGTGCTTGTAAAAGACAAGAATTGCGATGAGTGTTCCGAGGTGAAGCATGGTATCGAGCAGTAGTCCAGCTGCCTGTAAGTCAAATAAGTTCCTTCCCAAATATAAATGCCCCGTGCTGCTAATGGGTAAAAACTCCGTTAAGCCTTGAATAATTCCTAATATGAATGCTTCTATTTTACTTAACAAAAAACTCCCTCACCTTCATTTGAAAAATATGCCTGTACACAATAAAGATATGCACGTGAATCTACAATTCATGCTTTAAATTATTTTTCAGCGTATACTCGAAACAAAAAAGTACAAAAGAACGAGACTCTGCCATAAAATAGAAATAGGAAGAAACGAGAGGAGAGACCTTTTTGAAAAATAACCACCTACACTTTAATACGTCCATCGGCGTATTGAAGCCTGAAAGTATCAGGAATAAACAGCAAGCTTGTCCATTTTGCGACCGTGATCAGTTAAAAGAGTTAATAGAAGTAGATGATTCAATCATTCTCTTGAAAAATAAGTACCCGGTTTTGGAAAACGCATATCAAACCGTTTTAATAGAAACAGATGATTGCCATGGTGAGATATCAACCTATGGCGCCTCTCATTTACATAAACTGCTAAGATTTGCTATAAGGCATTGGTTAGCGATGGAGAGGACCGAAAATTTCCAATCTGTTATTATGTTTAAAAACCACGGACCGTTATCCGGGGGAACAATCGCTCACCCACATATGCAAATTGTGGGCCTCAATGATATTAACTATGAAGAAAACCTGGAAGATGAAGTGTTTGAAGGGATATCGATTGAAGAAAAGGATGGGGTAAAATTCACATTATCAACAAAGCCAAAGGTTGGCTTTTATGAGTTCAATGTTGAGATGAATGATTCAGGTTATGTTGAACAATTTGGAGAATACCTTCAGACTGCAGTACATTATATTCTGTACAATTTCCCGTTCAAAGCCTCAAGCTATAATTTATTCTTTTATCATATTGAACAGAAAGTCATTGCGAAAATTGTTCCACGGTTCATCACCACGCCGCTCTATATCGGCTACGGCATCCCACAGACCCCAAACAACCTGCAATGGATGGTCAACGATATAAAAAGTAAATACTTTTAATAATGTAAATTAATCCATAATCGGTTTAGAAGTTGTGATTTCTCTATAATAAAAATATAATGAAGGAATGTACATGTTCCTTTTAGGTTCATAACATTAAAGGAGAATCAATCCACATGACTTCAACTAACGAAAAAACTACTTCTAAACTTGATTATAGTCTCGTTTTTATCTTACTATTACTCTTTTTAGCTAGCTGTGTTGCCATTTTTAGTGCACAAGCCAGCGGACAATATGATAGCAACTTTCTAATAAAACAAATTGTCTTCTATATCATTGGCTGCTGCATTATTGCAGTCGTAATCCGACTGGACTCAGACCAGTTGAAAAAGCTGACCTGGTATGCCTATGGGTTTGGGATTCTTATGCTTGTATTTCTAATGATTGCACCTGATAGCATCGCACCTGAAATTAAAGGCTCAAAAAACTGGTTTAAGGTACCGGGGATTGGTTCGCTTCAACCCTCAGAATTCGTAAAAATATTTATTATTTTGGGGCTTGCAAAGACGATTGAAGATCATCACCATAAAAACCTGGAAAAAACCGTTAAATCTGACTGTTGGCTTCTCCTTAAGCTTGGAGTAATAACCATGGTTCCATTAATGCTGATTATTCGAGAGGACCTTGGTACCTCGATGGTCTTTTTAGCGATTTTATTAGGAATGATCTTTATTTCAGGAATTACTTGGAAAATACTAGTGCCCATCTTTTCAGTTGGAATTGCACTTATCTCAACTATTTTTTATTTCGTATTGTTAAAACCTGAGATCCTTGAAAAGTATTTAGGGGTAGAGCAGTATCAATTTGGTAGGATTTATTCGTGGCTTGATCCATACAATTTCCAAAGCTCAACAGGGTACCATCTTACAAGATCTCTGCTAGCAATCGGATCAGGTCAAACGGATGGAAAGGGTTATGGTAATAGAGAGGTTTATTTGCCTGAAAGCCATACGGATTTTATTTTTAGTGTTGTCGGAGAGGAATTTGGGTTCATTGGTGCAAGTGTGCTAATTAGCTTGTTTTTCCTGTTAATTTACCATATTACAAAGGTTGGTATGGAAACGAAAAACAATTTCTATACGTACATTTGTGTAGGGGTAATTAGTATGATTACGTTCCATGTATTTCAAAATATAGGAATGACGATTGGCGTGTTGCCAATTACAGGAATTCCATTGCCTTTCATCAGCTATGGTGGGAGTTCCTTGATGGGGAATATGTTTGGAATAGGCTTGATCTTTTCTATTCGTTATCACTATAAGAAATATATGTTCTCAACAACTGCATAATAGGAAAAGAGCGGGGTCGATGACCTCGCTCTTTCCTATTACGATTTTACTTTTTTGACAACGCTCAAAGTCTTCCATATCGATTGTAACAAACACATTATGTTCTTTAGCAGCCTCTAGGATGCGGCGCATATTTCTCATCACAAGCTCATCCGAGATATCAAGACCGATGGATGTCATTTTTAATGATAGCTGAGAATTAAGTTTCTCCCGTCCGATTGCTTGGATTGCAGCAATCGATTGATTGGTTCTCTCCACTGCTTCTTGTTCGTTATCGACAAACTCTCCCAAGTAGTCGATCGTAACGGCAAGTCCTTTGCTATTCAATTCCTTTATAACTTTAACAGACTGCTCGATCGTTTCTCCTGCAACGAAACGGGACGCACCGAAACGTAAACCGTATCTTCTTGCAGCCTTTGTAAGCGTTTTATTCTGTGATAAAAATAAGAAGAAATTCTTCATCACCTGTTCCATGTTGTTTCCCCCTTGTAAGCGATACCATGTATAAAAAATAAAAAATCCAAATAGTTGAACACTCATTATTTTATCATCATAAATGTTTTTTGAATATAACTTTTCACTGCCATTTACGTTGCATATTTACTTTGGATTGAGAGATTCTAAACAAGTAAAGGAAAATTAAAGTAGGAGGGGTATTTATGCAGCAACAGCAAAATATGAACATGCAAAATCAACAGGGAATGATGCAACAGCCTCCGGGAGTAATCTCGACGAAAGACTCCCTATATTTATCAGATATGATGTCATGGAATTTACTAGCCGCTAAAAAGGCACACTTCTTTGCTGGGCAATGTCAGGATCCAGAATTAAAAGCAGAAGCGGAGAAATGCGCTCAAATGCACCAGCGCCATTATCAACAAATCCTTGCTCACTTAGGTGGTCATATCAACCAGCAACAACAAACGCCACAAAATAATATTCAATAACTTTTGAAAGGAGTTAATATCATGAACCAACCACAGAATCAACAAAAGTTTCAAAATCCTGAGACACAGGTACCGAAAACACCGCAAATGAATGATCGTGACTTTATTAACGATTTACTTACTACAGAAAAATACATGACCACTTCTTATAATATGGCATTAAATGAGGCCAGCCATGATGGTCTTTACAATGATATATTACAAATATTCACTGAAACGCAAAATTGCCAAAGAAATCTATACAACTTAATGTTCCGAAAAGGCTGGTATGGCATCGAATCAGCTGAGGGGCAAAAGCTTCAGCAATCGTATCAGCAATTTCAAGGATATACAAACCAATTTCCAAGCGGAAACGGACTGCAATAATATTCAAAAAAATAACACGTCAGGCTTTGATTGCCTAACGTGTTATTTTTTTGACGCTCTTCTATGCTCTTCATTTTTTTCTTTTATTTCCTTAATGATCTCCATCATTTCTTCCTTTGCTTCTGGGTAAAGTTCATTCCAATGCTTAGCTAAGGCAGGCATTGACTTCGCGATATGAGTGTACAAAGCCCAAGCCTTCACCTTCTCCCTCGTGTCCTCGTTTGTTTCCCCTACGAGCAATTCACTATACTTTTCAATTAATGCTTCGAGCTGCAGAGCAAATGTTTTCTCCATCATGGCACCTTCCATCCTTGGCTATATATGTGCATGGACATGTTTTACAACGTTTCGAATTCGGTAATTGATAAGAGAAACAACAAGTTTTCCTAACTCTTATCTCTTCCTGAAATTCTTCTAGGTACTTTTTTTCACTATGATATTTTTGCAATGGATTGTTATGGTATCGTCCAAATAACTCTCCCTCTGCTTCGGAAAACAAAAAATGAAAATCACTTTTAACATAGGGATTTTCGCTACTCTTTAGTTCCGTTTCGTAAAGCCAAAATAAATAGACAGCAATATTTTCCCATAAAATCAACCTTGAGATTTGAAAGTTTTTTTCTAACTGCTCGATAATCAAATAGATGTTGTTGGCAAACAACTCACGATAGATATTTTTTCGCCATTCATCACGATTTTTTCCATCCCACTCCTCTATAGATAAGTTCTTTAGTGAGATTTTCGGGAGCCAGTCCTTACCGGACAAAGCCTTTTCCATTTCAATATTATCCAGTGAAAGGTTTATTTTTCTATTGCTCCCTGACATTGCATAAAGTGAGATCACGGCAATAAATGCATATCTTTTAATAAAAATAGATCCCACAGCCTTCTCTGAAGGTGCACCGAGTGAGTGAGTAAGCTCATTGATCAAAGCAGTTAAAAAAGTATTATCCATTAACTCAGAAATGGTAAATGTGTTTTGCAAATCGCTGCTTAGCCTATATTTCTGTAAATGTAGAAGACCATTTTCCTCTAGTAAATTAACCATTCGACGCCACAGCATTCTTTAAAATACATCTTCCTTTACCATAAGGGATACAAAGCGGTGTTCCAAATAGCGGATCGATGGTTACCTCGCATTCCATTCCAAATACATTTTTTACAAGACTGCAATTTATCACATACTCTGGTTTCCCTTGAGCATATACCTTCCGATCCTTAATCGCGACAATATTGTGAGCATATCGGCACGCCAGATTGAGATCATGAAGTACCATTACAACCGTTCTATTTTCTCTTTCATTCAATTCAAAAAGCAGATCGAGTATTTCAATTTGATGGGTCATATCTAAATAGGTTGTTGGTTCATCTAACAAAATCACATCAGTATCCTGAGCTAGGGTCATTGCAATCCAAGCACGCTGCCTTTGCCCGCCCGAAAGAGAGTCGACGGTTCGCTCTTTTAACTCTTCTAAACGAGTTGCCTTGAGCGCGTTATTCACCATTCTTTCATCTTTCTCCGACCATTGTTTTAACCACGATTGATGTGGATATCTGCCCTGTTTTACAAGCTGTAAGACGGTCAGTCCTTCAGGGGCAGACGGAGACTGTGGCAAAATGGCCATTTTTTTAGCCACTTCTTTTGTAGAAAGCTTGGCAATCGCATCACCTTCTAAAAGTACCGCACCAGATTTCGGCTTCAAAAGACGAGCGATAGAACGAAGAAGAGTTGATTTCCCACATCCATTTCCGCCGATAAACACAGTAATTTCACCCTTAGGAATTGTTATGTTCAACTCATCAATAATGAGGGTCTCTCCATATGAAAGTGTTAAATCTTTTGTTTCAATCGAACTCTTCATCATGCCAACCCCTTAATTATTTCTTGTTTTAAACAGTAAGTAGATAAAATATGGCGCACCGATTCCTGCAGTAAACACTCCTGCAGGAATTTCTAATGGAGAAAACAACGTTCTGCCAATTAAATCAGCTAGCATCACTAAAATACCGCCAATTAAAGCCGAAGTGGGTAATAAGGCACCAAAGGAAGATCCGACCAGCCTACGCGCCATATGTGGTGCCATTAAACCAACAAAGCCAATTCCACCGGCAAAAGCAACGGCACTTCCGATGAGGGCAGTACTAATCATTAGTAGTGTAAAACGTTGTCTTTGTATCTTTCCGCCCAAACCTGTTGCTACCTCATCACCAAGCTCTTGAATATTAATCGTTCTTGCAGCAATCATTGCAATAAGGAGAAATAGTACGGTCCATGGTAAAAGTGTAGCAACATTATTCCAATTTGATCCGTAAACGGTCCCCGTAATCCAAATGTTTGCCTGGCTTGCTTGATAGATAGGACCGAGGATCATCATTAATGTAGTCATTGCCTGCATTAGGGTGGAAATTCCAATTCCTATTAATACCAACCTAATCGGTGATACCCCATTTTTCCAAGCCAAGAAGTAAACTAAGAAAGCAACAACTGTTGCACCTAAAAAGGCAGCTAACGGTAACCAATTTATACTAACAGTCAGCGCATTATTTTCATCACTAAAAAACGCCAAAAATCCTACAACCGCAACAGAGGCACCTCCGGTAATTCCAAGAATATCGGGTGAAGCTAACGGATTTCTAATCATTCCCTGCAATATCCCACCGGCAACTGCTAAGGAGATCCCAACTAGAAGGGCAATAATAATTCTTGGTAATCGGAAGGATGTAATTATTAGTGTTTCCATATCCGGCCCACTCCCAGCAAAAACCTTTAGAACTGTGAGTGGACTAATATTCATTTCTCCTGTTCCTGTACTGATAACAAAAACCAGAAAAGAGATAATCGTCAATATCATAAAAACCGAAGCGGCTTTTCGGTCCATTAAGAAGGAGAATTCCCCTTTAAACAAGCGAATATTTTTGTATTTGCTCATCGTCCATTGAACCCCCTTCTTGCTATGTAGATAAAGAATGGAGTTCCAATAATGGCTGTCATAACCCCAACAGGCACTTCGGAGGGCATTAGTACATATCTTGCGGCAATATCTGCTGCTAATAACAAAATAGCACCGAGAACACCGGATAATGGAATCACCCAGCGATGGTCTATTCCAATGATTGATCTTGTAATGTGAGGAATAACAATTCCTACAAAGCCAATCGGACCAGCAACAGAAACGGCACCGCCGGCTAGCAGAATGACTATCACTCCAACAGTTATTTTTAATAGTCCTGTTTTTAAACCAAGGCCTTTGGCAACATCTTCCCCCATTGATAGAATATTCATTTTCCCTGCAATGAGCATCGACGCAATCCAGCCAATTCCCAGGTAGGGTAAAACATTCATAAGTGTTTCTAATTTTCTTCCTTGCACAGAACCCGCTAGCCAAAATAATACTTGCTCCAGTGCTGCTTCATCGATAACAAGCAACCCTTGGGTAAAAGAAGAAAACATTGCAGCAATTGCTGCACCGGCTAATGTTAGTTTCATCGGCGTTAATCCTTCTCGACCAAATGACCCTATGCCATAGACACAAATCGATGCAATCGCAGCACCTAAAAATGCCAACCCACTGAAGGTTTGTAAACTATTTACAGAAAACAATGTTACCGCGGCAACTATAACAAAGCTTGCTCCCGCATTTATACCAAAAATCCCTGGTGAAGCGAGCGGGTTTTTAGTTAATGTTTGCATAAGTGTTCCCGAAATTGCTAAACTGGCTCCCACCGCTGCAGCAATTAACGCACGGGGAAGTCTTACACTCTGAATAATAATATGCTCATTTGTACCATTATAATTAGTGAAGGTATCTATCGCCGTTCGCCAACTTGTTTCTGTATAACCAAAAACGATGCTCGCACACATGAAGAAAAGCATGAGCAATACGAAGGCCAACATACCGACCCATTTTAAAGTGTTATTTTTTAAAAGCATTGCTTTAGTAACCTTTCCTTCTACTTTATATTATTAAGTGTATATTCAATTGATAATAGTTGTCAATGAGGATGATAACCATTTTCAATTAATGCATTGACAACTGATTGTCGCCAATTTATGATAAGATTACAATTGAAAATGATTATCATTTACATTGAAATTTAGGAGGCTACATACCGTGAAAAAACTGAAACCATTTCTTACACTTCTGTCTGTTTTTGCAATTTTCTTGTTAGCTGCTTGCGGCGGTGCTAATGAAGAAAATACAAAAGACACGAAAGACACTCCAAAAACGGAAGAAACAAGCTACACGATAGAACATGCAATGGGATCGACGACAATCGAAGGAACCCCTAAAAGGGTTGTTATCTTGACAAACGAAGGGACTGAGGCCCTATTAGCTATGGGTATAACCCCCGTTGGTGCTGTCCAATCCTTCACCGGCGACCCTTGGTATGATCACATTGCTGATAAATTAAAGGATACTAAAGTCGTTGGCGTAGAAAGTGAAGTAAACGTTGAAGCAATAGCCGCTCTTCAGCCTGACTTGATTATCGGTAACAAAATGCGTCAAGAAAAGATCTATGATCAATTAAAAGCGATTGCACCGACTGTATTTGCTGAAACACTTCGCGGTGACTGGAAAACAAACTTTACATTATACTCAAAAGCACTAAACAAAGAAGCTGAAGGAAATAAGGTTCTTAGTGCTTATGATGCCCGAATTACCGAATTAAAAGAGAAATTTGGCGATAAATTGAACATGGAAGTTTCAATGGTTCGATTTATGGCGGGTGAGGTTCGTATCTACCATAAGGATACTTTTTCAGGTGTTATCCTAAATGACCTTGGCTTTGCCCGACCTGAAAGTCAAAATGTAGACGATTTTGCTGAAAGAAACGTAACGAAAGAACGCATTCCAGCAATGGAAGGAGATATCCTCTTCTATTTCACTTACGAAACGGGTGATGGAAAAGGTTCTGAATTAGAAAAGGATTGGATTAATGACCCATTGTTCAATAATCTTGAAGTGGCGAAAAAAGGCCAAGTATACAGGGTAAATGATGTTACCTGGAATACAGCCGGTGGAGTGCTCGCTGCAAACCTAATGCTTGATGAGATGGAAGAAATCATCTTAAAAAAGTAAAATCGTAATAGGAAAGAGCGAGGTCATCGACCCCGCTCTTTTCCTATTATGCAGTTGTTGAGAACATATATTTCTTATAGTGATAACGAATAGAAAAGATCAAGCCTATTCCAAACATATTCCCCATCAAGGAACTCCCACCATAGCTGATGAAAGGCAATGGAATTCCTGTAATTGGCAACACGCCAATCGTCATTCCTATATTTTGAAATACATGGAACGTAATCATACTAATTACCCCTACACAAATGTACGTATAGAAATTGTTTTTCGTTTCCATACCAACCTTTGTAATATGGTAAATTAACAGGAAAAACAAGCTAATTAGCACACTTGCACCAATGAACCCAAATTCCTCTCCGACAACACTAAAAATAAAATCCGTATGGCTTTCAGGCAAATAAACCTCTCTATTACCATAACCCTTTCCATCCGTTTGACCTGATCCGATTGCTAGCAGAGATCTTGTAAGATGGTACCCTGTTGAGCTTTGGAAATTGTATGGATCAAGCCACGAATAAATCCTACCAAATTGATACTGCTCTACCCCTAAATACTTTTCAAGGATCTCAGGTTTTAACAATACGAAATAAAAAATAGTTGAGATAAGTGCAATTCCAACTGAAAAGATGGGCACTAGTATTTTCCAAGTAATTCCTGAAATAAAGATCATTCCTAATAAAATCGCTAAAAAGACCATCGAGGTACCAAGGTCCTCTCGAATAATCAGCATTAATGGAACCATGGTTATTACTCCAAGCTTAAGGAGAAGCCAACAGTCAGATTTAACGGTTTTTTCCAGGTTTTTATGGTGATGATCTTCAATCGTCTTTGCAAGCCCCAAAATAATAAATATTTTTACGAATTCTGAGGGTTGAAGCGAACCAATCCCCGGTACCTTAAACCAGTTTTTTGAGCCTTTAATTTCAGGTGCGATGCTATCAGGTGCAATCATTAGAAATACAAGCATAAGAATCCCAAACCCATAGGCATACCAGGTCAGCTTTTTCAACTGGTCTGAGTCCAGTCGGATTACGACTGCAATAATGCAGCAGCCAATGATATAGAAGACAATTTGTTTTATTAGAAAGTTGCTATCATATTGTCCGCTGGCTTGTGCACTAAAAATGGCAACACAGCTAGCTAAAAAGAGTAATAGTAAGATAAAAACGAGACTATAATCAAGTTTAGAAGTAGTTTTTTCGTTAGTTGAAGTCATGTGGATTGATTCTCCTTTAATGTTATGAACCTAAAAGGAACATGTACATTCCTTCATTATATTTTTATTATAGAGAAATCACAACTTCTAAACCGATTATGGATTAATTTACATTATTAAAAGTATTTACTTTTTATATCGTTGACCATCCATTGCAGGTTGTTTGGGGTCTGTGGGATGCCGTAGCCGATATAGAGCGGCGTGGTGATGAACCGTGGAACAATTTTCGCAATGACTTTCTGTTCAATATGATAAAAGAATAAATTATAGCTTGAGGCTTTGAACGGGAAATTGTACAGAATATAATGTACTGCAGTCTGAAGGTATTCTCCAAATTGTTCAACATAACCTGAATCATTCATCTCAACATTGAACTCATAAAAGCCAACCTTTGGCTTTGTTGATAATGTGAATTTTACCCCATCCTTTTCTTCAATCGATATCCCTTCAAACACTTCATCTTCCAGGTTTTCTTCATAGTTAATATCATTGAGGCCCACAATTTGCATATGTGGGTGAGCGATTGTTCCCCCGGATAACGGTCCGTGGTTTTTAAACATAATAACAGATTGGAAATTTTCGGTCCTCTCCATCGCTAACCAATGCCTTATAGCAAATCTTAGCAGTTTATGTAAATGAGAGGCGCCATAGGTTGATATCTCACCATGGCAATCATCTGTTTCTATTAAAACGGTTTGATATGCGTTTTCCAAAACCGGGTACTTATTTTTCAAGAGAATGATTGAATCATCTACTTCTATTAACTCTTTTAACTGATCACGGTCGCAAAATGGACAAGCTTGCTGTTTATTCCTGATACTTTCAGGCTTCAATACGCCGATGGACGTATTAAAGTGTAGGTGGTTATTTTTCAAAAAGGTCTCTCCTCTCGTTTCTTCCTATTTCTATTTTATGGCAGAGTCTCGTTCTTTTGTACTTTTTTGTTTCGAGTATACGCTGAAAAATAATTTAAAGCATGAATTGTAGATTCACGTGCATATCTTTATTGTGTACAGGCATATTTTTCAAATGAAGGTGAGGGAGTTTTTTGTTAAGTAAAATAGAAGCATTCATATTAGGAATTATTCAAGGCTTAACGGAGTTTTTACCCATTAGCAGCACGGGGCATTTATATTTGGGAAGGAACTTATTTGACTTACAGGCAGCTGGACTACTGCTCGATACCATGCTTCACCTCGGAACACTCATCGCAATTCTTGTCTTTTACAAGCACGAGTTTATAAAAATTATTAGAAACCCGTTTAGCAAGTTAACCTTTTTGCTAATTATCGGTACGATTCCAGCGGTCGTTATCGGATTGCTATTCAAGGATTATTTCGAGGAGATTTCAACAACTGGGGTAACAATTGGCTGGGAGTTCTTGATTACTGGTGTGTTTTTGTGGATCGCAGATTCTGCTAAAAACGGCTTTAAGAAAATGGATGATATTAGTTATAAAGATGCCTTTATTATCGGTTCGTTTCAAGCTGTGGCGATTTTCCCAGCGATTTCACGCTCGGGGATGACAATGGTTGCGGCTCTATGGAGAAAGTTGGATCGTGAAACAGCCGCTTATTTCTCCTTTTTATTATCTACACCGGCTATTGCTGGTGCCGTAGTTCTGCAATCACTTGAGTTGGCTGGCGGCAGTGGAGAAGAAATTTCATTATCTGCACTGATTGTTGGGATCACCGCTTCGGCAATCTTTGGCTATGTTGCTGTGAAGTGGATGATCGGTTATTTAAAGAAGCATTCATTAAAACCATTTGCGATTTATGTTTGGGTGCTTGGTTTTGCAGTATTGTTTTTCCAGGCTACCGGAAAATTTTAACTTTACTGGACTAGCCTGTTGATTGGAGCTCCAGGCACTTCGCTTTCCGCGGGCGGTCGGTGAGCCTCCTCGGCGCTTTAGCGCCTGTGGGGTCTCACCCTGACCTGCTAGTCCCGCAGGAGTCTCGTGCCTTCCGCTCAAATCAACAGAGTTTATAAAAATCACCAATGTTCTTTAACTTTGCCTAAACAAAAAATGCGACTCGAATTTCGAGTCGCATTTTCGTTATTATGCCTTAACTGTTTCTTTTGCCATTTCTTTTGCTGCTTCGATGGCTTGTGCTTTTGCTTTTTCCATAATTTCTGGGATTTGCTTTGGAAAGTGATCCATACCCTCAGCAACGACGGTATCCATTAATTCAAATCCTAAGAAGCTAAGTGCTTTTCTTAAGAAGCGGTCACCAAATTCAAAATCTGCCATTGGGCCAGTGGAGTAAATTCCACCGCGTGTTTGTATATGGATAGCTTTACGGTTTGTAAGGAGTCCCTTTGGACCTTCTGGTGTATTGGTAAAGGTTTTATTTACAATAAACAAATTATCTAGGAATGACTTTAATTTGGCAGGTGAGCCAAGATTCCATATTGGCGTAACAAATACATAATAATCTGCATCTATAAAACGGTCAGCTAGGGCATGCATATTTGTAATTTGTGTTTGCTCTGCTTCAGAAAGCTCATCAAAGGTCTTGCCCATGAATGATAGTTTTGCACGTGCATACAACATATCCATATCGATTTCAGGGATATCCATATCGTATAAATGCATGTGATCAATTTCAACATCCGGCTGTTGCTTTTTGAATTCCTCGAGGAACACCTCACCAATTTGCATACCTTTTGATAGTTTACTATCATTCTTTGGATTCACTGTAATATAAAGAAGTTTTGACACTCTGATCCCGCCCTCTTTAATAATATTTTTCACCTAATTCATATTTTACATTAAATTGACATGTTCACAGATGAACAATCAGTGAAATTTATGATAAAACTGTGAACTAACTTGATTGTTTTTGAACAAAACGTGACAATTCTACACGAAACTTAACGAAACTTAACAAAGTTTAACAAAAGTCACAGTTTACGTTGTATATTTATATTATCTTTATTTTGCTAGCAGAAAGGAGTCGTTTAGTATGGATGGAAAAACTTATACTGCTGATGAGGTAGCTCAAATATTCCAGATCTCTAAACACACAGTATATGAACTCATTAAGCGAGGTGAACTTCAGGCATTTAAGGTTGGGAATAAAATGCGAATCGAGCAAGCGGAGATTGAGAGATTTAAGGAAAATACGAAAGCACCTTCAAAAAAGATTCAGCCTGACCAGTCAGTTATTCCTACATCGATTCCTGTAAGACTGTCCGGTAGCCATGATTTTCTCGTGGAGCATTTTGTTAAACAATCCTCAAAGAATTTACAACTTCAATTGCAACCTACATACATAGGTAGTCTTGAGGGTTTAATGATGCTTTATCGTGGTCAATGTGATATTGCCGCTATTCATCTATTGGACCCTAAATCACAAGAATACAATCTTCCCTTTATTAATCAATTGTTTATTTATGAATCGATTTCAGTCGTACGTTTAGCTTCTCGAGAACAAGGTTTTCTCTATCACCAGTGAGAATCAT
>Ga0181471_100329_pt1 | contig 15696 bp, 14 predicted proteins | sample InSIn5gowninarea_FD_119083 | JGI IMG/M metagenome (GOLD analysis project Ga0181471, IMG submission 119083) | Clean room microbial communities from NASA Spacecraft Assembly Facility at Jet Propulsion Laboratory, Pasadena, California, USA -... ...
CGAAGCTGCCAGAGTCAGGCAGCGTATTGCAGACCAGGCGGCAGAACTTCGGGACCGATCGCCAAAGGTTGTGAACGCACATGATGAGGTTGGTGCTTGGATCGCTGAGGGCGGAGCTCGATGGGCTGCTAGAACGCTAAGGAAGGAGGATGCATTGGTGTATGTGTACCGGTTATTACTCGAGTATGCGCGCGTGAGCAGCGAAGGTCGTGATCATATGGGCTTTATTGCTGACCTGAAAGCTGGAAGAGTGGACATGGTGTAAGGGACGGACGAACGCGATACATCGTTAAAACTGGTAGAAATCGAACCGGCGTGTCATAGATGATATATAAGAGTGATTACGAGAAAGAAAAAGATAAGTAAGAAGTAGCTCATTAGAGCTGGACTGCATACGAGCCATAGAGCAGCATCTGGCTGGCTGTCTCAAAAGCAGCCGAACCGTGGCACGGCCAGCAAAGGCGTTGGGGGCTATTAGGTATTTTGGACATAGATGACCAACTATTGAACATACATAGATTCACTCAGTCAAGCTATCAGTTGCTATAGAACAAACTCGTCCTCGAACAACAACACCGGAGTTCTACCCGGTCATCCACTTCCCCCACACTTCGCCACACGTTGTGGCGCAGACGTGCTTGTTACTTCTTCCAACTTCCAACAATAACCCTGCATATATCATTCTCCTCGTCATCATCTTTCTCCGACTTCCCTCACCACAGCACAACTCCCACCTGAACAAGCCCACGCCTCTACCCACAGCAACAATGCCACTAGCACCAGCCCTCAAAGGCCTCCTCCTCGCCTCCTCCCTCGTTGCCGCTGGCGTCGCGGCCTACGAAACCGACCCCAACGTCCGCGACTTTGTGGAGAATCTGGAGCGCGAGTTTAGTCCCGATGGAGTTGGGAGGAGTCAGATCAGGAGGAGACGACGAGAGAGGGAGAGGGAGAGGATGGCTATGGATTTGGGAGGTGGTGTTGGCGCGAGTCGAAGTAGTAGGGGCGGCAACGATGGTGATGTTGTTGTAACTGCTTCAGGCAGTGGAGTCCAGACAGGACAGGGACGGGAGATGCGTCAGAGACATCGGATTGAGATTATGGATGCGGAAGACGAAGAGCGAGGTGTATCGACATTAGGCGGGGATGTGGAAAGTATGCACACTAGTGCAACGCACGAGACGCTGTTCGATCAGTTCCCGGCTTCGTTCTCGAGTCCGACTCTTCACAATATCCCCATCGACGATACTGACGACGATACTCATGCTTCGACGACACATCGTAACGTCACTCTTATCAACGACTTGAACGGAAACGACGACGATGAACACGACGGCAACGACGACGATATGCTCGCGTCACAAACAACAACAACATCGACATCGTTAGACGACCTCTCGGACCTCGATCCTTTTGCAGATCCACCAATCGAGTCAATTACGCCCCTCGTTCTCAGCATGCCGCGTCCTTCATCGCACGACAACAACCAAGACAGAAGTCCCTTAACGCCGACCTCGTTTGCTACATCAGACTCGCCACGTATTCTCACGCCGGTGACGCCGAGGACTGTGGCTAGTGCTGGTGGCCGTCATGAGACGGTGTCTGATTCGTATTTCTCGGATTTTTCCGGTAGTGCCAGTGGTAGTGGACACGAGATCGTAGAGCAAGGTAGTAGGAGGCAGAGTGTGGCGAGTAGTGGAGTTGGATTTGAGACGCCGGACGAAGATGAGGATGATGTTGAGTGGGGTCGTGCTTGAGTATATGCAAACCTGGGACGCCATAATGAACGGATGAGAATTCTCTTATGAAAATATGTAGCAGTCAGGGCATTGTTATTATGCATTAAACATATTGCCAGCTTCATTGTTTCTCCCCCAATCTCTCCACTAATTCCTGCAGGCACTCCTCAGCGTCCTGCTGTCCAGGCTCGAACATTCCATGCTTGCCGCTCTTCTGCAATACTTCATCACATGCGGTTACCAAACCTCTGACATGGTCATTGAACCGTTCATGATACCGCTTCATGTCTTCGTTGTCCCTCTGCCCGTCATCACCATCCTTCCTCCTTACAATACTCGAAAACTCCAAAATGTCGCTCAACACCACCTCTAACACCACCGCAGCCTTTGCCTGTTTGTTCTTCACTAGCAACTCTGAAGCAATCGATTCGATAGCATTCTCATGTTCTTTTGCCAACCCCGCAAATGTGAGCCTCCCATGCTTCACATCCACTCCATCGTTCACCAAGAACGCATCGACCCCATTTAAATACTGCGTTAATCGCTGCCAAGGCTGTGCAATTCCCGCAAACACAAACTGGCTCGTCACGGTCTGCACTACGAAACTAGCTCGGTGTCTGAACCTCTGCACCATGTCCGACTTTGCTTGTTGCTTCTTGCTCTTCCGCTTGCCTCGTTCAGCTATAACGACGTCCCTGAATAGCTGCTCCAGCAAAAAATTCACCCTCAGTAGACGCAAGAGCAGTCGGAAGACACGGTCGTACAACTCGAGGGTGCTTGGCGTGAATATTATTCGAAGAGCCGGAGGAGACGTGTAATGTAAGCGCAGAAAGTCGAGGGCGTACAGGGAATCCGCGTTGAGGATGCGATCTATTTCAGAAGCAGAGAGATCGGTGCGAAGCGCGAAGCTGAGGTCTCCAGGGAGGATTGCCGTGGGGCTGGCGGCGTGGCTGAAAGTTTGTGGTGCCGATGACGGTGGTGACATTGTTGTGGAGGAAGAAACGAGTTCCGTGCTGGTATGATTTGATGACACCTGCCAGCAATCTGTGAGGATACCCATCAACGCCAATCTCAGCTCCGAGCTTGCAGGAGGCCATTCACGTCGTTCTCCACTGCCTAACTTGAGACCCATGTTACTGCCGCCTGACCTCAAGGTGTTTTTCTTGCGTTCAGCTAGTTCGGCGTTGGGGTCGAAGAGTGCAGAGCCAAGACGAGTGGTGAATATGCCAGAGGAGCAGAGTTGAAAGGTGTGGAGGAGGTTGAGATGGGTGCGGAGGGAGTGTTGATGCATTACGGATTCGAGAGCGGCTTTTGTGAGATGGTGATGTTGTATGTCGAGGAATGGTCTAATAGAGAGGTGGAAAGACAAGGAGAGGGGTGGGCGAAGAGGATCGGGATTCGGGTCCTCTGAGTGTGAGAGAGCGGAGGTTACGGCATGATGAAGGTCGAATGGTTGTGCTCGAGCTGAGTATGTGGGCGACTTGTTTAGAGCTTTTATTGAGGCGAAGAAAGACTCAGGATCCTCTAGAGTTAACCATGGGTTATCAGAGTTTGTGTCCATCGGCGACAAAACAGTCGAGTTTGTAAAACTCGCTGACTTGACCACTACCTTATCATTGCTTGCTTGGCTAAGTGTTTCAAGAAGGCAATCTTGGTAAGCTGATGCTTTGGCAGAAATTCGATCAATGTCTTTCCAGCCAAATGCCCATTCTAATTGTTCCACTTCAATTCTTCGTGTTTTCAACAAGCTATGAGATGGGTTGTTCTCAATCAAGTAACGCAGGGCTTCGCTTGTTTCAGCAACCTTGGTGCTATCGTCCTGTCTCACAAAGGTCGGAAAGTCAAGCTTTCTGGTATTCAAGGTGTTCCCATTGTCCGATGCTGCTTCCCCAATCCTTGAGTTTCCGTCAGATACGGTAAGCGGGATGTCCGACAGTCCACATATACTCTGCAGCTTGTCTAGCCATGGCCTTGAAGCGATTCGCATTATTTGTGTTGCAATATCCGACATGTTAGTGCTTTCTAGTTGCTGTAATTTATCGTAGATCACAGAAACTAGCGCCTCCTCGCCTTTGATAGAATGAACAAGATCAATTAGATCTATCAGAAATAGGATGAGCATTTTTGGCGCCTCATATGCGACCTGTAACTGAACTAGAGTCCTGATCGAGTCTGCTTTTTCGACGAGATACACCTCTACTGCATCCTGAACAGTAGAAATAGCCTTCGCAAGGGCAACCGCGCCAGCTTGTGAAGATTTAGATGAGTATATCTTCTGAGCATATCGACGTAGTTGAGCCTGTGCGTTACCAACTCGCATGAAGTCGTCTATAAGACTTTTAGACGTCGATAGCGTTGTGCCAGATGCACGTCCATCATCTATAGCTCGTTCAAATTTGTCACGCTCGAGATTGTATGAAAAGAGTACGGATGATCTACCAAGGCCTAGCTGCATAAGTGACTTCAAAAGGATACCGGACTGCAATGCCCTGCCTGATTTCTGAACGCTGGTCAAGGCGGAGCCGTACGTGTGTAGCGCAGCATCAAAGACTGAAGGTCCGGCTTCACTCAAGAAATTAGGGTGCGGCTCATGATGACTCTGATTGTGGAAATTTTGCCAAGTCAGATATTTAATGTCGTCCTTGATTGAAGGAAGGTCCTTTGAGAGCTCCCAGATATCATCCAGCGACTCTGTGGGCGCCGGCTCTGGTCCTTTACCCTGCGTTTCAGCGTTCTTTGACAGTACACCGTTAGTCTGCGTCTGCTTAAGTAGACCAAAGCGCTCAAGCGCAGGCAGTTCCTTTAGCTGGAGCTCATTTGGACTGCAGAACTCGATATTGTTGTCCTGTACGAGATTCGGCGCGTCAATGGGATCGATCAATGGAACTACATACGATTAGTCACGAAGGAACACGTCGTTTCACACCAATGTCACGTACTTGCAAAGTCGATATGTTTGAACAGCCCTCCATCGCTTGCATAATCTCCATGCTGAAGGACAGCATCATCACCGATCAAAGGAAGCACGAATGGATCAGTGGGCTTGTTGCGAGCCCAGAGGCCCTCCATTAAGCATGTCGAATCGTTGTTTAACCTAGTGACTGTTTGGTATGTGACTACCCAGTCACGTGCGTATGTTTCATAAAAGTGGGCCCGTTTCAGATCTTCTCCAAAGGGATCAGCTCACTTAACACAGTCTCAATTCATATATCTCCATTCATCGATAATGCCGCCCAAGAAACGTGCACGCACAACAGCCACGGCTACAGCATCACCCGCCCCATCACTCGCTCCTTCTTTATCCGCTGATGCAACACCTCTCCACATCCTGAAGCGCACTCATGTCATCTCCCGCCCAGCAACACCATCCTCATTCCCCGCCTCTGCTACAGACCCATGGACTACAGCGCAGGAAACAGCATTGTTCAAGGCGCTGATACGGTACAAGCCGACTGGCATTCACAAGCATTTCCACATGCTCTGCATATCGTCCTTTCTCCGATCACATGGCCACACATTGCTCCCTCGAGCCGAAGGCCAGCAGCTGGAAAGACTCGTAAGCCATACACGTATAGTAGGGATACGGGAGAAACTGAGCGCATTATTCGATCTGGAAACTTTGGACGAAAGGGAAGATCAGCATGCGCTTGCAATAGCGAGGGCGAAGGAGCAAGAAACTGCGCAGGAAGAGGCGGACGTGGACGATAGTGGTGAGGAGTGGGTTAAGGAATTTGCACTACCAGAGTCAGATGGGATCGTCAGAAGAGGCATATCATCAGACGACGAGGAGGAAGAGGAAGAAGCAACCTTTAGCGACATGATGTGGCAGAGACGCTTTGCGACAGATGACCTAGACATACCGAGCTCGCCACCATCGCTGTCGATCTTTCGAGGCCGTAATGGCGTCGTTGAAGATAGCAGGATCTCGGCCAGTCCGGCACCAACAGCCGAATCCGCGAGGACGAGGAAGCGAGCGAGCAGGGGCGGTGCTGCGACAGCAACAGCTACTAGAAGACAGAGTACCTTACAAGCAGCTGGCAGAGCTAGCAGGCGATCGAGCAGATTTGACTCGGAGACCAAATCCTCGCCCGCACCGACGCAAGATGAAGACGAGGAGTTGAGCGGCGAGGAAGAAGAGGGCACAGAGGTAGCTGAGGAGGAGCACGAGGAGCAGGAGGGTGAGGAAAAGAGTACAAAGACAAACAAAGCACGGGCTGGACCTAGCTCACGAAGGGGCAGGTCAGGAAGAGGTAGGGGCGGTTCGACGACCGCTAGTCGAGGCCGGAAACGCTAGACGTCAAAAAGTCCCAATTGATAGTACGTATCATCCGTGTCTGCTGACAACGCATTGCCGGATAAGTCACCACTGCCTGTAGAGGACTTGGAGATATGCTATAATATACGTCTGGAGCATCTCCGAGCACCCGACGTAACAGCTGTTTTGCGGACGCTCATTGTCTGGCATATATAATCGCCATCGTGGTCATCAAGTCGACTCATACGGTCGCCGATGCGATTAACTGGTATGCAGACATGCTGCAATTGGGGAAAGCCGGGACGTGAACAGAGACTAGCAGGCTGTTTATACAGATGCACGAGACAGGAGAACGCCAAACGCCGACATCTGATACTAGTGCAATTGCGCTTTCCTAATGTAAAGTCCTAGCGCGGACTTGAGATCGCATTCGAGTATAGTCTAATCCGTCTTATCCTGCTTCCGCAGTGATCAGTGGCGCAGGTTGCAGGCGTACGGATGAACGACGAGAGCAGACCTCCAGCACGGAAGCGCAGTATCTCTTCCTCCATATGGCGTTTGTGTCTGCAGATGTTCCAGTCCAGGGGTGTTCTTCGAGCACGAACATAGCGCTGTCGAGTTGCGAGAGCGACGCTGAACACTAAGAGGACGATCGAGCGTGGACCTGCCTTTGCAAGTAGCAGGGCATCTTCGATTATAGATTGTCTCAGAATAAGGCTGTGACGCTTGCCTGATATCCAATGGAGCATACCTCTATACGACGAAAATATCATGAATCTCGTAGTAATAGATGGCCGTATTGGGCAATGAAATAAAATACGAAACGCTATGCTATTGCTACACTACTATTATACAAGCATCCACCAAATACACCTTCCGTCCACACCGTCCCCTATCGCCGCACACTCGCATGCACACTCACATGAAGCAAAACGCCACACCCACCGCAACCATGACCGCCCACGCCGTCCAACTCACAACCAGCCCACTGACCGCTCCATTCGCCTTCGCCGTCGAACTTGCACTCGCACTCGCCGCACTCTTACTCGCACTACTCGCGGCCGCACTACTCGCACTCGCGCTACTCGCCGTCAAATTCACATTGCCATTCCCGCTCAACCCCAGCGGCAACCCTTGATACCCAAACGTGACGTTCTGCGGCACACTTGCATTGTAGCACTGGCCATTACTGATATCCAGGCCCATCAGATCAGCCGGTGTGCGGAAGAACATGAATCGGTTCTGCGGCAGGCCCGCGAAGCCGCTGGTGTCGTATGGGAAGCGGTCGCCGGAGTCGGTCGCGGAGGTGTTGCGCAGCAGGACGCAGGTGTTATTGTAGGCGTGTGCCATCTTGGGGTAGTCTCTCATGACGTCGCTGTTGGAGGTGTCTGCGACGAGGATGAAGCGACGTTGGGGAAAGGTTTGGAAGATTTTTGTTAGCAGGAACTCGCGGATCGAGAGTGTGGCGGAGATGTCGCTGAAGTTGAGGGGACGGGTGTCGAAGGAGCCAGGGGGGTAATATGAGGAGATGAAGGCTTCGTAGTTGCGGGTGATTTGTTCAGGGGTGGTGGTTAGGTAGTGGAAGTGGACTTGGGGGTGGAGCAGGCTTTGGGACCAATTGGCGTAGATTTGAGGCATGTTCATCTGTCAATTGTTAGCAATGGGGGATGCTGGAGGATGTGTGTGCTACAAACCCAGGGAGTGAATGGGTAAGCGAAAGTGTTGAGAATTCCTAGCATCTCAGAGTCAGCAAAAGCAAGCACCGATGACGAATTCGGGGATCGAAATACCTTGCTCCGGCTCGTAAATCTTGGTCACGCGCAGGATATCGTCAATGTCCGACACAATAGTGACACCAGTGGCAGGAACCAAATACGCCGAAGCGTTTCCGAGTGAAGCACCATCAGTGTAGATGTCAACTTTCTGAATTTGATCTGTACCATTGCCAGCATAGATGCTATCATTCTCAATAGGCACAAAAGAGTCATAATCACCCTCCACAGTCGTGTTGTATGGAAAGTAGACAGTCTGAACAACTTGTGCTCCGCCACTTGTTGGTGTTGGCATGAGTTTGAAGGTTGGCTGGACATTTCCTTGCTGGACGACCAGAATTTCCGCTGACAGATTGCGCGACATAGCTTGTTCAGCGGCTGTCAAGTTCGACACAGATGTGCCAATGAGCAGCGTATTTGTAAAGTCATCCAATGTATTGTTGCTGAGATTGGGAGTCTTGTAGACATTGCCATGAAAGCGCACATTCCATCCTTGAGATGTCCAGTTTGCGTAAGGTCCAAGATTAAGTACTATCATATCATCAGTACCTGCACGCCGTACTCAGATCAGCCAGAGTATGTACCTTGTGTTGGCAGCGCGGCCAAGTCGCTATTGCTCAGGCCCAATCTACTTTGTACAGCTGTCCCAGTAGGCAGCCCTTCAAGTGGCAAGACACCACCAGTAACATAAGAAGGCAAGTTTGAACCGACAGCAGTGAGGACACTGCTATAAACACCAGCTACTTCGCTGTCCAGACTCGACGCATCACTCCCGAGTGCGCTCGTCAAGCTTGCGAGTTGTCTTCTTTCCAGGTATCCAAGTGCGGGCGTGATGGATGGAACAGAGGCGATGACAGCAGCTGGCATAGGGGTTTGTGTTGGAGTTGCTGTGGCCAGTCCGGTAAGGAGTGTGGCTGTGGCAAGCCATTGTTGTGATGAAGGCATTGTGGTGAATGATGTTGTCGCTGCGCTGTACGTGCTGCCTTGTGCGAGCAATACCTTAGTTATGACTGCGAGCACGAAGCACGAGACCAAGCTGGGGAAGAAGCGAAGCTTGTATTGTATGAAACCCAAATCCAAGAATTCAAAGCCCTTGACATCATGTTTGTTTACATTTTGGGTGTCGCCGTTTTATCATCCTTTTGAAAAACAAGGCAGGGACTTTGCCGAGATGTTTGAGCCACTTTATATTGCAGATCGTAAGCATATAAGCTTTTGTCAAGCCACACTGCTACAATCCAAATAGTCATACACTTTCATCGTGACCCGCCTCTATATAAATACACGCAATAAACTCAGTAGTCAAACCTGTCCGGCATAACAGCTGGCGCAGCCAATGTCCAAGCATAGATGCCATAGCACACCCATGCACTAACAATCTTGACCCAACTAGCCCAGTACGTCCTACCTACGGCAACAAAATCTCCCTCTGTATGACTATCCAAGTTCATCGTTAAGAGCGTCGCAACCCAAGCAGTTGACAGCATGAAGATGACGTGAAACATGCTGTAGTTGTACATGGTGGCATTTCTTTCATCATCTCGTGGGTTCTTGCCATTGTCATCGTCTTCATCATCAGAATCATCGTCATTGTCGTCGAGAGCGGAAGCGGGGAGAGCGCCTGATTCGACGGCTTGGCGAAGAGCTTCTGCACGCATTTCTCTACGGCTGGAGGGCTGAATGGCGAGACCGTGCTCGGATTCGCTGACTGCATTGTAGCCAGCGTTCTGTCTTGAGCCTCCAAGTGCTAAGCCGTAACTCGCGGCACGAGTTGTTGTCCATGCGACTGTGAGGAAAGTGATGATTGCTCCAAGAACGATGGAAGCTGTACGTGTACCACGAGCGCGAACAAGTGGATTGCAGTGCTGGTCATCTGGTTCCATGGCTACTGCTGACAACGTAAGGTATGTGCAGTAGACTGCTACCACACCTGACTGTGCTAGACCTGCGCGGTTATTTGCTTCTTGAATGAAGGGATGAACAGAGAGGACAGAGATGCCAACGAGCAGGAGAAGATTGACTGTGATAGCGGCCTGGTTCATCGAGCAACCAGAGGAGGCGAAGAAGATGTACATGACGACCGTCATTGCGATGGATCCGAGATATAAGCTTGCAGTACCTCCTACAAGGACGTATCGCCATGCAGGAGAGGATGTCTCATCTTCAATCTTGTTGATGCAATACTCGGCAATCGTGTGTGCCAAGTCGACAAGCAGGACCAAACCCAGCAGGAGAAAGAGCATGGCTCCGACGAGTGCGACGTAGTTTCCCCAGGTGATGAAGAAGGAATCAGGGATCAAGAAGGTAATGACAATGAGTGCAATCCATGCTACAAGCTTTGGGCCCCAGAATCCATTCTGTATCGGCGCGCGTTTGTTGCGAGTAGAGCGGACACCGAGGAGGAGTACTGCGAGGATGAAATGAAAGGCACCCAGAGCGAAGTTGATGCGATGAACTGCAACGAAGCCATAGCAATCGTGGCCTGCACAGCTGATGTTGACATAGTCGAGAGTGGCTTTTTGTAGTTTCTTGATAGCCCAATCGGTGAGCATGAGCCAGGAGAGGATACTGTTGATGAGAAGGATGCATGCTAAGACATGGGTATCAGCTTGTATAGCCAGACAACGAACTAGACGGAACTGACCGTATGCGATGCGCGTTAAAATACTGTTTCCGCCACACTTATTGCAGGCGCTGCAGACGGCACTACATGTTGCTGATATACCTCTTAGAATGAGATCTTCGTAATATTTCCTCAGTGCAACTTACCAGCACCGCAACAGCTTGCGGCGAACTATAAAGGAATTAGTTCTGGACTTTGAGGAAAGAGGCGACGATGACATACTGTGATTAGACCACCTGCACTTGGCAGGGCAAGCAGCGGGATGGACAGGAGGGCGCCCATTGTAAAGCTTGCTACACGAAAGACGAGATGCAGATGTCGATGTCGAGGAATTCGAAGACGAGGCGCAGGCGGCGATGATGAGTCCCTAACGCTGACTGGCCGATTTGGGACGCCAAGAACTCGCTACAACGACGTCCGATCCAATGCCCCTAAAGATAACGATGCTCTTGTTTATCTTCATCACATCCTCCTTCTTGCTATACGCATCCCGTCAAGAGCACACCCTCCCTGGTGTATTCGTCTGCTTTTGATTCCCATATCGCACAACTGTTTCTCCCTCACATCGGACATGGCAGATGATTATAGAGCACGAGTTGCATCCGTAGTGGCCGCAACTGCGGTAGCGATAGCATGTGGTAGCAACGTAAGATCCTGCAAGAAGTCGCAGACTCGAGCCTTGACTGAACATCTCTTCACCTAGTATGCCTACTCAGCGTGGGCACCGGACTTTGCCAAACGTATGCAATTGACAGCCACCCAGTCAAATGCCATTGGTGCAGCAGGGAATGTCGGCGCATATGCAATGGGGATACCAGCAGGTATATTGATTGATAGTCGAGGACCCCGGATAGGAGTTCTTCTTGGAGCTGCTTGTATTGCTGCTGGTTACTTCCCTATACACACCTCATATGACAAAGGCCCCGGATCAATGAGTGTTGCTACACTGAGCTTCTTATCCTTTCTTACTGGGACAGGAAGTTGTACTGCCTTCTCCGCAGCGATCAAGACATCGACTTTCAACTGGCCTCTGCACCGTGGCACTGCCTCTGCCTTTCCATTAGCTGCATTCGGCCTGAGCGCATTCATCTTCACGACCCTTGCCAACCTCGCCTTCGGCGACAGCCCTTCAGGCTTCCTTCTCCTGCTCGCCATTGGCACTCTTGTCCTCAACCTCACTGCCACATTGTTCATCCGCCTCATACCATCACATCAAGACTCTTCAGAAGACCGCGGCCGCAGCTCGAGTCGGCTAAGATACAGATCACGCAGTAGCGAGCGAGTAGAAGGATACTCAGAAGATAGCGAGCCATCAGAAGGAGATACACTTGTATCCAGGGCATCCACAGCAGACGACTTCGGCGCGGACGAGGAAGTCAGGAAGCAACAGCGCGAGCACGCAGAAGACCATGTCGAGCTTACAGGCATGGCACTGCTCTCGCAATTTAAGTTCTGGCAGATATTCTTGATACTTGGTCTATTATCTGGAGTAGGACTGATGACCATTAACAACATCGGCAACGACGTAGGCCTGAATCTCCTTCCTCCAACCTTCGTAACCCCACTAACATTCTCAACAGGCTGCCTCACTCTGGCATAAATTCGACCCAAATAAACCTCGCTCCTTTGTCCGCGCCCGCGAGCAAATGCACGTCATGATCCTCAGCATCTTCTCCTCACTCGGCCGCCTCCTCTCCGGCATCGGCTCCGACATTCTCATCAAACGCCTTCACGCTTCCCGCATCTGGTGTCTCGTCATCTCCGCCGCCATCTTCGCCGGCGCCCAACTCCTCGCCCTCCTCATCCAGAACCCAAACTTTCTCTTTCTCGTCAGCTCGCTAACCGGTCTTGCTTATGGTGCGCTTTTCGGCGTATTCCCCTCAATTGTAGCCGATGCATTTGGCGTCCAGGGATTGAGTTTGAATTGGGGCTTCGTCATCTTTGCGCCGGTGTTGAGTGGAAACGTGTATAACTTGTGCTATGGACGGATTTTGGACTCGAATGGAGGCGATAGTGGTGAGTGCGCAAAGGGCTTGGGGTGTTACTCGAGTGCGTATTGGGTCACTCTGGCGAGTAGCATTGCTGGCGCGGTTCTGTCGTTTTGGTGTATTGCGTATGAAGCAAGAGGAAGGAAGCAGAGGGCAGCATTGCGGAAAGGAGTATTGGCTAGAGGATGATAGAGCCACTGACATCGGGATCTTATAGACAAAAATGCTATTTCTTATACTATCACTCCTTGCTACCTAGTATCGACAATGGTGACTCCGATTACTTGTGCAGTCTGCTAGGAGCCTTGTCATAGTAGTATCGCCTTGCAGATCGAACTAACTTACTATGTCATAAGATCGCAACCGCTAAAATCTGATTTACGGGTCTGCCGTCGAGGCCGATGTGCCAGATCTCGTGGACTGTCTTTTCTTTGACTCCATCAATGTCATCACTACCTCTCCGCGGTAAGTCTGGACTCGTTTTCACTACGGTAAGCACTTTTCAAAGGCCACTCCCAAGCTTCATCTTTCCAGGTCACGACGACTTCCTGATCCATGACATCAGGTTTCTCCAATCCATTGTCTTCGGAGACCTCTTGTTCCGCGAGCTCCTCACCCGTCAAAGTCACGTCCTCTATTTTGACAACGGCATTTCGATTCACTTCCCTCGGTACATGTCTTGTAACCACATTGACACCCTCAAGGCCAATCGCGGCAGCAGTTCTGTTCCATAATAATTGCTCGATACGGCCCTCTAGGCTGATCTTGAGATAGGCCATTGGCCATCTACTCTGCGCCATTGCTTCGCGTACGCCTTTGGTCGCTTCTTGTGGTGTTGCGAGGAGGATGATAATGTTGCGACTAGTTTGGTTTGTGGGTGTGACATCTTCTTCCCTTATCTTCATCTCGTGTTGTAATGCCCTACTCTCATCACTCTGAATTCTACTTTCACCGTCTCTCCATCTTACTCCTCTAGCCCCTGTTCCTAGTCCTTCCATCTCCCTAACTACGTTCGGACTCACCTTCCTCCTCAACGCCTTACACTGCACCAACACGCGCAGTGGCCATCCTGTAGGAAGACCCGGTAGATACCAGTGACCGAGCAAGTCAATTCCCTTGTCTGCTCGACCTCCTGTGCGCACCAAGTCGAACCCGAGACGTCGCAGACAGGAAAGAGTGGTATATTCATAAAGGGTGCCGATGTATGTTGTGGATGTAGGGGAGAGAGAGGTGGTGGTAGCATGGGTAAGGAAGGTAGGCAGGCTTGTGTGTTGGCTTGTAAGTGGTGACAAGGGTAGTGTGTGAAGATGGGTTGGTAGTGGGAGAGTGGGAGTCGTAGTATTGGTTGTGGTGGATGAGTGACGAGCTATGATATCGTGGAGGATGTAATTTCTCAGCAGGCTCCTAGCGCCGCTACGGCGAATCGAGATAGCGTTACATGATTGTTGCATTGACTTGTGAGAAGCTCAGACCTTGTCATCGTTGATATACAGATGTTGCGTATTAACCCTAAGACTTGTACCTGCATTTTGAGTCCCTTCTCGGCCAAACTTCCATTTCAAGCATCAACAACATATTCAATTCCAATTCACGTTGTTGTTCTCTAGTCTCCAAGATGGACATCGATCGCATAACGCAATTGCAAACATGTTTAGACCAAGTAATCTTCCCTCCCTTTTCCACTTTCACCTTCACAACCTCTCATTCTCCTGGCCCACGTCTAACTCACTCCTTTTCACAGCTAGCAACCCAAATGTTCGCCTCAATCCGCTACATCAACACCCACCACGCCGCCTCCTCCATCCAAGGACAACAATTCCCCATCCACTTTCCCGGCCAAACACCTTTCAACGCAACCTCCTTAGCTTCACATCCTCCACCAGCACCAACACAAAATACCAACAATACATCCGTACCCCACATCAACGGCACCTCCAACTCTCACACTCACCTACATGGTACAACCTCCGTCCCGGGCTCCGTCCCTGGTACCCCAGCCGCATTGCGCGACGGTCTCGACACACGGCCTCAAACACCCAATCCCTCCAACACCACACCTGGGCCGCCCGACCAACCACCAGCTGTCAGTATAGATGGTGACGACGAAGCACCGCCCCGTCCAGACAGTCCAGATACGTTTCGCGCTGCCATCCACGAACTGTCCAGAGATCTTGTAACGAAGGAGCAGCAGATTGAGTTTCTTATACGAAATTTACCGGGCCGTGACCGCACAGTGGACGAGCAGGAAGAGAGGATCAAGGAGCTGGATCTGGAGTTGCGCGGTTTGGAGGAGGAAATCAAGAGTGCAGAGGGGGCGAGGGTGGAGATGTTGCAGAAGGTGGAAAGTGTGGTTATGGGTGTTCGACGGTGGTGAAGGGCTCAGCGATGCGCGTATATGGCGAAGCCCACGAAGCAGATGCGGCATTCAGAGAAACCAGTGACGCAGACAGCGAGGACCACTCAGCAATAATATAAGTAACATGCATTCAGCCTGTGCGCATTACATGAGCGAGCAATAGCTCGCCGAATATCAGGGCTCACTAGGCTAGGAAGAGCCCCAGTCAAGAACAGCAGCATTCATTCACCGTCACCATCACTACCCGGGAAGCAGTCTGCTGATAACGCTCGTTCAGCGACACTCGACAACATGGAAGCGATACCTATCTGCAAAGGTGACCCTCACACCGGATAGCTCGAACCAGAAACAATCATCACAATCCCAGGACTTACACCAAGTGCTGTAACAAGAAGACATTTTACGATGACGCATAGCGCGCAAGGTGGCCAGCGCTTAACACTCACGCTCTACTATCCCTATCGTATCATGAATACAGTCAAAGAGCCTCGCCTACGCTTGTTGCACTCACCTGGAGGTGGTACAGACAACTTGTTGAGACTGATTTTTTTACGGCTTCACCCGAATACGAAGGAATGCAAATGTCTGCAGCAGTTGGGGAGGCATAGATTGGGTATTAATGCATAGTGAAGATTGTGTAGGACAAATACGCCATACTTTCAAGTTTGTGGCCGCAACCTAGATGATGCAGATCTCATAGCTTGATAATGACAATGTAGCCCACGAGTCTATGTTTTTCCAATCTGTCTCACTTTACACAACATGTCTCACCACCCATGATAACACAACAAAACTACTACTTCCTACTTCCAGCACCAACCAACCCCTCAAAATGCACCTTCCATGCCTCCGCCAACCTCCCCCTAGCGCCCGCCAAAACCGCCAAACAAAGACTATAATTGTTCCCCAACATCCTCTCACGATCTTTCTTCCCTCTATCTCCAGGCCCAAATTGTAACGCTAGCT
>Ga0181471_100332_pt1 | contig 15663 bp, 18 predicted proteins | sample InSIn5gowninarea_FD_119083 | JGI IMG/M metagenome (GOLD analysis project Ga0181471, IMG submission 119083) | Clean room microbial communities from NASA Spacecraft Assembly Facility at Jet Propulsion Laboratory, Pasadena, California, USA -... ...
TGGGAGTTGTACTCGAGGGAGCGCTTGGTCTCTGTGCCGTCGGCGACAGCTGTGTAGAGGTCGTTGAAGACGGGCTTGAGGGCGTCCTTGAAGCGCTTCTGCCAGTCAAGAGCACCGCGGCGGGCGGTTGTGGAGCACGCGTTGTACATGTAGTCCATGCCGTGGGCGCCGATGAGGGGGTAGAGGGACTGGGTGGCCTCCTCGACGGTCTCGTTGAAGGCCTCAGAGGGAGAGTGGCCGCGCTCGCGGAGAACCTCGTACTGGGCGAGGAACATGCCGTGGATTCCGCCCATCAGGCAGCCACGCTCGCCGTACAGGTCGGAGTAGACCTCCTTCTCGAAGGTGGTCTTGTAGAGGTAGCCGGAGCCGACGGCGACACCGAGGGCGACGGCCTTCTCCTCGGCCTTGCCGGTGACGTCCTGGTAGACGGCGACGGAGGAGTTGATACCACGGCCCTCACGGAAGAGGGTGCGGACGGTGCGGCCGGAGCCCTTGGGAGCGACGAGGATGACGTCAATGTCGGTGGGAACCTCGACCTTGGTGAGGTCCTTGAAGACGGGCGAGAAGCCGTGGGAGAAGTAGAGGGTCTGCATCGGTCAGTACACATTGGCCAAATCAAGTAGAATAGGTAGAGGCGTACCTTGCCCTTGAGCTGGGGCTTGATCTGGGGCCAGGTCTCGGACTGGGCGGCATCGGAGAGCAGGTTCATGACGATGGTGGACTTGCCAATGGCCTCGTCAATGTCGAACAGGTTCTTGCCGGGGACCCAGCCGTCGGCCTCGGCCTCCTTCCACGAGGCGCCGTTCTTCCGTACACCGACGATGACGTTCAGGCCGTTGTCGCGGAGGTTGAGACCCTGGCCGTGACCCTGCGAGCCGTAGCCGATAAGGGCGAGGGTGTCGTTCTTGAAGTACTCCTGCGCAATTGTTAGCCACGATGCCATTAAGACTGCAATTGATGCAATTGATGCCATTGAGGCGTGGCTGACTCACAAGAAGCTTCTCCTTAGGCCAGTCGGCGCGCTCTGTGAATCTTGTCAGCGACCATCCCGTCCCACTCAATGGCTGCACAGCTTACCGTAGACGGTCTCCTTGTGGCCGGCGAAGTCGACGGTCTTCAGGCCGCGGGTCTGCTGGAACTGGGCAGAGACAGCAGCCTTGGGAGCAGCACGCGAAGCAGCGTTGATGGCCGAGACAAAGGTGCGCTTCTGGGCAGGAGCGGCAGCCAATTGCCTGGCGGCGTTGCGGAGAGCACGGGGAGCTTGTCTTGAGGCCATTGTGAATCTGCGAAGAGTGTGTGAGGGTATCTTGATGGGAGGAGTATGGGGGACTGTCACTCTTTATGGGCGACGTCTGGCTGCTGTGTGGAGTCGATTTTCTGTCCAAGCTCCAGCCGAACTCGGGGCTGGAGCATCAGTCGGAGATGCAGATTCCTCCCCGAGGCCAATCAGAGCGCGCGCAGCGGGTGAAGCACCCCAGAAAATCGGGCCTGCCATCACAGTCACACATGCCTGGACTTATGCAGAGACATTGCTGAGGCTCCAAATGCGCGGCCAGTCATTGGAGGCCTCTTCTACGACATCTTCACCACATCTTCATGAACCTCATCTGAACTTTGGACTGAGAACGACGTCAGGCATCCACCCTGGATCGACGAACCGCCAGAATTTTTCCCCAGCTGCGTCATAAAGCACGGACATTCACGTATTGCGATGGCTGGACTCTGGCATGAGTGACTGTGAATCGGCCAAGAAAATGTATAGAAGATATGCCGGGCAGCATAGATATTGATCAAGGCTGTCAAGCTGCTGTATGCGTTGAGTTTGGCGCTGCGTCTTCGAGTGCGTGCTGTCAACGTTTGCTTCAGCCGCGACGCAGGACACCAGCAGCATAACACGATAGTTATTCAGACATCTAAACCGGCGACTTCCGAGGGCAACTGACTTGTTACCGATCTTGTTCCCAGTTGTACTTTTGAATCAATCGAATACGGATGATTAGATTGCATCAATTCCTGGGCTGGAATTTATCAAGATGTTACATATTATGAAGCAATTCCGAAAGAGTGCAGCACAGCATAGAACGTAGCAACACACCACGACAGTTGGCAAGACATATCAACCGGCTACAACCGGAAGTAACTGACTTTTTCTAATACCATCCTATTTGTCGTCGTGCTCAGATGCTAGCTGTAAAAAGAATATGTCATACACGAGGATCACAGTGTGCTTTAAATGCATAGAGATAGGTCATAGTGTGTAGTTCGTTCTATTGCAAAGCAGCCTATATGTAAACGCCGCGCTCGAAAGTACGCCGAGTTTAGATGCTCGCTCTAAAAGGGTAGTATGTCGTGTGATCCATCATTGTCCATCCGTCCTTCCTACTGCAAGTCAGCGTAACTCGGCATATGAAAGTATGCCAGAGCTAAGTCCGTCGACGTATGCAGACCGCGAATTGCTCATGTCCTTAATTGTTCTTCTTGCGCCAGCCAACGCTTGACCAGCACTCACTTAAGCACACGATCAAACGTCTGCCCCCTCACTGTCCCACCCCCCAAACTACTCCTAACATTCCTCTTGAATCCCTCGCGATTAACCTTCAGATCCTCCGCAGCCTCCTTATTCAGGGGATCACTCGCATTTGGCTCCAGAAACAGGAACTGCAGTCCCACCACCACAGCGTTGAGGTTGAGCACCGGCTTCCAGTCCTCACGCAAGATGTTCAGGCACACGTTGCCCTCGAGGTCGATGTTCGGGTGGTAGATCTTCTGCGTGCATTTCACCTTGGGTGGGTCGTGTGGGAAGTTCTGGTTGATGGCGAAGCTGAAGTTGAAGCGCCCGCCTTTGTACATGCCCTCGTCCGGGTCGATCGTGAGTGTGAAGTTAAGGATGTCGTCGGGGTTGGGGAAGTGCGTTTTCATTGTTGTGCCGAGCGAGAGCTCTTCGAGATCTGCTGTTTGTTAGTATGCGCGTGAAGCTGGTAGAGCGGAAAGGGAATGTACAGTACCTTTCTGTGCGCGCAGCTGGGCGGGTGTGACCTTCTTCTTCTTGCTTGTCGCGGCGGCTGCGGCGTCATCTTCCGCCTGCTTCTTCTTCTGTATAGCCGTTAGCGGGCTATCTGAGAGCTCTGGCGCTGCATGCACCGCAAGCACCATGACGTACCATGGACCATATTTTCATCATCTTGGCGGTATTGTGTAGGGAAGTAACCGCAGTTGGGAGAGGGGTTCGAGGTCGCGTGTGAGAGGAGGGTGATTGCGAAAGTCGCGTCGGGCGCAGGCAGTGAGTCGGCTGGTGGGGCGAACGGCGGGCAGCAAGCGGTGCGGTGAAGCTGGATCGACGAGACTAGCGACGGTGATGCTGAGACTTTGGGAGGTTACGAGCCCACCAGAAGAGCAGGAAGAGTAAGAGGTGAAAGGTAAAGACAACTTGTAGGCGCCACCTGCGGTAGAAAGGTCGTTCTCGCTGCTGGAGGCGTGCCACCATGCTCAGTATGTGGGGCGGCTTCTTTGAACCGCGGTTCTGCCGTGCTGCCAGTTGTTTGATCAGTTGCACTACATGCACAACATGTACCAAACAGGTGAAAGTTTGTGCAGAAGAAGATAGACAGTGATTAAAAATAAGAGGTGTGTTGTGTGAACGGTTATGAACTTTGTGTCATCCCATTGACTTCAGGCAGCAGCTTTCGAGCACACCTTGCCCGTAACTACATTACGCCCAGTCACTAAGAGCTTAGAGATCGACACCAACATTGGCAGTGCTTGTATATCTTGTTTGAGGAGATTTGAATCACCAGGCGCGTCTGTCAATCCAAGATGGCAGCTCCTGCACGAGACGTCCTCACCCTCTCCCAACCCTCAATCGACCAGATCGATCCATATGTACCTCAAACTGGAGTCCACCACCCAAACAGACCATATGGCAGACCCCACGTAACCCTCACCTTCGCCACCTCCCTCGACAGCTCCCTCTCTCTCGCCCCGGGCGTGCAAACCGCCCTCTCAGGCCCCCAAAGCAAAGCAATGACCCACTACCTGCGCTCCAAACACTCCGCAATCCTCATAGGTGTCGGGACCGCCATCGCCGACAACCCTTCTTTGAACTGCCGTTTCGAAGGCGTCGGTGGCTACGGCGGTGAGGGATTGATCGGGCAACCGAGACCGGTTGTTATTGATCCGCAGGGTCGGTGGCGGTTTAGTGCCGAGAGTAAAGTTATCAAATTGGCGAGGGAGGGCAAGGGGAGGGCGCCGTGGGTGTTTACTATCGGGGAGGTTGATGAGGAGAGGAGGAGGGTGCTGGAGAGTGTCGGGGGCGAGGTTATTGTTACGGGGCCGCAGCCGAGTGCGAGGAGGTTGAGTTGGGGGTATATTCTTGATGAGCTGGAGAGGAGGGACGTGGAGAGTGTGATGATTGAGGGGGGTGGGAGTGTTATTAATGATTTGTTGGCGCCGAGGAATGTGAGGTTTGTTGATACGGTTATTGTTACGATTGCGCCGGTTTGGTTGGGGAAAGGGGGCGTGCAGGTCTGCCCAAATGAGCGGGAAGATGGTGGAGCGAAGGTACCGGTGGCGAGGCTGAAAGATGTGAAATGGGTGCCATTAGGAGATGATGTCGTTCTCTGCGGACTGGCTCCACGAGTCTAGAGCTATCGATGCAGCTAGTAGCGAAGAGGCGGCGGTCCGGTTGGAGTCTTCACTTCGCGCTTTGGCATCTGCGCCCAAGGTAGCTCCTCGGAAGCTTTACCGCTCAACAACTTCTTGACGCTCTCTTCCAAGCCGTCAGTGAGTTTCGTGGCTTGCTCGTCCTTCCACCCACGCTGCATGCGCTTCCCACTGAGCACCTCCCCGGTCCCAAGAGGGTCCTGCTTCCAAGGGGTGTATCCGAATTTCTCTTCCCCTTGCAATGTACTCTCAATCTCAGCGCTTGACATGACAGGGTCGAGACCTTGCATTTGGATGCGGTCTTTTGGCCAGTGGATTGCAGGTGCATGTAGCTCCAGGAATCGTTTCGACTTGAAAGCATGTGTGATGACGCGGATATTCTTAGGATACCGACCTATCGTTTGGCGGAACAACAAGATACTGAACACCAGGTTCTGGAGAGAGTCGGTCGCATGTTCTTCGAGCAATATCCTTCCCTTGCTGTACATCTGATGAGCCCGGCCACCGCCAATATGCCCTTGGCTGAGTTCTTGGGCCAGTGCTGCGTGATAGTAGGAGCGAGCCTCACTCAGCGGTGTGAGGTTTTGCTTTGTAACGCCGCCACTGAAGATGAGGATTGTGCTGTCCTGATTCCAGGGCACATCTTCCTTCCAAGTGGCATTCGGCCCAGTCGTCATAATATCGAGACTGGCCTGTACGTGCGCCAGGAATGTCTCATGCTCGCCTGGCTTGCCGGTTGCTGGGTCTGACTTTTGAAATGGTGCTAGGTGCCAGTTGCCTTCATCGTGAGGATTGTGTGTGGGGAAGTCTGGAGCTTCGACATCAGGGTGGAAGATAGCATGGCAGCAGACGATCACAAGCTCCTCGATGTTCTTGTTGTACTTTGGTCCTGATGACTCCAGCTGATCCGGGTGTTCAAAATCCGGGTTTTCGAGTGTCGATGTGTCGCCGTGATAAGCGGTTGCATCTTGCTCTGAAGACTTAGTAGTAGTAGGGCCATTCTCAGTGTGTGCTCTAGACTTTGGCAGGGCTGTCAGATCTGCGACTGAAGCCATGGCAACAAATTTGATACGGCTAACGGATGTTTGCGAAAGCTTGAACTGATGTTCGGCTATTCTGTCAGCTATGGTAAGACGATGAGCATGTCTAAAACGTGGTCAGCGAAACAGACTTTGAGACACTTGACGGCTGTAACGGCATACAGAAGATGTCACTCAGGTGTCAGTCGAACAATAGGAGATAGGTCGCGGTGCGCTCATAGCTGTGCGTGTGGCTTTCAAGGTCAGTGGTTTGTTGAGGCTGAATGACGCAGTAGGCAGGTACAAGCTTGAAGCTGGCACCATCCCCGCCATCACAGATACGAGCAGCGCAGTACACTAAAATGCTTCTACCACGAGCATAAACCTCTATTTACTGGCTGCATTCGATGATTTCTTCTGTATCTTATTTGTTTGATGAAGCTCGCAATAAGTTAGGCTCCTTCGAAAGTGGCCACCGGGTCTGCGATCATCACGGGTGCAAGCCTTGCACATCAATGTAACTTCGGATTTTGTTAGCAAGGTTAGTATCGCCGATCGGTCGTACTCGTGTCGCACCCCAGATCAACGCATTTTGCACGAAGTCTTCCATGGCTTCTTCCAGAAGCAGTCTTGTAGGGCGACTCCTAACTTTATCTTGACAACAAAGGGTCTCGCGGCTACGCGGGTGGCCCAACGGTGAGATCCAGGGACCGCGGGACCCACTTCATCGAAAAGGAGAGCTTAATTTCTGGGTGGTCCCTGCAAACCCTCAAGAAAGCATGGGCGAGAGGAGTGAGATTTGATGCCAACGCAGAATTGCGGCGGGGCTCAGTTGGAGCTAGGGCTGAGACCTGAAGCTTTGCTTACCGTACAATGCTGATGCACAGTAAGACTGCACGTCGTGAGGGTACAACTCCATGAGGAGGAGCAGCTTTCTACAGCCTTGAAGGGATGTGCACGGGGATGCTACTTGTCTTCGCCGGCATGGTTGCTGACGTTGACAGGGTGACGGCTAGCTCGATGGAGCATGAAAGGACGCGCAACAGCCAATCCAACAAAGTCACTCGCCATTGCATGCAAATAAAGTGCATCGACGCCCATGCGGCGCTGTAGCAACTTGCCGCTGGCGGCGGTGAGACTTTCATTCGGCGGATGCAGGAACGCGCTTCGGGAATAGATTCAACGCCATCGGGCACAGCGAGGAGGCCGTCACGGTTGTCTCTTGTGGTGGTAGTGAGGCTGAGCAGTGCCAGTCAGCGGCGCTTGAATAAGGCGTTGGGGCGCGTCTCTAATTTTAGAGGCCGCAATGGCGTCCTAGCGCAAGTGGCTGCCATGATGGTCGTGTGTACTGTGTACTTTCCTGCCGTACAACGAGATCGAACAGGGTTTGGCTGCCCTCTCTGCGGGTGAAGACAATCACAACTTCTTCAAGAAGGCGTGCACAGGGTTCGGCGGTACTGTACGCTCACATTCTGATGAAGGACTGGGCCACCCGCATTGTAAAACAAGGTAGTTCGCCATTCCTCGTCTCGTTTCACACCCCGGGCGTTGCTTAGCGTTGTGCGCTAGGCTCGATCAGTACGAGGCGCTGTCGCTCATGTCGAGCTGAGGAGAATTGAAAGCTGCGCGAGACATTCCTGCCCTTTATCACCCCAGCTGTGCGCTGTTTCCTTCGTTTTCCATTTGCACTCATCAGCACAGCACCAACAGTCCCCTGGACCCTTCGCCATACGTAGTGCCAGCCCGTCGACAGCTGCACGTCATGGCGTACAACCAGCAAAACTATGGGGATGCCCATAACAACGAAGTGCGTGGCTGCCCCTTGCGCCTGCATAACAGTCGTGATGGCGACGGTAGACGGTGGATGCTAACGACACGCTTAGTACACTCCCGGCAGGCACGACGAGGAGGAGGTCGGTCGCTCTCTCCTGCACGAGAATGCGGCAGGCACCAACCACGACCCCTTCTACGGCCACCCAGAGAACCGCCCACACTCGACCTACAGTCTGACAGAGACATACGCGACCGACCGCCCGACACAGTACCCGAGCGAGGCCCACGGCGGGTCTGATGTCTACTCGGCGACTGGCGGCTATGAACCTGCTGCTGAGTTTGGCGCTCCCCACCGGGCGCCCTCCCCATACCAGAGGAGCGAGACCAGTTCAACCGAGGCCTGGCGACAGCGCCAGCAGCCCGGTGGTGCAGTCGCTGCCGCTGGCGGTCTTAAGCGTGGCATGACCCGTAAGGTCAAGCTCGTTCAGGGCTCCGTTCTGTCCGCAGACTACCCTGTGCCCTCTGCTATCCAGAACGCCATCCAGGCGAAGTACCGCAACGACCTTGAGAGCGGCAGCGAGGAGTTTACACACATGCGCTGTAGGTGATGAAAATGACCTGTTTCGAGGATGCGACGCTGACAGCTGCCAGACACGGCCGCAACATGTGACCCGAACGATTTCACCCTGAAGAACGGCTACAATCTGCGTCCGGCCATGTACAACCGCCACACTGAGCTTTTGATCGCTGTGACATATTACAACGAAGACAAGGTCCTCACCGCCCGTACTCTGCACGGTGTCATGCAGAACATCCGCGACATCGTCAACCTGAAGAAGTCCGAATTCTGGAACAAGGGAGGCCCAGCCTGGCAGAAGATTGTGGTCTGCTTGGTTTTCGACGGTATCGACCCCTGCGACAAGGGCACACTCGACCTGCTTGCTACCATCGGTATCTACCAGGATGGTGTCATGAAGAAGGATATCGACGGCAACGAGACCGTTGCTCACATCGTAAGTCGCGAACAAATTGCGAGATTCAACCATTTCTGACAAAGCCCAGTTCGAGTACACCACTCAGCTGTCTGTTACACCCAACCAGCAGCTCATCCGTCCCCACGACGACAGCGCCAGCACGCTTCCTCCCGTTCAGATGATGTTCTGCTTGAAGCAGAAGAACACCAAGAAGATCAACTCCCACAGATGGTTGTTCACAGCTATTGGCCGCATTCTGAACCCCGAAGTCTGCATTCTGCTCGATGCTGGTACCAAGCCCGGCCCCAAGTCCCTCCTCGCTCTCTGGGAGGCTTTCTACAACGACAAGGACCTTGGTGGTGCTTGTGGTGAAATCCACGCCATGTTGGGTAAAGGCTGGAAGAACTTGCTCAACCCACTTGTTGCGTCCCAGAACTTCGAGTACAAGATCAGTAACATTCTCGACAAGCCGCTGGAATCGTCTTTCGGATACGTCTCTGTCTTGCCAGGTGCTTTCTCCGCCTACCGTTACCGCGCCATCATGGGACGTCCGCTCGAGCAGTACTTCCACGGTGACCACACACTGGCCAAGATTCTCGGAAAGAAGGGCATCGAGGGCATGAACATTTTCAAAAAGAACATGTTCTTAGCCGAAGATCGTATTCTCTGTTTCGAGTTGGTCGCCAAGGCTGGATCCAAGTGGCATCTGACCTACGTCAAAGCCTCCAAGGGTGAGACTGACGTGCCTGAAGGTGTTGCTGAATTTATCGGTCAACGTCGTCGTTGGCTCAACGGTTCCTTCGCTGCCGGTATCTACTCGCTTCTCCACTTCGGCCGCATGTACAAGTCTGGCCACAACCTGGTCCGCATGTTCTTCCTCCACATCCAGATGATCTACACCACCTGTAACACTATCCTCGCTTGGTTCTCTATGGCTTCCTTCTACCTTACCACCATCGTCATCATGTCTCTCGTCGGTACGAAGACGGATTCACGAGATGCCTGGCCTTTTGGAAACACGGTCACCCCCATCTTCAACGTCATCGTCACCTACCTCTACCTGGCTTTCCTCGGTCTTCAGTTCATTCTCGCTTTCGGTAACCGTCCTAAGGGTTCCGTCTGGTCTTATCTGATCTCGTTCTCCGTTTTCGGCCTTGGTCCAGTTCTACATCGTCATCTTGTCCATCTACCTTGTCGTCCAGGCGTTCACGAACCCGACATCGCAGAAGCTCGATACGTCGTCCGCATCCGCATTCGCCGACTCCTTTTTCTCGTCAAGTGGTGTCGGTATCATTATCATTGCGCTCGCGGCTACATTCGGTCTCTACTACGTCGCCTCGTTCCTGTACATGGACCCATGGCACATGTTCACCTCATTCCCTCAGTACCTCTTGATCATGTCTTCCTACGTCAACATCCTCAACGTCTATGCCTTCTCCAACTGGCACGATGTTTCTTGGGGTACCAAGGGTTCCGACAAGGCCGAGGCTCTTCCCTCCGCGAAGACCGAAAAGGGTGCCGATGGAAAGACTACGGTCATTGAAGAACCGGATCTACCGCAGGCCGACATCGACTCTCAGTTCGAGGCGACTGTTAAGCGCGCTCTGGCGCCTTACGTTCCTCCTGTTGAGTCCAACGAAAAGACCCTGGAAGATTCGTACAAGGCTTTCCGTACTCACCTGTGTACGCTCTGGATCGGCTCCAATGTTCTGCTTGCTGTCATTGTCACTCAGGACAGCTTCGATCGTTTCGGTTTCTCGTCGTCCGCCACCACCCGTACCGCCCATTTCTTCCAGGCTCTCCTGTGGGCGACCGCCGGTCTGGCTCTGGTCCGTTTCATCGGATGTGTATGGTTCCTCGGACGCACAGGTCTTTTCTTCTGTGTTAGGAAGGTTTGTGGGCTCGATTCGTTGTTTTCTGAACTTATACTGACTTCCTTCAGCGCTAGAAGCTTTCCCGAGCCAATTCGGCCCAGAAACGACCAACTTACGACTACCCTGCGCCACATTACCTGCCACGGCCGCACCTGCTTTACTAAGCTCCATGTTCGATTCCCCTAATCCGTTTATCCTGCGTTATGGCGTTTCGGTTGTCTTACGACTCCAGCGGACTGCTGCGCGGTCGTGGACTTTTGATCATCTTGATACACTAAAACCATCTGCCACACCATGTTGGATGGATCACGAGACTTCCTTGTATTACCCATGTTATAGCACTAGCGCTCGAGCGATTCGATGGCAGCTCTCTTGGGCGGATGAACGGACTACATTGCACCTTGTACCTGAAATATCTAGACTGAATACTACAACTTCTAAAATTACACACTGCGTCTACTCGCGGATCAACATGTTGACTGCAACAGTGGACGAATCAGACTACAATTGGTGGTGCTCCTGCAACAGTCGTTGACCATCACAAGACCGAACTTTCATTCCTCCCAGCCACGCCTCCTCTCATGTCGCCGAAACAGCTGGCTTCAGCACAAAGAGCCCATTGTAGTCTTTAGACATCTCTCATGAGGTCACAGAATGCGCGCAACTCGAAGCTGAAGACCTCCCATCTTTTGAGCATCCAAATCTTGTATCAGACTGTTTTCCTCTACATGAACTTGAGAGCCTCCTTTTTCCTTCACAAGCCTTCGCATCCAAGCATCCCCTACCCTCGCATACATGACGTCGTCCAAGCCTGCATCGACTCTGCATCCATACCGACGCAAGCTGATTGGTGCGTCAGCAACCCCCCCTTTGTTTCAGGATTGCCGACCTTCCTGAAGAATGCAGATCTGCAGGGTCGATCGCTGGGGACGCATTTACAGCTTTGATGCATAAGTTAGCCAACGAGAGAAGTGTTGGAGTGAGACGATAATTTTGAGGTGTTCGTGTTGGTACGTCTGTGGTGCTGAAACTCTGACACGTTGCCTACCTCCAGGCTGGACAATTGGCCTACATCTTCCAAGTCATTGCCGTCAATACAGTTTTCAACTGCTATTCTTGCAACAAGGCATTAATTGAAGATTTCACGCGACCCCGGAGGTCCTCAGGCCTGCTGCATACTTTTAGATTTGGCGGAGTATGTATTCGATGCTTTGTTCATTCATAGTGCCGCCTCTCAATCCTTCACCCATCACCCTGTGATCTCAACCCATTATCTGCCCATTCGCCACAAGCTCATTGAATGTCTTCAACGTCTTATCCGCAGCCTCCAGGTCCCTGATCTTCTCGTTCAGTCTCCATCTCTCGAACTGCAACAGCTGCAGGACGTCCTCCGATGCGCGTAAGTCTCTCTATGTTCAATCAGCGATTTTGCCAAATCAAACGTTCTTCCTTCGCCAGATCGCTGCAATTTGAGACAATCCTGAAGGTCGTCACGGCCTCCCAAACGTATGTCGGGAGGTAGTCAGATTAGTTACCTTAACCCTCTCAAGTGATTCGACGTGGTCCTCAAACATAGATGTCAATTCGTGCTCACGCTGTCCTTGAATGACCCTCATTCGATCGATCTCGAAAAGTGCCCAGCAACCGCCCATGTGCAAATGGAGGGTGGTATGGTGTGCCTGCTGGATTTTGATCTTGTCTTCGACGGCTTTAAGGGTGGCTTTTAGCGCAGGCATGTCGAGGTCAGGGTCGAGCGAACTGGAGCCTGGAGGTTGTCCATGCTGTGAATTATAAGGTTGCGGATGCGGGGAATATTGTGGTCGCTGATCGGGCGGTGGATATCGCAGATGCTGTGGGAGATATGGAAGCGGTTGCGGATGCTGCGCACTCTGTACATGCTGCGAATGTTGCAGCTGCCGTGGATACTGTGGATGTTGCGGAGGTTGTGAAAGCTGCGAAGGTTGCAGTGGCTGCATAGGTGAATCGTTCATGGGCCACGTGGTGGCGTCGTATGTCTGCTGAGATGGGGGCGTTTGATACATCGTGGGTTGATTGTGCGGAGTAGCATGTGTAGGAGTCTGAGGATATAGCGCTGAGATATCGCGCATAATGTATGAATCGAAAGGGAACACTGCGGCACGATCGTTCGCGGGGCAAAAGCGTGCTTAGGTGGCGGCACTTGGGATCCATACACCGTGAAGTTATTGTGCGCAAGATCGTGTCTCATTTTCTGGGGAGTTTGCGTGGGCAGAAAGTAAATGCTTTGATTGTAAGGGGACGGGGTGGCATCGCCGTTCGTCTGGTGTTGGTCGTCCTGGATGACTATAGGATCGCCGTTCTGCCCCGAATGGCTGCGAGAGGATATAGCAGCGTGGTCTTGCATTTTGTGCTGGTCATTCTGGAGCATGGCGGCGAGCGCATCGAAGGAGTTGCCGTTGGATACCTGATTGGAAGAGGTACCTTCAGAGGGTTCGGGAGTTTTGGGGATCATGAAGGCTTCGAGTGAACCGTCGTTCGGTATGTACTTGGAAGGGAGATCATTTGGATCGCATTCATTGTTACGGAACATGGCGGCGAGGCGTAGTCTGTTCTTCGGTGTATGCGGCGTGGTGACGTTGTTGGCGTGTTGGCTTGGATGGAGTTGGCGAGAGGTGGTGTTGTGAGGTCATGATGAGGCAGGCGTGTACTGCTGCGCAGTTTCCTGGCAACCTCCAGGGCTGCTTGTGCTGGGCAAGAAGAACTTAATCACGATGGCAAAGGAACGTGCTGTAGGTGAGGTTTGGCAGCGACCGGTCCCGCGAAGAGTAAGTGCGATTCAACAACATCGTTTGATCTTTATCATCTATTGTTTTGAAGCTAGACCAACGAGAATTACCCTGAGAGGTGTTCAACACGAAAGTCTGAGTGGTCATATTCAGAAAGACACGGGTAAGGCTACAGTGTACCCATCGTTTCGATTGAAGCCTCTGGTGGTGCCGCTTCATTAGCCCTAGCTTCCTCAGCCATTGCATCACAGAGAAGCTCAGTCGCAGTCCACAAGTTCCGTAGAGTCATCTTGAGTTCATATTCCACTTTCGCTAGCGCAACCTGTGAAAGCTTAGTGCACTGTCTATTTTACATAATCCAAACATACCTCAGCTCTCTTAATACGCTCGAAGTGTCGTTTAAAAAGACATCTCGGAGCGCTTGGGACTCGCATCGGGACCACTATCAGACCCATCGTGGTCGCCAGCGAGCAATTTTAGACGATCTGCTTCTATTGCATTATACGCCGCTGCTTTCACAAACATTTCAACAGCCACTTCCTTATTTGCTTAGTGGACGTTCTAGTAATGAGTTGCTAGGGCTTTGACCAAAGCTGAGACCTGGGATTGGGAGGTAGACATAATGAAGCAGGAATTTCTGCAAAGTCAGTATAATCAAGGGTACCAGAAACCAGCTGAGTACTCGAGAACAAGACTACAATATGTATCAATATACAATGGGCAAATCTTGTGATCAAGTAGAAAAATCGCGGCAGGCAAGCAATCTGCTTGCAAATGATAACCAAAGAGTATTTGTGACTTGCCTTCTGAGTAGTGTCCCTGAACCAGGAAGGAAAGGCATACGCCTCTAAAATCCAATCCAGTAAATCCGGTCTCCTGATCACACACGTAGAGCGCAGAAAGATGGATACTACGAAAGTTCTGAATCCCTAGATCAACGATTATAGTCCCTGTTTTTCACTGCGTATAATCTGCCCATACACTCGCAAACCTCCTCGGACGCTTCTCAGTAGTATCTCGTGGCTAGTCTCACAGCCTGCTCGGCCTTATTGAAAGCGTCCTGTTGAGACAAGCCTACATCTAAGCTGATTGAGCCACTCAAAACATACCTCAGCCAATCTAATGCGATTGAAATGCTCATCAAGCGAGCACATGAGCTTACCGTTAGTCTCGCCTCGTTCTATCTTCTCATGGTCCTTTTCCAGATCCAGCCAAGCTACAGCATCGAGTTCAAGTCGACGAAGCGCATGTTGTTTCGCGTAGTCTACCATTGTTTCGTGCCAAGCTTGCGTTTTGATCAATGTTGTCATGCTGAGAGGAATTGTTGCTAGCATCCTTTTCTTGCTGCATCGTTGGTCGAGGGACTGAGTGGCAGTCTGTTCTCGCATGGCTTGCCTGTACAACCTCTGCTCTTCGGCCATGTCTGCTTTCTTTTGTGTACCCATACTAACATTGGTGTCCATATGGCTATGACGGAGGCAATTGATATGGTCAGTGAAAGAAAAGCACGACGGGGATGTCTCAAAGCGCTTCGGTATGTACCCTAGGTAGCCTCATAATCTTTTAGCTACAGAGCAAGACTCCGGAAAGCAGCAAGTAACCCAGCTGCGCGACAGCGCTCTACAAGAACAATAAACTGATGCAAAATTTTTGCACTGCGTTCAAGTGTCTTTGTGTAAGCGCGATACAATTCCATAAAACATCGTCAAACATTAGAAGCACCTCCAAACTTTCAGAGAACAAGCAAAAAGAATGGATACAGTGAGACTCGAACCCGCACCTCCTCCAGTCTGCAAGCGCAATCTGTGTCATATAGAAGTACGCTGCACAAGACTACTAAGGTGCTACGTCAAGTCGAGCAGAGCCTAGGTGCTTCTGTCTGACGAAGGTCACACATGTGACAAATCCTGTTCGCTTGTGAGGTGTTCTTCTTGAATTACACACCCTTTGATTTGATGAGAAGGTCACGAGTCGGAGAGTATATATACGTGAGAGATGTGTCGTCTGGCGAGGTGAATTTTACTGAGTGCTCTCAGGTGGCTGGAGGGGTCGGCCGCACGCCTTGCTTCTTCGAATGCACCGGAGGTCCTCGACCTCACCTGATAGAACGTTTGTAAACTGATGGAAGTTCTGCCAAATAAGATGCACTCTACGCTCGTGGCCACCATTCTCTCTTTTTCTTCTACCTGCCATCGAGGTTTGCTTCAGTGCAACGCGCACTTCGTTAAACGGACTTAGCAAATTGCATTCTAACAAGAACAGGTTTCGAGGTTCGACACTGATTGACGGCGGCAAACGCGACTCTGGCGTTTGCATCTCACCTTCATCTGGATAGCACCTCAATGTCCACTTGACGTGTCCGTTTGACCTCAGTCCAACATCAACCTCGTCATCAGCGTTGCCGTTTGACGATTGCCTAACCTTCCATCACCAACCCTTTTGGTGTCACACCGTCAAGTTTGCACATTTTGGTCACCATCCAGCAATATCATCGCATCAGCCACCCTGATCCGCTCCTATTTGCCATGTTGGAGCTAGCAATAGCAGAAGCATACCGTCCGCGCCCACGTCCACCATCAACCGCGCCTCCACGACCAGT
>Ga0181471_100333_pt1 | contig 15647 bp, 13 predicted proteins | sample InSIn5gowninarea_FD_119083 | JGI IMG/M metagenome (GOLD analysis project Ga0181471, IMG submission 119083) | Clean room microbial communities from NASA Spacecraft Assembly Facility at Jet Propulsion Laboratory, Pasadena, California, USA -... ...
GAGTAAGGCCGGACCAATGTGTCATTTGCATGGAACTTTGAAGCTGTTCCGTTGAGAGTATCATAGAAAAGTTGGCTTCAGGCCGGTCGAGCAATAACTTTGTTATGGAAGTTTTCCGTAGTGTACAGTAGATCCACCTAATCGTAAGTGGTCATGACGCGACAACAACAATCTGAATGAGCTCAAGGGATACCACAGGACAGTACTTCGTGTGGGTGTGGGAGAAAAGCTCATCTTTTGTGTCCTGTTCTTCCTATACTTCAGCGCATGTGTAGCTGATGTTCAAGCTTGCCGTGACCTAGATGCTATATCGTCCTGTTGATCATCAACAGTATACCGTTGTGTTTGAAGGTACCATGTCTGAACAGCCTGTTATCCAAAATACTGTCTTCATTATTAGGAAGTTCCTGCGAGGCAATATCACCATTATCGGCGAACTGGAAGACCCATACAATTCCAGGTATATAACTCGAATGAGGCTCAAGAAACACAGAAGAGTAACGTCACGCCATAACAGAACGCCATCCCTGTCCAATGATAATGTCAATCCAGAATGTATCCAAACCCATATCTAGTCTGGCCCAAATTTCGTGGATAACCATTTCGACAATATTCACTGATGGGTAGGGTAATCGGCACCGAATGTTTGCTAGTCTCTTCAATAGATGTTTGCGAGGGCTCTTGAGTGTTGACACTGATGATTCCTTATCACACACATGGACTGTGTTGGAAAAGAGGTCATCCATGTTTGTATCTTCTAAGTGTTCCAGGACAGGTTCTGGATCGGATATGCTAGGTGTATTGAAGGTTGTCGCAGGAGAGCTGTCCATTTCGAAAACTGACTCGTATAGTGAACTGGCTTGGCCCATGGTGTTCGTACTTTCATAGAGTTCTCCACTGATAACAACAAGGATTATTTGTTCTGTGCTAGTTGTGCCAGAATCATGGTCATTTTGTGACAAAAGATAGAGGACGTATTGGGCGGCAGATTTTCGCCACAACTGACTAGCTGCCTTTAATTGCTCATCACTTGTCAAATCTTCACCCTCACACCTGTTGGATACCAATCGTTGATGAAGCAGGTCCGGAAAACACTTGTACAGTGTTAGAAGTGCCGCAATTCGGTAAACTTGACTCATTCGAATCAAGTCCCTTATTGATGTATGAGCGTTGCTATCAAGCACAAAATCATCGACTGATGGCAGCTTAAATGATTGCAATTTGGATTCAAGCAGACTGGCCTTCTTAAGACTGATGCTTTGACGTTCAATATAAGCCAATGTGATGACAGGAGAAGCAAGAGCTTCCAAACGAGAACTGTATGCCAGGGTGCACACCTGACCCATCAACAGAAACACCTCAGCTGAAGCTCCTGTCAATGGGTGTGGCACATATCTCCCATCTGAAGATCGTCTGATGTAAGGATCATTCTCGGTCAGTTCTGGAGGATCAGACAAACCATCAATTTTTGCGTCACTAACACAGGACAAAGCACACCACCAATAGACCAGTGTCTGCCAGAAGAACTTTCGAGCATTCGGCGTCTCGTCTTGAAAGAGGTGAAACATTGAAACAGCAGTGTTATAGTGGTGTAGTCCAAGGTCTGTGGAACCATCCCAACTTTTAGAAAGGCCATACATAATGATGCATAACACTAGCTCCAGTCTTCTGTCTTTCAGTGTATGCATGCCTGACTTTATTTCTTGGTTGATGTGAAACTCGACTTGGGATTGTGTTTGGCGGTAGAGCGGATTCTGACATCCATCGGTTGAACTGGTCATGTTGTATGCCATGACAATGTAGTTGCAAATGGATCGTGATAGAATGGAGGTTTTGTGGCGTAGGAGTGGACCAGTCCGGAAAGGATTGAAATCAGGGTCACAGGCGCAAAGACATCGAGCAGTTATGGAGCAGTACATGTCGATTTGAAGTGCTGAGTCGTTGAAGACAGGACTTCCAATATGTTGGGAAGTTGGGTACGAGTGAGGTGAAGCATCGACATAGCCACTATGCCTCCGAATTGACAGGTTCCGCTGGGCCTGTCCTTGAGATGTGAGATGAGACCATTCCACACCAGACGGACTCTTTCCAGTACTCTCGTTACTTTCCCTCGATAGTGTTGGCGTTAAATCAAGCCAAGCCTCACTCATCGAACAGCCATTGTCGTGCGAAGAGTAGATATCATGATCAGTCAAGTCCGTCGATAGAGTAGTATCATGAGTAGAAATGGAGTTTGCATCGCTCTTCGTCAACTTGGATGCTGTCGCTGTCACTTGAGCTGCACCATGGTTTGCCTTTTTTGTGTTTGAAGAACGATACTTTTCGTACTTCGTCTTCCATTTCAATTGCTGTGCATATCCTGGACATTCCAGGTTCTTGGACTCACATTGCTTACAATTGGGCTTGCTCTCGTCGCATTTAATCTTGCTAAAGTCAGAACATGCTTAAGTCGGACCGGGAATATGCGACTAACTCTTTTCTTTTTGCATGATGAGCACCCAGTACGTGATTTTATGGGAACAGCTGTTGTTGTTGGACGTAGCATGTGGTCAAGCAGAGATGGGACGATGAAAAGGACCGTGATAATGCCCAACACGATTTGTCCGTGTAGTACAGTAGGTGATGAGGGCTTATCTGGGGAAGGTGGAGGAAGGGAATCTTGGCTTACGAAGATAACCTCCAGGGACTCTATGATAAGCGATAGTTATCCAATCAACCCTCTTCTCCCCTCTTGCCCCACATCTGCAGGGATTCCTCTGCCCTTCCTCCACTCCCTACCGTCCGAAGCGTACCTACACACTGGTACTGTACTGCTTCCAACCAGCAAAAACGTCAATCTATTGATCGTCATATCACTAAAATCATCAATTGAAACCTTAACCCAACGCAAACCAGCGTCACAACCACATAATCCAATTGCAAACGAAATGGAAGAACTAAAATCCCGTACCGACTACTCCAAAGCTATGATGCCTGACGGTCTCGCCGTCCTCGAAGGTACAACGACATGGTGTCCGCAATGCAAAGCCATCGCACCAACTGTTGATAAATTAATGAAGAAGTACCCCGACGCACGGTTCTACCAGGTAGGTACAAAACCTCCTCCAATCGACAAATGCTTGAAGTTCTGATTGCAGATGTGAGATACGTAATGACTGATTTCGTAGTACAACGTCGAGACGGCAGAGGATATTGCACATGAACTAGGGGCGACGCAGGTGCCGAGTTTCACGGTGTTCAAGGATGGGATGGTGATGGATGGCGTTACTGGGGCTAAAGCGCGGGAGCTGGAAAAATTGATCAAGGAGAACTATGATGGGAAGGTGGTTGAGGAGTAAGGTAGGTGTAGGTCGGATTTCATGGCTGAAAAGTTCGGAGGGAAATGCCTAACATCTAACATGTTCAAAGCCGTGTCGTTCCGGCCTGTTGTTATCGAGAAGGCCGTTGATCATCAGTGGTATGGTACAAATGGTATGGCGAGGACAACACTTGCACATAGCATGCAGAGCAGGCAGACTTCTGATCGCGGTCAATCGATTTTGTCACGCCATGGTCTTTTGGGTTGATGGTTTGAGAAGTTACTCGCCTCAATACTCGTTGCCTGCTTCGCTGCCAAGCCTAGCCTTTCACAAGCCTGTCAATGGTAGCACAAAACCGAGGGGACGCTTTCATCGCTTCAGGAGTGTAACACTCTCTTCAGTTGATCGTTAAATATTGGAGGTATCGGGCTGCCTGTGCTATCTGCTTGTTGTGCATATTAGGTGTTCGGTTCATTCAAGAAGCTGGTTATATCTGGTTCATTTCTTCTTTAGCCATTAAGTAGGTGCTCAATTTAACAAGTGATCCAACAGTAGAATACTGCAATATTCAGAATGTGAGAAATGGGTATCGGATTTGGGAGGACGTATGTGTTGAGATGCGGCTTATCTTCGCATCAATTCGAATTTAGACGAGCAGTAGGTATGTGTGAAAGTGAGAAAAGTTCCCCATAACATTATCATATCGCATCAATTTGTATCAGGCACCCCCTGATACTTCATCATCTGTACAATTTGTACCATGTCATATACGCCATTTTACCCTCCATCCTCCCATAAATCCACGCTAATGCCGCCCCTCCTCAAAGACCAGTGTCATAACGCTATGACCCTCTTCTACCCTTGGCGGTAGTGCTTTCGCCGTCCTCACTAACAGCCTTTCGTGGAGTGGGTGCCTCACTGCTGCTAGCGACGCTCTCAATCCGTCGCTTCCCATCATCCATTCCGTTGTATGTACCTGCACTCAAGAAGTTGTCATCCTCAACCTCATTGGCATCCACATCGGCAAAAAGAGGAGCATCGTCCGCAAAATCAAAACCTGTACCGCCGTTGTTGCCGTTCATGTTCTGGCTATACGCAGCATTGTTGAGCGTCGAGAAATCGTAGTCACCATTTCCATCATCTTGTATGTTCCCGAAATAATCGTGAGAACCGAGGAAATCGTCAATGTTTAGTGGTGGAGGTGGAACGTCTTGACCGTCTCCAAGGCCGGGTATGGAACCAGACGGTGATAGGGGCTGTAGAAGGCTCGTGAGGTTTTCGACCGACTTGTCTTGTGCTGCTTGTAAGTGCGCAAGATGTTCCAAGTCTCGCCGAGAAGCATTAATTCGCTGGTCAAAGTGTGCCTGTTGAGCATTTGTGCGGGAAGGAGAGACGAGAGCGCCATTGTTACCACTGCTTTGTGGCCGCTTACTACCCTGAGCTTGAGCGTTGAGCATTCGAAGCATATTATCTCGTTGAGATGAGTTGACAGGAGTTGTACCACCCGTGATTTCCAGGTCATTGAGAACATGGGAGAAGTCGGGAATTGGAGTGTTGCGGCCAGAATTTTGCGCATTTGTAGTATGAATGAGCGACATCATGTCGTCTTGCTGCTGCCGCCCTGTTGAAGGATAATAGTTTTGTTCACCAACCTGATTATTATCGGAGTCAACTATCTCCTCGACATGAGCAGATTGTGGCGAGCGAGCCATATGCGATGGCCTTCGAGATGGCCTTGGTAGGGGGCTGTTGGTAGATGACGGTGATATCGTGCTTGCACGGTTGTTAGTGCCATCAGTGATCATCAATCGTTGTCGTTTGGCAGGATGGTAGCCTTGATCAATGGACCCTTCTGGAACATTGTAGACAAAATTATCAACATCAACCACGCCGCCATTACCGTTCTTGTCAGAAGCAAGAGTGCTTGCAAAAATCTCCGCGATATCCTGGCCGCCGTCGTGATTCTGTAAACTTCTATTGTACAGAGTTGCCAAGAATGTCAAGATCGCATTAATAGAATGTTCGTGTCGAGAGAACTTTTCTTGATAGTCGTTGGCCTGCTCGACCAATGCATCGTGTTCCCGCTTCACTTGACCAAGCATTTGTGTAATCTGAGTCTGGTTTCGTCGAATCACTGAAAGTTCTCGTTGGATATTCTGCATCTGCTCAGTGCTCAGTGGTCGATCGCCTTGGCCAATGGCCAAAGGTGGTCGAGGTCGAGTGATGTCTGCACTATTGCTGTCCTCTACAACGAAATCTTCATCCTCTTCTCGTTCCTCCGACTTCCCACGCGGCTGTTTCTTCTGAACTGTCGGCTGGTTCTTCGGCTTCTGGATCAACCACAACAGATCTGGATAGCCTTGTCGAAAGTATGGGTTGAAATATTCTGAAGGACTCTTCGCCTTGCGCTCGCTCGCACGCATCGAGTTGTCTGACAAACCCACCTTCTTATGAAAGCCATACATATTCAACTGTCGCACAAAGGAAGCATAGTTGTTGTGCTTGAAGAGCTCGGGGATCAGCTTGTTCGCGAAATCGTCCTCGTTCAAGACAACAAAAGATTTACCGTCATCGGCCCATCGAATCAGATCGGTATTCTTAGGGTTCTCTAGAAAACTGGTGTTTGTCAGTAACAACTCGACCAGGTTGAGCACACTACTACTAACCTGTGCAGCTTCAGCACAAATGGGGGTATCTGCTTTCTTTTGGACTGCGCATCTCTCTTTGCTATCTGCGCTCTGGCAACAAGTTCATCTATGTCATCACTCCACGCTGGAGCCGAGTCCTGCTGTTGTGTGGGCGTCGCTGCTTGCTCAGGCATCCATAGATTTGTCTGTGTCGGCTGTCGAGTCAGTGCTTGACTCATCGGTCGACGCGCCAGCTGATTCGAATTTCGTGTGGGGCTCTGCGCTGGATATGGGTTCTGCGGTAGGTTGTACATCTGTGGGTTGTTGTACGCGCTAGAGTTTGGGCCATCTGTACCCCAGTTCAAGAACTGATCATCGGTCATTGGAGGCTGCACAGTATTCTCAAAGCCATTCTGCATCTGCTGCGGCTGCTGAGAGAAGCCCGGAGGTGTGGTGCCTGGCGCAGGCCTCTTGCGAGACATGTTTTGCAAAGAGGACATGTTACATCAGAGGTAAGTGAGAGTGTATTGGAAGAAGTGGGAGGATTTAAGAGTCTGTTTGCGTTCCGCCGAGACGTTCAAGACGCTGCGGAACGACAGAGATCGATCCGGAATCGCAAAGACTCTGCGATGAAGCGTTGAAGGACTCGGTCGGCAACGAATGGATTGGGTGATCAATATGCGGGAAGATGCAGGGCAGATGAGTCGACCGGTCCTCTTCGCAACTCAGTGGGGTTCACCAGTTTAGGTTACTGACACTTCATCCGAACGGCAGCACATTGAAAAGAACAATGTACATTGAAGGAGACAATTCTACAAGACAGACCTACAGACCACATTGAAATTGCGGTAGACTCACCTCCGATTTGGGCAGGACTGAGGTCAACTTATGACATCTTCGCGAAATTGCAGCCTAATCCAAATTTGGTCTAGCCTTTTTCTTCTCCTGATACGTTCAAGTTGTGTTGCGACGTCCTTTCAGAAATCTTTCAGAACTCCGAACAGCAGGACAGTCAAACTATACAAGGTCATCGATGCTCGTCGAATTGCTGGCTAACATCAGAGAGCCGTTTGGACCTTGATGGTGGCTAGACACTATACATGTATTTGCTCAGTGGTACCATTCGCCTGACGCAGAGATCATGTACTATTAACGCCCACTTCTTCCAAGTGAAAACCATGGGCTCAACATCACCAAAACAGCCTGTAAGGATTGGAGGACTAGAACTTCGGACTACTCAAGGCTCATATACTGTTGTCAACAGAAGAGCTGAAGTGAGACGTTTCCAAGCATACGAGCTAAGTTGACGTGAGACTCGAGTCCAACATTCACCTACATCTTGGCCAACTTTAGTATTCTGTTCTGTTTGTTTGCGATGCCGAGAGCCAGTTGCTCGGTCACTGGATCCATTGACGCGAAGACCGAGGATTGATTTCTAGTAAAAATTGATGTCTTGAGGTTGGTGCACTCACTAACGTGGTCAAACCCGGCAACACTGCACTTTCGCCAACACTCACGCTGTCTGTTGTGTGATTGAAACATTTCGATTCATGCCCTTCATTGAAGTTACCATCAAAACAAAAATCTGGCCACTCTGAGTTTCAGTGTCGGTCTCATCCAATTATCTACACCATTCTATCTCTGGTAGCACGACCAGTTCACCAGCTAGATCACAATAAAGATGTAGGTTCACAGCCAATCAAGATCACTTTCATTGGCTGACTTTGTAGGGCGAAATCTGATGCCTACACCAATTTTGAGGACAAGCTCGCAGACTGTGTCGCCGACCTTCGCTTTGCCATCCAAGCTCTTCCAGATTGTTTAGAAGGGGACCATCTTGCTGGCTGCAAACTTCTCGTGGAACTTGTGGAATGTAGGGAACGACTCCAGGATTGCCTTGCCGAAACACCTCCAAGCTATCCAGCGATATGTATCGCAGTGGCTCGAAATGACGCCAAGGAGGGAGCCAATGCTTGCCGGAAGCTCAGGAAGCGATACTCTATCGACAACAATGATGCAACGAAGGTGGTACGTGGCGACGAGAACCCACGTGGCGATGAGAACCCAAGTGCCGATGAGAACCTAAATGCTGCTAGAAACACACGTATTGTCAATCGCGTCCTCAATCGAGCTTGTCGCCTTGCTCGGATTTCGGTTGATCGCGATGTGGTGAAGGAAGTTGTCAAGCAGAAGCTTGACCCATCCGAGATATGGGTGAAGTCAGATGTACGATCTCTCGTGGAAAAGTACGTCAAAGAGAAAGAGGGTTTGGCTAAGCTTGACGAATTGAGGTGGACAGAGCCGTGGATTTCCGAGTACGACTATGAGCAAATGCCATAGATAGGGAAAAGCCAATCGAATCTTGCATACTGCATACTGTACATGTACATACTGAATGAGTTCCAATGACATGGTTTGAATACGCGTACCATGAATGGTGCTTGCCACACCGAGCTCTTTTAGAATGCAACCAATCGACCCGAATTCCCGTTTCTTTTATTTCCCAATCTTTGTCTTGGATGAAATCTGTACTCTTATCCACAAACACATTCAGATACTCAGGTTGTGCTGAAGAAAATCGTAACCAAAAGCGAACAGAGCACGTCAACGCAGTAAGTCCAAACTTACAATCATCAACTTCTGTCACAGTTATTCTTGCCCTGACAGATGCAGACAAATAACCTATACACGCACAAGACACCACCAAACATGACTCAGAAGCTACGTTGACTCTCTCTTGACAAGGCGCTGGACCAGCTACACTGTCATTAAACCCGTGACAATCACCGCTATAAGATGTAGGTACGCAATACAAGTCGCTGTCGAGCCATCCTCCTTTCCTCCATGTTCTCAGCAGACAGCTCGGACACGAATTACAAACAACCCAACACACCTCGCAAGCAAGAATACAAGCAACAACAAAATGAGCTCCAAGACAGACGTCCTCAATATACCTGTCAATCGAAGCATACAAGATCTCAACGGTCCAAGCTGAGAACAATAGCGAACAACGGAGAACAGCGACACATGGCAGTGATAAAGGGGCGTATCGACATAAATCCAAAAAGAGCTAGCGTCAAATTCCGATATCTGGTCGAGCAACCGTACAGAGCTGGGAGACCTGAGTGAATAGAGCAGTTTATAGGAAATGGGTCGGAAGTGTCGAAGAGATACTGTCAGTAAGACTGATCATGTCAATAGACGTACTGCAGCAGATTTTGTAGACCTCACGTAGACGGAAAGAAAGGCCATTAATTCGGCTTGTTTGGCTCCGTCAGGTTGGTGATGGAAGGGGTTCTGCCATTGCGAAAGAGGCAAAAACCCCTCGAATTCGTCTTCGAGTATGGAGGGACACTTTTTGTGAGGGACATGCTTTATTATCCAGGTCTGCTTATCTCAATTGTGTAAGTTTCATTTCGACTGGCATCAAGTGGTGAGTTCTGAAATCTGTGTTGAAGGCCGAGGACACAGCATGTATAATCTCGTAGCAGCAGAGCTTGTACTCCACGCACGTACCTACCTTACGTATCACTTTCGAAAGCTGCTAAAACAAGGCACATGGAAAAGAGAGTGTATGGTGCAATCCTCGTTTTGTATAAAAGTAGCAGTAACGTACCATCAGCACTGGCAGCCTGCAACAGTCCTCTGGAAGAGCAGACAGACTCTATCACATCATCCCACTTGTATGACGTTCAAACCCATTATGCGACCAACCCATTCAGTGGATCGGCCACCAACTTGGCCAAAATCTTCATATCTTCTGCCTCAGCATGTATCCCTGTTCAACTTTGGACATTTTTGCTGTCTAAACCTCATCGAAGTCCTCAACCTGCTGCTCAAGTGCACTCTTCCAGCTAATTCTATTAGTAGCCCGACTAGCAACCTCACTAACATCATCATCCGCATCATCATCAGCGGCATCAGCCTCCATCTTCACCTCCATCTTCGTCGCACCATCAACCACAATCTTCGCATTCCGAAGCTGTTGCTGCTGCTCCTCGTATTGCGACCAGCGCTTCTCACTACGCTCCTTCTTCGTCAATTTACTAGCCGCATCCTTCACGAGATCGAACTCTTCGTCTTCGTCGCTGTCGATCACTTTAGCACCTGCGTCCTCGCCAGCGGAGTTGTTGTCCATAGCGTAGGATTTAGATCGTGATTTGGAGCGGGCGGGGAGGGTGCGGGTTGCAGTGGTGGTGATTGAGAGATTTGGGGTATTGGCTAGGGGAGTGTTTGTGTCTGATTCGGAGGTTTCTTCGATGTTGGTCTCTTCTGCTTCTTGAACTGAGTGTTTGAGTTTTCGCTTCTTGACGGACAAGGTTGGAGTGTTAAATGGGGTAGTGGTGCTGCGCTTAGTGGGAGTTGTGAGTGGCTTCATGGGTGTGTTGTTGGTAGATACTGTCTTTGCAAACTTTGGGCCAGCAGGAGTAGGTGGGGTTGAGGAGACCTTGGAGACTTTGGTTTTTAGGCCGAAGCTCTTCTTGATCAGTTTCCATTGCTCTTCACAGGCGCGTGCGGTGAATGTTTCGGGGCCGGGCCAGTCATTGGCGATGTTGTTGAAGTCGATTTTGACATTGGAGTTTTGCTCGACGATTTTGAGCAGGAGCTGTTCGAGGTGTTTGTTAGTCACAGTTAGTTGTAGGAGGGCAGGTTGTGAGTTGATATTAGGTAACATAAAAAAGATGTACATAAATGGACGTCAGTACCAATACTCTCCGATTACTTTTACCTTGAGGAGGAGAGTGGTTGGTCACTGAATTATGATGACTGACATAGGTATTGGTGGGATGACTTACGTTGAATTTTGCCTGCTCTGTCCACCGGGTCGGCATGTTGATTGCAGTAGCTTGTCTTCGAGTTAGGATAACTATGAATGGTGATCAAGTACTCGTGACACAGTAGACTGTATAGAAGAGAATCGAAGGATGATAAGTAGGTGAATGGAGATGACAAATTGCGAAGCAAGAAGTAGAGACAGAAGAGGTTGAGAGCGGCGGAAGAGACAATGAGTGAAGAGTGCAGGAAGTGAAAGTCATCTGTCTGCAGGCTGAGTAGTGCAGGACACGCTGGTTCAGTCGTAGTGAATACCACTTCATATGTTTGCCTTCTCCTGACCAGGCGTACCGGATCTTCCACCCTAGCTTTTATTGTCGAACCCTTTCATTTGACTTCAATGTCGTACACAGCGTTACATTCTCCATTAGAGTCGAGCCTGTTGTTTCCTCCATAATCGATACAAATAATACACTACCGCTGACCCCGCAGTGGTTCTATACACAAGAAAAGCAGCGATCGCCCAATTCATTCGAGAGTAGTATCCCTCAAGGAGTCGACCAACAGAGTCCTTCGGATTTGATCCTATCCCAGAACCTTCGATGCCTACCTCATGCTGTCCTTTCAAACTGGTGGGTTCTCCTTCTGTTACGGCCACGGCGTGTGAAGTAGCATCCATAGCAGTCTGGCTAGCACGTCTTCGCTTTTTATACGGCCAAGTGCCTGCACTCAAGTCGTGAGCATTATTCCTCCGCATTGAGTATGTGAAGATCCAGACAAACAATCTGAGGTCCAGTGGTGTGAAGGTAGGATAATTCCACAACCTCACAGCGTTGTACGGAGGTAGCATATCCAGGAAATCAGCCAGGACACCCAAAGTCAAACCCCAGAGCATAAGCGGCTGCAAATGTGCTAGTCCTTGATTCGATGAGGGTATACCGAATGCACCATCGGCCAGCCCGGAGAACGTCGATTCTCCTGTTGCAGGGATGAAGCCAGGCACTGATGAAGCATAGACACTTTCAGAGGGTACGAGCTTGACAGCCGAGAGCATCATCTTGCCAAGCAAAAGTCTTAGTAGCCACTGTAATGCCGGTCCACCCTGTTTAGCCATGCGACTGGCAGTATCAACATACTCTCGTGTTCTCAGTTTTTGCGAGAGAAGCGCTCGCAGGGGCACCCAGTGCACAGATGCAACTTCATCAGGCGACGGATGTAACCTCGGAGTACTCTTTGCTGTATGCAAAAAGATATACGGGCATAATACCATAAGGGGCACTCGCCCAATAGTAGTTGCAACAATTCTTTCAGGCAAATTGCCTATTTCCAAGACCTCAGAGACGCTCAGATCGAGACCAACTTCTTCTCGTGTCTCTCTTATGGCTGCTGCAACGTCCGACTCATCTTCCGGATCTCGCTTTCCGCCTGGTAATGCTATATGTCCGGACCACCGATCGCCTGCTCTACCAGCACGCTTGATGAACAGCACTTCGGGATCACCATTTTGAACCCAGTCTCTGGAAAAGAATTCGTCTATAGATGATGCGGGAGGCTCATCTGTGTGAAGGTCCACAAGAGACTCTTTTGGCTGCGGAATGGGCTGGAAAGCTGGTCGCACACGGATGATGACGGCAACGCTGGCGCGTTTCTTGCAGGACTCTGGGTTCGACACGTGCGGATAGGGAAAGGCTCGAAGGTTGTTTAGCACGGGTTGTAGCTGTGCGAGTATTTCTCTTGACTCAGCCATGTTATAGTAGGTGAGAGGTTCGTCTTCCGACCTTGCAATAACAACATAGAAACAAGGCTACTGATGCAGTGCCTCGGCCTGCCTGATTACTTCACCGATGCGGGCTCGCCTTAGGCACGAACCGCTAGTGTCCGCTCGCCTGACTTTCTCAAGGATAAAAAATGACGACGGAAAAGCGCACGGGTTGCCGAGATCATGCGTGATTGGCTAACAGCGCTATTAGTACTGCTTCTACAGTATCTGCAGGAGTGGGGTTTACTTGCAAAAGCATGAGCTGCGACACATTCTGAGCTTTCGTATGCAGTTTGAATTGGCTCAAATGCTGTTTGTTACACTAGATATCCTGTACTTGCAATTTTTGAGCACACGATAGTCAACATGCGTTTTGAACAGACCTTGTCAACATCCATATATCCACCATGGAAGGATAAGTACATCGACTACAACAAGCTCAAAAAGCTTTTACGTGAGGACGAGACCTCTCCAGATGGTCGTCGCGGACAGGATGATGGCAATTGGACTGAAGACGACGAAGAAAACTTCGTGAACGAACTCACCAACGTTCAGCTTGAAAAAGTCCACCAGCACCAAGCTGATACATTTAGTGCATTGCGAGATCGAACAGCTGCTTGCGAGTCCAAGCTCCAACCAACAACCGGCGATGCGGAGGCTGCGAACGATGAGAAGAAGAAAGAGATCGCCAAAGACACTTTAAAAGAGCTTGATGAGATAACCCAGGAAATTACAGAGCTTAAGAAATTCAGTCGAGTCAATTATACCGGTTTCTTGAAGGCTGCTAAGAAGCATGACCGAAAAAGAGGCCGAAAATACAGAGTCAGACCTATACTGCAAGTCAGGATGTCACAAGTTCCGTTCAATACTGAGGACTACTCCCCATTGCTTTACAGGCTATCGACTATGTATGCTTGGGCGAGACAGATCCTGGAAGGGGAGGACTCGCGCAAAGAGTCAAACACGAGTGTGAGACCAAAAGACACATACACAGCTCACAAGTTCTGGGTGCATCAAGATAACCTTCTCGAAGTTAAGACCCACATTCTTCGTCGACTACCAGTCCTGGTCTACAACCCACAAAGTTTAAAAGTGGTTGACGGCTCTCAGAAAGACCCTACTATTACTTCAATTTATTTCGACAATGACAAGTTCGACCTGTATCAAGACAAAGTGAACAAAGCCGAAGAATCTAAATCTTTGCGTATTCGGTGGACAGGCCAACTTGAAGACACACCCGAAATCTTGATTGAGAAGAAGATAGTAAATGAGAAGACCGGCAGTCGGGACATCAGGATCTCAATTAAGGAAAAGCATGTCAGACCGTTCCTCACGGGTGAGTACAAGCTCGAGAAGCAGGTGAAGAAATTAGAGGATAGGCATGGGGTCGGTTCCGAGCAGGCCGAGAGCTTGAAGGACACTATCAACGAGATACAGCAATTCATCAAAGACAAGCGACTTGAGCCACTGTTGCGTGCCACATACGCCAGAAGTGCTTTCCAGATTCCTGGTGACGATCGTGTACGGATTTCCATCGATACACATCTGGCTCTGATCCGAGAAGATGCCATTGATACCGACCGACCGTGCCGTGATCCCGAAGACTGGCATAGGAGAGATATCGACGAGCAGCGCATGGAATACCCGTACTCTGGTATCAAGAAAGGTGAAATTGCTCGATTTGAACATGCGATCTTGGAAATCAAGGTTAAGGACAGCAAATATACTCAAAACAATAGTTGGTTGAACGATCTAATGACCTCTCATTTGGTCAAAGAGGCACCTCAATTCTCTAAATTTGTGCATGGTGTGGCTGAACTGTTCGAGGACTATGTGAACAGCTTCCCATTCTGGTTGAGCGATCTCGAAACCGACATTCGTCGAGATCCTGAGACAGCATTTCAGGAAGAGCAAGACAAGCAGCAGAAAAAGGCAGAGGACGAGATTGCGGTTGGTAGCTTCCTTCCAGCTTCGAAGCTTTCGACCTCGAAGGGTCGTTTTGGATCTCCTGGAAAGCTACCAACACCTCGCAAATCCTCAGTAATGCATGACTCACGACTGTCTACATCCGTCAGCATGAAGACGGCACATCCACAAGAAACTGTCGAGGAGCGCGACTCTGATGATGATGGCGTTCAAGGGCATAGCGCTGAAGCAACTGGTGCATCGAGGAGGAGCGGTCTCATGTCAATACTTCCAGCGTTCTCCAACTCACGATACGCCCAACGGCAGCGCAAGGGCGCAGCCAGCAAGGATGCCCCCCTCCCACCGGGTGTCAAAGACCCTGGCCACTGGATCAAAGACCAAGGTCCTCTAAAAGTTGAAGCAAAGGTCTGGCTCGCTAATCAACGTACATTTATCAGATGGTTGCACGTTTCTGTGCTTCTTGGCACGTTATCACTCGGCCTTAGCAATGCTGCTGGCAAGAATAACAGAATTGCGTCGTCCTTGAGCATAGTTTATACTCTTATTGCTATCTTCGCTGCTTGCTGGGGCATTGGTATTTACTTGTGGCGGTCTAGCCTGATCACGAAAAGGAGTGGGAAAGACTTCGACGCAGTCATCGGTCCATATGTGGTTGCGATCGCTCTAGCTATCGCTTTGATTTTGAATTTTGTTTTCCAGTACAATGCGGCTCGTGAGAAGACGCAGGGCAAAGGTTTCTTGGGGCTGGCCCTAGTGGCTCAAGAATTGTGAATATTGAATGGTTCAATGGGTATGGTGTTGAAGAAGCGCAAGTATTGACACACCGCTTGAGATGGAAAGGCCCATCTCAACATACATAGCTCTTATGTACATTTGTAGGTATCACTTGCTCTGTATGAGTTAGTAGTCTGAAGTCATCCTAGTGTATATCCGGGCAACCATCACTACCGCCCTCCTTGATTCACCTACGCGACACGCTCTTCAAGTATATGCTACTAAAGAGAACCGTATCCCAAACACACACCACTACTTTGCTCCTTCAAAGCTGACCACTGACCAGATATGTACCTTGAGGAAAGCAGACCTTTCGTCCTCCCCCTATGAAATACACCCAAACCCAATCCAACAGATTTTCACACTACCATATACAGACATCGAATGAATAAATTTACGAAAGTCTTCGTCTCCGGAGGTTAACATTGTGATTTCTACTTACATGTACCAAAACTCTACTATAATACAATTCAATAAGTAAGTACATAC
>Ga0181471_100336_pt1 | contig 15586 bp, 15 predicted proteins | sample InSIn5gowninarea_FD_119083 | JGI IMG/M metagenome (GOLD analysis project Ga0181471, IMG submission 119083) | Clean room microbial communities from NASA Spacecraft Assembly Facility at Jet Propulsion Laboratory, Pasadena, California, USA -... ...
AACTATCACGCATAAAACAGATATTTCAGAAGCATTAAAAGCAGCATTAGGTTTAGAAGATATTACATTGATTCCTTGTGGAGATGGAGACGCAATTGCAGCTCCACGTGAACAATGGAATGATGGCTCGAACACTTTGGCTATTGCCCCAGGCGTAGTTGTGACTTATAACCGGAATTATATTTCGAATCAATTATTGCGCGAAAATGGAATTAAAGTAATTGAAATAGCCTCAAGTGAATTGTCTAGAGGGCGTGGCGGTCCACGTTGTATGAGTATGCCATTGGTAAGAGAAGATTTACCAAAAAAATAAAACAATATAGAAAACTTAGCTAAATGGAGGAAACGAAAAATGGACAATGTATTTCAAGGACGCAGTTTATTAGCTGAAAAAGACTTTACAAAAGAAGAATTGACGTATCTGATTGATTTCGCACAACATTTAAAAGAATTAAAGAAGAAAGGTATACCACACCATTATTTAGAAGGCAAAAATATAGCCTTACTATTTGAAAAATCTTCCACTCGAACACGTGCAGCTTTTACAGTGGCTGCAATTGATCTAGGAGCACATCCTGAGTACCTTGGTAAAGATGATATCCAATTAGGAAAAAAAGAATCTGTAGAAGATACAGCCAAAGTATTGGGCAGCATGTTCGATGGTATTGAGTTCCGTGGGTTTAAACAATCAAACGTGGAAGCTTTAGCCAAATATTCTGGTGTTCCTATTTGGAATGGTTTAACAGATGAATGGCATCCAACACAAATGCTGGCAGACTTTTTGACTGTCAAAGAAAACTTTGGCAAGATTGAAGGAACAACACTAGCATATGTAGGCGATGGACGTAATAATGTAGCGAACAGTTTATTAGTGACGGGAGCTATTTTAGGTGTAAATGTGCGTATCGTAGCGCCTAAAAGCCTGTTTCCAGAACAAGAATTGGTTGATATGGCTCATCAATTTGCAGAGAAATCCGGTAGCCAATTGCTGATTACGGATGATGTCAATGAAGGCGTAAAAGATTCAGACGTACTATATACAGATGTATGGGTATCCATGGGGGAAGAAGATAAATTTAAAGAACGAGTAGAACTATTGAAACCTTATCAAATCAATATGGATATGCTGAAAGCTACCGGTAAAGAAGAAACAATATTACTTCATTGTTTACCAGCTTTTCATGATACAAACACAGAATACGGCGAGATGGTTGCTGAAAAATTTGGTGTGAATGAAATGGAAGTTACTGATGAAGCTTTCCGTAGCAAACATGCACGCCAATTTGATCAAGCAGAAAATCGGATGCATTCGATTAAAGCAATAATGGCTGCAACATTAGGGAACCTGTTTATTCCAAAAGTTTAACAGAGAGAAATGCCTGAAAGCCGTGATGACTCTTTATCACGGCTCTCTTTTCAATTTATTCTAAAAATGTTCAAAGGAGAAATAGAAAATGCAGAAAAGAAAAATTGTAGTTGCACTAGGCGGTAACGCTATCTTATCTTCTGATGCTAGTGCTAAAGCTCAACAAGAAGCATTAAAAAATACAGCCGAATATTTAGTACGTTTCATTGAAAATGGGGATGATATCATCATTTCGCATGGAAACGGACCACAAGTAGGAAATCTTTTGCTGCAGCAAGAAGCTGCTAATAGTGAAAAAAATCCTGCTATGCCATTAGATACTTGTGTAGCAATGACCCAAGGAAGTATTGGCTACTGGCTGCAAAACGCAATGGCACAAGTACTCTCAGAACGTCACATAGATAAAGAAGTTGTTTCGTTAGTGACACAAGTAATCGTGGACGAAAATGATGAGGCGTTTACTCATCCATCTAAACCTATAGGCCCATTCTTAACTCAAGCAGAAGCGGAAAAAGAGATGGCTCAAACGAATGCTGTCTTTAAAGAAGACGCAGGACGAGGCTGGCGAAAAGTAGTGCCATCGCCAAAACCAATTAGTATAAAAGAGCATAAAGTGATTGATCAACTTGTTCAAACCGGTGTAGTGACCATAACAGTTGGTGGTGGAGGAATTCCTGTTGTTCAAAGAGAAAATGCTGTCGAAGGCGTAGAAGCAGTGATTGATAAAGATTTTGCATCTCAAAAATTAGCAGAATTAGTTCATGCTGATTTATTAGTGATTTTAACAGGTGTAGACAACGTTTATGTCCATTTCAATCAGCCGAATCAAAAGAAGTTGGAACAAGTATCAATCAGTGAAATGAAAAATTATATAGAAGACAATCAATTTGCAGCAGGAAGTATGTTGCCTAAAGTACAAGCGGCAATTCAATTTGTTGAACAGTACCCAGAAGGTAAAGCGATTATCACCTCTCTGGAAAATATTGAAGGTGTCTTGACAGAAGAAGGTGGAACGATTATTACAGCCAAATAATGGCTTGTAAGTAAGAGACAAGAAATGCATAAAAAAGCATAAAGAAAGCGGCCTATCGTTTTCTTTATGCTTTTATGTTAAACTTATTTATGAAGAGAGTAGCAGAAAGAGCAATAGAAAAGCTGTTTATATGTTTATAGGAAGTCCCATCAAATGAGGTGAGAACCATGACAGGCATTAAAACACAAGAAGAGCAATTTGAGAAATTACGGAATAACAAAATTTTTGAAGCTTTTACAGATTTGGAATTTAAACAATTGCAACGAGAGATGCGTTTACGAAAGTACAAAAAAGGACAAGTTCTATTTAACGAAGGAGACCATAGAAATAAAGTATTTTATTTATTGAAAGGCTTAGTTAAATTAGAACGATATGACGAGAGTGCTCTTTACATGTATACAGATTACGTAAAACAAGAAAAGCTCTTTCCTTATGGGGAACTTTTTGCCGATGGAGTTTACCGTTATACAGCTTATGCGATGACCGATATTGAGTTGTTTTATATTCCGGCAAAACTATTTGAAGAAGTACTTGCTGGAAACGCACGACAACTTCTTTATTTTTATAGACACCTGACAAATATTCTTATTGAGCATGAGGAACGCATTCAATTTTTAGTGGGTTCCACTGCTAGCAGTCGTATTATTAAAGCGTTAGCCTTCTTAATGGAAGAATTAGGTGAGGAAAAAACAAAAATAGGCCTTACAGTTCCTTATCCAATTACTGTATGCGAAATTGCGACGATTAGCGGTTGTTCCAGAGAAACAGTAGGTAATAAAATCAAGCAATTAAAGAAATGGGTAAATTGGATCACCAACAAAAAATACTAGTTTTTAAAGATAGAAATTATTTTATAGACTATTCAGAAGAGTAAGAGGTAAGTTGTTTAAAAAGATACTTTTTCAAAAGGACGGGTTAGGAAAACTGCAGCTTATTGGCAGTTATCCTAACCCTTTATTTGATAATGATAGGGTAATTTAATGAAAAATTATCCAAGCACAGCTGCAATTCCTAAGATGATACAACTAGCGATGAAAAGAATAGCAATCAATTTAGCAGTGAACTTCCACCAAGTCGTCAAAGGAATGCCTGCAATGGCTAAAGCTCCCATTACTACTCCAGAAGTTGGTGTAATTAAATTGATGATTCCGCTAGCTGCTTGATAAGCAGTAATGACTACATGTTGCGGAACATCTGCGAAACCTCCTAGAGGCCCCATAATTCCCATAGTAGCTGCAGCCAGCCCCGATGTGGAAGGGATAAGGAAAGACATCGGGATATAGAAAATATAAGTTAAAATAGAGAAGAATACAGGGGATAATCCCGAAAGGTTTTGTTCTCCAAAATGCAGGATGGTAGCAGTAATCATTCCTTCATTCATAATAACTTGAATACCGCGAGCCAAAGCTACGACCAATGCTACACCTAACAAGTCTGTTGCTCCTTCAATAAAGGTCGAAACAATTTCGCCTTCTGGAATACGATAATATACTCCAATTAATACTGCCATCAAGAAGAACAACATAGTGATTTCCATGAAGTACCAGTTTCCTAGTGCAACCATTTGTTGACCTAGAACTGTACCAATGATCGGCAGCCCCATTAGCCAGTCATTAAAGGTTTCAAAGAAAGTCCAATTTTCATTCAGAGTTGACCAAGGAACTAAGCCAAGAATCATAATGAAGAAAGCTAAACCAAAGAGCACCATAACTACTTTTTGACGAGTAGACATTTTTTCTGTAGCACCAGTAGTTGCGAATCGTTCTTGGTCTTTTTTATAGTTATTATAGACCAATGATTTTGAAGGGTCATTCTGTACTTTAACTGCGTATCGATAGACGAAAAGAGTAGCAATAATGTACATGACGACAAGGAAGATTGAACGCCAAATGATTCCTTCTCCTGGGCTGATCCCCAAAGCTTGAGAAGCTACTCCGGTTGCAAAGGGGTTAACAGTAGAGCCTAAAACACCAACACCAGCACCGAGTAAAACAACAGATACAGCAACCAAAGTATCGAAACCGACAGCGACCATTACCGGAATAATCAACGGATAGAAAGCCATGGTTTCTTCGGCCATTCCGTATGTGGTACCGCCTAATGCAAAAATAAACATTAAGATAGGAATCAACGCTTTTTCTCTACCTTTGTAATTTTTAACAATTTCAGCAATTCCGGTGTCTAAAGCTCCAGTGCGATTGACAACTCCCAGAAATCCACCAACAACTATAATAAACAGAGAAACTTCAATAGCTCCAGGAGTTGTTTCAGTACCAATCATTCCTTTAACAGGCGCCATAAAAATATCCCATAAGCCTTGCGGGTGCTGCTCAACAACTTGGTAACTTCCTGAAATAATATTTCCAGCATCATCGACTGAATACTCCCCAGCTGGGACAAACCAGGTTAGTACAGCAATAACGACAATGATAAGAAATAATACCGTATATGATGATGGCATCGAAAGTCCTTTTTTCTTCGATGGTGTTTCCATAACAATACCTCCTATTATTTATTTCTTTATTCACTCACAGTGTACCATTTGACGAAAGCCCTTTCAAAAAATCAACAACATATAGAATGTAGATTAAATCACATTTTCTATTATAGAAAAAGGAAAAAGTTTCAGTTGTGTAGTTAAAGTTGAATAAATGTGTATTTGCTTATGTCAAAAGAAGATTTAAGTTCCATTCCTTTTCTTTCAATTGGGAAATTGTTAGTTGATAAAAAATCTGATGTATGAGTATTAAGGAGAAAACGCCTTAATGAAAAATAACCTCTATATAGACAAAGCGGGTCTTTGTTTATATAAAGGTTATTTTTCTCTTGATTAATGGTTTCAAAACTGTCTTGTATTAAATAGGTAAAATTTATTTTTACCAATCTATATTCTGTTCTTCCTTTTATAATCAAAATAAATCTAATTGTCTAGGAGCTAATCCCGTAAAGGTAAGCCCTAAAATATTTTGCAGTTCTTTTGCATTTTTAGCAGCATGTCCGCCAGAATTGTTGTTAAAGATAACAGCAACTTCTTCGCTTTCATTTTCAAGCTGTTGAGCAATTTTTGCAAATTGTTGCAATTCTTCTTCACTGTATTCGTAAAGAGTCCGTTCTGCACGCCAATTTTTTACATTTGTACCTTGCCAACCATGGAAATTTTTACCATGTAAACGCAAGAGTGTCAAATGAGAGTTTGTACTAACAGGAGTCAAAGGTACGCTGTTGTTAGGCGTTTGTGGCTGATCAACAATAGTATGAATAAATTGATGCTCTTTTAGAAAATAAAGTGTAGATTCCTTATTACGTTGACTGTACCAACTAGCATCGCGAAATTCAATAGCAATGGGAATGTCTTTCATCCAACTGCGAATATTTTTTAAATAAGCCAAGTTTTCTTGATTGCAGCCGAAATAAGGTGGAAATTGAAATAAGAAAGCTTTAACGCGATTTTGTTCAAGCATAGGTTCAAAGCGGGAAATAAACGCTTTAAATAAACTTGCTTCACTAGAAAACTCTTCTATCCAGTTTTTGTGTTGAGTCATCGCTTGATAAGCCTTAGGAATAAACTGAAAAGTGTCAGGGGTCTTGCTTATCCAACTACGGATATTTTTTTCTGAAGGAATAGCATAGAAACTAGTATCCATTTCTACAAAGGGGAAATGACTAGCGTAATCTTCTAACTTTGTTTTTCGACTCGTTCCCAGTAGTGGATGGTCACCCCAACCTGTAAGACCAATAGTAATCATACTTTTTAACTCCTTTCCATCACTAAATTGCTGTTGGTCCAAAATCCTTACCTGTATAATCAGCAAATAAATCAAATAGTTCTTTATCTATTTTCTTTAAAGAAACAGGACGGTTTTCGTGATTTAAAAAGCAATGCTTGCTTTCACCGCTTGCACACAAAGCGCCAGATTTTTTATCTATTACTTGGTAAGAAATTTGCAAACGAATGCCATTAAAAATGTCTATTTTTGGAATAATATATACGCGATCATTGTAACGCACCATTGATTTATATTCACAATTCACACTGAGTACAGGTACAATAATTCCCCGCTTTTCCATTTGGTCATAACCAAAACCGATTTGCTCCATTAAATTGGTTCGAGCTTCTTCAAACCAACGAATGTAATTTGAATGGTGAATAATGCCCATTTGATCTGTTTCATAATATTGCGCTTGGTGTTCGTATAATGAATAGTTAATTTCCAACAGTATGCCTCATTTCAATAAGAGTTGTTTTTAGTATACACCATTTCACACAGAAAAAAAACGGGACTTGGACAATAACATAATCCTACGTTACAGAACCGAACGTCTGCTTCTGGAATTCGGTCCAAAATGCAGTCTTAGATTTCTATAAGCAAAATACCGAACGAGAAAAACTTTCTCTTCGGTATTTTGCTTATAGAAACAGGGCTAAACGCATTTTGTCCCACTCGTATTTACTAATGAACGTTATTATATAAAGACAGCCGCTGCTTTAAAAGAGACTACTTTTTTCAATCTCAGCTGTGGAGTTTTTTTATTTGCAAAGCTAATTGATAAGTTCGATCTAAAAGTGTTTTTTCTGAGTCAACCACTGGAAATTTCTTTTCTTCATCTAAATTATTGACTAGAGAGAGTTCTGTACAACCTAGTAAAGTAACCTCATTTCCTAATTGCTGAAATTCTAAAAGAATCTCTTCATAAAGGGGAAAATTGATCATGCCGTTTTCTTTAATGCAAGTATAAATTAAGCGGTTAATTTTTTGCTGCAAGGATGTGGTAGGTAAAATGACCTCAAAACCTGCAGCGTTTAATTTTTTTTCATATAATTGACTGGCGATAGTTCCTTCAGTAGCAGCAAGTCCAATTTTTTGAACGGGTTTAGGGCGGGAGGCAAGAGCATTTATTGTTTCGTCAATCATATTAATAATGGGAATAGTTGTATTTTTTTGTAACTCTTCTATAAAATAATGAGCAGTGTTGCAAGGCAATACAATAAATTCTGGTTTTAATGTATTTAGCGTGTGAATATCTTCTAAAAGAGCTGGAAGAGGGCTTTCTTCAGAAACATTCAAAATATAAGCGGTCCGGTCTGGTATATCCGCATGGTTTAATAAAATGTAATTAAAAAAATCTTGGTCTTTCGTCGGTTTATGCCGTTTATTGAGTTCGGACAGAAAATTAGTTGTTGCCAAGGTTCCCATACCACCTAAAATGGCAAAAAAATTCTTCATGTCAAATTCTTCCTTCCTATTGACTTGATGGCTGAATGTCTTGTATTAACGAGGTTGAGGATAATTTTTAAATTTCTTAAAGTAATTCATTGTTGCCATATTAACATATAACTTCCGCTTGATATTCGTTTCATCTTTTGAACGAAGTGGATGATAAACTTTATGAGCTCGGTATAATTGGCGAACTTTTTGTATGTCCTCTTTTGAAGAAAGATTTTGTAATAACAACCTTTTTGGTACGGCAGAGTATAAGATTTCTTCATCAGCTACAGAAAACTCAATAGGAGTATTCTCGATAAAGTCTTTCACATAATATTCAGCAGTATTTTTCCCAGCTGCTGTAACATAATAATTGCTGCGTCCTAAGCGAGCATTCAATTCAAAAAATTTATAGGTCTGATCACGTGTATCAAATTTTACATCGAAATTAGAAAAACCAGTCCAACTAGTAGCTTTAACCAGTTTTTTTACATCCCGGACGATTTGGTCTTCTTTTCTAGTTAAAATAACTAAATGATTGCCAATGGCCGATGGAGTATGATCTTCGAGTAAAGTTTGCCCGAAAGAAACGACTTTTACTTCACCAGTTTTATGAGAGGAATAGACAGTTGCGACTCCTACCAATGAATCATCTCCTGGAATATATTCTTGCAGTACAATATCTGCATCATAGCCATTTGCTTTCATATCATGAATAATCTTTTTATAAGTAGCTGCGTCTTTACAAATATACACTTTCTCTTTTCCTGGATACTCAATGGCATGAAATTTCATGCTGTCTGTTGGTTTGATAATAATAGGAAAATCAAAAGGCAGGTTTTCTTCATAATCGTTAATAACAAGCGTTTTCGGATAAGGGACGCCAATTTCTTCACAAATGGCATAAAAACTCGCTTTATTTGTAGAACGATAAAAGACATCTTTGTCCACATAAGGAACAATCCAGCCTTCTGGAAAGTCTTCTTTATGATTAATCATTAATTCTACTAAATTATCCGTGCTAGACAAAACAATTTTTTTACTTTCTGGATACTGAGTATCAATTTCTTTTAAACGTCGAAAAAGAGTTTCTGGCTCCATCATCTTTGGTTCAACTATCGGTTTAATAAATATTGAATGATTGATAGGGCCTGTAACTAATGTACACAAGATTAAAGAAGTAACTTTATAAGCTTCATAAAAAGAGCGGGCTGTACTATAAGAGCCCAAGTTTCCACCGAGAATAATAGGAATAAACGGCTGGCTTTTAATAGTTGTTGACATGGTGGACCAATCCTTTCTGAATAAATGCGGCCTTCACATTGTAGTGCTTGAAATTTTTTTCCCTTTAAAGCTTACCATAAGCTGTTTTTTAATGCGATTAGTATACAAACAATAAAAGTGAAGTTTTTGTGACAAAATTTGGCTTAATAGAAAGAAAAGTAGGTGTAAATTCTCGTTGATTCCCTTTGCTCAATTTGTTAGAATAAAGACAATACAAAAAAGCTAAGATAAGGACTAGTAGAAATGGATCTTTACTAGAGAGTGCATGGCTGGTGGAAATGCATAAAGCAACATTTTGAACTCACCTTAAGAGCTGCTTTGCTGAGAAAGAGACAATGTAGGCAAAGACGTATCGTCTGCGTTAAAGATATGAAGAGACTGCATTTTTTTGCAGTAAAATTAGGTGGTACCGCGAATTGACAATCAACTCGTCCTAAAAATGCATCAGGTTTAGAACCTGAGTATTTTTAGGGCGCTTTTTATTTTAAGAAAAAAGGAGCTACTATTCATGAGTTTTAATCATAAGACCCTCGAAAAGAAATGGCAACAGTATTGGGATGAGCAACAATCATTCCGGACGACAGAAGATAAAGAGAAAAAGAATTTCTATGCAATGGACATGTTCCCATATCCATCAGGACAAGGGTTGCACGTAGGACATCCTGAAGGGTATACCGCTACAGATATTATAGCTCGTATGAAACGAGCTCAAGGCTATAACGTATTACATCCAATGGGGTGGGATGCTTTTGGCTTGCCAGCCGAACAATATGCTTTGGATACAGGGAATGACCCGGCAGAATTTACAGCTGAGAATATTCAAAATTTTAAACGCCAAATTAAATCTCTTGGTTTTAGCTATGACTGGGAAAAAGAGATTAACACTACAGATCCTGAGTTTTATAAATGGACTCAATGGATTTTTACAAAATTGTACGAAAAAGGTTTGGCATATGAAGCTGAAGTAGCCGTTAATTGGTGCCCAGCTTTAGGGACCGTATTGGCCAATGAAGAAGTCATTGATGGTAAAAGCGAGCGCGGGGGTCATCCTGTTTACCGCAAACCGATGAAACAATGGATGCTGAAAATCACTGCTTATGCAGACCGTTTGTTGGAGGATTTAGACTTAGTAGACTGGCCTGAGAATATTAAAGAGATGCAGCGCAACTGGATCGGCAAATCTGTCGGAGCAAACGTGGACTTTAAAGTCAAAGATTCGGATGAAACCTTTACTGTGTTTACTACTAGACCAGACACCCTTTTTGGTGCTACTTATGCAGTATTGGCTCCAGAATTAGATTTAGTTAAGAAAATTACGTCTCCAACACAAAAAGAAGCAGTAGAGACTTATATTAAAGAAATTAGTCTAAAAAGTGATTTAGACCGGACAGATTTAAACAAAGACAAAACAGGCGTCTTTACAGGAGCTTATGCGATTAATCCTGTTAATGACAAAGAAATTCCTATCTGGATTGCTGATTATGTCTTGTCTTCTTATGGTACTGGAGCTATTATGTCTGTTCCAGCTCATGATCAACGCGACTGGGACTTTGCCACAAAATTTGATTTGGAGATCATTCCTGTTCTTGAAGGCGGAGATGTAACAAAAGAGGCCTTTACGGAAGATGGCACACATATCAACTCTGGATTTTTAGATGGCTTAGGCAAAGAAGAAGCTATCGACAAAATGAATGCATGGTTGGAAGAAAAAGGATTTGGTAAAAAAGAAACGACTTATCGATTGCGCGATTGGTTATTTGCTCGGCAACGTTACTGGGGAGAACCGATTCCAGTCATCCATTGGGAAGATGGCACTTCAACAACCATTCCAAAAGAAGAATTGCCATTATTGTTGCCTAAAACAAATGAAATCAAGCCAAGTGGAACAGGTGAATCACCATTAGCTAACATTTCAGATTGGGTCAACGTTGTAGATCCGGAAACAGGTAAAAAAGGGAAAAGGGATACCAATACGATGCCGCAATGGGCAGGGAGTTCTTGGTACTACTTGCGTTATATTGATCCACATAATTCGGAACAATTGGCAGATCCTGAGAAACTAAAAGAATGGTTGCCAGTGGACCTTTACATCGGTGGGGCAGAGCATGCTGTATTGCATTTGCTATATTCACGGTTCTGGCATAAATTCTTGTATGATAGCGGGGTTGTTCCGACGAAAGAACCTTATCAAAAACTGTTTAACCAAGGGATGATCTTGGGAGAAAATAATGAAAAGATGTCTAAATCAAAAGGAAATGTTGTTAATCCAGATGATGTAGTAGAGCAATATGGTGCAGATACATTGCGGGTATATGAAATGTTCATGGGACCATTGGATGCCTCCGTAGCATGGAGTGAAAATGGCCTGGAAGGTAGCCGCAAGTTCTTGGACCGCATATGGCGATTGATTATTGATGTAGAAGATAAAGTTCGTGACCGTATTACAACTTTCAATGATGGTGCATTAGATGTGGTTTACCACCAAACGGTTAAAAAAGTAACGGAAGATTTCGAAGCTTTGCGCTTTAACACAGCTATTTCGCAATTAATGGTATTTGTCAATGAAGCATACAAAGCAGAAGCGTTACCAATCGATTATATCAAGGGGTTAATTCAAATGATTGCTCCGATTGCTCCGCATATTGGTGAAGAATTATGGCAAAAAGTAACAGGCTCCGAAACAGGGATTTCTTATGAGCCATGGCCAACTTACGACGAGTCGTATTTAGTCAATGATGAGATCGAAATCGTCTTCCAAGTAAACGGAAAATTGCGTTCAAAAGCACAAGTTTCTAAAGATATTTCAAAGGAAAAAAATGGAACAATTGCCAAAACAGATCCAAAAGTTCAACAATATATCGAAGGAAAGACGGTACGTAAAGTCATCGCTGTACCAGGAAAATTAGTCAATATTGTTGCAAATTAATCGATTTTTTTAACGGGAAATAAAGAAACAGCAACGCCTTCCTTTTTTAAATTCGGAAATAGATGTGCTATCATTCTTATAAGAGAATGATGGCACTTTTTTCATTCAACCTGCTTTACGTGGAGGAGAATTCTTATGGACGTCGGATCTTGGGTTGCCATTGCTATTGCAGTTGCAGTTGCTATCGGTCTAGTGGACGGCAGGGTCAAAAAGAAGAAAAAACGCAAATAGAAAGACGAAAAGAAAAGTAAAAAAAAGCGATCATTCAAATCGCTTTTTTTTTAAGAGTAACCGTTAAGGAGGGGAAAAAATGAAGCAAGGGCTGGAAAAGCGAGTCTCATTAAACAATAAACAAGAATTACCATTAATTGGTTTAGGAACTTATCTGTTAATGGAACGAGAAGCTGAAGAAGTCGTGTATGCTGCTTTGATGAAAGGGTACCGTTTAATCGATTCAGCAGCTATGTATGGAAATGAAGCAGCTGTTGGACGAGCTGTACGCCGAGCAGTGGAAAATGGGATCCCAAGAGAAGAAATTTCTGTGGTAACGAAAAATTGGAAAACAGATATGGGGTATGAAAAAGCATTAGAAGCATTTGAAAAAAGTGCTCAACAGTTAAAATTAGATGTCATTGATCTATTATTATTGATTCACTGGCCAGATGCTTCAAATGAAGTCAACATAGCGACATGGAAAGCTTTGGAAGAATTGTACTATGGCGGAAAAGTCAAATCTATTGGTGTTTCTAATTTCAATGAAGAACAATTGCGCTATTTGTTTAAGTGGGGAGATATTAAGCCAGCAGTCAACCAATTTTCCAGTTCACCTGGCAACAGCCAAGAAGACTTGAGATTTTTTTGTGAACAAGAAACGATTCGAGTGATGGCTTATAGTCCTATTCAACGAGGAAGAATTCTAGAAGATCAGGATATCCGGCATTTAGCGGAAAAATATCATAAAACACCTGCTCAAATTGCCTTACGTTGGAATCTCCAACGAGGGGTCATTCCTATTCCTAAAACGGCCAGTATCGATCGTTTGGAAGAAAACAAAGATCTCTTCGATTTTGCATTAACAAAAGTTGAAATGACTTTGTTACTAAATAAAACGTAAACTGTTTTTTGTTTAAAAAATATAGTATGAAAAACTAGTTACCCGCTTAGCTATTGGGTTTATCACGTTTTATCAAGGACAAAACCAATCAATTTACTACTTATGAATGAATTTTGATACGAAGTTCTATCCTTGAAAGTGGAGATACAAAGATACTTCTAATAAAAACTGAATAGAACGAACTAAGTAAGTAGATAAAATGCCTCTAACAATAAGTTGAGAGGCTTTTTTAGTTGCGCTTAGCATGGACGATAACTTGGTAGAAAAAGACCACTACAGGCTTAGCAGTAAGAACAGATAGCACGAATAGCAAGGGGATCTTCCTATCTTTTGTGAGGTGAGATCTGTTATTACTCTGGTTTTTCATCTTTGCTATAGTAGATAGAATCTGCAGTATTAAATTCAGTATGTTTAAGCCAATCAAGGATTTGTTGTCCTAAATCAGCAGCCATTTGAGAAGACACCGCAATTTGCATTTTTGAAATATGATCCACGTGAACACCTGAGGTAATTACACAGCTGCCGGGTAAATCGCCCTGAATATACATAGCGATCCGTTTCGCTAAAATATCATCTTTATGGAAGCGTCCATGATGGCTAGGAAAACGAATGGTTTCAGTTTCAGTTGTACGGGTTAACGTTGTAACTGTACCGATGTGTGGAGAATCGCCCCCTGTAACGGCAATGAAAAGGTCTTGGCCAATCACTTCCACACTGGCTTCCATCGTATAATCAGCTTGTCTGACACTCAAATGTACTTTAGAAGTAGTTTCCATTATTATTCTCCTTCCCATCGTCCACCAGTATCATTCTCGATGTCTAATGAATCTAAAATTTTCATAGTTTGATGATCGACTAAATCTTGGATAGTTTTAGGATGGTTATAAAAAGCTGGAATTGGCGGGATAATTTGTACACCCAATTTCGCCAATTTTGTCAGGTTTTCTAAATGAATTGCGTTTAACGGAGTCTCTCTAGGAACGACGATCAATTTCCTTTGTTCTTTCATAACCACGTCAGCTGCCCGGGCAATTAAATGATCTCCAAAGCCAATAGATATGGCAGATATCGACTTCATGCTAGCAGGGACGATGACCATGCCGTCTGTCAGAAATGAACCGCTGGCAATAGCTGCGCCGACATCATTATAGTTATAATGATAATCCAACATATCCTCCAGTTCTTTTAAAGAAATGTCTGCTTCAAGTTTAAGGTTCTTTTTTGCCCAAGGACTAAAAACACCATGTGTTTCTACATCAGGAATAGCATTTAATTTCTTGATCAAATCAACAGCATAGATAGTTCCAGAAGCTCCAGTCATACCAATAACGATTCTTTTTTTTCTGTTTGTCAATTTTATTCACTTCTTTCATAACATTTGAAAAACGCACACCCTATTGTTCCTCAAATAGGGTGTGCATTTTTTATTTTCTATAAATGTCTGCTTTACACACTTAGATTATTTTTTATTTCAAATATTTTTCCCAGTCTTCAACTTCTTTAAATTGAGCACGAACAAACTGTTCTTTCATGTCAAATGGTACTGTACCATCAAGGAACGTTTTAGAACTCATCCCACGGAAACGGATAGTTGATGGGTTGTATTGAGGCAACTCTGATGGATCTAAGGGATGATTCCGCATACCGGAAAGAACCGTGATATCTTTATCCCCTTGGAAACGAGTGTTTAATGTCCAAATGACATCATTCATATCAAAGATGTCTACATCATCATCGACTAAAATAATGGTTTTCAATTCTTTGAATGCAGAAAGAGCTAAAATAGCAGCTTGAAGTTGGATCCCTTCATCAGCTTCAGTTTCTTTATGAATCTGCATAATAGACATGAATTTGCCGCCACCTGCAGGAGGGTTGTATACGTTCACTACTTTTCCTGGGATAGCTTTATCAACCAATCCTAGAATACTTGCTTCAGTAGGGATACCTGCCATTGAAACGTGTTCTTCACTTGGTCCAATCGTAGTTTGCATAATAGGATTTTTTCTATGCGTAACAGCTTTAACTTTGACAACATTAACTGCTGGATTAGCATCTCCATTATAACCAGGGAATTCTGGCATAGCATATCCGCTTTGAGTATTGATGTCTTCTTGCATACGTTCGTTAGGCAAGATTTCTGCTTCAATAACATATTCGGAACGAGCAATACCGACTTCATCGACCGCAACGCCATCTACAATTCATTGTATCCTAGTGGAGTAGTAGGCGGCTCAAAAGTTGTACCAATGGAAATGGCTGGATCTAAACCAATATTGATCGTGATGGGTATTGGTTTAGTTAATTTTTCAAATTGTTCGTGGAAATGCCCAATATGACGACCACCTGGCATAATGTACATACCAATCGTATCTTCGTCTTCTAATTAATACCATACGGTGAATCGTTACATCACTCATTGTTTTATCTGGATCAGAGCCCAAAACAACGCCCATTGTAATGTAAGGCCCTGCATCATATTCTGTATTTGTTGGTGCAGGAATCAATTTACGAATATCGAATCCTTCATCTGTTGCTAAATGAATAACTTCTTGAGCAGGTGCTTCTGCTTTTGATACTTTCACCGGTTTTATAGGTTTTTCTACAGATTCTTTAAGTAAGTGCCCAAGTGTTTTATAGTCATGATGCAAGATTTCGCCCA
>Ga0181471_100339_pt1 | contig 15476 bp, 11 predicted proteins | sample InSIn5gowninarea_FD_119083 | JGI IMG/M metagenome (GOLD analysis project Ga0181471, IMG submission 119083) | Clean room microbial communities from NASA Spacecraft Assembly Facility at Jet Propulsion Laboratory, Pasadena, California, USA -... ...
TCAGGGGTTTGGTAATGATTTCAATTCACCACAACCGCCGGCAGTAACATAAGGAAGAAGTATCTGACAGCAGAGATGTCAGTGGAAGGAGAATCTCAGAGTGATTTCCAAAAGGAATACCATGAGATTATTTATGATATTTGGTAAGAGATTGAAGTGGGATTTGAGAGACGACACCATTATTGCTTCTGTGGTAAGAGATAGCGTGAATTGCAGTTTACATGGTGTGAGTTCGGCAAAAGATGTAACACGTTTCAAGACTCACAAAGGGTTTTGGGATGAAGTAGCCGAGAAATTGAAAGAAGAGACAGGAAAATGTGTATCTCCATGGAAGTTCTGTACCAAGTTCAGGACCATGAAAATAAGATACCTTGCAAAAAAGTGGAGTGGTGTTCAACACCAAAATAAACATGATGACGAACTTTTTGGGATACTCGAGGAAATGTTTGGCAATGTTCGGAAACACAGATCAGACAACCATGGCTCTTCCAATGTTAGTGGTACCATGTTTACAAAAAGAAAATCCTTGGAACCCTTGACCACACCTCACTCTTCTCTCCTTTCCACTGGCTCCTATTTGAGAAATCAGAACAAGAGAAAGAAGCCTGAGGTTAACTGGAATGAAAGCATTCTGCTGGGTGAAAGAACTCCAAAACAAGATGATGGAACTTGCTTAAAAAACAATGGAGGAGACGACTGCACGTTGTCTCATAATAAAGGGGTTTCAGCCAAAAATTATTCAGAAGATAGCAAAGAGGCACACGAGGCATATGCTGGAAGCATCAGAAAAGAAGTTGGTTTGGATAGTTTAGCATCTGGGTCTGGTGGTAAGAGGTTGAAATGGGTTTTGAAAGATGAAATTTGTATTGCTTTTGCTGTACAAGATGGTATAAATCGTGGTGCACATGGTGTGACATCTTTAAAAGATGCAATGTCTTTTTCCAAGCATCAAGCGTTTTGGACTAAAGTGACTAGAAAATTTAAAGAGGAGATTGGGCACTATCTATCAACAGATAAGCTGTTTCAAAAGTTTAGGAGCATGAAGTACAGGTACTTGAGTATTAAGCAGAGTGATATCCAAGAATTCAACAAGCATGATAAGGACCTTTTCAATCTACTTGAACAGGTTTTGGCAATGGTAGCTGTGTCACTTCTGATTCAGATATTAAAAGACAAGACAAATCTGGTGCTCCTTTTTCAGGAAATGAAATTGAAGATAAGGTATACAAATAGAGTAGAGTCTAAGACTGTGTTTTTGAAATTACACAGCAGTTTCGTAGCGCGCTACGAAACTGCTGTAGCTGCATGTTACAAATGAGTTGATCAATTATGATTGACAAAGCAGCAAATCTTTTTGAAAGGTTTTGTCATCACACAGGTACATGGGAAAGGCTTACAACACATCAAGGACGTGGCAGTCTGCTCCATTTTGGGTAATTAAAGGATAAAGGACGTGCTTCTTTGGATTCGAATATTTTGAGGAAAACTAAAGACCAGTAAACAGGGGTAGTTTCCTATGTTTCAAGGCATTGGAAAACATGTGACATTGAAGACAAACATAGAGCCTTGAAGACCCATCACAGCCAAACTAGAAGGGGACCAGATGTCAAAGAACGAGGATGATTGCAGACCAAGACTGTTATGGAATTAGAGTCCTACTTGATTTAGATCTCTAAAAACTCCAGTCAACACTTTGTCGTATTTATTAAGTAGTTAGAGTTTAAGAGTTGTCAGTAATAGAAGTAGTTTTCGAATTCCCCTCATGCTGGAGGAGGAATCTCGATCAGTTAGAATAAGAGCTCTATATATAGCTGAAACAAAAATGTAATCAGGGTTGGAAATTTTATGAAAAAGCTAGTATTTGGCCTATGTAAGACTCATTTTCAGTAATACATGCTTGACTTTACTTCTCAGGATTCATGAAGGATTTTTTATGTTCAGAATATGTGATGTTGTCCTTTTCTTAATTTCTTATAGTGGTATGAATGTATAATCACTCAGAATTCACTGAATGTGCTCTGACTTCCTGTATACATTTATAGACTGTGTGGTCCCATATGAGTTTATGTTCTGAATGTTTAAATGCTGAGTGCCCTGACTTCCATTTAGGGTTGAGTTCATTTTTATATTGAGGTGTTGTTGACTCCATAAGCCCAATGGATAGTTTTGTTTAATGTGTTTCCACCATTCATATTTTTCACAGTTGTTCTATAAGAGTTAGCCATCTTATCTTTAATCAAAATCATTAATCCATCAAGAGAGAGCCCTCTCAGGTTGAGGAGGCTAAGCCTCAGCCTAAAGTAGGTTGAAATAGTTACTTGAAGTCTTCCTGGTCTGCAGCCTTCCAGGGCCTGATTTTGAGATAACAGGTGATACATTTCTCAGACTACGCTGTAATTCTGAAAATCTTCTGAATAAAAAAGCTGCTGGAATCCATTGTTGCTGGACTTTTTGGATGTGGAATTGATAGCAGAGGACTTGTTACAGAATTCTTGAATCATATTATGTATCAATAAGTCCCTCTTACTCGTGTTTTTAGTTTCTGTGTTTACTATATCATATATGTTTCATGATCTGAATAATGGAGAAAAAGAATAACTCAGAATTTGTTTGTTAGCACTCTGTGTTCAATCTCTGTTATTATTAATGTTTTCTTCAGAATTAGCATAAACACGTATTCTTAATTGCTTCTGTTTCCCCTGGTTCTTTCATATTGATTAAATGCTAAGAAATTCTTAACTGCTTCTTGGTAATAATCATTCACTTTCCCTCTGTCTACATGATGAAGGATTCTCAATTTCCCTTCACCCCTAGATTCCATTCCATCTGGTTTCAGCCTTTAAATTGTTCCATGATTGATTACCCTGCTCTGTAGTACCATTGTCTGTTAAAGAAAGCATATCCAACAGTTCATCCTCATAGACTCCATTAGCCCAATGACTGAACTTCTCAGATTTACACCCCTGTTCTATTGAATATCACCATCCAAAAATCAAACAAACCCCTGAACTTCATAACTAGCCTAACACTTTTCAAAACAAAGTTAAAATATAAAGAGAGAGCCCTCTCTCAATGCAGATTGGCTAGAATCTATGTCTAAAATATTGGTCTGTGGTTACCTCGGCCGTATTCCCTTTCTTACAACTTTTGGGAACAACCTGAGTGATAACAGAACCACAACCAGTAAGAGATAGTGAAGAAGAAACTGAACAACAACAAATGGAGACAGAGAGCGCAACAATTCTATTATAGACATATTTGGGCCCTGCAACCCCAATCTCATATGTCCATAAACCAAGGGCTTCTAAGCCCCTAAAAGTGTTGTTTCATACCCTAAAGGAACAAGGTCAGCTGATTACATCATCTCCTATAAGTTATCCCTGAAAAACTACTCAGAACTGGTCAAAACTAGACCATACAAATTGCTCAGTGCTAAAGGTGCGATGCATCTCACCCGCTACATGCCAAAGTGTGATGCATACAAAAATCCCTTCTGTAGGGTGCGATGAGTGAGAGCAGATAAATGGCAGAGGCAGTTGGCTAGGTGGAAACCTAGAGAATCTTCTACAAACTGCCCATTTGACACTTGCCTCTCTGAATTCGCCCAGGGATGAGTAAGAGATCATGAAATCTCCAAGTGGAACTAAGAACTATGAGAGAAATGACACTAATCAAAATCCCAGAAGCTAACTCACCCACCTGCAAATATCTATATATGGATCCCTCATCCTAGAGATCCAGAGGCTCGAATTTTGTATTTTGCAAGGAAGTGTTGTTGGTTTCTCTGTGCAACATTGTATTGTTGGGTGATCTAGCTTTTCATGAGGTGAAGAGGGCTTTCATGCTGGGAGGATCGCACTGGATCAGACAGCTTGGTTGTAATCCTCTCTTCTACTACTTGTATCAATAAATCTATTTGAGTTTTCCTCCATATTTTTGTATATTTCTGAATCTTGTATTGATATATGCATTTGTATGGTTAATATACATTTGATCCTATATTGTTTATGGTTATAGATCTCTATGCTTTGATGGTATTATGCTGCTTTGACTTTACAGGTGTTCTTTGAAGCGAGACAAGTAAGGAAGGAATGGCAAATATCTGTCAAAGGAGGGAGGAAACAAGCAAGGAGCCAAGCGAAATACTGAGGTTGGTACTCTCTGCTTCTCTCTCATCTATCTCTCATAATGGAAAACACAAGTAACTTTAGTTTGTTTGTTTCTAAGATAGCTACCCATCTTAGTGGGACTAGTAGCTCTGAATGGACACTATTCTTCCTGATAACAAAATGGCGACCCCACTGGGGAGCGAATAGTTAGATTGTTAGTCACTGTTGTTTGATTTATAAGCTATAGACAGAGCCTGAAGTTAAACTAGCTAGCCTTCGAACTGATTTTTCTATGCAACTGCAAAGTAGATCAATGTTGCTTCAGTCGATCTCCGGGTTAGTTTATGAACTGAACATCTGACTTGCAAACATCCTAAGTGCCCTGGTATTAGCTCAAATAACGTCATTAGATCAACCCCTATACTTTGTGTTTATTGCCTATCATTAGCTCAGCCTAAATCCCTGAACTGACCTGCAAACTGTGAGCAAAAACCAAGCTTAGTCTCATCCCCTGACCATCGCACTATCTCTTATTGGCAGTCTGGATGCATTGCACCTCCTGTGTGCTATAGGTGAGATGCATCTCTATTTCCCTGTGTTATAGATGCGATGATTAGGTGAGACTGTTTCTGCCTCCAGATTTTGGTTTTTCCTTCATTGTCTTCATCTTTATTCAGTAGTTTTGTTGTCTATGATCAGTATATCACTGTTGAAATTCTCTTCCTTTGTATTATTTAGCCTCCATTGATAGAGAATTGTGAATGTTTTTATGTATTTTTCATCATTTACAGTTCTCCTTTGCAAACAATAACTTAATCGAACTATCGTCTTTTGATTTGAAAGTGTCGCAAGTATCGTTTTCGGTCAAAGAAAAGAGTGTCGTAAAGTCTTCCTCTTTTAGATAGTTGATTACACTTTTTCTATTGTATTTGATTTGAATCATCAATTCTTTGAAGTGTCAAAAGTACTTTTCAAGTCGAAATTGAAAGTGTCGTCCAAATCTTCCTTTCGTTTTGAAAAAGAAAATGCTAAAGTGCCGCTTTGAGAAAAGATAGTTCAGATCTGTACTTAGTTTTCTTTTTGTCATTCTCACATTAAGTAAACTGAAAAACAAATACATGCATGTGCATTTGCATTTAGACTACATGTGGAAATTTATTTAGGACAGTGCACCTTAGTGTGTGCTCTCTACTCTATGTTGAAAGAATTTTACTTCTCTTTCTTTAGTAGCTAGGATTTTCATTGCAAAAGGAAAGTAAACGACTGTTTATCATCTTAGATTGCATATTTAGGAATTGTATATCTACATCACGCAGTGAACCTTAAAGGCAAACTTCTTATGAAAGATCAATTGTAAAATAAACCTCAATGAACATAAAAACGTTTTGGAACCTAACGCACAACATCTAGAAGTCTAGGCTAGAGATGTATTCTAGCGTCATAAAGCCTAGTAACTATCGCTTTCATCGTAGGTTGGGTGATTCCTCCTCTTTGATATGACAAGTGCCAATACGGACTTGTGCTCCCACGTACCGTCGAGTATATATTGGGAGACCACAATAGGATATATCCTTTATCCTTAGGAAGCTATGTCTGCTGCCCTATCGATCACAATGCATTGAACAAAACATTCGAGAAGAATTACTGTCGTACCTTAAAAAGTATTCTGCAATTTTGCGATTGGTTTGGTAATCCCTCTGTCTATATTTCCAGAGTAGTCACTTTCATTCCTTTTCAAATTCATTAAAAGAAAATGTCCATCTGAGCACTTGTCACTTCAGGCTCATTAACAATCGAAGGCGATGAGAGTCATCTTTAGCTTTTTCTCAATTCTTAAAAATTGAAAAAGAAAGTTCTGTCAAAGTGTCATAAAATTTATTTTAATTGGAATAACATCACTATTCCCTCGTTTGTCTTAGGTTGAGAAAATGTAGTCCACCAATCAAGGATTTCCCCTTGGGGGGAATCCTAGTCCCTTCTCCTCTTGGGAAGATGTTTTTGCACCTCATATGGCTACATTGTCCCTTCCAGGACTTACAATTGGCCTACCAGTATGGCTTTTCTTGACCTTTGTCGTTCAAAACACCGTGATTCCTAAGCAATCAAATCAGCAACTAGATGATACTAAAGTTACCCCCAACCTTCTATCTCGTTTGTTTCTCCCTCTCCTTCTTCCTCTTCGTTTGGTGAAACTAGTAAAACTAAAAACCAAGTAACTGAGAAGAAGAAGAAAGGGAAGGAGAAGAAGAAGAAGAAGCCAACGGCAAAAGGGGGCAACCATGCATCGTTTAGCGAAAATCCACACACTGCACCATCCAATCCTAAATCTCCATGTGTCATTTGCAAAGGAGACTACTATCATCGAGATTGTCCTTGCATCCCACGGATCTTAAAGGACTGGTCTCCCTGCTTGCACAATTCGGTGTCCTCAACCTCTCACGATCATGTTGAAAGTACACTGTCAACTAATGAAAATGAAGTCAATGGAAAAAAAGGAAGATATAAATTTTCTTGTAGACCGTGTGAAGGCGATCATGCCCTCCACCATTGTCCCTTCCTGGACGAAGCTAAAAGAGTCTTGGATAACCATCCTGCTTCACTGCTACGGCTTCCTCCTGGATACAAGAAACTCTTACCGAGTCCATCACTAGTTGAAAACCTGACTGACACACCTTTATTGTCAGTCGAAGCATCTATCATTGAAGATAAACCCTCAGAGTCCACATAGCACCAAAGTCAACAGGTCGAGACGGCAGTTGGCCTAGTCTTGTATTTAGAATATCTACCTTTAGATGATACAGTCACCAAAGAGAATGAGAACGAAACTATTCAAATTCCTTTTGTTAACACAGAATCCGATGAACCTGGGGGAAATCTACCCGTTCCTTTACCACAGGAAGGAATTTCATTAGAGATTCATCCGGTCGTCTATTCCGTCCCTCCTCCAAGCAATCTAGTCATTTCCTTCGATTGGAATTTACTAGGGAGATCCCGCCTACCTTCTAATGTACCATTCCGAATCATAGTACAAGCTTACAGAATGATCATCGTTGGTACTATCATATATGAAGGGGCTTTTGTGAGTATCCTTTCCTCCATTGCTTGGAAAGTGCTTGGTTCACCATCGCTTCTTCCTGAGATTCGAAATCTATCAGGCTTCAACAAAGGAACCAGTCGACCGTTAGGAATCCTTCCAAATTTGCCTATAACCTTGAGAAGGAAAACTGTTTATATGAACGTGATGGTAGTCCAAGGGCCATTAGATTATAATCTACTCCTTGGGTGTGACTACATTTATAGCATTGGAGATATTGTTTCCTCACTCTTTTGAGTGATGTGTTTCCCGCATGAAGGTAGAGTGGTCCAGCTCATAGACCAACTTTCATTCCCCGGTTCAAACACAACTACTAGTCAAGTGCCATCACTAACTGGTCTTTTTGCACAAGGAATCTCTCATCAATCTCCAGTCCATCCATCAGATGAGCGCGAGTTATTCGGTGAATGTGACTAAACCCAGGGGGCATGCACCCTAGTCTCCTTCAGCAAGAAAACTTTAGGTATAGGGTAGGTTTCCACGGATGATATATGACTAGTGTGACACACCCATCCGTTTAGGAAAATGGGATTAGACTGGAAAAGGATTCCCTCGTCAAGGTTATGTGAGTGGAGGCTCGTACCATTCACCTTTGTCTATGGACATAGCCAAGGAAGTGTTTTGTCTGCAAATGCAAACAAAATAATCTTGCTTTAATGCAAGAACTTCCATATGGTAACCTGGAAACTCTACTTCTCTTTATGCCTGGGGGCATGAAAACCTTTTGCATGCAAGTGAAAAATGACCTTTTATTTTCATAGTTTGTAGGCTTATTTTCGTAATGTGTAGGCTCTGAACCCTTTAACCTCGTAGGTGGGTTGTTCCTAGCTTGCATAAAAAAGGCTCTAGAGCAAAGTTGTGCATGGGGCGAGCTCCCTAAAAAATGAACCTACTGATGAGATATATCCTTATTATATCACTGGCACAAGCAGGTTTACGTGAAGTTTAGGCTCGTTAAAAAATAAACCTAGCAATGAGCATATGTTCCCCTAGAGTTTAAGCTCATTAAAAAATGAACCCATCCTTCGGTAAATAACCTTTGTGATCACATTGCTATCAGCTTTTGAGCCTTGGTCGTGTTCTTACCATCACCTCCACTTTTTAGCTGATCATCTGCCTCCACTTGATTGTTTATCCTTTTGAGGAACAACTGCGAAGAGTGATTCTGTTAACCACTTTCTTTACACTGCCGTGATTGAAAAGTTCCAAACCTTACCTGGAACCAGCTGCTACCCGAAAATATCACTCATTCCTAAAAAATGAATCTCTTTTAAGCTCTTTTTAGACTCGTAAAATATAAAAATATTTCCAAGCAATTGGCCTCTCCAGCTCGTTAAAGTCATTGGAAGTTCCATCCCTCTTGTATTTTAATATTTTTGGACCCGAGGTATCATTACACGAAAAGATCGAGCGCTTGTCTTTTCTCGGCTCATTAAAGTGATCAGAAAAGTCATCCCTTTCATATTATTTTATACTTTTTCGGACTTAAGGGATTATACTACAAAAAAGGATTTCTGTAGTTTCCTTTCCGTCTCTTTTCAGACTGTCTAAAATTAAAAAGTACCAAGTTATCTTTGTCATTAAACTCGTTAAAATGATAGCGACAAACTTGTCCATTATAGACAAGAGCAAGTTTCACACTCGCTAGGCTCGCTAAAACATAGCAACAAGTTTGCACGAAGGGAAAATTATAGAACAAGCATATGTTATCCTCCTCAAGCTTGACAAAAATAAAGAGGTACTGGTTGGCAATGACTGGGGAAAAATTGGGAAACTTGAAGAACTTCATTGGTAGCAGGTCGCTCTTGAACATGACACTTTCACTTCATCACCATGATTGAGTCGGGTTGGGTTATTTAGTTCACCAGTCACATCACCATTGGTCTTCCATACCATCCATTGTTGAGGTTTACGCTACCAATCCATTTCAGTGTCGCCGATATGTTCAAGAGGAGTCGTTTATAGAATTCACCAACCCAACTAACATCTCATCCATTGCAATACCTTCACGCTTCATTCTTTCATGACTGCCACCCTGAACCTTGTATCATTAGATCATTTTCACCTCCACAAAATCATTTGCTCCATTTCGTGTTGTAGATGTGGGATTCATTAAGGCCGTCCTATGACAGGTCACTTCTTCTCGACATTAGCTCATTATCCAAGAAGTTGACTTAGGAACAACCCTTTCAGTACTTTGAAGTTTGCATGCCTCAATGGCAAGTTTCTCACTTCCGGCGACAGGTTTACATCAATGGCCTTCGACTAGAAGATTTTACGTGGTGTTCGACATCAACTCATGTATTCACACCACGTGAATTGTACTGCATTACCTTGAGGGTCATCATCATTATCGGTGATTCCTCTCGCGCCTGTTAACAGCTTACATCATTGGCTGGTAATTAGGTGATGTCTTTCCATGTTCGACATCAGAAATTTTTTTCACATGGATTGACTTGTACCTCGGGTGAAGATTGAATGAGTTTTAAGACCCCGGATCTAGTTTCATCCATCTGGGCTGCGATATATTTAGGAAAATAAAGGCATCAAATGTACATCATATCTGCACAGATAATCATCCAAGCCATAGGATGATGGCTCTACCAGAATCATCAATCTGTCACACAGACGGTTGTCTGTCATATGTACATGAAAAAGAATTTATAAAGTTGAGCATGGGAATGCCTGCCCCAGCTAGATCATGAAAATATTATGAAGATAATGTATTGTATTGTATCTTATTACAGGTCACCTTCCAATTCGAAAAACCTTGGATCCTCATGATAAAGCATTTCACCCGACATCAGAAGATTTACGACCTCATGCTTTAGGGGGAAACTGTTATAGACATATTTGGGCCCTGCAACCCCAATCTCATATGTCCATAAACCAAGGGATTCTAAGCCCCTAAAAGTGTTATTTCATACCCTAAAGGAACAAGGTCAATTGATTACATCATCTCCCAAAAGTTCTCCCTGAAAAACTACTCAAAACTGGTCAAAATTGGACCATACAGACTGCTCAGTGCTAAGGGTGTGATGCATCTCACCTACTACATGCAAAAAGTGTGATGCATACTGAAAATCCCTTCTGTAGGGTGTGATGAGCAAGAGCAGACAAATGGCAGAGGCAGTTGGCTAGGTGGAAACCCAGAGAATCTTCTAGAAACTGCCCATTTGACACTTGCCTCTCTGAATTCGCCCAGGGATGAGTAAGGGATCATGAAATCTCCAAGTGGAACCAAGAACTATCAAAGAAATGACACTAATCAAAATCCTAGAAGCTGACTCACCCACCTGCAAATATCTATATATGGATCCCTCATCCTAGAGATCCAGAGGCTCGAATTTTGTATTTTGTAAGGAAGTGCTATTGGTTTCTCTGTGCAACATTGTATTGTTGGGTGATCTAGCTTTTCATGAGGTGAAGAGGGCTTTCATGTTGGAGGATGGCACTGGATCAGATAGCTTCGTTGTAATCCTCTCTTCTACTACTTCTATCAATAAAGCTATTTGAGTTTTCCTCCATATTCTTGTATATTTCTGAATCTTGTATTGATATATGAATTCGTATGGTTAATATACATCTGATCCTATATTGTTTATGGTTATAGATCTCTATGCTTTGATGGTATTATGCTGCTTTGACTTTACAAGTGTTCTTTGAAGCAGGACAAGTAAGGAAGGAGTGGAAAAGCTCTGTCAAAGGAGGGAGGAAACAAGCAAGGAGCCAAACGAAAGACTAAGGTTGGTACTCTCTACTTCTCTCTCATCTATCTCTCATAAAGGAAAACACAAGTAACTTTAGTTTTTTTGTTTCTAAGATAGCTACCCGTCTTAGTGGGACTAGCAGCTCTGAATGGACACTAGTTTTCCTGATACTAAATTCCATCCCCGCTACCGCCATATTTTTCACCCAGGAAACCCAATGCCAAACGAGTTAGAGACATCCAAGGATGTGAAGTATGGCAAATTTACGCCATTGCTACCAGAGAAAATACCATTTGAACGAGAATTACTTGGAAAAATCTCATAGTTGAAGTTTAAAGATGACGATTTCAAGGACTGTAACAAATACCTGCAGTTCGCAACAACCAAGTACCTGAAGTATGTCCATTACTGAGAGAGCGGAGTGACAAGATTGGAACCACATAAATGGGTGCAAGGGTTGAAGCGATCAGGCTTACTGAACATGTTGAACGTGTCGCACTTCAGCAGAAGTACACCTATCACAACCTTCGTAAGACGATTGCTCGTGTTGGTGCATGACAGATGCCTCAATATGGGAAAGAGGATCCCCATTGATGACATGATAATATCATGGATTATCGGGTTGCCATACCAAGGAAAGGACCTTGACAAAGAGTTCATGGGTAAGGATCATGATAAAGTGATAGTGTAGAACATGAAGGAGAAGTTTGGCTTGGTTAACAAAATGCGAGGCTATTACATCAATTCGATCAGTGACCAAGGAGTATGCTTCACCATGCATATCTTAGTTGGGAAGATTATGAAAAAATAATGAGCCAATGAATACCCTGCAACATTTGTTTCCCTAGCTGTGCAGTGCAACAATGGGGTCTGGTACAATTGGGTTGAATATCTATGCAGATAATTCCTAGAAAATTGTTGGGAAGCTCAAAAGGGAGGTAAGACCTTTCATTACGCATGGATGAATTGTGATCATAGCATTCTTGGCATGGAAGGAGCCACAGGATTTGTACTTTCCTCCCATAGAAGAAAACATGTGTGAAGTCATGCGGTATGCCTCAGTCTGGTATACCAAGGAGACATCACGAGCACAGGTGAACATAATATTATTTGTCTTTTATCACATGGACTTACATATGTTAGTAAATCAGTGCCCTATACTGTCACCAAGCTTGTACCAAAAATATACGTTTGTTGCGAAGTTCAAAGTAGACTTTCATAGGATCTATTTACAGGCTCGAAAGGATACAATGAAGACATGGAATCCTCTACCATACTTAGTCACCGAAGATGATATTGTGACACTAATACAATAGCGGCCCATAGAATGGATGATTGTGATGGATAAAGACGCAGTAGATAGTGAAACAGAGGAGGACACTTCACAAACATGGCAAAGCTAGTGGAAAATATAAGGGAAAGGAAGAACATGAATTTCAGAAAGAGGAGCAGCATGATGAGGGTCAGTAGGATCCTCCGAAGGGAGATAAGAAGACAGAGACATAAAAAGGAAAGAGGAAGATGTAGAGAGACACTTCATTGAGGAGCAAAAGGAAGTAGAAAGAAGATAAATCCAAGGGTTCAATGCCACTAACCCTTACCGATGGGGACCTGGATGAAATGTGTGAGAAAATTCAAGAAGTCACGATTGAGTCATGGAACAAAATAGAGGATTGCTACAGTGCACTCCTAATAGGTGTCGAGCAGAGTATTACAAAATTGAAAATACTAGTGCAAACATCCAAACAACCAGTGTTGATAGGCCAACGACTCCAACCAAGAAGACTAATGGAGACGACATTTGGGATAAGGATAATTCAGATACTTGCCAGAGCTCTGCAGTTCAACTCCATCAAAGTCAAGCAGCAAGCAAAAGGTTTGGATCATGTCAGTATGAACATGGAAGCCCTTCCCATTCAAGTATTACATTACTTGCACCAAGGCATCACAAATGAGCTAAAGGAGTGTAAACAACGCAACTCAAAGTTAAATATTCATGTAGAACAATAGTGTGTTGCACTAAAGAAATAGCTCCACCAAGCCATCAAGGATAAGGATCAGGGACAACTACAACAGCAGAGATTTAAAGAGGTGGTCAAAGCCACTTACAGGATTGTTCCAAACATGGATGTCTGTGAGGAGGAATCAGTAGAAGATAAGTTCGTGAAGCTCATCCTTGCAGTCAAGGAATCAAAGAAGAAGGTCGTGGATGTGCAATTCAAATATGAAATAAAGACCAGTGAGCTAAAAATGAAGCTTCAGCCAACCATGCCACCAGAAGTGTGCGAGAAGAGGGATATCAGCCTAAATACTGCACTAATAGTCATCTCCGGGACAGTGGTAGAGTGTGGAAAATTATTGGATGAGATCTTGCGGATTTGGACTTCACTGCAAGAAGATCCGAATGTACAAAAGATAGAAGACGATATCCAACAGAAGTAAAAGAAGTTAGAAAGATTCAAGCAACTGCGAATACCTTGCTAGTCTCGTAGAAGTTTTCCAAAATCAGTGAAGGCAAGGCACTTTAGAAACAGATAGAAGAACTCAGAAGGGAAGAGAAAATTTTGATGGAGAGAACTCAACCATGGAAGGATGAGGCTCTCGAGCTATCACAGGAAGAGGATGCGAAGCTCTAAGAGCTTCGACAAAAGGAAGGAGCAGTGTTGCAAAAGACTCCAGGACCAGTTACCAAGGCACTACGAGAAGAAGTGTGCAAGTAAGAGAAGCAGGCATCAAAGTTTCTACAACAGTACAACGTTACCTACAATAAGATCGCAACAAATATTTGAGGCAAAGAAACTAAGTGACTTGGGATGAGTCACATGTGAGTGTTGGGGGCCTATTGGGTGCAGCCAAACTTGGCCCATGTTTTGGTAAAAAATCTGCATTTTATGGAGTAGAGTGTGCGGTACCACATAGATATGTATCGTGCGATGTTTTAGGGGCTTCAGGGTGGGTTGAAGTCCCATTTTTTTTAACGGGTTTGGACAATAGTTGATTGTTTTAGGACAACCATGGTATTTTGATGTACCCGTTGATGTAATTAGTATATATAGTAAAAAAGATGTAAGTCGAAGTAATGATAAGAATGATATCATACAATAATAAGTAAATGTCTTTGTAATATGTGTTTGGGTGTTGAAGGAACGGCTTTGTAGCTTAGCGTGCGAAGGCCTAAAGTCTGTAGCTAAGTGTCTAGACACCTGCAGTTGGGTGCATAGGTCGAGGAATTTTACATTGTTTCAAAGAAATAATATAAGAAGTATTGTTTTGATGGACATAACTTGTGTATGATTATTGTGTATATTTTTCTTTCTGTTCAGTATTTTGGTTATATTTTACTTCTGCACAGTATTGTTTATGATTTTTAATGGCATGGTTAAGTAGATAATCCAACCCTGTGAAGTATTCTATGTGTGTTAAGGATAAAAGAACATAAAAATACCACATCACATCATCCCCCAAGGCTGCAGAAACCTGGTTCTTCATCTTCTCATAATCACTTCGGCTGAGACTGTGATCTACTTGCAGGTCATTGTTGAGAGGGCCAATGATTGAGGGTTTTGTTGGTGCACAGAAAAATTTGAACCTGGGTCAGCCCATCCTAAGCCAACACATAAGACTAAAATTTACTCTACTACTCTCCGGAATTCAATTCATGATCCAGAATACATATCATAAACATGCATCAAGAAATAAAACACATACACAAAGATCTATCTAGGGGAAAGAAATACTCAAACCCCATTCCTATATGTATTGCACTAATCAAAGAATATAGATGAATACATATTCTTGTTTAGTCATGAGAACAAACTACAAGTATATAGTGTATCCCTCTGCCTGAATGACTAACTCTAGCCAACACTTAACCAATTTTCAAGCCCTCTAAGAACCTATTTCCTTGTGTTGTTCCATGAGAAATTAGGCCCATATTAATTATAAAATTCCTCAATTAGATTGCATAATTCCTTTAGGATGATCCTCTGACTGCATGCACCACTTGTACACCTTGGACTAGTCTACAACTGATAGTACATAGCCTTGGAACCTCCACCTCAACTGGGTAACTCAAATTCTATACATTCAACAATTATTTTGGGTTGATTGATAAGTTAACTGGTTGATCACTGGATGTGACTAAAGTCACACTGCACAACTTGACCTTCCACTAGTTCCTTTAATAGTTAGAACTATTTTAACTAGAAATAACTCAATTTAACTAAATTATATTTCTACTAATTATAAATCACTCATGATTAACTAAACTCGTGTCTTCAAACTTGAATTATCTAAGCTAACTCGGTGACACAAGCCATGTCACTCAAGTTATCTCATCCAAGTTGTTTGTTGAAATGGAAATTCGAATTTTCTCTAATTTTACCAAGGAAAATTAAGCTAAAAAATTTCTTGCTTCATTTTCAACACTCACTCTCAACAAGAAAAGTACACTCGCTACATAGATCTAATGACTACTTTAACTGAGATCGAGCCATCCTCTTTTGAGGAAGTAGTAGATCAACTTGTATGGGTTGATGCAATGGTAGAGGAATATGATTCCAT
>Ga0181471_100340_pt1 | contig 15433 bp, 16 predicted proteins | sample InSIn5gowninarea_FD_119083 | JGI IMG/M metagenome (GOLD analysis project Ga0181471, IMG submission 119083) | Clean room microbial communities from NASA Spacecraft Assembly Facility at Jet Propulsion Laboratory, Pasadena, California, USA -... ...
AAGCAAAAATACTTGCCAAAAGGAGCTGGCTCGGTCTTCACGTTCGGAGTGAAGGGTGGCTACGATAAGGCGGTTGAATTCATCGAAGCATTAGAACTCTTCTCACTACTCGCCAACGTTGGTGACGCGGAGTCATTAGTTGTTCATCCGGCTAGTATGACCCACAGCCAATTAACAGAGGAAGAATTAAAATCAGGAGGCATCTATCCAGAAACAATTCGCGTATCAATTGGTATCGAGAATGTGGATGATATTATTGATGATCTAACGCAAGCACTTGCGAAAATTTAAAGTAAATAACTTAAAAAGACATCCAGCATATGTAGCGGATGTCTTTTTAGATTCATCATTTTATAAGATTAAGCATCTGAAACGGTTGGATCAACAATATGCTTGATCCAGTTAGTGAAGAAACGTTCTGCATGTGTCTGCCAAGTGGAACAGTATCCTTGTGTCGGATCATCATTAACGAAATAACAGGTAGGCAATGATGTGTGTAAACCACGCTCCTGATCACGCTTATATTCAAGGTGCAACGTATCAGCATCATATTCAAAATGCCCAGCAATAAAGACAGATCGGTAGTCCTTGCTGGCAACAATTTGGGCACCTGATTGCTCACTGCCGGCGTATAAAATCAAATCCGAATGACTCTGAATATCACTTAATTGATGATAAAAATAACGGGATTGAGGTACATTAAAATAGGACTCAAATCCATCTGTCAAGCTATTTTTAACACGTGTCTTGAATCGTTCAATCCCAAAAATCTTCTCCGATACTTCAAAGCGAGGAATATCATAATAGAAATGTAAGGCGGCTTGACTAGCCCAGCATAAAAAGAGCGTGCTGCGGACATTCGAGTGAACATATGTGAAGATATCAGTTAATTCATCCCAATAGTCCACTTGTTCAAATGATAAATGTTCAACCGGTGCACCTGTAATGATGAATGCATCGAATGTGTCATCTTTCACATCATCGAAGACGCGATATTGCTTCTGTAAGTAATCATCTATCATGTGCGTTGGGGCGTGTGTCTTCGTATAGAGCAGAGTAACCTCTATTGGAAGAGGGGATTTTCCTAGTAATCGCAGTAATTGGTGTTCAGTAGTGATTTTATTTGGCATTAAGTTTAAGATAGCAATCTTAATCGGATGAGTTTGGTTCATTTGTATTTCTGCATTAGATATCATAGACACGTCGGATCCATAACGATTCTGGTCACAAACAATAGGCATAATCATCCCTCCATTTCCGTATATTACTACTATACCAGTAACTAAACGTCAGATCAGTGACATTTTCTAAGACGGTGATGTAATGTTTGGCATAATATTTAGCCATCGGGAGATTCTGGTCGAGATAATTCCCACAGCTACGTGCATCGGCTCCGGGAATTTCACCTTGGAAGTTGGCGGTGAATTGGAATGCACGGATCAATAAATCGAGTAAATCAGCAGGTGCAATCGCATCGGTCGTAATTAAGTAAAAACCTGTACGACATCCCATCGGCCCGAAGTAAATGATCTCTTGTTTGAACTGCTCATCATTTCGCAGATACGTAGCTACGATATGTTCAATTGTATGAATTTCAGCTGTATTCATGACCGGTTCATAATTTGGTGCAGTGAAGCGCAAATCATACGAGAATAGCTCACGCTCGCCAATACGATCGGTCCGTGATAAGTACAATCCTGGTTTTAAGTTCAAGTGATCCACTGTAAAGCTTGCAATTTTTTCCATTATTTGTCTCTCCTTTATATGTTTGTCTACAAAAAAATACCCGTTCCTTTGTCGACTAAATGTGTAGTCAACAAAGGGACGAGTATTGTTCGTGGTACCACCCTTATTCGCCTGAGTCTTTCAACGCAGCGCCTCATCAGCACATACTTCCTTGCAGAAATATAAGCCTAGCCATATAACGGTCGCACCCGTCGAGCCAGCGTGAACCAGCTCAAATCCTCGGAGCTCATCTTCATTCGCTTAACCATTTTCCCTTCGCACCAAACGGGAATCTCTGTAAACAGCGCCACAAACTACTCTTCTCCTGAAATGATAATCTTATAATATTAATTAATAGTTTACAGATAGTTAAAGGTAATGTCAAGTAGGAAATTTTATTTTTTAAGTTAGTTGATATTGAGAGGACTATATAAGGCTTCTTAGGAGACATTATCTATAAGAAGCCCTGTATTTTGGTAATTTAGGTTAAATAAGTACATATTTTTCCACAATTAATCAACATTTTGTGTGCTTAATCAATTCATTGTAAAACCACTATCAACAGTAATATTCTGGCCAGTTAATCCTCTGGAAGCTTCTGATCCAATAAATGCGACGACTTCTGCTACATCTTCGGGAGTAGTTACACGTTGTAAGGCAGAAGAATTAGCAATTAGATCGAAGACTTCTGGGGTTGTTACAGAACTGGCATCTGTTGCCTGTAAGAGTCCACCTGATATCATATTAGCGGTAATACCATCAGGACCCAAATCTTTTGCAATATTACGGGTGAAGCCTAATAATGCTGCTTTGCCAGAGGTATACTCGTGATAAGGTACTACTGGATTTTGGAATAAGTTTGTTCCAATTGTAATAATTCGAGCTTGTGGACTATCTTTTAAGTAAGGGAGACTAGCTTGTACTAGGTTAAGAGCGGCTTTAACGGATCCTTCGAATTGCTCATTATAATTCTTCCAATCTATTGTATCAAGTGATTGTTGAGCATGAGGGTCAAACTTAAAATTAATAAGCGCATTACTGACTATAACATCAAGTTGACCGAAATGTTCGATTGTTTTAGTGACTAGGTGGTTAATTTGCTCAGAGTCTCTAACATCAGCTTGAATAGCAATGGCTCGATCTTCACCTATATCTTGAACTAATTGCTGGGCTTTATCTTCACTTTTGACATAATTAATGACTATATAGGCACCTTGATCAGCAAATTTTTGAGCGATTGCTTTTCCTAATCCCCGACTAGAACCTGTAACAATGACTACTTTTTTCTCCATGATGATTCCTCCTTAAAATTATTTCCTATAAAGTATACGCTAACATGTTTGTTTTTTAAATTATTAGCCCTTGAAATAATGAGTATTTTTAGCAATTCTCAATGGTTTTCAGTACACGTGCGGGAACGCCACCGACAACGGTATTGGCAGGGACATCTTTAGTGACAACAGCTCCCGCGGCAATGACGGCTCCTTGTCCGATAGTGACACCACCGACAACAGTGACGCTAGCGCCAATCCAGATATTATCTTCAATAGTGATCGGTCGGGCAAATTCTAATCCCATATTACGCTCAGCTGCCGAGAGAGGATGTTCAGGAGTGTTCAAGCTAACGTTGGGCCCGAACATGACGTTTTTACCGATCGTAATCGGGGCGACATCCAGCATTGTGCAATTATAATTAGCAAAGAAATGCTTACCAATCGTAATATTGAGGCCATAATCGATAAAAAATGGCCGACGAATATGACTGCTTTCGCCATGATATTGGCCCAGTAATTTCTCTAGCAACTTATTTTGAGTAGCATGATTGGTGCGGCCCGATTCGTTGAAGGCATCCATTAAGGCATGTTGTTTTGTCATCAAGTCGCGCAAGTACGGATCACGAGGATCATATAGTTCGCCACGAATCATCTTGTTATATTCATGTTTATTCATCAAATCGCTCCTTACTTTGTTTATTATACCGGTCAGAATATACCTTGGTCAATATTAACTATTAAGCGAATTTATCGCAGGATAAACAAGAAAAAAATAGTGTATTCAGACGAATTAGAGAGCAGGATGGATAAAATTATGATGCTAGCTAAATACCGGACGTATCCTATTTATGATATACTTTGGGTAACTGTAGCAATAAATTCTGGAGGGGGAGTCTAATGCATACGCGATTTAAAGAAGGATTAAAGTCATTCATTATTTCATATGTAGCAATGATACTCTATCATCTTCCATCTGCTTATAATCCATTGTTCGATATAGTGCACATGATGGTGATTGTAGGGACGTTGCTTTATGGAGGTTATTATTTTTATCGTAACGGTGCTTCAAGTAATGGCATGGCCGGCCTGCTTATTCAAGTGAGTCTATTTACAATAGGGTTCAATATCGCCTTGCCACTTACTCGAGAGATCTTTAGTGCCCGCATCATGTTTATGACTGGATGTTCATTATCACTTATCTTTTTAAAACATATAGAAAATAATTTATATCGAATTGACCGGAAGAGTTAGTATAATATATAAAATATGAAAGAAGCTCTAGAGCAATGCAGATATATGTTACTGATAATATCCAAAATTTTATTGGGACCCTTAAAATTGACTTTAAATTCTATATTTCTACACAGTAATGATTTGTGAGTGTTTAATATGTCTTACGGGAATTTTTTATTTAGTTATTTGATAAGTTGGTATAATTTCAAAAGATAACGATAAGGTAGTAAATTTGTACGTTTGGGGAAGAATACTCAAATAAATAAATTAGATGTCATACTATAGTTAGTCAGTGAAGAAAATAGGAGACATATGAAATGAATACCAACTTTAGAGTAATTTATCAACAAGATAATATGGACTGTGGGACAGCCTGTGTCCAGATGATCTTGCATCACTATAATTCTGAATTCTCTATTCATAAACTAAAAGATCTAACAGATAAAGGGAAACAAGGCACTTCGGCATTAGGTATAAAGCGGTGTTTAGAATCATTAAATTTTGATTGTCTTGTTATTGATGCAGATAATGCAGTATGGACAGATTCAGCAATGACATATCCAGCTATTGCTCATTTGAATGTACACAATGGGAAGCATTATGTTGTTGTGTATGGTTATCAAGATAATAAGTTATTTATTGCAGACCCAGATGATGGGAAATATAATATGTCTATAGAAACATTTTCTGCAGTATGGTCAAGAACACTATTCGTACCTTCACCAGGAAGGCACTATAAACCTATCAAAGAAAAAGTTCAAGGATTGATGTCATTTGTTCCTAAAATAATTCAGTATAAGAAATTTGTTGTTTTTTCGATTATTGCATCATTGCTTATAATGGGATTAAGTATAGGTAGTTCTTATTATTTTCAAGGAATAATTGATTCAATTATTCCAGCTAATAATATTTCAATGTTAAATATTATTTCATTTGGATTGATGATTAGCTATGTGTTAAGAGTGATATTTGGATATATTAGAAATTATTTGTTGTTTATTTTAGGACAAAAAATTGAGTAGGGATATCATATTAAATTATTTTAAACACGTATTAAAATTACCCATAAGTTTTTTTGCGTCTAGACAATCTGGGGAAATTATCTCTAGATTCTTAGATGCTAGTACAATCATTGATGCATTAGCCAATACATCCTTAACATTACTTTTGGACAGCATAATGGTCGTTGTGGTTGGCATCGTTCTATTGCTTCAACATAATGTATTATTTGGTGTAACTTTAGTAACATTACCTCTGTACATTGGGACAATTATACTGTTTATCATAAAGTTAGATAAGTCAAATGAGGAAGAAATGGAATCAGCGGCAGTACTAAACTCTAGTATTATTGAAAGTTTAAATGGCATTGAAACAATAAAATCATACAACAGTGAGAAAGTTATTTATCAAAGAGTTGTTGGGGAATTCGAAGATTTAATGATAAAAAACATTAACAACAATGACGTTAGATAATATGCAGGGCGCTATTAAAACCGGTACTCAACTGGTGGGTAATGCATTGGTTTTATGGTTAGGAGCATATTATGTGATGAGTGGTGAGATGAGCATAGGAGCACTGATTACTTATAACGCGTTATTAGTTTTCTTTACAGAACCGCTTGAGAGTGTTATTAATTTACAGGTACAAATTCAAAAAGCACAAGTAGCTAGTCGACGAATGAATGATATACTATCGATAGAAGTTGAAGGAAATATCAGTAACGATACAGTTGAAATTGAAGAAATGGGAGAAGCGGATTTAAAGTTTGACGATGTATATTTCTCATATGGGCTTGGTGAATTGATACTAAGAGGCATAACATGTGAAATTAAAGTGGGTGATAAAATAGCATTAGTGGGTGAAAGTGGATCAGGTAAATCTACGTTAGCTAAAATGTTAGTTCGGTTTTATGCCCCCTCTATGGGAAATATTTATTTCGGAAAGCATGATATTAATACAATTGATGTGCATATTTTAAGACATAATATAGTATATGTTCCACAAGATTCATTCTTTTTGGCAGGAACGATTCGAGATAACTTGTTATTTGGATTAGACTACGAGCCGACTCAAAATCAAATTGAACAAGCTTGTGAAGTAGCGTGTATTAAATCATTTATAGAATCATTACCTCTGCAATACCATACGATTGTTGAAGAAGCAGGATCAAATTTATCAAAGGGGCAAAAACAACGCTTAGCGATTGTTAGAGCATTACTTACGAACTCACAAGTTATTATTTTTGATGAAGCAACTAGTGGTATAGATGTCTTCTCCGAGCAAAGAATAATGGATAATATTATAAAAATGACAGAACGTACGATAATATTTATTACCCATAGCTTACCTGCGGCTAAATTATGTGAGAAAATAATGGTTATGGATCAAGGAGATTTAGTTGAAGAAGGAATTCATGAAGTGTTGAGATATGCTGGAGGAACGTATCAAAAGTTATGGGAAGTTATTTCTTAGTTAGTGAATTGAATATAAAAACCGTTACAATTATACTTCATAAGTAGTTGTAACGGCTTTTATATTAGTTTTTATTTGGATTAGAAAATTTTTCTTTGATTGATTTAGCACGTCTGAAAGCATACTGAATAATATGATTGTTTTTTAGGACAATATCACGATTTTTATAATTGATAGACACAACATTACCAGGGTTAATTAAAGCTGATTTGGAAATACGGAATAATTCAGGGAAATTTTCTTCGCACTTTATTAAACTTCCAGAAAATTCATATTCACCCAATGTAGTGGTCAGCGTTAATTTGTGTGATTCTTCAATACTAGTCTGTAGGTATAAAACTTTCTCAAAATCAATATTAACTGTCTCTCCATATCTAGAAAAAGTAAATAATTGTTTTTTTTCGTCAAGAGAGGTAGTTAATCTATTATATGCGATGTTCAGTGTTTCAAAAATATTTTTACGTAATTCCTCTACATTAGACGGTTTTTCAATGAATGACATAGCTTCTAAATTACGCTTAAATGTTAAAGGAGCAGCGTGTTCATCCGTTGTAATAAATACTATTTTTGCATTTACATCATTTTTACGAATGACTTCTGCTATATCCAACCCGTCGATTGTACTATTTAGGTGAACATCTAACAAGAAGACTCCTTTTTTGGGTTGATATGTTTCTAAATAATCTAAAACTTCGTGTGGAGAAGATGTTATTAATGACACATTAAAACGAGATTCATAAAAACCTGTATAAAGGTTAATAATTTGTTTGATTGCGTTTAATTGACCAATTGAGTCTTCGCAAATAATGAGTGGATACATTGGCTGAATCCTTTCAATTATAATTTGGTAGTAATAATTTTTGCAGAAAAAATGGTGTTCTTTTCGAATAACACTGTGAGATTATTATGTTTTTTCTCAATTTTAGTTATTGTTGATAATCCCATTCCGCGATCATTTCCTTTCAGAGAAAATCCTTCTTGTTTAAAATTACGGAGGGTGTAATGATCAGGTATGTAGGGATTAGAAATAACAAGTTCCATCACTTTAGTGTGGCTAGTAATCAATATATCAATATGTTTTTCTTCAATTGTCGTAACGTATTCTTGTGCATTATCTAATAGGATACCGACCACACGAATGAAATCAAATGTATCTATATATATATTATCTAGTGGCTTACGACATTCAAATTGACAGGTAATTCCCAATTCGGTAAAGGTAACTAATTTAGCTAGAATAATACTCTTTAGAGCAGGATGTTTGATATTATGAATATCTTTATATTGAAATGTTGAGTGACTGAAATAGTCTTTGGAATAATCGATTAATGAATGCATCATTTCTTTCAGACCAGCTAAGTCATTGTTTTCAATAAAACTGGTGGTGGATAGCATTAAATTTTTATAGTCGTGTTGAAATTCTTTAGTTTTATAGGTTTCTTCTTCGACAATATGATTATATTTAGTGAGTGCTTCTAAATGTTGATTGGATAGTTCGTGTTGGAATTTTAATTGTAAATATTTGTGTAAAGCATATAAAAAACCTACAGTAATGATTACAAATATGATAGTTATGGTAAGTGTAAAATAAAGAAGTTTACGATACAAATCAAACCATTGAATAAAGATAAAGTATGATGAGAATAAAGTATTGAGGATTAATAGTGAGTATGTTACTATTTTTTTTGCCTTAACTTGGTCAATATTGGATGTAAAATATGGGTAGATTTTTTTATAAATAGCAATTGACACAATAAACGTTAGTATCTTTGTAGTAATCATGACTAATATGTGGTTATGTAAATTGTAATATTTTAGGGTATTGATGGGTAAAGCAACCAAGAATTCTACAATTCCTTTGGTATAAACGAGTAGAAGAATTGAATTAAGTACTTCGAAATTTATTCTTTTCAACGAAAAAAATATGCCATACAACACTAAACCATATAGTAAAGCCACAATATCAGTGGCATAAAAAAGATCATGTATAATCATAGAAAAAATCCAAACAACGGGAACTGATATACTTACAAAAATTCTCTTTAAGACAGGTTTATTTTGAGTGAATAAAAAATTGAACGTAGTGAAGAACAAAGATACGTCAAGTAATATTTCATAAATAAATAGAATGATTGGATTAACAAACATAAAAACACCCTTATAAATTATCTATATAAGGGTATTTTATCATGTTATTAATATTTATGTCTAGCATCTTTTATGTTTTGACAGTAAACAGTTAAATATAGCACGATGTGTATTTGTTTTATTACTATAACCACCGTAAATTTTATGTAATTAACGTTCCTTAAGTACCTTAATGTCCTTTTTCTAATTAGATTTGTCATTAAATTCTCCTCCAAATAATAATTATATATAGATTAATATTCATTGTGGTCACGGTAATTTAGTCATCGTAAACGTAGTAATAATGCTTCTAACCGTTAGGGTGCTTAACAGATATTACGTTTAGGAGCGAAAAATAAACGAATAAGAAAGAATATGTTGTGTCATATGAATGACTAGTATACTAGTATTATCAGCTGGCAAAGAAGGAGGGAAATGAAGTGAGGCGACTATATCAGCGATATATGACTAAATTTCCGATAAGCATGCTGTTGTATTATGTATATGAAAAGTATGGACTACAAGATTGTATGGCTATTCATTGGTTACATAATATGTTAATTGGGAAATTTGTATAAGGAGTAAGTAAAATGTATAGAAAAATATTATTGTCACTTATTAGTACATTGATAATTTTTGGTACAGGGATTTATTTAAATGTATCAATGTCTCTTTTGATGTTTGCTGTAATATCATATGTATTACCGTTAATGGGCAATATAGTAATTGATTATTATGTACAAACAGAGAATGTATTAATAGGAAGTGGTATCATTTCTACGATTACAACGACAGGTTATGCTATTTTTGCGATACTGATGGAAAATAATATCAATTTTGATGGATTTATTAGACAGCATACATATCGTAGCGGGAATATGACAATGGGACTTGAAACGGGATTAGCAGATATTAGTCAATTAATTTTTGTTTTCGCATTGAATCTATCCGTATTATATTTTATTCAATATTTAAGTAGAGGAGATTTTTCGCATGTTAGACGTAAGTAATGTAAGCAAGCAATATAGTGGTAATGATTTTTATTCACTAAAGGATGTCAGTTTTACGATAGAAAAAGGAGAAATTGTCGGTTTAATCGGAAAGAATGGAGCGGGGAAGACGACATTACTGAAGTTGTTAGCGAAGTCTCACTTCCCAACGGCTGGAGTGATTCGGTATCAAGGGCTGGATATATTCTCAAAAGATAATGTCTTGCGTCCATTTGGGTTGATGATTGAGACGGTTTATTACAGTCATTTAACAGTGAAACAAAATATAGAATTTTACTTAGATATTCACGATCAATCAGAATATAAGAAAAATATTCAGTCCGTACTGGAAACAGTTGAGTTGTGGCACAAGAAAGATTTTAAGCCAGATGGGTTCTCTTTTGGGATGAAACAGCGCTTGTCACTGGCAATGAGTTTAGTGACGAATCCTGAATTTATGATTTTAGATGAACCATTTGTAGGATTAGATCCAGATGGCGTGAATGATCTGATGCGTATTTTGAAGCAGTGGGCTGCAGATCGTGGCACATCAATTATTGTCTCAAGTCATCAATTGAATGAATTAGAAGCCATTTGTGATCGTTATTTGTACATTGAAGGTGGCGCACTTAAGAAACAATTTGGCAAAGCAGCTGTTGAAGTCACTGTGATTGAATTAGTCGATGCGCTGCAAGACAGAGACGCATTATTCAGTGCATATGAAGCTATTCAGGTCATCTCAGAAGACGGCAAACAAATTGAAGTCGATTCAAATAGTGAAGCCTTCCACCAAATTTTGAGTACTATTACAGCTAGCCATAATATCAAAAAGATTTTCACCAAAGAAAATGCATTAAATCAATATTTCAAAGGGAGCAGAGACCATGAGTAAACTTAACCAAGTTGTATTTCATAATACATTGCGCAAAAAAGAAGTATGGGTATATCTAGCATTTACCCTTCTGCCACTCCTTGTTTTTGTGACGGAATTAACGGACACGAAATTCTTACGCTTAACGGGCGATTTTTCGGAGATGAACTTTCTTGATTTTTATGGAACGACGCTGGGGATTATTGATGGCATGATTCTGCCAGCTATCGTCATCGCCTATATTGCCTCTACGATGTTCTACGGCGAAATTAACAAGGGAATTTTATTTTTATACAAAGATATTAATCGAAAAAAAGTTATGAATTCAAAGGTGTTCTCGCTGATGAAAACGTATGGGTTGTATCTATTGTTGGTCATGCTCTCATCGTTAGTGGTTTACTACTTCTTCGTTATCCAGATGAAAGGTGGCACCTTTTCGCTTCTAGGTAGTGTAGCACCTGTGACGTATTATAGCGTGTTAGGCGTGTTAGGGCTGTTCGGGATAGACATTGTGGCGATATTGGTAGCAGCTAATTTATCTGTACGATTCTCAACAGGTGTCACAGTGTTGGGGACGATTTTCTTCCTGTTCCTCATGCAAGCTATTAGCCGAGTCGATGGCTTGAATTACTTATCGCCAATGAGTTATCGCGAGCTATTTAATGTTGGACAGATGACGTTTAGTATGAGTTTTATACTGCTAGTTTTCTTGTGTGTGGTGTATGTCGTGAGTGCGTACACCTTGTTGTATCGGCAATTTAGCAAGGTGGAGTATTAACGTGAATAGAATCAGGAGAATGACTAATGACAACATTTAACCAAGTGCTGTTAAAAAATAACTTAATGAAGTGGGAGGTCTGGCTTTATTTAGCATTCGCGCTGTATCCACTACTTGTCTTCATCGGGCAATTGTTTCAAGTGAATTTTATGCAATTAGATAATTTGGCGAACGTGACATTGCTGGAAGCTTACAGCAAACTACTGGTTGGTGCGAATCAAATGCTCGCTCCAGTGATCATTATCAGTTATGTGATAGCCACCATATTTTATGTAGAGATCAATAATGGGTTGTTGTTTTTATTCAAGGATATCAATCGCAAGAAAGTATTCACCGGTAAAGTCACAGCCTTGCTAGGCGTGTACGGTGTGTATATGATGATACTCGCTATGGCCACCATTATCACCTATTATTTTTATATTGTCCCTACTATCGGCGCTTCGGGAGCACTTATCCCGACAGGAGCATCGGCCTGGTCTTATCTGATAATCGAGTTAATCGCAGCCATCGCTATTGATATCATCATTATTCTAGTAGCTATCAATTTATCGCTATACTTTTCGCCAGGCATTACGATTATGGGCACCGTCTTTTTCTCTCTGCTAGCAGAACTCGCAGCGAAATTAGACACCTTACGCTACATTTTCCCCAATAGCTACAAGACCCTCTTCCACAGTGGCCAGATCACCTTCACCACCGCCATCTCGATCGTGATCGGATTATTCGCACTGTACACCATTATCCTCTACATGAACGCGAAGAGCCGATTTGTAAAAATCGAATATTAAGCCAGGAAGCCAAGTGAGCTTACAGTAGTCATCTGATGAAGCGGTGAATATAGTTGGAGTTGCTGGACATAATAACGACACCAAAACAATCCCCGTAAAGTACTGTCACAGACAGTCTTCACGGGGAGTTTGTTGTGCGCCCGGCATGGGCGACAACTTGGTGGTGAAAGTCCACTATAAGCCTTTACAGTAGGAATCATTAGCCAAAGGCAAGGGTGTCCATCGTGAGATGGAATCTGAAGGAAGCCAGAGGCAAACACCTGCACTGACGAACAGGAATCTCATAAAGAAGGCCGGATAGATGTGGATAAGCTTGCTAAACAAAGTGAAGTCCAATACTGTACGAGCACCGTCAGGTAAATGAGGTAGTGACATGGGTGGAAAGTTGTCGTTCTTACCCGGGGAGGTCTGTCTAGCGGGAAACTGTAGCAATAGCGAATAGACAGAAGTCAGCCGACGTCATAGTAGTGCGCATTGCGCATGAAGGACAGAACAATATCAATACAGAGTAAAGATTGGAGGTTAGGAGTTGCGATTACAACAGAAAACAGCGAGAGTTGGCAATCCAATGAGTCAAGTAGGTGGAACTGAAAATGACAAAAGATGGATGTGTTGAGTATACTCCTAGGAAGAAATGACTGAAATGTATCATAAGTCTTCATCATTGATGAAGCAAGTTGTAAACAAAGATAATTTGATACTGGCAGCTGAGAAAGTTCGAAAGAACAAAGGAGCTCCTGGTGTCGATGGAATGACGGTTCAAGAAATTGAACATCATATCATAGAATATTATCCATATATTAGAGAGAAGTTACTCGATGGTTCGTATCAACCACAACCAGTGAGACGAGTGGAAATTCCTAAAAGTAATGGGAAAACACGGAAACTGGGCATACCAGTAGTACGTGATAGAGTTATCCAAATGGCTATTAAACAAGTGATTGAACCTGTGATAGACAGGCAGTTCTCTGATAGTAGCCATGGATTCCGACCCGGAAAAGGGACAAAAACGGCTCTAAAACAATGCGTTGAATACTATGAAGATGGCTTGAAACATGTGGTGGACTGTGATTTGAAGCAATGCTTTGACACACTTAATCACGATAAAATGATGTATCACCTTGAACAATTTGTTCAAGATAAAGCCATTCTAACATTTATACGTAAATCACTGAGATGTGGTGCCGTTGAATTATCTGGTGAGTTTGTAGATAGTGAAACAGGTGCGCTACAAGGTGGCGTGATATCACCGCTTTTGTGTAATGTGTATCTCAATGAGTTAGATAAAGAACTGGAGCGAAGAGGACATCAATTCGTTCGCTATGCAGATGATTTTGTCATATTCAAATCATCAAAACGTGCATGTGAACGCGTCTTGAAGAGTATTACTCGATTTATTGAGCGCGACTTGAAACTTCAAGTTAACCAAGAGAAGAGTAGGACAGGTAGTCCAACCCGTTTAAAGTTTTTGAGCTGTCTAATACACAACAGCTTCGGCAATTGTCGATTCCGTCCAACAAACGAAGCGAAAGCAAAATTCAAGAAAAAACTTAAGAGATTAACGAAACGCAATCGACCAGGAATATTTACGGAGATTGTGAAAGAGATCAACCAAGTGACGCAAGGTTGGATTAATTACTTTGGGTTAGGTTTTGTTAAAAGCTTCGTAAGAAGGACTGAAGAGTGGTTGCGAAGGCGACTTAGACAGCTTATATTGAAACGTTGGAAGAAAGGCTCAACCAAGATTAAGATGCTTCAAAAATATGGATTAACAGAAGATGAGGCAAAACGAATTGCCTTCTCTCGGAAAGCCTATTGGCATCTATCTCAAACATATGAAGTCAATAAGGCAATTACAACAAAGAGACTCCACAAATGGGGATTAAAATCATTAACCACCATAGCGGAGTCTGCTTATGCAAGGTATTGAACCGCCGTATACGGATCCGTACGTACGGTGGAGTGAGAGGTCGACTAGTCAATTAATGGCTAGTCTCCTACTCGATTTGATATGACATTTTTATCTTGTTTGGAAAGAATATGCTCCTGTTTCCAGATTTATAACTTGAATGACACCATTTCCTTTATTAGCTTCTTCAACTTTGTCGGCTATTTGTCCTGCTTGTAAACTCGTAAGTCCAAATCCTAGACTTAGTCCAGTTCCTATCCATGGGAAAAGTCCTGTTAGTACTGATAGTTTACTTATCCCAGTAGAAAAATTACGGAGTTCTTTAACATAACTTTTTGCTTTTTCATTAGTCATTTCTTGTTTGTTTACTTTGGGCATTGCTCTTAATTGAGTTTCAGGAGTATTATAAACTTCTTCTATTGTTTCTACATAGTGTAGTTCAGCTTCATTTTTTGTATTTTCTTGTTCTTCAGCAGCATGTACTCTAGAACTTGATATATAATTAGGTATTATTAAACCTGTAGAACTAAAACTTAAAACACGGACGGTAGCTATTAATAAAATGTTTTTTATTTTCATAGAAAAGCCCTCCTTGTATTTTGAAAATGATTATTTTTTTATTATTTTTATAATATTAGTATTTATTAGAAAAATAAACTAATATACTTTATAATAAAGTATATTAATTGATTTTTTAGGAGGAGATTAGATGTCTAAGAAAAAAAATATCTTATTACAAATAATTCTGTCATTATCAATAATATCTTTGGTAATTGATTTATTTGTTAATGAAAACAAATCCCATATATTTGTTATGACAGCTTCAATATTAATTAGTTTAGTAATAACACAGTTGTATTTAGAAAGAAAAGAAATGGATAGGATAAAAGAAGAATCGAAAGAAGAGCGCTGACATGTTGTTGTGGAAATGGTAACATTGGAATGACAACATGCTAAAACGTTTACTTTTGTCAAAAAAGTAACAAAAATAAGAGCGTAAAAGGGCTAGATAAGCAAGTGTCAATGAATCGAGCTCTAGAGAATATGGGGTTTAATAAAACTCAAAAGAATTCTAATCGATTGCATTCCAAGGAAAATTTTAAAGATTGGCGAAATAGAGAAGTTGCTGAATTGGAACGTTTGATGGGCGAGAGGCGGATTGAACGAAAACAAGTTGGCACACATTCTTATCTGAATCATAGAGAATATAATAGATTAACTACCTCTCTTGACGAAAAAAAACAATTATTTACTTTTTCTAGATAT
>Ga0181471_100345_pt1 | contig 15336 bp, 11 predicted proteins | sample InSIn5gowninarea_FD_119083 | JGI IMG/M metagenome (GOLD analysis project Ga0181471, IMG submission 119083) | Clean room microbial communities from NASA Spacecraft Assembly Facility at Jet Propulsion Laboratory, Pasadena, California, USA -... ...
CTGATGGAAACCCTGCAGGAGGCGCAAAATGTACATGGTAAAGGTGAGCATATGGAGGATGAAAAGGAATCGGATGAGAGTGGAAAAGAAGATGACGAGGAATATACTGAAGAGGACACGCACGCACAAAGTATTAGGGTGACACAGCAGGTGCCGGGTGAACAGTCCAATGCCCAAGGATCGATATCGGATCTCGCCTTTGAGGAACGGTTGGCGAAGGTCATCGCCGATAATCAGCGAATCGCATATGAGAAAAGGAATCTGCAGCGGCGCATCAGCGACTTGAACACGCAGTATGCCGATCTGCAGGAATTGTTTGATAAAGGACAGGACGAATTAGCCACAGCGAACGAAAGACTGACTGCTGTCTTGTCTGGGCAGCATAGCTCAAGAGACTAAAAACGAAGCGATCATTACGTGTCTTGAAGCACGAATAGCAGAGGCTGATGCAGCTGTCGACGAATTACGGAAAAGCAACGAGACATTGCGCCTGAAGGCAGAGCGGGTGCAGAAGTTACAGGATGACTACGACGAGATCAAGGTCGAGCGAGACAAATTGTCAAGAAAGGCTAATGCCGCAGAGAAGTACAGGCAGAAACTGGAAACCAGTCAGGAGATGGAAAAAGAGAACGCAGTTCTGAAGACGAAGATAGGCGACTTGCAAACGCAGCTACGACAAAGCGATGCGCGGACCGCGAGCTCGAGCGATTTGCATAGGGAGATTGATGAATACAGACGATTACTACCCAGCATTGAACAAGAGCGGCACGAACTCAATGAGATGAAGAAACGATTGGAATTGGACCATCATATGCTACAGGCTCGATACAGCGACTCGGAAGAACAATTGCGACGAAGTAAGCAGGAAGTTGAAGATTTGCAAGGACGGATACGAGATTACGATGATGGAACCGTACTAGGTCCGAGACGTGGTCACGGAAACGAGGACCATACAGACACAGCCGTTCCGTTTGAGAATACAGACCTCGAGGATGAAGAAGCTGATTTCACAGCTGCTGAGGTTCGGCTCTCTGAAGCTCTATTTGGTGATGCGAACAATAAGGCTGAACCTTTGACGCTTTCCGTTGCAAACGAAGATTGTGAAGTCGAAGACTTTCCATTTGATGAAAATGGCATATCTGAAGTCGAGCTCCGAGCGATTATGACGGCAATGCGCGCCCAGATGCATGCCGGTACTGCTATGGAACGAGAGAGCGGTGTGAGGATGCAGAAGAAGTTGATCATCATGCTGGAGAAGTTGAGGACAAGAGATGAGGTCTTGGTTGAGCATATCAAGAAGCAATCGCTCTTGATTGCCAAATTGAAGATACAGCAGCCACAAGAGACGACAAACAAGTCGACCCATGACGATAAAGAAGCAAATAGCAGGACCCGGGACCGCGCCGCGAAAAGTGATACTGAACTAGAGCAGCAATTAGAGGATCAAGACGTTATGATTGAGAACTTGAAACGGGAGATCCGCTTGATATCATCTGCGTGGTATGAGCAAAATCAAAGGCTTGCCACGTTGGGAGCTGGTAACGGCAGTGGTGCGGTGGCACTGATGAGATCGAAGGCTAGGAATGGAATTGAAGAGCCGAGAAGCTTTTTGGGGAGGCAAAGGAAAATGCTGGACAAGGCTACTGTTGGAAAGTAGATCGATGAAATTGGACATGCCGACAAGGGCAGAATTTCCTTCTAATCAGGAGCCCGGTTGTTGATTGGAGCCAGTGTGTGCAGAAGATGATAAAGGCACAGCCACGAACTGGAAAACTACTGTGTGATATTTGGATCATGACAACGTGTTGTACGGATGCTGTGCAATGCTCGTATGTTAGAGATACCCAAATAGATTGTTGCTGAAATTGAACTATGCACGATCAAAGTCAAACGAACGGTACTCAGCGTAAAACATAAGGTAGAGCAACCCGTTGTACGGTGCTTAGCAGTGTATTCTAGCATCGAGCAGGGTTGAATGCTGTGAAAGATCGGTATCTTAGTTGCTTCGACACATCAATGTAAGACAGGGTGTGATATAATGTAATGGAAGACGGTTTTGAGGTGGCAGGAAGAATGGCAAAAACAAATTGTGGTCGAAGGAGTCGAACAGAGGATAGCAGCTTTATATTTGGATAGTCATGTTAGTGGTGTAGTTTAGTTTAGTATTAAAGATACCAAACAGAGTGCTTTGGACGTTCAGAATTTAGGAAACAACATTTACCCTCACCCGTCAAGCAGGATCCGGCTCCGAGATGGCTCCTACGCACTGCGCAGAAAGTTTTGTTCAGAAGGGATTGAACAGGAGGGTCATCACAATATCCATATGTGATAAAGCGAGTTAACGAATGTACTAACCAACGGAAAGAAGGGCCGCGATCTTCCTGAGAATTTTGAAGCCATATCACTACCAATATTTGTGCCAATTTGAACAAAATTTCTGGTCCGAACGAATATATGGTATTGCAGCCGGAGCCGTGCAGGCAAACGTGGTCTAATACAGCCTTGAGCAAGACTTGAAGAAGTTGTCAAGCTCGGAGCGATGGGTCCGAGATAGCGGAACGAGTGAGTGAAGGTGCATTTCACTCGCCGCACCACTGCGTGTTGCCGTCTGCAAGCGTTTGCTTAACCTTAAAGCTCTGCCCCTTCATCAGAGCTCCTAAAACCCGAGTGCGTTTTCGCCTTTTCTAGAACCATTGCCCTTGCATGCATGATCACCTCGAATAACAGAAGTCGGATGGCCTCCCACTTCCACTACCATGTTGAACAACGGCCGAGAGCATCTCCATATCGATTATAAATGTGTTCCATCAACAGATTGCCTGCATAGCAAATGGTATTCAGAATCATCTGAGTTGTTTCGTTGCATGCCAGATCAATTCATGGTAAACGACATTCGGTGAGTCAGTCCTTAAAATGAGAGCCAGCTTAGGGTGACAAGTCACTTGCAGGCCTTCAGCGGTGGTGACGAGCTTCTACACCCCGGACTCAACATACCGCATGCTTCCAGAAGCGTCGTCTCTGGGCAGTTTTGTATGCTGCCGTGTTCTGTCTGATCTTCTGCATCTGCGCGACGAAATTTCAATCATATTGATTGTCCGCAAGAATAGAATCATCAGAAGCAAGTGAAACCCCAGCTTCAACTGCAGTAATGCACCACAGTGGTGTGTTCGATGAGGTTCGAGGACTTCCGCGATGTAACACGTCTCCTTCACTTATTGTATCCAAAGTAGTTCCTACTCATCACTGCGCCCTTTTGCCATAGAGCACGATACGAATTGTCCTCAAGAGGAAATTTCTCCTTGTTCTCGCGCTTCACTCGAATCGCTGCAGCCGAGAAGCCCATGCATACAGCGAATATAGGATCAAAGAACCTGGTTATGATTAGCATAAACCACAAGGTTCGGTATTGTGGTAAAACCATACTTTGAGATAAGCCATGGCTGGGCGATAGCAGACATTGCGATAGCAGCGAACAAGCGATGTATTATGTTTGATTTTAGTGAACGACTTCTCGACTACACGAGTGGGAATCAATGTTATTGACTCAAGCTCGGTATTTGCTAGTTGTTGCATGTCGAGTAGGAAGCTGCGGCATCACGTGCCTAGGCGCAGTAATCGTGCATTGTTTTTCAATCGAGCGTGTGGTTTTCGACAGATCGACGCGTGCTGGACGACGCCATCGTTTTGTTTTGATCACCTTGAGGCGATCGCTTTGTTTCGAATCCATGTCGCGCATTCGAAGCAGTTGCCTCGCCACCACATGGCGCCGCACAAACACCATATCTCTCCACAAGCGTGTATGATTAATTTGCCTCGATGAGTGACCTTAGTGAGGTGCTTCCTAACTTCGACCTCAAGCCATGGAAGCACATGACCTTCTCGCTAGAAAAGAAAGGCATCACGACATCAGAGCTCATCACCCGCGATGCGAAAATATTGGCTAAGACAATACCTCTACCACTCCGTGAGGTTGAGCGCATGGCTACGGCTATCACCAAAGCACTCCACGAAGATTTGGGCTTCAATACCATGCCACCTCCACCAGTGCCTCGAAGGGATGGAGCTGAGCCTCCGAGGAAGCGACAGCGGACTGCGCCAAAAGCGTCAAAAGCAGAGGACAAGAAGATTCAGTTCATCACCACATTCGACGCCAATATTGATCAACTGCTGGGAGGCGGTATACCAGCCGGTTTCGTGACAGAAATTGTTGGGGAAAGGTGGGCAGCTTCGTGCGTTATTCATAGTACACAACTAACCATTCCAGTGCTGCCGGGAAGACACAATTTGTCCATTCTCTACTGCTAGCTGCCACCATGCCTCCTCCACATGGTCTTGGGAAGCCAGCCATATACGTAACGACGGAAGACGACCTGAAAACAACACGACTTGCACAAATAATGCAGACTCATCCAATGTTCAAATCCAAGGCTGAGCACGAACTTCCGAACAGTGACCTCATTTACACAACCAAGATTCGCAATTACATGGAGCAGGAATACATGCTTGAGTCCCGCATCCCTGTCGAAGTTGAACGACAGGGGATAGGTCTGGTTGTGATTGACTCTGTGGCCGCGCACTTCCGAACACAATTCCCAGGCAACAATCTCAAAGTCCTTGTTGCAAGGTCCGCTGCACTTGCACGGACTGGTGCCGCGCTCAGAAGAATGGCGCACGACAAGGGCATAGCTGTTGTCCTCACCAACCAGGTGGGAGACCGCTTCGATGACATTCGAGCGATTCGTGATAGCGTGGCGATTGCAAAACCAGAGCAGTCCTCATTGGGCACACCTCCAGCTACCGTTCATCGAGTTCAAGCGCCGAATCCTGTCTCACAAGCACGACGCGACGAGGTTATGAGCCTTGATCACCAGCAGAGATTCTTCACTGGCTGGGGAGATGATCTCAATGACGAGAACGAGCAAATGAAGACGCCAGCTCTTGGTCTTTCTTGGGCCAACCAGCTCGATGCGAGGATTGCGCTCAAGCTGATCCAGCAGTATAATACGAATCAGTCTGGAGACTTTGAACGCAAGCGCTTCATGCGGGTTGTGTTCTCGAAGTGGACAGCTCCTTCACGATTTCCGCTGCAGTACGAGTTACAATCCCAAGGACTTGTTGCAATTCCACAAGAAGGTATACCTATTGGTGGCGATCACGACGACTTCTTGGGAGAGCTCGAACCTGAGGCTAAGGATGACATCAATGATGAAGATGCTGAATTTCTTGATCCGAAATATTGGGAGGAAGACATCAATCTCGATGATGAATTCTCCTGACGGTGGTAACGATACACACGAAGACTGAGCATCAAGAGTTACATTGGGATAAATAGGGATCTTCTTGAAACAAACTGGATACTCACAGACTTGGTAAGATCTTGGAGACTGCCATAGCATTTTGAGTAACACGATCATGACTACTAAAAGGTCAAACACTACAAACAATTTTAACCTCAGTTGTACACACTCAAATCTTGTTCTTTCCTTTATTTGCAGAGCTTTTGTCCCATTCACCACAGGCCTCGATATGTGCGACGGTTCTGGACCAACCAATAGCTGGTCACTCACTTTTATTTACTCCGTTCCTCTTGCTATTTCTCTCCTCGGTGGCTGTACAATATTGTCGTTGAAGGAACGTGTACCTTGGAAACTATTCCGGAGGTCTCAATCCGGAAGTTTGGTGAAGTTGACATTTTTCATTGGATACTGTCCCTTACTCAAGAGGGTACCAGGATGCTTGGCAAACTAGTTAAATACTTTATCATTCATATACGTTCGTGAACAGAAGTAAGAGGACGACGGAGTGCAGTTTTATTGAGGTGACCTCGATAGAAGTCTAGTAATCATGAATGCAAGGGATTCGAACAGTGCGACAGTCACATATATGGAAGCGTGATCGAAGTGGGTAGCAAGGTCACGTCAAAATCAGGAAGGTAACACAGCCACTGATTAACCAACGTCTTTCTCATCTATATGCTTTTTGCATTCGCCGTGCTATTTGAAGGTATGTCAATCTCGATAGACACAGTCTATTCTACACGACCTCATCTCTCTTGCTGAACGTTGCGTTCGGACTGTCCGTGACGCCATTTTGCTTCACAGCTCCATTGATCAAACCGACGTCCGTGGTACCAACCTTCGTTAAATGCCTCATCAAACCCTCCTCGCCGTGTTCGTGTGTCGCATGTCCCTTGCTGATATTCGCCAACGAATCCCTGATCACTAATTCGTAGAAGGTAACGGCAAAGAGTGTGGCAGGGATGTTAACCAGGAGAGAGATCCACGAGTAGCCATTGTCGAATGCAAATGCTTCCCTGCCGAAGAAAATTGCTGCAACGATTCGAGTACCAAGGTCACGAGCCAGATTAGTCGATAAAGTGTTGGCAGCATAGCCTGGCCAGGGTTAGGGTTAGGGTTAGGGCTTGGGGTTAGGGCTCACCGATAATCATCGCTGTGTATGCGAAGCCGATCGTGAATGGCACCGATACGGGCGACGTAAAAGGGTTAGCTGGGTCAAGACAGGCCCAAATGATTACACCGATGTAAGCGTCGACAAAGAACTCTTGGAGGAAGAGGTAGCCTTGGTTGGTCTGGTTCGTGTTCGGGAAGGCGCAAAGTATTGAGGCAACGCCGCCATTGTAGACTGCTGTGCCATGTGCCTGTATGTCGAGGGCCTTGGCAGCTTGGATCTCAGGCCAGTAACAGCCCATGAGGACTAAACCTGCCATGAATGCACCAAAGACTTGAGCGAAGATGTAGTGTGGCACTTTCTTCCACGGGAACCCACCATAGACAGCGAATGAGATAGTGATTGCCTGTTAACATTGGTCAGTAATGGGTTATAATCGATCGTGCAAAGCAAAACGATACACTGGTTTAGGTAGAGGATTGGACCACAATGAACTTACCGGATTGAAATGACCACCAGAGACACTGGCACATGTGATGATAGCAAACGCGATACCGAGACCGAAAGCAAAACCAATCTGGTAAATACCTCCAAAGGCCGCGGTGCCGAGAGCTTCTCCTGTTCCGTTCGTGGTGGCGAGAGTGAAGGAACATACAGCAGCAATACCTTTGCAGAATGTCAGGTACGATTGAGCCCGGAGCCTTGTAACTGTCTCATACCTGGAAACACGTAGAAAAATACACCTGTTGCTTCACCCAACATCTCTCGGAGGACACGAGGTCGTCTGTGCTCGAAGTCGAGCCTCCTCTGCGTCACCGGCGGTGGTGCGACAACATGGCGAGTGACGTGCCTGGCACAATCAGTATTGACCATATGGAAACGTTCTTGAGCAAGCATACTTTTGCAGGGCCTCAGAAACACCAATCTCAATTCGGTCGTCGACAGTGTCAAACCTTGCTAGTCTATCATTTTGAGCCATTGTGAGCAGCCAAACGATATCGATGCAGAAGATGAAGCTCCTGTTAGAATGCGAATGGCATTTCGAGGTGCGACAACAGGAATCATATATCAATAACATGAACTTGGTCGGACAAATGCCGTGTGTACAATCATCAGAATGATGTCGTCTGGGTTTTGTGAGCAAGCGTCATACCCATGGTACAAGGATCTGGTGGCTCCGGACGGTATGGGGTGTGAAATTTTTGTTCGCTTCGGCAGATAAACACTGCGAATGAATCTAATTTGACAAGAGCACTGAATGGGGAGTATTGAGCGATGCCGTATGGGGTAGGTGCCATTATTGCAATCTTTTCCCCAAGCTTCGGCACAGTATGGACAAGGCAACCCACGCCGTATACCACATTGACCCAGATATTTCTGGCTTTGTGGAGCGTTAGCTCGACTCATGTCTCGTGAATGCCACAACCAGCTGAACATGCCGTTCCCTGCCCAGCTAGCATTCATCGTGGTAGTAAACCTCTGTGCCACGATTAGCACAGGGGACACCTGGGTAATAAGAGAGCAGGTAGGCCTCGTTGCCTTGCAGCACGAAAGCACCAAAACTCCGCGAGAAAGTTCAGGCAGAAGAACGGTTTCTGGGAATGAGAGAAGTGGCGTAGAAGCGGCAAAGCTTGGAGATGCTTGACGATATGTGGAGCTGCCCAGTAGTCCCCATGGGCTTCAGATTGGCGCGCTCCACGACTTTTCTTCGGCGGAAAGTATCCGGGTCACCAATCAAGTCAGCGTAATGCGGTAAGCCGCTCGGCATCTTCACATCAGATACTACCGAAACTTGTCTAGTACAGCGCAATGTCTCTCTACCAGGTGCAAAGTATGTGGATAAGTACACCTATGGATTTGTGTGGCGAAAGTTCAGGTTTGATCAGGACAAGCACGGTTCTCAGAAGTGCGAGATGGTTGCGGTTCCTACACTCCAAAAACCAAGGAAGGACCACTCTCCCAGTAGATAGAATCGTTTTCTCAACACAAAAAGGAATCGCATGTCTTTGCAGCAAGAATGGTTTGCCGCATATCTCGGATATAGGAGTGCGACCAACACATGTACTGCACAAATATTGTATTTGTAAGACGAACGCTACTGGGGAGAGTCTTCAAATGATGTGGATTCAGTGAGGCATAGACGGGAAGATGTGTCACAGTATAATTTAGTATACGCCACGTTACTGTACATGACTGTGAATAGGCAAAGGTACTGGAAAAAGAAAAGGTTAATTATCCGGTAGAAAAATCTATCTCACGCCAGGCTCAAATTGCTGACTGATTCAAGGGACGCTTAGAAATATCCTAATCAGAAAAACCAATTACCGGGGATCCTTGGAGCTGGCGTCTGCTTCTTGTCGCTGTCGCTGTTGCTGTTGCTGTTCCAAAACCCTCTGTTTCTCGATCCGGGACATAGCAGCCCTCGCTATAATTTCCCTCCTGCTCAAGCCCTGCTGGCCATTCGCTGCACCGCCCAGCACGAATTCGCCACCTTTCCATCCACCATTGTCGGCGTGATCATCATCATAGTCATCACCAGGATTATAAAACTCCTCCTGTGACAATTTATGACCGCCGTGCAGATGGTCGTTCTGGTCAACTTCATTCTCAATCTGTTTGGTCAAGTCCCAGAAATGACGGTCATGTTCACCGTGTACATTATGGGCCAATTCGTGACATAGGGTTTTCCGAATTACTTTGTAGTCTCGATAGCCGTCGTAGCTGTCAGTCCTGAGGCGTAATTCGATCACCTCACCGGCGTTTCGGTTCAGACCCAACGTCTTGCTCTCGTGTGTTGTATGTTCCGCAGGATTCATCTCTGTCAACAAGCCAACAGAAAACTTGTGTTTCCGCATACTAGCTTTAATGCCAGGATCATTCGCAAGCCTTTCTAGATATCGCCTTGACTTTTCTGGATTTGGCAGATACCTTAATGGCTCGATAGCATGAAATGTGTAGGTGGCCTCCTCTTGAACCTTCTGCCAATCTCTGTTGGTAGTGCGCTTCACCTGTTTTCCAGCTTGTCTCGCATCCCGTCGTGCTGTCGTTCTCTCCGCCACTCTCGCAGCCATCTCGTTCAATTTTTGTACATCCTTGGTAGCAGTACCAATTCCTTTTATCCGAGTCTTTAATGTGATGAATTCAGACAGAAGCGTGTCAGGAAAAGGATGTTTCTTCAATCCAGGCTTCGGTAATATAAAAAGTGATACTCTTTCAACTTCTGCTTCGATAGCATCCGCAAAGTGAAGCGCCAGGTCAGATATTGTAGCATCGTGCGGTAGAGCAAACTGAAGGGTATCTCCCTGATGTGTGACTTCCAGTTCCAAGGCTGCCTCTTCCTCCTTCATCGTTTTGTTGTACAACTTTTTGGATACGATTGTAACTCAGAGATCAGCGACGGTTATCTTCGGCTCTCGATTGATTGACCTAAGCTGCGCATGTAAACTCCGCCAAATGCATGAAATGGTCTGACCAGCGATGCCAATCGCCAGTATAGGTTCGCATTGCGCAACAGCGCAGGCTGATGTGGTGACGTAGATCCAGCAGCCTGTGTCCTTCCGAGGTTGCCACGTTTTGTAACGGAATGATCTCGAAGTCTCTCTGCCCACAGATGATAGACAGATGCCAATTCGTGCAAGTCCGTGTACAATAAAGATTCGTACTCTGAACGAGATCACGCACTTGCCATGGTTTGGATGATCAATGCCAAGCCGGTAATCTCCTACAATGGTCGCCTCAGTACACTCCCGCAATGTCCATTAAGGGCAGAGATTTCGCCTTTATTGTCTTCTGAGCCGTGCTAAAAGAAAAAAATCTTGCAGATTTTGTCTATATCCGTAATTCCGCCCATGCCTGCCTTAATCACTCATATGCAGCAATCGCAGGCCCAGGCATGCATCGAGACTTGTGAAAAGGTAGACGCCGAGATGTAGAGAATATCTCACTCGAACCACTGTCTTATCAATACCAGTGCTCCCACATTGTAAATTGAACTTGTAGAGCCTCACACGATCTGACGACATTCATGCTCGTAGAATAAACAAGCTCGTATATCCACCTACTGTTTCCTCTTCGCATCCCTCACTGAACATATTGGTCGTAGGCCAAACTGTGGATAAGAAGGTGGCCGTTCAAGGAGCGGGCTGGACGATATCGGGATAGCTGGAGATTATTGATCTTGCTGCGTTGACCGACTGCCGCACCTGGGTTTGTATGGTGTCCTTCGACTATGAACCATGTTGACAGCTTCACATTCACCTCAGCTCGAGAGTAGCGAATCGAAGAGCCTTTCCCAGAGTCTGTTCTCTCCTTCTCCACGATCACGTCGCGAGAACCCAAGACCTGGAGCTGTCGCAACCTCTTCGCCAATTGTCAAGGCTTATTCCACCCACGTGTATTCTGACACACAGCGTTTTGCCGTGCAACATCCACGAGGATTATCTCAATGCTCACCAACGTCCATCACTGCAACGGCAAGTGCTACTACGGACCGGTCAACATTTCCACCTGCATATGCATCACTAGCAACCTCCACTCGCTCGGTTTCGACTCAGACACGAACATCATCTATCCCAACCTCGAGCCACCCTAGCATGGTAGATGCAGGTACACAGTATTCTCCCCCTACAGTCGCCAAAGATTCTATTCAACAACCACGTGTGCAACAAAAATCGCAGCCACTGCAGGAAACCAAATCTTTGTCCACCTCAACACATCAGATTGCTACCCTCCAACTCGCAGACCTTTTGAATAATCCAAGAGCTACGTCTTCAGACACGGGCATTACCACCGGTCACATCCTCTGATGCTGCGATGTCCACAGCCCCTACGGGCACCGCAGCCACATCTACGACATTTTCGACACAACCACAGAACAGAAAATCAAGAGTGGGAAGTACATCAACATCGTCAAAGCGAAACCATGCTATAGCAGAGTCATCTTTGCAGCCAACCCAGGCCTTGCAATCCCAACCACAAACAGCCCAAAACGCCTCTTCCGCAAGCACAACTACAAGCGCAACCTCCACCTCCACCTCCACCAATGAAGATAGTCCCTCCTCTTCAAAGCGTGCTCGTCCCGAAGGTCCTCCTCTTAAGATTATGCCTCGACTTTACGAGAATGCCTCAACTCGCGACTTGGTCGTTCTTATTTCCTCCATGCTGATGGAACTTATTCGCTACAACGATGCCATTCCACTCAGTGCTCAAGGCCAGAACCTTACACGCTTCCATTCTCGTGCTCCACCTGGGATATCCGTACATGATTATCTTCAACGTCTCACTACACACGCCACGCTTTCACCTCCAATTCTACTAAGTATGGTCTACTACATCGACAAACTCTGCGTTCTCTACCCGGCCTTTACGATCTCATCTCTCACAGTTCATCGCTTTCTGATCACATCGGCAACCGTTGCGAGCAAAGGCTTATCGGACAGCTTCTGGACAAACAAGACGTACGCGAAGGTGGGCGGTGTGAGCATGAAAGAGCTGGCATTGTTAGAGTTGGAATTTCTGGTAAGAGTGCAGTGGCGCATCGTACCGCAATCAGAAGTCTTGGTTAATTATTATCGAAGCCTGGTGGAAAGAAGTCCAGGGTATCAGCTGGAGGAATCAGAAGAAGCGGACGAAGGCAGCGAAAAGGACGTTGGTTAGGAGCATAAAGAGATTTCGTGCAAAGTGATAATTCGTGGCTAGGTCTTAAGTCTTGTGACTGTTGAGTTTCAGGATATGAAGATCAGCCATTTTTCCTCAGCTCGTCGACCCGTTCCTACCGAGGAGTCTCTTTCTCCTTGTCGCCCATCGCATACCTAAGCAAGAATTCTTTAGCCTGACATTGTCTCACATGCTCGTGTCCTTGCTTCTTTGAACCTATGATGACAGCTATAAAAGACCTATGCACTGTCACATGTCTTTGTGCCCACGCTGCAAAATAAGAGACAAATAGTTTGTCTACGTTTTCGGCGCGGCTCCTCTGCTCGAATGGTGGAAGAGTGTGGGCAGATTCGGGAACATCCTTGTACACATCTGCCCATGAGGGCATTACCAGGATAGAATGGAGCGATGATGTTGGTGACCCGGAGGGAGAAACGACGTCGATGCCACTGTCATAGCCGGGGGACATATAGAGGTCATTGGTAGACAGCATACCAAGTGTGGAACTGGTAACGAGTTCTTCAATAATGCTAGCAGCATCAAGAAAGAGCTGTGATATCTGTGGCTTCCTAGCAAGCATAGCTTGGTCTTGGAGAGTTGTGCGAATATTGGGAGCGATCATAAGTTTGTGGTGTGGAGCTGCTGCACTGGCCTTTTTGAACCACTTGAGAACGGTTAGTACGCGATCAGGCTCTTCTATGAACGCGCCTTCACAGATGGCCATAACTGTGCCGTATGGGAACAGCCGGGTGACTTGTAGAGGATCGTTATTCATCAAGGAAAAGTCCGTTTGCCAACACAAAAGATTGCTGTTTTCGAGACATTTGCCTAAGTCGCCGAGTTGATAGAACTCGTAGTTTTTGTCAAATATAATGATCCCAATACTCTTTTCTCTTAGTTGCGTCGCGAGAGTCGTCCAAGAACCGCTGGAGGACTTGTCAAGAATGCGATTTGATGGAAATCCTTGCGCGACAAGCCACTCTATGGCTGCTTCCACTTTACCAGTGTTCATGCCTTTACATGCGAAAAGGACCCAAACATCCCTCTTGTTGTACTTGTCGGAGAGCTTTGTCGGTGGAGTTATCAGACTCGCAAGGTCTCGTTCGAAGACTGGGCTCGTGACATTGTCTTGCTTCTTGGTGGTAGAAACCTCTGAAACATCTGTAGTAGGCCGAACACCACGATCACGCTCAACAGTATATACCGCGTTAGACTTTTCAGGGCTTGAAATAATACTCGATCGTCGGCTTCGCGGTTTTATTGCTGGTGGAGATTCACGGCGTTTGTGTTGTCGCTCCTCTTGACCATGGTCATGATCTCCACGGTTTTCGTTACTACCATATGACCCGAGTTCTCGTGTTGATTTTTCATCGGAAATCCTCTTGTGATCGTCATCTAGCTCCCGGAATTTTTGTCGTATCAGAATCTGTAGACGTGTATCCCCAAATCGGGGTTTTGCTTGACCCAAGTCTTGCCATTCAGGACTGCGACATGAATACAGGACAAGCATTATATCGTGGTGTGGATGATTCCAAATTGCAGCAAGGTCATGGATCTCCATGTGATTGGCTAGTGAGGACATCGCCTCTTTTGTATCCGTAAATGGCTCAACAGGACCTCGTGCAAGAGTGCTGAACCATTTTGGTCGTGACAATTCATTGTAACGGGATCTGTCAAGTCTATACTCGAAATCAATTCTCAGCTTGTGAGCATTTCTGTCCTTCAACCGGATAATCTTGTTGACTAGAGCCCAAGGAATCCCGAGAACTTTTGTATCCCCAACTTCTCGGCGTTCCATAAACAGTTCGAGGACAAGATCGCCCTTGCGCCAGTGTCGCTCCTCTGTGCCGTTCCATGATATCACAATCTCGTCAAGAGGGATGTTTTTTAGGCTAGGGTCTATCGGATCGGCAAGGTATTTTTGTCGTTCGGCAGAAAACGAGGGACGTGGATCGAGACCAGAAGGAGGATGTCTTAGTGGAAGTGGATCGTTGAGAGTTTCTCCTGGGCCAAAAACATCGCCTGTATGCAATTCAACCATCATTCTTCTAGCAGGATGAATTATAGCTGCAGAATCAGTGTCAATCATCTGGTCATCTAAAGACTGATGGCCAGATTCGTCAACCTGTTGTTTAGGAGGTGAGTGAATGCCAGGCTCCGGCTGATGATGCAAAGTTGTGGAAGCTTGTCCCTCTATGGGAAGCACCTGCACAGGCACACTCGTGGACCGCCGCATTACATGATCTTGATTCTGATCTTGACTGTGAGAAAGGGCTGAGGTAGTCAGCCCTGTTGTGGTTTCCTCGGGACGAAGATTTAGAAAGGCCGATGAGATGTGTTTGCTGAGTGATTTCGTACGTCGTTTGGCACTGCCGGATATGACACCTACGTCAACTTCATCAATCACCTCCTTAGATGCTTTACGCTCCACTTCCTCATCCCATGGGAAGAATAGTGGTGATTCTGGCTTATCAACTTCGGCACATTGAACAGCTGGTGTTGACGGCCGCGGTCTTCCACTGGGATCGAAATTATGAACAGGGATGGTAGGAGCAGCTTCTTCTCTCATCTTTTTCTGTGCGTTGTTCATATGGCGTAGGCTTCTGAATTTCTGGCCTGCACCTACAGAATTTTTTGGCATGGTCGTGCTTGATGGACCAACAGTCTGCGTGTTCCTGGGACATCGACCCAGATCTGGCAAATGAAATTTGGCAGGCTGGCCAAGATGCGAAGAGGGTTTGCTAGCGGTTGGAGCCATTGGCAATCGTGCTGGAGGGGTAAGTCTCGAGGTCGTAGTAACTGACGATTTAACGATCGATTTATCTAGAAAAACTCCTGTAGTGGTCCTCTTCTGCTCTCTGGACGCCAAGTTTGACAAACTCTGAGAGTTCGTCGTTGATTTCGACGAATCGCCTCGTGATTCTTTGTTTGCGTCAAGAATACCATAGGCCGCGACGTGTCCCGCACGCTGTGGTATTCTCTCTTCTAGAACAGACTTCTTTTTGGTCGCTGGCTTTGGGTTCGGTGTGAGAACCGATGCACGGCCCTAGACAAAAGGTGTTAGTCATTGGAGATGCGTAACCTTGCGATACTAACTATACGGGCTCGCTTTGTTGGACGACCAGATTCATCGTCAGTTGATGTAGTTGTGTCCGATTCGTCCGATCGTGACGATGCTTCGTCCGCTTCGCCAAGTTCATTGCGGTACATGTTTTCGTCATCTTTGAATAGAAAGTCTTTGTCAGGTTCGCTCGTTCTGGTTGTCGTGCCTCC
>Ga0181471_100297_pt1 | contig 15300 bp, 13 predicted proteins | sample InSIn5gowninarea_FD_119083 | JGI IMG/M metagenome (GOLD analysis project Ga0181471, IMG submission 119083) | Clean room microbial communities from NASA Spacecraft Assembly Facility at Jet Propulsion Laboratory, Pasadena, California, USA -... ...
CTCTCACCAAGTGTCACTCTTCCTAGATTTATGGCATGTGCATCACATCTTAGATTTTATCGAAACTCATGAACTGAGAATTACAGAGCTCTTTCCTAGCATTGAACTTGCAGCTCTGACATCCCACATTGCATCTACGAGTCGTTGGCATATTTATCTTAGTTGTTTCGGGGTAAGCCCTCTTTTCACGTCTCACATTGCGATTCTACCGCTTTTTGTGTTTCGCTTTGTGTGAGTGTTGTCTACTTGATTTTGGTGAGCGCTTGTTGTCATTTTGATGTATGTTACCCTGTAGAAGCACCGTTTCAGTTTTCGTTCACATCTCACTGTCGTCGCATGCATGACACTATTTTTGCATGGACGATCGCCATTGCGGCAACTCACGTCACACACATGCATGCTTTCCCCTTTTTTGAATCTTTCACTTGATGTTTGCATGCATGATCATTCACTCTTGTTTGCACTCGTCTCATCATGCATTTAAACTTCTCATTTTTTTAGTCCCCTGACAGTCGGTCTGAGCTACCTTGGCATTGACCGTGCCTTGCTTGGCTAGCACTATGCATTTCTAGAAGCAAAGGCTCTGCCTTCCCTCTAGAAATAGCACAAGTCTAGCCCAACACTAACCTCCATACTTGCATTGCACAATTGTTGGAGGCAGTTGTTCGGCATGAGATCACCTAAGGGAAGTTTTGGGGCTTAGAGCCTAAATTTTTGTCAATTTTGTAATTCCAATGTAAAGACTCCACATTTTGTGGGCGCCAAGCATGTAGTTTGTTAAAGAGTCATAGGGTTGTCTGCCCTTAATTTGATAATGTAATGTAGGTTGTAGAAGATCTACCCATGGTCTACAAACCATGGGATTGTATAAATAGAGCGAACCTTTAAGTAGTTAAAGCATCAGCATAGTCGGAGAACCAATAATGATGTATGCGAGATAGATCTGAAGTGTAAAGTATAGTTTTGGGTTGTAAAGTAGGGAGAGGCTTTGCAACTGAGTGCACAGAGGCCTATTAGTCCGCAGCTAAGTGTGCGGACCCCTGCAGTAGAGTGCGCAGGGGAAGCTTCATATCATTTCTGCGTATTTATTTCACGTTTTATGCATCAAATATATTGGTTATGAATTGCACTTTTATTGTTTACATGATGCGTGATTATATATAACTGGTATTGTTAAGTGAATGCAAGTTAGAATCTCTGTTTACGCGAAGATAATGAAGACCTGTTAATAAGATAAGTAAGATACTTGGCTTAGTTTAGGTAATAGCACAGTTCACTGCCATAATAGTGTGAAAGCATCTCAACCCCTGGTTAGGGCTGCGCGAAAGACGATTATGACACTTCGTGAGGGTACAGAAGGTTGGAATAGTGCGCAAAGCGACCTACGTGAAGGCAGGTCTAGTTGGACTAAAACGACATCACAGACATCTCAAGGGTATGGAGAATTGGTTCCAACATCCCCCCATATTGCATCGGGTGAGACTTCAGTCCGTGCTCTACAGGCTGATGTTGAAAGGGCAAGTAGTGTAGGGATTTGTTTGGCTAAATAACTCTGAAGCTGGGTCAGGCCCCCATAAACCAACAAATGGTTCCATTGCCGGGACCAGAATCTGTATGAGAGATGTGTGATGTCATATCATTGGAATCCAACTAAGAAGGAAATCAAAGGCTGGTTGGACAGAAGAATTCACGAGTTCACCGTGCAAGAGAAAAGAAACCCACAACTATTAAAAGAAGAGTGGTTAGACAACTACCTGTATACAGAGATCCATGAAATATTTTTCACACTGAGCTATATGAGTGGATCACAAAGCTAGGAGATAGCCAAGGAAGGTGGAAACTTGAAGGTCCTATTGTGTGGAGCCCAGAGCTAGTGCAAAGGTTGGAAGCCTCAGAGGATAAGATCACGTGTGTTATTGATTATTGGCTCGATCGTATTATAGGAGGATTCATTACTGAGTTCGCAGTTGACACCTCAGTCAGCTACAACAAGGCAGAGCAATGCTTCCTCAAAGGACAACGAGGTAAGTACATAAAGTCTTTAAATAATTGGATTAAAATGTTGTTGTGCGAAAAGTGGGTTATGCAGTTACCTTGATGTTCAGGGCTATGCAAAGTGGAAAGGTTTAAGGGAACGAAGGAAATAAGGGTTCATAAAATAGCCCCTTGGTTTCACCTCCATGAGGGGATAAGGAAGAGCTCACAAAGGTCACTCCGCGAAGTGCTATCCATCTGATAAGGCAAAGAATTCTACAAATACCACCTCCACCCACACCACCACCAGCTTCACCACCATCACCTCCATCTTCACCCATACCAACTCCACCACCACCACAATTCAATATGGCAAGCATAATGAAGTTCCCCGTGTTCAAGGGTTTGGGAGATGAAGATCTGGACCAATTCTAGTTCATTGTAAGGGTTGTATGGGAAGCGCAAGGTGTTACAAATCACCATATAAAGAAAGCGACACTAGTTATCACTTTGTAGGATCGCGCGTTGACCTAGTATATTAAGTACTCCAACGACACCCCGAATGCACGAGTCGCAGATATCCAAACAATGCTAAATAGAGAATTTAGTAGGCCTAATTCTGAAGCGTAGTCAATTGTGGGATTCAAATAGATCCCGATGCTACCAGGCGAGACTCCTTGGGAACTAGATTAAAGGTTGAAATGTACGATTTGTGAAGCCACTATGAATTTGATGGATGGAAAACATTGTGAGTGGTTTGTAGCTTCGCTACTACCACATTTAACCTAGGATTTCAGCAAATCCATGCACAGCTGAAGAATCTATGCCTTGACATGTAGAGTGTTAAACAAGCAGGAAAACTCGACCAGAAGTGCATGAAGAAGTATGGTGTGTGAAATGCAAGAGTTAAGGTCATGACAAAGACCACTGCTCAGTCTTTACGAATTACCTTGTAGGAGGATGACCGATGAATTTAAGGCCAAAGCTCAAGCAAGACTGAGTGTGGCGCCTGCTTTGTGGTGCACGATTTCTCAGATAGCCAAAAAACATGCCACAGACAAATACCACTTGTTACAAAAGTATACGCAAAATTCGCAACAGTTGTTCTGCAACTTTTGTAGATCGATGGGACATGATGAGTGCACTTGTAGAAGTTATGAGTTGATGATGGACAAAACTTCCACCTATAGAGTTCAGGCTGAAATGCAGCCCCTTGACCATAACATAGGAATGGTGTGGACAGGTTTTCAGGGGTGGAGACGAGGCCGAGGTCGAGGAGGACCTAGAAGAGGTTGTGGATAGTTGATTTTCTACAACTGCAGAGGGCTAGGACACTGTGCCTGTGATTGCAAGAATCCAGCATGCCCATTGTGCAAATACGACACGATTTTTGATCATCAGACAGAAGATTGTCCTAGACTAATAGCTAGGATATGCGAAAAAGGAGCACTACCACCTCCCCCGACTCAGAACCTATAGATGATGAGGTCTGAGCCACACAAGGAAGACCTAAATGTAAACATTATGCTCTGAAGTGGAATTGCGACGGTAGATGACAAAGGAAAACAGCTAGAAGATAGTACTTGGGTTCACAAAGCTCCGATGAAAGAACCTAAGTTTGATTTTGAGCGCACTTGGGAAACCTTCATGGAAGCTAAGAAGAGCTTCTCTGATGCCTCCACTTTAGGAAGCAAAGAGAAACTAGAGCCGGAATGGACCCATCTATGCTCATAACTTTACTGGAAACCTATATGAAGTTACTGTGTGAGAGTGTGGCTATGAAAGGGTTACAGAAACTCATCAACATATGTGCTGGGACTGCGCCAGGAGAATCGCGCGTAGTTCCTAAGATCGGAAAACATAAGATAAGAACGGGATGAGAAATGTTACTTACCCTGAAAATCGGAGAATATGAGATGGACCAAGTAATTCTGGATTTGGGATTAGATGTGAATGTTCTGCCGAAACAGACATGGTGAGAGGTTTCTGAAATGGTCCTTGCATGCACCCTTCAGCTGCTAAAAGTAGATCCTTGAATCAAGGGATGCCTTTGCATGCTACCTTAGGAGTAGTCCATGCATGCAAATCTGTTTTGCTCAGTCCAAAGGGAACCACTCAACCTAACTGCACATGCAACAGTCTGTTCAACTGAGAAGAAAAAATGCACATTTCTGGGAGGGAGCTAGGCTAGCTTCATAGAGGGATTACACAATTAGTAGGCAGAGTAGTTGACTACTACCCAGAATTATGCTATTTCTGGGGTGAGAAGTCCTGCTCGAAGGAATTGCGAAATTTTTCCAGTGAATAGTGATAGGAAAATTTGTGCAATTCTGGAGCCCAGCAGGCTGCCAAACATAATTGTGCAATTTATGGAGGGAAGGCTTGTTCTCCTCTAGAATTGCACAATTTCTTGAGGGAGCTAGTTAGCCTACAGCTGGCCAAGTCCAGAGAAACACCCTTTGAGGGGAATGCAACAAGCTCTTATGCACAGGCTGGTAATCTTCTATAAAATCACTAAAGCTTGTGTACTTGACAAGGCAAGAAAGTACATGAAATATGGGGCCCAGTTCCATGGGTTTGGCTCAGCTTCAAGGACCAAGTCTTCCAGGTTCCTACTACCTTCCCTCTAGCTGCCACAACCAGGGGATCCTTTCACCTCCTCTCACAACTTTGCTGCTCCTCTCCTTAAACTCGCTAAACCTAACCTCGCTTCTTTCATGGTCTTCTCCTTTTATATCCTTCTTTATTACCTGGAGTGCTAGTTCTTTCTTAGCTGTTCCTCCCCTTGGCTGCTTTTGCACCTTCCAGCTCCCTCGGCTACCTTTTCCTTCCACTTCCACCTTGCCTCAACTCTTGCACAACTGCTTGTTCCGCCAACCAACCATTGTTGCCACCTAGTTCCTTCCTATCCCTTGGTCAACCAAAATTGGTCAAAACCTTTTCAAAATTTAAATGAAGGCCCCCACAGGTTGTAGCTGCTACAACACTTGGAAACACACTGGTAGAACTCTAGCTCTCTAAATGGACCTTGTTTGTGAAAAGCAAGTCTAACACCTCCAGAAGTATTGTGCAGTTCTCAGTTCGTATTTGTTTCCACACTTGCTTGATTGTAAGATGTGGCATCTTCCAAGATCTTGGTTAATTGATAGACATTCCAAGCCAATTCAACATAGTTGTTTTGATTGGGGTTGAGGGGTATATTGGTGCACAAGTCGTATAGTGGTCGAGTCTTAGTTTCATCTCTGGTGTTTCTCCACTGCCATCAAGCCTAAACAGTACCCCAGTGGAGTCACGCAGGAATACAAGCATGACTCTGATACCAGTAAGCCTAATCAGTATCCCAGAGGAGTTACTTGCATCACCTCTCTATGAAGGAAGCCTTTCTCTTCTTTCACCTTATTCATTCTTCATTTTTTTTTAAATTTCTTCACTTTTCATTTTCATAATTTTGCACAACACTTATTCATTTCAGAGGTGAAAGAGGGATCTAGAATTATTGAGAGCAGAAGAGGTTGTGTCTTTAGAGAATTAGTTTATTATATATTTATGATGTGCATGTTAAGGTTCCCCCCTTAACATACTCTACTTGACTGAGCTGCCAACGGCTAACCCAAAAACAGCAGACTAGAGTAGGTGACACTAGTTACCGTGCAAGCATTGTGTTTTAACCAAGGTTCACTTTGAACAGTACATATTTTCCATTGATGTATCATGGACTAAAGACAACAAGTTCTTACATAAGAGAGAAAATGTTGATAGCTGTACACGTCCTCTTGTACTTTACCCTGCTTGTTTCAAGAGTTGCACATGGTCCATGCGAAACTAACCCATGGAAATAAACAAATAGACAAACCAAAAAATAAAAGAAAGAAGCAAAGGCAAATGAGAAATCAAAGTGAGTAAGAAAACACATAAGAAAGCAAACAAACAAATGCAGAAAGAAGCAAACATGCATGCAAGCAAATAACTCAAAAGCAAACACTACTCCTATTCCTACACTAACAGTAATCTCGCGTGAAGTGATACTTCCAATGCGTCTACCGGCACATTGGTTGACACATGTGGGTGAAGGAATGGTTCTCGAATAATACAGTTGTGTGAATCAATATATGCGAAAGATACAATAATGAAGATAGACACACTCCGAGCTGACGAGCGTCCACAGAATAAAAATGAGTGAAAGCGCATGACATGCACTATGTGGACTTGCCATGGTGTTGTGCTATACTGCGTGCAGGTGTTGACTGTATGAATTCCCTTGACCACGATCTACAACCAAAGGGGAGAAAGGTAGGCCACTTACATTGTGCAACTGTGCTTGATCTGTAAGATTCCTCCAATGCATGAGCGTTGGGATCATGTAGTTTGAGTGGAGGAAGTAAAATCTAAGTGTTAGATTGATCTTGAGTGCATATAGATGAGTGATGAGGAGCCTTGAGTGTTTGAAGAATTTCCTAATCAGAAGTGAAACCAACCTCAAGACAGTGAAGGCCCGACATAATCATCAACTCAAGCTGAAGTGCCTCGACAGTCTACGGGGTTTCGACTTCGTTGACAGATGGATCATTGTAGAATAGTGGTTTAGACGGATTAACAATGAGTGAATCAACATCATGATTAGATTATGAGGTAAAGAGATCATGAAAACCAAGATTAGAAAATTCTGGATGTTGGTCGGCATCCTCATGATTTGATGAATCATACAGAGGGGTAGATGAGAAGAAAATATGTTCATCCTATGCATTTTTGGAAAAAGAAGATGAAAGATCAAGTGGATTCTCAATAAGTTATTGTCCCTCTCCATTGTTGGATTATGGGCTAATATACAGTGTGTCCTGCGAATGATCGACAATGGGTGCATCCATGGACGGAGATACACATGAAAAATTAGGGATGGCAGGATCATGAAGGATGTTAGAAAAAAATGGAGGAGGCATGGACAAAGAGGAATGGTCCTCTGCTTCTAGTGGATGTTCAAGCTCCTCATCATACTCCTCATGAATTCCAAACCATGTTGGTTGTGCAACACCAACTCCGTCGATAGATTGATCCTCATTCAAAGCAAGTGTAGAGTCCGGAATGGAAGAACACAAGACAATGTCATCTAGAGGATGATCAAAATATGAAGATGAAGGTTGAGGTACAAAATACATGTGATGAGGTATGGGACTCAAAACCAAGTCTGTGTGAAAATTGAAAGGAGCGATGTTGGGAGGACATGATGGTTCAACAGATGTGTGTTCACGCTCTCCCACATCATTCTGCGATGGTGGAGTTGTTTGATGAGAGGATGTCGGACAGTCACTTATGATAGCGATCGTGTCCATCTGTGATTGCGCATCTCCATCACCGAAGTATGTTGAGCAGGGATTGAGCTTAAAATTTTTCTTGGGATGGTCTGATTTTTTAAGATAGTACTCAAATCTATCCCAAAGATAAGGAAATTTCATCTGGCTTTTCGGAGCTTGAAACTGCAAATCACTGAAGCACTGCCAAAAATCCATAGGCGATTCATGCAGAGTATTCCATTGTTGTAACAGTTTTTGGTCAAGATGTTTTGGATCAAAATGATAGAAAGTATCATCAATGAGATCATAGAGTGCTCAAGTGAGTGCAGGTTGTCAACTGGTAGGCTACACATCCGCTGATGTGGATATTTGTGAAGTTTTTATGAACGCAATAGGCTGGCCTGTTCTTCAGAACATCCCTTGTCCTCGTGAAGCAAGGCAAGGAAGTCATGTTAGAAATAAGGCCAGGCCACTTCACCTTCACCATCATATGTGTATGTGGACAAGAGATCAAAAGACTCTTTCGTGATGGTATCAAATTCGGCATGCGAAAAACATCTTGGAGGGAGGAGAGTGCGAGACTCCACGATAGATATGCAAAGGTTCAAAACAGGTGATGAGGGCTTGTCATTTGGCCCTCCTTCAAGTGCCAGAAATGTTGAGGGTGCTGGACCAACCAACATGTTAGTGGATCTCCCCAGTAAGAAGTCCCAATTAGACCTTAGACCATTTGGTGTAGGAGTCCCAGCAGTGGGTCATACGGTAATGCCTTGACCACGGTTTCACATAGAGGCAAGTACGATGTTCCTATTGGTAGCAAGGGTGTGACAGCTGCAGTAAATCAAGGAAGGTGCATGAGAGGTTCTAACACATGAATAATGGGGTGAGTGAGCCCCTTGGAAACCTATAATAGTACGTGGCTTGGAAGGGAACACATGAGCGAAGATGCATCACAAGCTGGAAGGCAAGTTAGCAAGAAATCCAAAGTGATGGTTAGACTAACAACACATTTAAGAAAGATTCATACATACTTATACAAAATACTCCATACATGCATGTGTAAGAAAACAAATACATTTAACATTAACAGTAAACAAGATAGCTGGAATAAAATACAACATATGCATGAAACTTGCTAGCTCTGTTATATTAAGAAGTGTAAGTTTCAGTCATACAATACATCCATGTCCAACCACTAGTTCCGATAGCAGAACATTATAGCCACAACCGCCTGCTCCTCCAAAGAGATATTCTAGCTCTGTGCAGTGGAGAAACCAAGGCACATTACAATATTGTCCAAGCTTTCTCTAAGATACTCCTATCGAAGCTTGGCTAACCAAAAGCCTATACAATGAGTTGAGGGACTATTTATAGCAAAAGTTGGGATGGCCCTTTGACATTCTCCTTTGTGATAGTTCGTCTACCCTCGTGACTCTTCATATACTCTATGACTATAATATCCAACTATCAACACTTGAACTTCCACTTGACAAGATGTTACATTACAATGCATATGTACCCATGTGAGACAAAATGGATTAAACATGCCATGCAAGACATCACTGAAACTCGGACTATTGTGGAGACCAACTCTTTGACATCCTTGTGATGGTCAATGTTGGTAATTGATGCTAAGCTTGGTCATCCATGATGGTGTCCGTGTGCTCAATGGTGACATCTTGCTGAATCGAACTCTTTCCTCCATTGCGTCTGGGTACAATGATATGGCTCCTCCATCCAACTCATCTGGTAGCATGCGCATGGTCGTCCTGGGTGCGATCAGACTGACAACATGTTGACACATAGTGTATGTGTTCATATCCAAACATGTGTTGGTGGTTGTGCGCGTCAACTTCTTGAAATACATGTTCAGCTCCATTCAGAGTTGCTTCTTGTCTTTGCCTTGGTGTGTGTGCCAAATGGATGGGATTGCATGCGTGCACACAATGACATGCATGCTGCTAAATTCCCTTGCATGTGATCAACAACACTGCTCACCTTGTCTGCTCCGTGCCAGCTATTGGGATGGATCCATAATTTGTACAGGTGAAATTTCATCCATTTGTGCATGTTGGGCCCCCTGCTATACCTGTTATTGCTACAACTCATTCTCTCGTCTATGCAACTCTTATTAATCCTTGAGTTGCTACTTCAGCACATGCAACTCCTTCTTTGTTCTGTTCTTTGTCTTTGCACAAACTTCATGTTGGGTCATCATCTCATAGCCTAAATCTCCAAAGCTGCTTTTTTATGACTAGATCCACTTTGAATTTGCAGCTTTGCTCTACCTCTATGTTGCCAACAACCTTCCTCTTGAACTCGTGGCATGCAGGTGTGCTGCCTTCTACTGCTGCTTGTTGTGATGATGCAACCATCTTATCTTGATGTCCTTACCTATGAACGACTTGATGTCTTCATAGGTAGGCAAGCTCATAGACACTTGCTTGGCTGAAACCCCCATTTTGTTCTCAATGGCATCCTTTGACTATGTTCTCCTTAAGGTCATCATACTTGTGCTGCTGAGAGACAGACGAACACCTATGATTCCTGGAGACATAGTAACACTCATGGAAAGCAATCCATCAGTCGAAAACCAAAACAAACTTGAGGACTAACTTGTAACATACCTACGTGATTGATCATGAAGGTTGCGCAATTTCCGTCGGGAGGTCGGGAGACTGACTACCAAAACTGCGCAAGGCATAGTTTGGGCTATGAGGAGGCTGATTGAATACTAGAACTACGTAATGCACCATTTCATTCAGTAGTGACATGCAACCAGAAAATTGCATTGTGCAGTTTCTGGGGCTAGCAGGACATTGATGTTGTCTTATGGGGGCCTGACCTAGGTTCATAGTTATTTATTCAAACAAATCCCTACACAACTGGACCTTTCACATCAGCCTGTGGAGTGTGGACTTAAGCTTCACCCGAAGCAGTATGGGAGGATGCTGGAGCCAAGTTTCTGCACCCTTGAGATGTTTGTGATGTCGTTTTAGTCCAACTAGACCTGCATTCGTGCAGGTCGCTTCGCACACTATTCAAACCTTCGGTACCCTTGCAAAGTGTCACAATTGTCTTTCACACAGCCCTAACTAGGGGCTAAGATGATTTCGCGCTACTATGGAAGTGAATTGCGCTATTTCCCAAACTACGCCAAGTATCTTAGTTATCTTATTAACAAGTCTTGATTATCCTCACATAAACAAAGATTCTAACTTGCATTCACTTAAAAATAACAGTTATATATATTCATGCATCATGTAAACAATAGAAGTGCAATTCATACCCAATATATCTGATGCATAAAACAAGAAATAGATACGCAAAAATTATATGAAACCTGTCTTTATTAATAATTCTAACTGTTACGGACCCGACTTGCCCTGTGCACTTAGCTGTGGACTACTAGGCCTCTACGCACTTAGCTGCAGAGCCTCTTCCTACTCTACAACCCAAAACTAGACTTTACACTTTAGATATATCTCGCATACATCATCATTGGTTCTCCGACTATGCTGATGCTTTAACTGCTTAGAGCTTCGCTCTATCTATAAAATCCCATTGTCCACAGACCATGGGTAGATCTTCTACAACCAACATTACATTATCAAATTAAGGGCGGACAACCTTTAACAAACTACATGCTCCGCGCCCATAAAATGTGGAGTCTTTACATTGGAATTACAAATTTGACCAAAATCTAGGCTTTAAGCCCCAAAAATTCCCTTGGGGGATCCCATGCTCAACAGGCGCCCAACACAAACATCATGACTCACCCTTGAGTCACTCTGTAGGTGCGGAGATCTTTGCATGAAGAACTCCCAATTTTAACTAGATTGCTGCAAGTTCGACAACGCACTGAGTGAGTGCCTACTGAACTTCCTCTGTGCCCTGTTCGGTGACCATGATGGTTGAACTGCTACCCTGAATTCTCTCCTGTGTTGCTTTTAGTTTCGCGAGCTTTGCTTCTATGGAGGCTGTAATGGTATAAGCCTCATCGATCCATGGCTGTAGGTGTGCCTTCAAAACTGCTTCCTTGTGTCGAGCAACATCCACCTGCTCCTTGAGTGCCTTTTTTGTTGCATCCTTGTGAGCCTCTGCATAAGGGAAATTGTTTGCGTGGTCCCTTTGACCTCGTCGTACTTCTGCTACAGCTCTTGCGCCTCTATCTCTAGGTGCTCTATCTTTGGGTCCTCCTGCAGGGTGGTGAGGACCTCGAACAATTGCTCGAACAACTTCATGCGTCTATCATTGCACTGTTAACTGCCGCCATTGCTGTTGTGATGGTGGTGGTGTGATGTTCTTTGACCTCTGGCCAAGTTGAAGGTTGTGCCTTCAACTTCAGTTTTGTTATTTGAAGGTTGAGCTCCAGCTGAACCTTGACCATTTCTGCTCTAGCGTCGCACACCCCTACTACTAATTTACGTACGTGCGCCTCCACCAATTCATCTGCTTAGATGGCCAACTTCGGGACCATCTAGCAGGCTTCCTCCACCACTTGCATTATTTGTTTGTTCTGCTCCATGGCCTTGTTGTGCTGTAGGATCAACTACTCAATGTTGATGCGTTGCTCACTCAACACCTGTAGCACGTGACTCTCCCTAGCCCTTAGTTCTCCAGTGACTCCATCCTACAAAATATAGAGCATCTCCCAAGGGAGTGCAACCATGTTTATCCAAATTCCTTTCAAGCTGCTTACCATAGGCCTGTTGGCTTCATTTTTTGTAACGAGTGTTCCATCTGGGAGCACTATTGTGTTGGTCATCCTAGGGTACAACATTTCCTCAGCTGCAGAAGTGCCAACATCGAGGCTAGTTGACACAATGCTAGCCTGTGGCGTGAACACCTGTAACTCCTGTATCTGAGTCCGGAGAGCCCCCAATACCATCTGGTTTTGCTCCCCAAACTGCTAGAAGGCCTATGTGGTGATGTCCCTCACCGTTTCGCCAATATCGTGCAGATCCCCTTCAGTAAGGGTGATAGGGTCGAAAAAAGTCTTTGAGGCCTTCGTCTTCTTTCACGGCCCTACCTACTCTCTTGGGCGCAGACGTTTTAGCTGGGTGGACGTTGTCTGTAGGTCCATGCCACCTTGTTCTGTGTCTATTTCTAGCTTGGGTGAAGGTGACTTCTGTCCTTCGCGCTCTTCTTATGATGTCTTCTACTGCTCCTCGACCAACTTCGCAGCGCTACGTGCCACCTGGGCCTTAGCTGTTGCTTCTTCCTTCCTGTTTTTTTCGCCAATCGTGCCATCCGTAGTTTTGTCTCTTCCTTCTTCCGCTGCGCGACAAAATTCTATGTTTCCACCATGGAGCTAGCTGGAGCACACCACTCTAGTGGCTAAGACTAAAGGGCCACGAAAATTACATCGCCAGTCACTAAGTAAGGTAGCTCATGCCACGTCTTTGTATGGTCCTTTCGTGCCCTGATGAAGACATGGTGGAATTCTGCTTTGAAATCTGCAAAGCTCTGTAGACTATTTTTGACCATGGGCAAGAACCGTAGCTTACAATTAATCCCCATTCTAATGTTCATCTCCATGAGCATCCAAAAGATCTTGCTCTCCCTTATCCTCTATGCATCCTTGGTTGCCCACAGTGAAGCATACTTTGCTGTGTCCAGAAGGTCCTACGTGATCATCGGGAACTGGATATCTTCAGGCAATTCCCATGCCACTAGTACTATTGACAATAGGAGCCATGCATAATGAAATGTTTTTCCCTGCTCCTGTGCCTCTCGACAGTTCTCAAGGAACTCACCACATAGATAGTTTGTCCAATTGAACTGGACCCCTTCTGCGCATTACGCTGCTAGTGCAACCACTGGTGCGGGCACCTCATCCACGTGACACTTCCGCATCACCTTCCTCGCCAATATCTGTGTCGCGAACTTGAGAGCACGTTTTTGATGTTGGAAATAACGTACCCTCACTTCTTATTTTCCAACTTAAACTTATTTTTCATGGCCTCTGCGATGGCCAAATCGTGACTCTTTCCTTCTGAAATGTTCACTGGGTCCTCCCCTAAGCAAGGGAGCCATGTAATCCTATGAATCAAATGGTTTGTGATGGGGATGGGCTCCTCCAGCCACAAGCACCCATCATGCATCAAGTAGAGCAGCTGCTTGATGACAAAAATGGTCACCGGGGCACGATGGTAATGTGGCACCTAGAGCAAGTTTAGCAACCCTTCTTTATCAACACCTCTGAGCCGTTTATGCGACTCCAACTCTATTATTCCAGCCAGCATGTCTTTCTTCTGGTGCATTAGCTACGTGCTTGCAAGATGTAGGAACTTCTAATTGTCCGCGAGGTCCCAATATTCAAATTATAATATGGGAACCCGTCCCAAGTGCACTCCTTAAAAAATAATTTCGTTAGGGAGCAACAGAGTTTGCAAAGAGCTCTTGCTCTCATCTATATCCTTGGGCACCTTGGCTTTGCCCCTTCGCGGAGGAACATATGTGGGTAGCCTGGTGAGAGGGTCTGCACCCTATGTTTCGACTTCCATCTCTACATCCTCCTCCTCAACCAGTATCTCTTCAAAATCTTCCTCCTCATCAGCCTCCAAAATAATGGCCTTCCACTTTTCTTCCATGGTGAGCTTGGTCCTTAATGGATTTCTAGGTGAGACGTGCACCGGTACCATGACCTGCTTTTCTTTCTTAGGTCTTGGTTTGCGCAATGATTTAGGGATCTTTGTGACTATCTCGGTGCTCTCTGGGGCTTCCCCTTCTACAATTTATTACACAACTTCCTCAACAGTCATTGCTTCGGTATCCATGACTTCTTTGGGTGCTACCATAGTGCGATTCCACCATTCTCTTAATGTCTCCATTAATTGCTCAAGTAACGAATTCGCCTTTAAAATATTGAACAAGTCTTGGTTCATGAATATCTAAGCGCGCAACAATTCAGTCCTCAAATTGCCAAGTGTTGTTTGTTGGATATCCATTTGTAATTTATAGTGCCTTTCGAATTTGATTTCGACCATTCTGCCCACATTTGGTCCATTAATGCTAGATTGGCGTCAGATATTCAAGAATCTAGCCCATAAAGTTCACCTTAAATTCCTGTTGCCCACTGCATTTGGTCTCAAACCAAGCACCACATCATGAATATTGACTGTAACAGTCACTTTCTTACCAACCTATGTGGTAGCACAGCTACCCTCGCGTTATCGCGAACCCTGTGAAACATCGCTACTGCGCACAGTCCTGACATCACAATTCTTTGGAAGAGTAGTTTATAGTCTCGTGCGCGCTTTCAGCTGCATGGAATGCTAAGACTATGCTTCTTTTAGCTAGTCAGATGGCGAAGCCACCTGTGTATGGCTTCAAATGACTGCCATTTACTTTTCCTGGGAAGGGTTATCCATTTAACTTTACCAATTGTACCACGCCACCATCTATAATTTCCTTAATAACATACGATCCCAGCTAATGCATTATGATCTTCCTTGAAAATTTATCAAACTTACTATCATACAACAACACCAAATCATTCACCTTAAAGGTGCACAACTTAATATGTCGATCATGCTGTTAGCCTCCTGTTGCAACAGGGTTTCATTTTTCATGATTGACATTTTTACATGCCAAATATGTCATACTTGGCAAGCTGCAGTATTCCATATTTCCGGAAGATACCATGAGAGTGTGCTAGTCCAAATGCCACTGCTGAGATTCCATTTTGATGAGTTGTTCCAGTTTTGAAGAGTTTTCATTTAAGGGAGGTCCAAATAGTCTAATCTTGGTCTCCCTCGGTTTCAATTTCCTGTTGTAGAATATAGAGAATGATATCTGTCCAAACAGTTTAATCTTGGCAGATTTGTAGATAGGTAGAGAATCAAAGGGACCCAACTGTTTAATCTGGGCCCTGGCAGAAATAAGTGCAGATTTAGATAGGAAACATTCAAAAGAAAAATTGTAAATCTGGGTCTGCAAGTCTAAGTGCACCCAAAACAAAAAGGAGAAAAAATGTTAGGACAATAGGCTGGGTAGGTAGCTGTTTGGTGGCAGGTTTCATATAATTTTTGCG
>Ga0181471_100347_pt1 | contig 15253 bp, 20 predicted proteins | sample InSIn5gowninarea_FD_119083 | JGI IMG/M metagenome (GOLD analysis project Ga0181471, IMG submission 119083) | Clean room microbial communities from NASA Spacecraft Assembly Facility at Jet Propulsion Laboratory, Pasadena, California, USA -... ...
GAAAACGGAATTACGTAGTAGGTGTGAGTAGAAAGGCCTTATCGTGAAGAATGAGTGGAGTTGAGTGCCATGGGTCGGTGTCGGCTGGAAGGAGTAATTCAGTTTGTGGTATGTGGTCGGACCAGAACAAGGATGGGAATGGTCCGTGTGTGACGACTATAAAAAGCCATCGACTTGTACGATGATGCTTTACTCTTCTGCTGTTTTCAGTGCCTCTAGGTACTGCTACTTGTGTCATTAAAGCATTTCATATTGTGCTTGAGAGTAGGAAGGAAATTTGTGTCAAGTCGTATTTGAACTTAATTCATCCTCATACTGCACAGCAGGAGAAGTAAAGATACAGTAGAGGCGACCGAAATTGAATAGTGAATATAAGAGATGAATGCTGAAAACCAGTATTTCTTATCGCAACTTGACAATGATAAGTACCTTGCCTTGCACTAAAGATGCGCGCGGCTATGGTGGGGCATCGTGTTAGTCGGAGCATTGCGTCTGTAAGAGCTAGCTTCGGACGAAAGGGCCCTACTACTACTAGCCAACAACCTATCACATAATTCGATCGGGGAACACAAGATCAACAATTCCATAGAATAACCTTCTGAACCCCGCAAAGAAAGAAAAAGCTACCGCTAATCTTGCTGCGTTTCTCAATAGCCGCCTGGCGCTAATTGTAGGGTCTGGAATCCCCAGTTCCCACCCCCACACAAACGTCATTCGCTTCGTCCGAGGCCAAACAACCAAACAACTGGTGCCTTGCGCATAACTGCCACATTTCACATTCCGCTTCGCACTCCACAATTACATTCCTTCCTGCCGAGTATTCAAAGCGCCACTTGCTTCTTGTTCTTCTTCCACCTCAAAAGCTGCTACATAAACACCGTACATGCCACGATAAAAAACATGGAAAAGCTCCGAGGCGCCGAAACCGCCGCGACGCAACGTCTCCGCAAAACATTCAAGTACCCCTCTGAATCCGACGACGAAGATGCTGTAGAAGCAGGAATGGATGAAAAAGGCACTTCTTCCCCGTCCAACCGTCCCAAACCCATATACTAACTGCAACCCAAACAACAGACCGCGCAGCCCTCCTCCAAACCCTAAGCGCACACGATACATCTACAACCCACAAATACACGCTCTTCCTGCTCGTCCTACCCCTCCTCCCCATCCTCCTCTACATCCCCCGCCTATTCGCCCTCTCCACATTCCTCCCCAGCATCGCCGCGATAGCAAGTTTCCTCGCCTCAGCATACACACTGTACTTCCTCCCACTCCCACCCAACAAGGGGGCCATAATCGACGACGCAGCGTCTGCGCGCAAAACGAAGAATAACAAACCCAAGATCGGGATTTACGACAAGACGCCTAGTTGGGAGAAGACGACGGAAAAGAGCGTGAGGAGGCCTGTGCCGTATATCTCTGAAAGCACGGCGGATGCGATTGCGGATAATATCATCACGGTTAACCGTGCTTTGTGTGGAATGCTCGCTCTGTCTGAAGTCTGGGTAGAACGAGACTGGAGCCAGGGGTTCATGGTGGGTGGAGGTTTCTTGCCGGGTCTTATTTGCTTCGTGGTATTATGGGCGAGAACAGAGTTGAGGATCATTGATATGGATGTGCTGGAGGAGCTGAACAACAAAGCTGCTGGACAATCCAAAGCCAAGTAAAGAAAAAAGAGAATAATTTGGACATTGTTTTTCATCATGATAAAAACAGAGATACCCCATAATGCAAATGTATTTCATGACCAAAGATCTCCAAACAGAGAGACTTTCGTAGCTTTTGAAGAGAACGGAAAATAAAATGATATACACGCTGCAAGAACGAGCGACCAACATCCCGACATACAGGGGAGGGGGTCTAGGTATCATATGCGCAAGGAAAAGAAAACGCCATCATCCAAGTCTAAGATCAGACCGTAACCAACGCCATTCTGTTACCCAAATAACACGTTGATGCCCGCATTTACATGCTGACTTCTTTTGGTCATTAAAGCATCATACTCTTCCTTCTGCTGGCAGCTCTCTCGGCCCGTAATGCGCTCGTCTCCCTTTCCCTGTCCCGCACTTTTGATTCGCCGGCATCATCACCTCTTGTCTTGGTACCATTAATGCCAGCGCTGTCCGTGAGTCCACCTGCAACAGCGAGCTTCTTGTCTTTGATATCTATCGTTCGAGCACTCGACGTACTCCTGGCCATACCGTTATTACTGGAACTTCTTGCCAGGCTTGAAGTGCTGTTACTTTTTGTAGGCCCGCTCCCAGTACGCTTGTGGAGCGAAGGAAGTGCACCTTCTGTCTTTTCCCTCTCTGCTCTTCGCTCCTCAGATGCGGATGATGCTCCTGGTGCGGGCATAGCGGAATGGCGACGCGCATTTCGGGCCGCTTTGGCGGCTTCGTTGACACGTGTGCGCTGGCTAGTTGCAGCTTCAGCAGGTGGAGAGTCCGTAAAGTCGAAAACAGCCAGACTATCCTTCTGCTGTGACTCTATCTTTACCGCAATCGTGTCTGCTGAAACAGGAGCATCTTCAGTTGTGGTTGCAGTTAACTCTGTGGTAGATTTTGAAGCTGTAGAAGCCATCTTTCTTTTGGCAGTGCTTGTTTCGTTGATGAGTGCGGATATCGCTTTCGAGGTAGCTGATTGTTCTTCTGGCTCAGCTGATGCTTTCGAATCCTGGTCTCTTCTATCCAGTTTTTGCCTTAGCGGACTCCCCACTTCAGCCTCTTCGTCGGCTGCTCTTCCAGATACTGCAGATACGGGCTTCCAGGCAATCTCTCCGTTGGCTTCACGCTTGACAACTGTCGAAGGTGGGTTGTGAGATTCGACACTTGTCCGCCGATCAACCACTGCATCAACAAGCTTTGCATCTGGGCGTCGCATCTTCACATTGAGGCTGGGCTCTTTGTAGCTGACTTGGGGACGTGCTCGTCGCCCCGGTCGCCCAGCTTGCCCAGTCTGATCTGCTGAAGATAGATCACCCGGTGGTGGCGTATCTTTGTTTTCTGGTCTTTGGGTTGAAGGTTCGGTTGATGGTGGAGAAATGATTGCATCTGCAGCTGGGGTCTTAGGGGGTAGGGAGTCCAGAATGATATCAGCGGTAGGGACGGGCTCTGGTAGGGGCATAGAAGGCAGGTCTGGCGTGGTATTCCGGGTAATGTTCAGTCGAGGCCGGCTACGAGCTTTTGTGGTTGGCTTCTCTAACTTTCCAGGTTTTTCTTGAGCTGAAGAGCGTTGTTTTTTTGGCGATACGACTGGGTCAGTATTGACAGGTTCTACGACATTAGCTTTGCTCGTAAAAATGATAGTATTGTGCTTACTGGCTGAAAGAACTGGAAGGCGATCCAAGGCGGGGAGTCTCGGTTCCTCGTTGGATGTCTCGGTTTCTGGGGCATTTCGACGAGAAAATCTAAAGGCGTCGCCCTTGGCTTGATTTGTATCCTCATCTTCCTGAACACTGAACTTGCGCTTAGCTCCTGTGCGTAGAGGCTTCGCAGGTGCCTCTTCAGTTTCTTCTGGAGATTCAAATACGGATACACGGCGTATGCTGAGCTTTGGCCCACTCTCTCGTCGCTTCTTACGCGTCTCGAGATTGACCGAAAGCGACGGCTCGCCATCCTCGGCTGTCTCTTCTTGCGGCTCTTCTGCAACCGGGCTGGGATCAAATCCGATGGGATCCTCGTTCTCGAACCGCGATATGGGGGGTGGGCCAATATCCGGCGACTGGCTATCAGGGTCTTCCAGCACTTGCTGAAGCTCATCCGCACTATACACATTAGTAAAACTCAATGTGTAGATACGCAACATCTACATACCCCATAGTCCTTCGAGGATAAAATTTATCCTCTGTAATCGTAGGCAGCATTGCATTCTCGACTTCTTGTAGCCCCAACCCACTCCTCCATTGCCTTTCCTCTCCGCTTCTCCTCTTTGCTAGCAGCTGGCTTTTTCGCCTGCCTGCATCTTTTTCGCGTCCGTTTTTAGCCTGTGTCAGACTTGCTACCAAGCCTCCGAGTTCCTGTAGCTTCGATTCGAGCTGCAGCTTGACAGCATCGATGTGGTCGAAAGCTGGACGCGACTCGACGGTATTATGAAGGCTGAGCACCTGCTCGCGCAGTGCCAGATTTTCAGCGAGAAGTCGCGAGCAATCATTCTCGAGGCTGCGGATGCGTATGGATTGGGTCGAGTTTGTCTTTGCCAGTTCGCGGTTCTGTCTGAGAAAGCGTCGTTTCACGGCTTCGATGGTTTCCGCCGATGGCTGATTTGCTATCGGCGGCTCGTTGAGTCGCGCCATTTGCGCAAATAGGTATTTCGATGGTAACTATACTATTAGGAGACAATCGCGTCGTCGTCGTCGTGGGATGCTGTGCGTCGTGAGTCGTGGCTGCCAGTTCGTCATACTGTTTGTTGACAACTCGAGCGGCGGGCCCACAGCAACAGGAGCTAAACCGAAATGGGCAAGACGAAAACACTATCACATGACTAGAGGGGCAACGGCGCCTCTACATACAAGCAACGCATCGTCGACGACAGTGAGACTTGTGAAAGAGTCCAGACATGCTCTGGTAGAATTTCTGCCATAACCTGCGATCGAAGAAGAGAAGCTTGTATTTCGACACATCAGAAACCCCACATCGTAACAATATTTGCACACTTTTCGCAACGGCAACATCGTCAAAACACCATTGAACAAAGAACTGGACCCGATTAACTGATAAAATGTCGAATTTTGGGCGCCCTCTCCCTTCACACCTACGCAATCAGTCTTTGGGCGGCTCACAGCAACAATCGCCGGTCTTACTCGTCCGTATCGCGGAAAAGAAGGCCGAACTTGCGAACCTAAAAGACCTGCAAGCTCTTAGTGGAGGGCTCGCGGACCAAATGCAGATGCTAGCTGACAAGCTCTCGACATTGTCTGATGGCACAGAAGGTGTGTTTAAATTGCCCTTGGACGGATTTGCACATGCGAAAAAGGGAAAAGTATTATGGAGAAGTCAGGCTGACATTGAGGCGCAGCTGTTGCAGCAGTACTGTCGAATTGGCACAACGTATTGAGGGCTATCAATATGGCGTCGAGTAAGTCATCATGTCGTAAGGGTGATTCTATACTTGGTCTGACGAGTTACAGCAAAACTGCCGAAGCCAAAGGATGAGGAGGAAGTAGAAAAGAAGTCGGAAGATGGACCACCTCTGCCGCAGACACTTGTTCGCATTCCCACTCAGCATGCGCCCACGGTAATTGAGCAAGCCAACGCAGCAAATGCAGAAGAGTGAGTCCGCGTACGGGATGTAGAAATGTGCTGGCACGGCGTCTCTTCTGCGCTAAATCATGTGGTGTGAAGGATGTGAAAGGAGGTGTGGTGAGGCATGAGTGCACGATCGGACTCGAGATGAGACTGATGTCCTATTCGCGGAACACGGCATACGAGGGTGATCGAGCAATGTTCCAATACGTGCATATGCAGTCGAGCCCAACACCCATTGAGATTGCTTTTCCCGTTGGTATGCTGCAAGCGAGCTAAGTCACGGGACCTGACATGCACAAAGGGCCAAAAAGGACGTCACCGCCAAGGTAGGAAAAAGGAAGAAGCAGGAATGGTGGAGGCCTGAAACACAAGCTACTGTGAATTGTTTGCGATCTTACATATGAGATTCTAAAGTGCTTGAAATTCATTGGCAAATATAGGCCTTGTTACATAACGCCGTGATGCGTCTACAATCTAGCATCCAAGTTTTACAGACTTCCAAGTCCAGCATCCTATGCTATGCAATAACGCAGTCTCAATCAAATTGTACCGATCGGACATGCCAAAACTCCGCGCGAAAACAAACCCCACAGAAACAATGAAAATCGTGTTCAGTTCGTATGCGCCGAAGCCAGGTGCAGCACCGTGAGCGCATCAATTGAAGCGCTGTAACAATCTACTTCTTCTGCTTCGGCATCTTCTCGTAAGCATTCGGACTGGGCTTCCTCCGCTGCCTCTTTATTTTTTGTGGCTGGCCCGAGCCCTCATTACACCCGTGATTTTCTGCGCATCCGTCGTGGTCGTGCTGGTGCGGCCGCCTTCCCCGCGCGGCACCAATCCTGCCGGCAGGCCTGGCGGTACTGTTGTCAGGTTCGGAATCTGAGTCCGAGTCCGATGAAGAGGAATCCGAAGAGTCGTCGTCGGAAGATTCATCCACAGCGCGAGGTTTGTGATAGATACAACAGACTTGTTCAGATGTTAGCGGGTCTAGCAGCAAAATGACGTGGCGCAGTTTGCAGTACCTTTGGACGACTTCTTGCCCATGCCTTCGTTGTCAACCACATCCTCTGCCCACTGGATATGTCGTCGCTCAGTGGGCTCTGCTCGCAGACGGAGCACGCCTGATGGAGCAGACAGGCGCAGGACGGGCTGAGGACGGATCTGTATTGTCCTGCTTCCGGCGCTTGGTGTCACAGTACGCGGTGACGTAGTACGTTGGTGGGCGGCCATGTTGTTGAAGTGCGCAATGTTGGGTTGAAAGTAAATACAGGGAACGGGACCCTCGAAGAAGCGGTGTTGCGGGCAGCAGGCGGGGTGGTTGTTATGGAGCTACGCAGGGACCAAAAGGAATCGCGAATTGCCGTGTTGAGGATGAAAGGCTGACGGGGTCCAACGTTGATATTTGAGCAAAGAATCGGCGATGAGATCCAGGGATGAGGCGACGAGTAAAGAAGGAAGGGGCGTGGTTTGGTATTATCGGTACCAGGTCAAGGTCGTGTGCATGTACGTCTTCGCTGGCTGACGATGATTTGCCTCGTGATAGTAGAAGGCTGGTTGGTGCGTCATTAGCAATCGGCACCTTTTTCGGCTCATCCTTCCCTCTGCGCATCCGGGGATTGGCCCACGATCGCCCGCGTCACCCTCCCATCGTCTTCTCCACGAGAGTGCAGCATGCACGCCAACCGGAGCCCACACAAGCCCACACAAGCCCACACCTTCATCTAGGTCACGTTGCATATTCATGGCAGCAGCGCATCTCCTAGCCTGTGCACTTGGCACGCTTGCGCTGCACGCAATAGCGCTGCAAGAACACTTTGCCGAAGCGCTGTCAGGGCCAAAAAGATCCATCGGTGCTATCGTGGCCACTGCCCACGCAAATAATTCGGGCCAATGCGAAGTAAGGCTGGTCGCAGGCACAGGGTCTGGGTCAAAGTCACCGGAACCGTTGGATGTTGACATGGCCCAGAACATCAGGCTGTAAACGTCACAATGGAAAGGTGCTGGCGGGGTTCCACCTAGAACACGTCCTGTCCTCGACTGAGTATAAGTAAGAAGCAGCACCAATCATTCCAAATGGATTTTGCTCCCTCCCCTTGGAACATGACGATGCACAATGCCCGGCCTCTGACTTCGCAACGCGACCAATGCCACTCGGTACCGGATGGCCGGAGGACCGGACATTCACCCCACAATATGCCACATGAACACCGGCATAACTACTACGTATTTGGCTGGGACGAGACCGTGGCACCGAAATCTGTAATCGAGACCTCGAAATGTCGAGTGCTCTGTGTTGGCGATGCAAGTAGACCTTCACAAGTAGGTCAATGCCAATGAGGCTGCTGCAAACACGTACGCATAAAGCCAATCTTCATACATGCGCACAATGGATACAGGAGCTAGTGCCATCAAAGTTCATATTCCACCGCATTGGTTCGTATATGTAAAGATTCGGTGTTTGCCAAGCCGACTCGCACAGTGCAGCCGGTGAGCGTCTCCACCTACAACCAGAGCGATGTCCTGACCTTGAAGCCTTTGGACACTCAGGAGGTGGCTTTGCTTCATCTCGTGGCACCCTAGGGCCTGGATGCACTACCCCTCGACCCACGATACATATGAAGATACAAAGCCCTGTCCTGTTGGCGGTATAAACCTTAACCTCGTTGACGTGGGAAACCCGCGCAATGCGTGGGATTATCACGCCCATGAGCTATCGAAAAGAGCTAAACAAGCGGCAGTATATCACCGAGATGCATTCGCGGCCTAGTGGTGAGGGGGGGAATCACATTGAAAAGCCCGGGGGGCCATAAACGGAGGCGGTAAATAAGTACTGGTGCTTATACCGATACTCGGACGATGGCGAGGGTCCCCCAGCATCAACAATGACCTCAGCTCATGGAAAAGGCTCTGTGCAAGCGAAGGATCGGACCATGATGAAGGAAGCCTCGTTATGCTGGGAACCATGAGCGGGTCAAACGGGAGAAGCCTAAGTATGCGAGCTGTCAAAGAACAAGTAATTTCACAGATATGAAGGGATGCTGCACGGCGATCATGAGTGGCGGTGAGCGAGATGAGCGGCTCCTTGGGCAGCTCACCAGCCTCAACAGTCGTCTGGCGCAGGCGAATAGTGCAAAAGGCGCCATGAGTCGTTGGCAGTACATAGGCTTCTGGACGGTAGGGCTTGGACGCGTCATTGTGAACGGGGGAGAAGGGGGTGGCATTGCCATATACTACATAGGCGGGTGGAATAACAGGCACAATCTTGATGAGTGGACTACTGATAAGCGGCATCGGGGGTAGCCCGAAAGCAGCGGACGACTCCACCACATGTCGTGCAGTACGTATCTGTGCGCCCGGCCGCTTTCTGCGCGGAAATGAAGAGAGCGTGGAGCGCCGTAGCCTAGGCCGGCGTGGACTCTGCCGGGTGTGGGAAAAGGAGTGGAACAGATTTTCACGGAGGCGGCGGGTGGTGGTAGTAGTAGTAATGGTGGCGGAGAGGCAAGCAAAAATGGAACGGCAGAGCGGACCAAGGCAGAGAGAAAGAGAAGGTAATAAGCATTTCGTCCGCTGACGAGTGCAACGATGACAGTGGTATTCACAGCGAGGGCGGATCCAGAATTAGGGTTCAGGGGGCTGTGGACGGGTCGAGTGGTGCTGTATGGTCTGGAGCGGACAGGGCCAGTCCTAGTCGCCAATCTGCTGTTCTCGGATGCTGGCCAATCAACATGGGCGCCTAAAAGGGTTCCTGCATTAGCACCACCGCATCGAGCGTAGAGGCGCCGCAAGGAGCGATCAGCACGCAGCCAGAGCAAACGGTCGCGGCGGTTTTCTCCTGGATGCGCTTAGGGGTGTGCGGTGCGAGAAGTCCGCCTGCCACCCGTACGACGACGGCTTCTATCGATTGCGACGAGGCGGCCACGACAGAGGCAGCGCGGGCAGCGGCCGTGCCGCGCAAGAGCGGTTGTGTAGCATGCAATTAGCAACATCAAACAGCTTGGCCCGCGCTAGAACAGGAGCCCTGCGCTTGTCCCTCTTGTTATTCGGCTTAACAGGTCCAGTCCCCTGCACGGCTTGGGACATGGGCCAATGAGGCTCCCTGTATGCCACCGCCCGCCATCCAGCTCCTGTGCGGCACCTCATCTACTCTTCGCGCCCATCCGCCTTCTTTCCTTCAACCTCACCTCTCCGTGGGCCAGTCACTCTTTCAGTCCTCGTACTCCCCCTCTACACCAACGCTCGCTGCTCCGTTGCATCTTACCCCAGTCATTCTTTTTTCTTTTTTGGGCTCGAGATCGTTTGGTCGTATCGCTACGCTACCGTCTTCGCCTACTGCCGTGCTTTCGCTCCCTACCCGCACCCGCACCCGCATTACATGTACACTCCGTTGATCAGCAGTCACGACTGACTTACGACCTTACGTTGTTAATACATACATCTTAAATCTACAAAACTACCTCGCATCCGCGAACCCGTCACACATCGCCATCCGCTCGGGGTACATCATTACCATTCCTGGTTACGATATTGTATGAGACAGGGGTTTTGCAACCATGCCGCACTCACATCACCTACACATGCTCCACCATGTGCGCGACAACACACACCATTTGGGCTCTCCCGCCAGCGGCGCTACCCGAACTCTCCAACTTGTCGAAAGAGCGAACCCCGTTCTTGTCGCGCGCGAAACCGTCGAATGCACAAGCAGCAGCGACCCTGGCTGTACAAAGCCAACCCAAGTGCCTATGCTAGCTATCGCACTAGCTATTGTGTATGTGATACACTGTCATTCCGCCGACTCCGCTAATCATACCTAGTGTCCCTGTTGTTGGTATCGCTGTTGTACTCGCCTTCTTACATCGTCGCAACAAGCAAAAGCTTAGGGAGGAGGATCAGAGAGACAAATACAAGTCGCACGATTGGGGCATGGAAGGTGTCACACCCAAGGCGGGTAAAAAGGGTGGCCCTGAAATGAGCATCTCTGAGAAGGAAATCTCTGCAGGTCACGACCGCGGTCTGTCAATTGAAACTGGAAGCCCATACATCCTGCCCCCTGGTCTACACGGCTCTCGCGAGTCGTTTCACTCCCTTTCACGCTCGCAGCACGACCCCCATGACCCCTACGGCCCAGTCGCTTTCTTGAGGGATGACCAGAGCCTCCGCAACCAAAGCCATGGACCATACAAGGGCGAAACCAACTCTGTGTACACTGCGTCTAGCTCAGGAACAAAGAAGGAAGGCCTTCAGGCTGGCCTCCTCCAGAATGCGCAAAGAATGTCCACATCCATCCCAGTCCGCGGCGAGTCTCTGTCTCCTGATAGCACCAGGTCACCGGATAGCAGATTTCCCGAGGCTGGAATTCCCCTGAGCCCGTTGAACCCGCGATATGAACCTGAAGCCCCGGCTCCTGCTCCTGCTCCCGCCCCTGCCCATGCCACTCCCGTCGCCTCCAGGCCTACCAACGTCCCGACCATCTCTATCCCTGAACCCCCCGTCACCGAGAAGCAAGTCAACAAGTCGCCTGTCCAGACCACCAACGAGATTCCTTCGCTACCCCGTATCCAGTCGCAAGCCGTTGTTCTAGAAACCGCCAACACACACCACAGCATCATCAGCACTTCCAGCTACGGCGATGGTTTTGAGGTCACGCCGCCTTCTCCTCGCAACAGCGATCAGCCAACCATTGCCGCGCCCAAGCCCCGATACTCGACTGGCCCCCAGAACCTTGGCCTTGGAGTCGATGAGTTTGGTCACAGCAACAACCGTCTGTCAATGAGCCTGCGTCCTATGCCTTCTGAAGACCCCATGGAGAACCCCGAAGAGCGTGCCAACCGTATCCGATCTTTCTACAAGGAATACTTTGACGACTCCAAGCCCGAACCCGCTGGTGGACATCAATACATCGATTACGTCGAGGACTATGGCTCTGAATACCAGGACGGTACTGTGTTTGACCCACGCACTGGTAACTTCGTCGTTGCCCAGCCCAACGCGCCGTTTGCTGAGCCGATTACTCGCCGTGCCATGACTCCTCCACCTCGCGCACCTCCTCGATTCCGTAGTAACACAGCTACGGGTCCACGTGGTCCTCACATGTCCAACGGCTCCATGGCTTCATCGCAGTACCAACCTCCTCGTGGCATGTCGTCGATGAGCGGTCGTCTACCCCCACCGATGAAGAAGCCTCTGCCGCCACCTGTCGCTCTCTCGTCACTACCAACCCCTGCCAAGCTCAACGAGAACTCGATGGTGTTTGATGCTGCGGACTTTGCGCCACCAGTTTCTTTCCGTGAGAGGCAAAACGGCATGCGACCAGACAGTCCTCTTGGTAATGCAAGGCCATACAGCCCCTCTGTACGCCCCCACACGCCCCTCGTCGGTTCCTATGATGAGCTCCCAGTGCTGCCCAGTCCCCATCTGATGCGCAAGTCTGGTACCTTTACTGCCCTTGACTTTGCTCCACCTGGCCGTATCCGCGACCCTGCCGGTGCCGGCTCCGACGCCGGATCTATCCGCTCGAACCGCTCTGGCATCTCGGCTGCTGGTCGATTTGCAGTGCGCAGTGGAGCCAACCGCGTCAGCAGGATACCGCGAGAAATCATGGGTACCAAAGATGACATTGCCCTACAACTAAGGCCCAGGATGAACTTGGTCGAGAGTGCCTAAAGACGTGGCGACCTTGCCTCCGGGCATTGTTGATGACTGACATTGAGCAGCTCGCTGGAAGAGCTTTGGGCCCCGTTGCCTGTACCAAACGCCAAAAGCTTGTGACATCAAGCGTCTTTTTTTGCTTGGACAGTATGCCATTTTGGGCGTACATGACAATTTTTATCGGTATCGTGGGACAAATATAGCGTGCGCTGGCTATCCACACAGTGTCATCTCCCACTCTTTGTTGCTACAAGGGACATGCAAGCCTCTTTTGTTTACTATTTCTCCATCGCGGTCATTGCCAGACCGGCAGATTATACTCATTTTCTAGGGCAATTCAGCGAGGGAACCGGCGTTACCAATGTCTAATTTGTATTCTTGTAAGCAGCAGTTGGGGAGGAGAGAGTTGGAGCAAGTGGTGGTTTGGTGACTGACAGCACGGATGGCCAAGGCTGTGTGTCGACTTGTGAACTATTCGAGCAAAACATATAGAGGAATGGAAAGCAAGAGGTTTTTGAAAAAAAAAACAAGGATCCGCACCAGGTTGTCTGCCATTGAGTGATGTTGTGTTGTTGTGTTGGCTGGGTGGATGCCATGCTGGACTGGGGCGGGCCAAGGTCGGCAGCGTTTCTGGCCCCTGTCGTGGCACACTTCCGCGGCGGCCTTTACGAGGCTGACGATCAACGCGGCTCTGCGCCAGTGCCAGTCTTACAGGCCACCTGCAGAGTCTATTTGCACTGCACTCTGTTTGCATGTGGCTGCAGACACAGCCACAAAAGAGCCGCCCTCGTTTTATTGTTTGCTCGTATGTATGTAGTTATACGTTACTCGGGGCCCGAACCAGGGCAACCAGGAGCCAGCCGCGTGTGCACAGTAGTTGCATACGCGGCCAGGGAAGGCCACGACAGTGCTAAACAGGTGGTCGACGCCGGTGCTTCAGCCAGACGTCGTGTCGTGTCGAGACCAGTGCATCCATTCTCTTGTCGAGCCCCCAATCCATGACGCCTGTGTGGCTCGCGCCTGCGTCTAGTTCTGTTTTTGGCGCCTTGTACGTCATGGCTTAAGATCTTCGGAAAGGGTCCATAAAACTCGCCAGTGCTGCTGCAGCACGCGCGTATGAGGTTGGTGTCTGGCCCTGGCCTGGTTTTCTCTTAGGCCTTCTTATTGGGCTTCGCTATACTTGACCGCTTGGTTTCACCATTTTTTTCCCCGTTCCTCATCTTTTGGGCTTTGCATTGTTTTGTCGTGCTTCTGGTTCTCTCTCTCTTGCAAGCAATCAACCACCCGACCACTACACGCGCCACACCCGTCCGCCACACCTGCTGCACCCTTCCACCAACATCATGCCATTCTTCTCTCGCAAGCGCGCGTCAGAAAACACACCTGCCGAACCTGTTCCCGAACTAAGCAGAGAGCAAATCAAGCTCGCAACTCGCAGGCGCAAAAGATGGGCGCTGGCAACCTCTTTTTTCCTCTTCCTCACCTTCATCTTCCTGATCCTTGTCAACATTGCCGGCGTGCGCAACAAGCCCGTTATCAGAAACTGGTACTTTATTCGCCTCGACCTGAGCAAAATCGTACCTGCTAGCGTCCCTAATTTCGCTCTCATCAACACTATTGCCCAAACGCTTGGTCTCCATGATTTCTACCAGGTCGGGCTATGGGGCTTCTGCTCGGGGTACAAGGGCCAGGGCGTAACCTTTTGCAGCAAGCCGACAACGCTGTATTGGTTCAACCCCGTCGAGATTTTGCGTAATGAGCTGCTCGCGGGAGCCTCGAGTAAGTTGGCCTGTGTCGTTGCGAGTCCGGCTGCGAACTAACATTGTCCACTAGTCAATCTTCCTGCAAACATCAACGACATCTTGGACCTGATCCACCTCGTCTCCAACTGGATGTTTGGTCTCTTCCTGACCGCCACTGTCCTCTCTTTTGTCCTCATCTTCGTTATGCCCATCTCCGTCTACACGCGCTGGCTCACCCTCCCTGTCGCTATTCTCGCCTTCCTCAACGCCCTCTTCGTCACCGTCGCGTCGGTCATCGCTACCGTTATGTTTGTCATCTTTCACAACACTATCACTGGCGTGTCAGAGCTCAACATCGGGGCGCAGATTGGGACAACGCTATTCGCCTTCATGTGGGTGGCCAGCGCCTTTGCGATTTTCGCATGGCTTGTGCAGACGGGGCTTTGCTGCTGTTGTGCGTCGAGACGAGACGTCAAGAAGGGCAAGAAGAGAGGTAACGAAGAGGCATACCAGATGGACACTGTCCCGGTGACCGAAAAAGCACCAAAGAAGAAATATGAGTTCTGGAAGCGTGGATAGAGTCCTCTTCTCTACTCGACCATCATCGTAGATGACCGTTCTCCTACAACCATTACTACCATACGAATAGACACACAGGCAAAGAAGTTACCACCTAGAAAAGATCAGGTGTAGATCATAGCTATTCTTTCAACTGGGTCATTGATAACCAGTAATTTGGACCCCCAAAATATTGATTTTCTTTTTCTTCATAGCGAGCGCGGCGTTGAGGGGGGTTTTTTTTTTCTTTGGGCAAATCTTTCCAACATGGCAATGCATAGTGCGGCGCAACAATGGGCGATTTTGCATGTGAGCATGACACACATACATCCCAGCATGAACATATCTCTACTGTAGATATATACGGACTTATGTATATGCAAAAAGCATAATGATATCTTTACTTGACAATCTTTGTCTTGATCGTTCTTTCCTCCTGTCTTTGGATTTCCCAGTTGAGTCCATGAGAACTGGCAATCAATCATTCAGTCTGACACATTACTCAACATCACTTCAAGCGCAAAGAAGCCTCATGGTTTACACTCCATTCTCCCCACTCTCTACATACCCCTATCACCCCGCTACCTTCTACATACCCACCCCCCTTCACCTCCTCCATACCCTCCTTACCTCTCCTCCCTATCCTCATACCAATCTCTCCCTCCTTCCTTCCCAAACACCCTCCTAAATCCCTTGGCCACCCGCTCCCGTAACACTAAAATCATTAAAAAGCCACTGATTCCCATGACGCCCATAGTACTTGAACTGCGCCGGCTCCTCTCTCTCCTTCTCTGCACTCCCACTGCTCGTGCTACTCTCCATAGTGTGTCTGCGACTCCGCTTGGGGACCCGTGGCTTGCTGAAGTCACCGGGCGCGATACCAACGGTTTCAGGGTGCAGTCTGGAGCTGGGGTAGCCGTGCAGGCGCGAGGAGGTGTGAGAGGTGTGAGAGTCGAAGGTGGAGATTGTGGAGGATTTGGTGAAGGGGCGGGTGATGGTGCTATCAAGGGAGGGTCGGGGACGTCCCTGGGTTGCTCCATGTTCGATGCTTGAGGTGTTGTT
>Ga0181471_100349_pt1 | contig 15248 bp, 12 predicted proteins | sample InSIn5gowninarea_FD_119083 | JGI IMG/M metagenome (GOLD analysis project Ga0181471, IMG submission 119083) | Clean room microbial communities from NASA Spacecraft Assembly Facility at Jet Propulsion Laboratory, Pasadena, California, USA -... ...
GTGAGGGCTCTGTCAGTTTCTTCCTTCTCATTTCTTCACTTCATTATTTAGTTCTATTCATTAGTTTTATCATCCTTTCTCATTCTTGATATTCATTCTTGGCCGGTTTTACAGGGAACCTATTTGAATTAACGGAAATAAATAGATACATTGTCGTACCAGAAGGCAAAGGTGTACGCTAACGTTAGACTATGAGCGTGTAACAAGATTATCCCAAAGAAAAAGACGAAGAAGAGAGCCTACAGGATTGGATATTGGCGGTATTAAATAAATGAATAGACGTTCTGCCTACAATCATACTCTACGCTAGGTATCCTATCAGTTTGCATTTGGTCCATGGATCATATTGAGTAACATCCAAGCGAATTTGTGATAGATCCAATCAATGAGTGCTATACTAATTGATGATTTATTGAACGGATTGATTGGAGCAGCTTTCACACCAAGTGGAAGAAGGGAGTCATATAACATGGGAATCTAATTATTTTACACTATGATGACACAGATTTGCATGGTTTGATAGCTCTTCATCCAGTTAACTTTAGAGTACTTTACGTTCCTCCAACGGATGGACATATACATTTAATTTTTCATCCTCGATCTTGATTGAGTGTAATAATATGGATCCTTCAATCTCGCTCCCGTCTAAACCCAGACCCATAGATCCAGCTACTGTTGTAGGATCAATATATTTGTCTGAAGGAAATATATCCTCACCAGGAAACGGTTCTAAGGAGATTCTTTCTTCACCCAAGAGTCCTTCCCTCCTGATTCCCTCAGACATTATACGTCCGCCGTCATTTAGTATCAAGTCAATCCCATACTTTCGTTTTAGTTCTTGCATTGCCCGATATAGATCAAAGTTTTCTCCTGTAGCAATATAGCTAACTAAACTTGACTCTTCTATCCTTTTTGAAGCGAAGTCAAAGCCAGAATTATTAGTAATAAAAATCGTATGTATGTTATTCTCAGGATTCAAAACAGCAATTTTATTTTGCAAATAATTGTCTACAATTTCTAATTTCTTAAAAGTTGATTCCGATCTTGCGATTATTATATAGTAATGGGGACACATACTATTAACGCTACTCGCTGAATCATCTTTACGCTTCATAATGGTTTCAAGTCTTACCAGATCTTCATACAGTGATATATTGTCCTGCTTTAAATGATCTCCAAAAAAATGCCAGTTCCAGATATTATTTTTGTTTGCCATCAAATTAACTGCACTGACTAGGATCGCTTTCCTTCCCAAGATTATTCTATGTGTGGAGGCAAAAATGTTATCTCCTAGCCTTCTTTTACCTCCGCTCAAAAGAAGGAGTCCACCTTTGGGTTGTTCAGGAATCTTGTATACATACCACCCCTTCAAGTCAGATTTAGTGTTTGCAACCAGAAAACTAGTTGCTTGGTACGGAATTTTCATTCTTTTAATAAATTCGTATGAACCCCCGATCACAATTTCAGGCAAGACACGGCCAAGAGATCTTAAACCGAAATCTTGTAAAGGACGAATAATTTCAATGCCTCGCGATTTGAAATGATTAAAGTGGTCAATTGTAATCTTTTTAGAATCTAATAATTGTAGCAACCGATTGACGTATTTATCGTACGATAGTGCTTCTTGTTTCTCCAATGCAAATCCAACAGCTGTTAAGGCTGCCCACCTTATTACTTTACTATACCCGTATCAACTGTCACACATTTCGAAAGGAGGATGAAGAGAAGACAATGTAGGACTTGCAATAAGACAAGACTCAATTGAAGTTTCTCTTAGCAGGAGCACAGGAGATATTTGAGTCGATCATATTGACTTTTTTTTAAGTTGCATTGGTACCTTCGTTGAGATCGAATCAATGGGCCTAACAAATAAAAAAAGGTTTTAGATACGAAGTCACCTGCCATGGATCTATTGCCGTTAGTAATTGGGAACGTAGGAATACAGTTACAAGATCCATTCCATTCTTGAAAGTACCTAATACATATAGAACTAAGTACGGAGAGATAATTTTGTAATTCACCTTCTCAAAAAATATTATCCTCCAACGGTTCTTACAATAGCATACCCGATGATAAAACCCAAGACGGCACCGAACGTTGGAAGCCACTTTCGATCTTTATGAGCTTTTGGGATCATATCAAAATAGAGCATATAGAAAATGCCTCCAGCTGACACAGCTAGGATGATAGCAATAATATTGGCCATACCTTGCATAAAAAATAGTCCCACTAGTCCAAGGAATATCGGAATTATAGATACAATACCTATTGCTGTGAGCGCCTTTCTTGGGTTATTTTTAAAAGCAGTCTTTCCAGTCATCATTTCTCGATACGATGCAATACCTTCCGGAACATTCTGTATTCCAATCAAGATCGCTAGAGCCATAGCAGGACCAGCAGCTGCGATGGAAGCACCTATAGCAAGGGATTCTGGAATTGAATCCAATCCGATACCCAGCAGTATGCCAGCTCCACCACCTTTTTTTTCCGCAATGACGTCAGCTAATGTGAAAATAATGGCTCCTGCCAAAAATGCCAGTAATGTAAATACAATACCAAGGTGCTCTTCCGCCTCTATGACCATTTCGAATACCGCTGCAGCCATTAGTATACCTGCTCCAAACGCTGTGAAGAATAGTACCTGTTGTTCAGAGAAATTTCTTTTTCGTGCGACCAATGCGCCAACAAAAGAGGTACCACCTGCGAATGCAGTTATAGCAATTACTGTAAGAATTTCTGTTATCTCAATAGCCGTGGTGAGTTCACACTTAGTTAGGAGAACTTATCGGGGCTCTATATGCTTGATAGTACTTTTCGATTGACCATTTACAGAATAGTTTAGCATTGATGTGGTTAATGCATAACGGGAGATGTCTGAATTTTAGGTCAACAAGCTGACAGGTAAATCGAGCTGATAAGAGTTAATCTAGGCTAATTCGAATTGCAAAGGAAGAATGATCCGTCGCAGAATTTGCTCATTCGGCTGAATCAATACACTGCTTGATAAAAATGGGGGGATAAACCGGTGGCAGAATTTTCAGGCCCACCATAAAATGATATTTGTTGTATTCTGTTATAGGTATTTAGTATAGTCTGAAAGAGAACAGATATTAATGAAAAATAGATTATGCAGATTGCAGGCTAAATTGGCGGTACAGAATTTTGAGCAGCTGTTACTGTGTTACTCAAAAGCATAGCTATGGTCATTGGGCCCACCCCTCCTGGAACTGGGGTGATCCATGAAGCTTTTTCTTTGACAGATTCAAAATCAACATCTCCAACTAACTTACCTGATTGTCTATTAGTTCCCACATCGATTACTACGGCTTTTTCTTTAACCATTTCAGATTTGAGAATAAATTTACTTCTATCCCCGACAGCTGTAATTATTATGTCTGCTTGTAATAATAGATGGTTCAGATTTACTGATTTCGAGTGACATATGGTAACGGTTGCATCCCGCTCAAGCATAAGCAAAGCTAGAGGCTTTCCCACAAGGATGGATCTGTTTACTATTATTGCATTTTGAGACATAATACCAATATTATAAAAGTCCAACAATTCCACGATCCCAGATGGAGTACATGGTTTGAGCGACGCTTCGTTATGCAGCAATAAACCTGAATTGATAGAGGTTAGTCCATCGACGTCTTTGCTTGGAGAGATTTTATTTATTATTTTGAATTCATTGATATGTTTTGGGAGGGGTAACTGCACTAAAATACCGTGAACACTAGAGTCATTGTTCAAAGAATCGATCAGACTTGTCAATTCATTCTGCTGTAGGTCATCTCTTAACCGATGATCTTGAGCGATTAGTCCGACCTGCTTGGCTGCCTTCTGTTTGTTTTGTATGTATATAGCTGAAGCAGGATCATTACCTACGAGGATAGTAGCCAGGCATGGTGAGATCCCTTTCTCCTTTAATTTGGTGATGCGATTTGTAAGCCTAGATCTTATACTCGAGGAAACGACATTTCCGTCGATGAGTCTACCAGGCATAATAGTTTAAGAATTGCTTGAGTCATCACCAATATTAGTTATCTTATCATCTTCCAAGAAGAAAGGGAAGCTTGCCAAATCTAATTTAGTTAATTAATAGAACCGTACAGTGGCTTGACTAAGTCTAATAGACAGATTATATTTGGGCGTTTGCGGCAACCGCAGAGGCAAGATATGGTAATCAGCCAAGATGCCTCTTAATATTTCATCATGAGAACAAACCCACGGTCGATGTCGACAGTAAGTGAACTGCAGCAGATTACCACTACAATATCCAAATTAGACAACCAAAGCCACCCGTGATATTAGCTCTGTCCTTTGGATGCGTAAATCACACATCTATGGCAGTATTATGCTCTGACATTCTATGTACTCGCAGTTTTTCTTGATTATCCAGTCTTTTCGTACACATATCACATATAAAAGACGAATCTTGAGGCAATCGATCAGTCATATAGGAGGAGGAATTCGCAAAGGTATTATCGTTTAGATTAGATTGATTGTTCCCATGATGCGTTTCGTTTACTGTATAACGTATAGTTTCCTTTGAAGTTGGGATAAGCTCCGGCTCATGAGTAGACGGAATCGCCCCGCCACTACCACCACTGATAATCTCAAACCCATGCTTTAGAGATGATTGATCTATAGTTAGCGTGATAGAAAGCTGATCATCTGAAGAATTGAAATGGGAAACACAACTCACGGGTATCTGAAATTCTTCGTCTGATATAAGCCCTTTTTTTCTTACTATAATGTAATCTGAATTAATAACTCTTGACACCTTACCAATTCTTTTCCCAACGGAATCATAAACATAAGCATCTTCATACATGTAGAGAGGTCAGCTGGTCCTTGCTACTTATACTATTTAATCATTACAGCTTATTCATTAGCCATGAAATAGCGCTTATCAAAGATACCAGTAATTGAGTATATGGTTTTGGTCTTAGTGGGACGCGATAAGTAATGAGGTCTACCATCGCAATAAGTTAGTCTAAGAAAGTAATTTCTTGGCATCAATTGATTTATGCTTTAAGTTTCTGAAATGCTTTATAATGTGAAATATTTTGGCTACTTCTATCCACATACCATAATTAAGTAGCCTGGTTGGTAGACTTCCTCTGTACTTAATCATCGCTTTTGTTCTACCTCCTAATAAGCATCCTGCATCTAACTAATTTGACGTGTCGTTTGTCGTTCCGGCTTGGTTCGAAGTCGCATTTTCATCATTTGTAATCTTTCTTTTTGGTATACCCTCTACCAGCGAGGTAACCCTTTGAGCTGCAGTATCGGTAAAGTTACTGCATAATGTATATTAGCAGTAGTCCAATTTTCTATTTCAGTAGATGATAGAATATCTGTCTGGTCCGATTACTGTTACGAATGCATAACCCATGGCTGATGAATTTAGGGGAACCGCCAACTCTGATGCCCGATAATGAGATTCAATTCAAGCCCCCTTTATTCATGCATGGCTCTACGCAAATTGTAAATATTTTTCTGTAATTTTGTTATTAAAAATTATATACTAATCGTTTTCCACAATTTTATGAGCTGAAGGAAGAACTCTAGAAATGTACAGCTGAATTTATTAAATTTACGGATCAAATTAGTTTGATATTATTGGTCTCCACTATATGGACAGGCAGCATCTCGTTTGGACTAGTCAATGTTCCTGTCAAGCTTTATACGACGATCGATACTTCAAAGGATTTTTCGTTTAATCAACTTGATAAAGAGGGACACAGGATACGATACAAGAAATGGTGCCCGGTCGAAGAAAGGGAAGTTGAATATTCTGAAATAAAAAAGGGATACGAGATCGCAAAGGATCAGTATGTAGTAATTGAAACACAAGATTTAGAAAAAATTGCTGTGGAAAGTACAAGGACCATAAATATCAAAGAATTTATCGACGAACAAGAACTTGACCCACTGTTTGTGGAAAAGAGCTACTACATCGCTCCTGACTCCTCAGATAAGAGAAGCAGAAAGAAAGCAAAGGCTAATCCTGCACCAACCGTTCAAGACAAAGCCTATTCTCTGCTAGTGAAAGTTTTGCACGATACGAAAAAAGCTGCAATAGGTAAAGTAGTTTTAAGAGGGGAGAAAGAGCGCTTGGTTGCTATAAGAGCCTATCAACGGGGGCTTGTCCTACACACACTTCATTATTTGAGTGAAATAAAACCGCTTGAGGCAATCACAGAGATTTCAGAGGCCAAGGTTCCTCCTATTGACGAAAAGGAAAGGTCATTGGGCCATTTGTTAGTAGAAAACTTAACGAGTAAAGACTTCGACATATCGCGTTACCATGACGAGTACACAGATGAGCTTGAGAAGCTAATAAATGCAAAGGCCAAAGGCAAAGTACGCGTGATTAGACAAGTAACTAAGGAGCCTCAACAAACACAAGATTTAATAGCAGCATTGAAGGCGAGTTTGGAGCAACCATCGCCTTCTTCAAGAAATAACAGAAGGAAGGATTAAGCGAGAAAATCTTTAAAATGATTTAAGATTTTTGGAGTTTCAATTCTTTCAACTTGTGGTGGCTAGCGTGAGACAATCGACTGATTGATGAATAGATTGACATTTGACATTTCAGAAAGAGCGCAAGCAGTAAGGGGTTCGCAAGGATACTTTTTTGGTTTGTCTGTTTTCATTCCGTTATGGTTGATGTCATTATGGGGATATTCAATTGCAGTTATATCCTGAATAAATACTTGGATTCTTCCAACAGCAACAGAAAATGCGATCAAAGATATTAAATAGTTATATCCTATTGTGCCAAAAATATTTCAACATGACAAAAATTGGTCCGAACGGTAATATTATTGCTGATGTATCCGTAAGATACCCATCTCTGTCTCTTTTTAGCAATCTAAAGTGTTTTGTTTTTGTCGCATTTTATATAGTGGTTATTGCGGTGGCCTCCAACCAGTCTGCAGAGACAACTTCCTTACAAGCTCAGGGTGATATTGCAGGCGATAATCCATTGGATGATAGTAATATTAATTTATCAAGTTCTATGAGCCAAAGAAACGAGCCGGGTGATTTGGGGCAAGAGAACCTTTCTGGCAACAATACCGAGAATCAGACTAGTTCACCGAAACTACCTATTCTAACCGAGGTGTCTGACAAGGGTACTTACAAAGTAGACCTTCGATGGAGCTCCCCTGTGGACATTCAGTCCCCAGCTATCCTATCAAAGGATGGTTTTGACATTGAATTAATGTTTCTAAATGCTAGCTTACAAGAAGTTTCCCCACAGACGATGCAGGGCAATAACAGTAATCTGACCATGGATTTTGAGCGATCAATCACTAGCGAAGTTTCAAACCTATCTGCGGTAGAGCCCATACTGCCAATAGATAGCTTCGACATAACAATTTACGACGATAAGGGAAAAGAATTGTGGAGCAAAACTGATCAAACGTTGACTGCAGGTAGAGCGCCTATGAGGGTCATGCTAGATCCTAATTATAGCGGGGGAATAACTATAACAGTAAATGATATCAAGTCCCCTTTGACTTCGGATTCCAACGAGAAAGCCGATGAATCTGTAAGATTTACAGCGACTGTCCAAGGTGAACAGAATTCAACAACCGTTAACCGAGGCTAACCTGGCTAACGAAGCATTTTGGTTGTAGCCTGATGCGGATATTTTCAGTTAATGACTTCAAATTTTCAATATGTATGTGCCTCGTGAAATCGCGTCACCATCTCAGGGAAGGAAAGACCAATAAAACTCAATAGTCCTCTACTTATTGCGGGATTTCCTGGTCCTGGACTCGTCGGCTCTATCGGTACGAGTTTCATCATAGAGACATTAAAGTTGCGTCAAATAGCATGCGTTGAATCAGAATTCGTTGTGCCAGGCGTTATCTATGTTGGCGGTAAATTAAGGCATCCCTTTAGGCTGTATGCCAATAATGAGGGAACCATTTGTGTCATTGTTTGTGAAACCCCGATATTGGTTCAGGGAATTCATCGTGTCCTTGATGCAGTGATGAAGTGGGCATTAGAGAGCAGCTACCAGTGTGCTTGTTTTGGAGGGCATACCAATGCAAGGTATCCCCGATTCTAAGACATCCGTTCATACTATCAAACAGTGAAGAAAATCATACTCTAATCAATAATCTCGATGAATTTGATATGGATGTAAAGCAATCTGAGAAAGAGTCAAGCTGACGTTAATAAAAACGCATCTGAGTATAATGATAATTCCGATAATCTAGGACCACATATATTGGTGGAGTATCTGGCGGCTTATTGTCTTCCTGCATTTCCAATAATATCCCATGTATCGCCGTCCTTGTTCCCTCTTTTAGCGGTATTCCTGATCCTGAGGGCGCAGCAATCCTACTCGAAACCGTTGCAAAGGTAACGCGGTACGACGAATTAAGAATTGGTGTGAAACAATTGAGAGAACAAGGAAATCATGTCGAAAGAATCTTGAAAAAATTGCTAAATCCATTCGCGCTCAGCAGAAAACCATGAATGAAAATGGGGAAGGTCAAAATGAAGAAAACCTGATGTACGGATAGATTATTTTCTCAGAATGTAGGGTTCGACTCGGCGTTGCTGTTTAGCATTTAGAACTGATATACCACTTAGCGGTAGCGCTCAAGAATCGGATTAATCCATATTCTAGATGTTATGCTTTCCCGAGATTCTAATTTTTCCTTCTGAAAACGTACGCCTTTTCTGATTTAGTATTATTTTAAAAATGATACAACCCTGTTGGAATGATTTTTTCTTCTGCTTCCCATTAAGTTAGTGAACCTGAAAATATCTTGAAGATATGACTAATCAGACTAAAGGGAGTTAATTTTTAAACAGATTGGATATTTACTTTAAACTATCAAGCAGCTGCTCAAACGGTAAAGTATTTAGGATACTAGATTTTTCAGCCCATCCTCTTCTTGCTTGGCCTATACCAAACCTCAAGAATGCAAAATGTAGAGGATGATGCGCATCTGAATCAATTACGAGATTTACGTCGTTTTCGACAGCCATCCGTATGTATTCATCTTTGAGATCAAGCCTGTTATAATGCGCATCTATTTCAAGTACCGTTTTTGTATCCCTCGCGGTCTCAATCAGCTTGATCATATTTACAGGGTATCCGTCTCGACGATTGATAATTCTACCGGTAGGATGATAAATAATGTCGACACTTGGGTTCTTTGCTGCTTCTAACAATCGATTCGTTTGGACATCAATTGGCAAGGAAAAATTGGAATGAATAGCAGCACCCACTACCTCCAGTTTATCAAGTACATTATTGGGAATATCAAGCGATCCATCTTTTTGTATATTCACCTCTGCGCCGGAAAGTATATGAAAACCAATTCCTTTGTTTACCTCATTGATTTCAGCAATTTTATTCGACTGATCAATTAATTCTTGACCGTCTAGCCCATTGGCTAACTTGAGGCTAGTAGTATGATCAGAGATGGCTATATATTTCAAACCAAACTTAATCCTCGCAATTTGTGCCATTTCTTCTATTGAAAATTTTCCATCACTATAATTAGTGTGGACCTGCAGATCTCCTCGCAAATCGTTATATTCAATTAAATGCGGTAATTTTGCTCTCCTCTTGCTACTTTTTTTCTTGTGCTGATGGCCTTCTTTTCCATGTGCTAACTCTATTTCTCCTCTGTTTTCTCGAATTTCTGGAGGGATCCATTCCATGCCTAAAATTTTATAAACCTCTTCTTCCGTTCGACCTGCTATTCTATTTTCGCGAGCATCAAAAACTCCCCATTCATTTAACTTAAAACCCTTTGATAGGGCTACTTTCCTCACCCCTACGCCATGTTCTTTGCTTCCCGTGAAATATTGCAATGCTGCACCAAAGCTATCTTCTGGCACTACGAGCAGATCTGCGTCCACACCATTCCTTAGCTTTACGAATGCCTTTGACGCTCCTTTACCAACTATCTCTCTTACTTCAGGCATACTGGTAAAATAATCAATAATCTTGGCTTTGGTAGTATTTTCGGTTTTTGCCAAAATAGAAACCAAAAAATCTACATCCCCAATAGTTTCCCTCATCCTTCTAAACGAACCTGCTGCTATAGCATGTCTAATTCCTGGAACACTTGCAAGGCGATCCTCGATTTCTTTAACGAGAGGATAGATTTCACCAATTAGTCGTCTTTCTTTCCCCTTCCTAAAAAACTGAATCTTGTATAGAATTGCTTCTTCTCTCTTTTTAGAAAATCCAGCAATATTCCTAATTTTACCGCCAAGTGCGGCTTTTTCTAGTTCGGAGATGTTCTTAATTTTTAAATTAGTATACAGTGTCATGATTGTTTTGGGACCTATCCCCTCCAAATTCATTAATTCACTAACATTAATTGGAATATCTTTCCTCAGATCTTCGTAATAACGCAGTTTACCTGTAGTAATATATTCTTCAAGCTTCAAAGCGATGGCTTTACCGATCGAAGGTATTTTCAAAAGTCCGCTAATTTTCTCTGTTTTATACAATTCGTCTATTTCGGGATACAAATTCTCTATAACATCTGCAGCCCTTCTGTAAGATCTGATTTTAAAAATTAGACCTATTTTTGATTTAGGATCCTCTCCGTCTTTCCCAGTTACTCCCATCTCTAAAATATAAGCTATCTCTCGCAAGATATTTGCAATTTCTAAATTCATATATACCTTATGACGTAAAATGGATATCTAGTAATTTAAGATAATAGTGACGAGATTAAATCAGGCCTTTTTATGCGGGAACATTGATCACATTGATATTGGGCGTCACAGATCGGATTGCAACTGGGATGTCGTGATTGGGGTACTATAGTTCATTTATGACGCTTACCAGGCTTCAGTGAAGTTATATTGGCTAATAATTCGTAAAATTCAGGCATCACAACTGAGGTGTAACGTATGGTATAAGGAATGTTTTCTTAGCTCCTTCATGCTTGCTGCAATATCTTGATTGGAGATATCCTCATAGGATTTGACGCGGTCATCAGTTTAATTATCTTGGCATCAAAGTGATAAGATCGAGCCAATCCCCTTTTCTTATCTGATAGCATAGAACGATGTGTAATTTTATTTTCATAATTATTCGTGATGGTAATCGCTGTTTTAGCATCTTAAAAGAATAATTTTTCATCAAAATCAATTTGAAAGGTCCTTATTTTCGCATAAAATTGGCAGAGGGACCAGTAGGTCGATCACAATTTATATGTTGTAACTGGTTAATTTTGAGAACTGACTAATCTCGGTTCTCATTGGAAGAAATATAAAAGTAAGATAAGCACATGATGATAAATCCTTTGGGTCAAAAAAAGTATTCCCCCCTCTACTGGCCAGCGATAATCAGACATAAACCTGACGACAAATCTTTACCAATCTACCATACGTTTTGCGAAGTAAAATTGTTCCACAAATGCCTATCAAGAAGCAATTTACACAGAATTTCGTGACCAATAGAAGTAACTTTGCGAAAAATTAACTGACTTAATAGCTTTGGTAAGAGATAGTCTAATTATCATGTGATACCCTCCATTGGGTATTATTTGAGATAGGCGTCTCATCTACGTAAGTAGGAGTATCCTTATGATGCAAACATTGGCAATATCTAATACCTGCAGGAGAATGCATTTTGCCAGGACATGCTTTATGGTTTCCTGCCCTGCATTCATTCGATATATTATTAAAGGGATTCTCCACTTCTCCCATATCCAGTATTACAAAACAACCTATTTAAGTAAAAACGCTTGTTAAATCAGTGCATATTTAATTCATCTCTTAAAGCATATTATTAGTCGTGAGTACTAATGAGTCATTAACTCTGGCAGAGTTTTTACATGTATTAGTTTTTATTTAACCCTTCATTTTTTAGATTTTCATTCACGAGGTTTAAAGTACGCTGAAATGGCTAAAGCATCTTCAAAAAAAGGTTCGGCCGCCAAGGCTTCTTCAAAGAAAACATCATCAACCAAATATGAGGTCATTATTAAGGCGAAACTAACAAGTACACGGATCGTCGATATTAATATTGATATCGTAAGATTTGAGAGCAATAATAAGGGACAAGTTAACAGAAAACATTATTCAAGAGTGCATTGGGACACAGTAGAGTCAACAATGTTGTCTGATGGTAGCGCAACTTTGACGATAAGATATTTGCATATGACTAATAAAGGTGAATCTATTACGGGAATTGGAGCTAGACCCCAAATGACACCGAATCAACTGGGAATCGCGAAAGTTACTGGCGAAGGAACAATGTGGCTGCTCCGCGATTATCGCATCGAAATAGTGGTAGATGGAAAGTTGAAGGGGAAGTGAATACTGTTAAAGAGACTGTCGAAGTGCGGGGTGATTTTACTATCTCAAACGTGTGATATGCCTAGCGGGGATGACAGGATTGGGCAAGCCTGTCAATCCGCCTGCTGGGAGTACGTCAATGCAGTTAGATTTGTATATGAAATAAACAATATAAGTATTATAGCAGCTTGATGACAGTCCGAGCAATTTATCATAAAATCTGTGGCACCACTGCTGCCAAGCCATCAGAAACAGATCTAAGTTGGTCGGTCCATAGTTCATGACTGCTTAAAAGACAGTAGCCGATGGGAAGCACATATATGTATCGACTATGTCTTGGTGACCTAGTCAAAATTTCTCTTGGCGCCGTATGTTGTACTCAATAAAACCATTACATTCAGTATTCTGCCAGTGCGCCTTTATCTAATTCTGCAATACTGAATAAGTGTAAGATGTGATATGAACATTCTTATTTCAAAGTTGTCAATTCATTAGTTCGGTCCAGATTATCTGCAATTTCACCGAACGTAAGCCCCGAGTCATTCAATTTGACTACGAAATCTCTTCTAATGCCAGCTTGTCTTAATGTATTTGTTACATCCAATAATTTTCCCGCTGCTTGGGAGTCGCCTTTACCGTTCCAACCATAATATGACATAATAACTCCGGCGGCGCATCTTCCATTGTGTCCATCTGAGTATCGCCGTCGGACTTGGGTAAATTGCTTTCCATAAGTTCGGAGAATCTGAGAAACAGTCTCTTTTGGCTTTAGTAGTTGCTGCTGTTGAACCATTATACTGATATCGTGACCAACAAGCTATTTAGATACTACTATGTCTTCTCAATAATTTGGCAACCAAATCTGCATGGTATTAAACTTCATACCGCAATTTATAACACTAAAGTATTTAGTAATATATAGTCTTCAATCGTTGGCATTTTGTTATCATTGTTGACTATCCGTCTCGAATTCATCCAATAAGTTGATCATAATTTTCGAATAAAGGGATGTAATCGTTCTATACTTTAATGCGCATTTTTTGATGATAACTAACGTCAATGAATCATTGGAAAACTATCCCTTTCACAGAGCTTCTGCTATTATAAACCACAATGAAAATAATAAAAGTATTGTACGAGACCGAGAAATTGGAAGAGTATTCGCGGAATACAAAGACAAGCTGGTAATAATAGACGGTAAGAATAAAAAGGAACATGAATATTTGATTCCCAAGACAAAAGTACATCGCTATGGCGATAAGCGAGTTTATTTTAATCTACCAGAAGAATCTTTGAAAGAATTTGAGATGTAATTGATTTGACAGATCTGACGGCAATTCGTCACTGCAATTGCAAGACTCTAATTACTACTATAGTTATTCAAATGTATGCTCCACTATTCAATGACCGCGCTAAAATCTATCTCTATTTCTAAACCAGCCCAATAAATCCCAGAATAACCATATGCCAAGTAATAGCGAAAGTAGTCCCATTTTTCTTGTCGGTAAATATTAGACATAATATATAGAGCTCTGCGCCAGAGTTGACTCTGAGTTCCCGACATGACGGCATAGCCGACCAAAATATTGCATTGCAGTAGACTAGTTAGTTTACAAAATGTCCAGTCTATCTTTAATGGTCCTAAATGGTTATAAAAGCCATCAACCGCCAATACTTATATAGTTTGTTAATAGTATATGAGTATGTCAAAACGAGAGCAAGAAAAAGCCATTGAGGACACAAAAAAAGTAGCTGAAGAAGCCAAGAAAGTAGAAGACAAAATAGATGCAGTTGAAACTCTACAAGAAGTTGGACAACAAGTAGCAGCACAAGAATTCCAATCCACAATCAATAAATCATTGGATGAAACTAAAAAGAATGTAAGAAAATCTATAGACGAGTCAAGAAATCAAATTCCACAATATGCTAATGTTGTTAAAAACTATCAAGAACAAGCGTTAGAATCCACTGGAAAAATGGTAGAAGATTATGTTGAAGCTCAAAAATCAGTAATGAATGCTGTCTTTAACTCTGCAAACCCATACTATGAAAATGCTAATAGAGTGTTTAGTTACTGGTTTTCTCCAAGAGTCTCTGCGGAAATATATGCTAGATTAGTCAGCAATATTGTTGAAAACGTCTCAGCATCAGCTAGAATAGGTAACGACATCTTATTTGGAAATATTGAAGCATTGGGAAACGATTTCGAACGAGCTCAACGACACACAAAAGAGTTTACGAGGATCAATGCTGATACAGCAAAAGCCATTGAAAATACAGCAAGAGAAACGGCAGCTGAGTTTTCAGTTAACAGACAAAGAGAAGTCTATAGATAGAATAAAAAATCATTTATCTAGTTAGCCAATAACTAGACGAATTATTTATTTTGCATTTTCAATGTCTTATTATTAAGCATTATCAATTGTTTTACTTGTATCCATCTAACCGATGAATCATGTCATAAAAATACCAGTTCTGAACGTCACACTTTCTGGTATTATTTGTAAGTGCTATTGGTTGTTAGCGTCGAATCTCTGCCAAACGTTGATGGGGAATCACTCCCATCAACCAAAGCATTGAATTGTCTTAAGAGCAGTTGCTGTCTACCCATGTGCTGTACCATAATCAACAAGCTGGGGTTATTACTGCCAGATTTTTACAATAATTGCATTCTCTGTAACATCGCAAGATGATTTTGTTTCAAATGCTACTTCTAACAGATATCTAGAGATCTCTTTAATTAGATACGAATACTTCCGTCCCATGTCATGCTCAATAATAATTTGATAGATATTCCCAGTGACTTCAATTCTGTGAGACATCTGTGCTATTCTTAACCATGTTTGTGCAATCTCTGAGATTGATGCAATATTAAACCCACCCCGTAGAAATAAACAGACATCTACAAGATCATTCTTTGCCGTCTCCATGGCTAGTTCATTTAATTC
>Ga0181471_100350_pt1 | contig 15245 bp, 13 predicted proteins | sample InSIn5gowninarea_FD_119083 | JGI IMG/M metagenome (GOLD analysis project Ga0181471, IMG submission 119083) | Clean room microbial communities from NASA Spacecraft Assembly Facility at Jet Propulsion Laboratory, Pasadena, California, USA -... ...
TGAAGATGATGCTAAACGCAGAGATAGCGGGATTTGGTGGTTGGGAGTGTGATACCGGAAGGGCGCTGCACTCCAAGGGCTGCATTCCTGGTATCGGGTCATTCACGTCTATTGAAAAGATGAAACAGACGGGAAATCTGAAACAAGTCAAACATGATCGACAAAATATCTTCGGAGTTGAGTTGTACCGGTATACGTGATTTCTACTTTCTTCAGAACTTGAACTTGTTGCCTGCTTATCTCTGCGTTTAGCATCATCTTCATCCAGTATGTCTGGACTGAGACGGCGCATCTTCGGCGTTGAGGCTGGCGACGAGGACTCCCCAGCCTCGACCCGCGCGCCTGTGAGTATAGTTGACAGCAATGTTGCAAGGTGCAACCTGAAGGTAAACAACACTGACATCATCCCCAATAGAGTCCAGCACCAGCAACACGTACACCCGCTCCAGGCTCAAAAGACGACACCTCCTACTTCGACAACGCCGTCCCAGCAGCGGACGAGCTCGTCAGCGTCCCTTTCCACAAACTTGAACGATTAAACAGCTATGTGACCGAAGCGAAAGAAAAGCAGGAGAAGCGTCCAAAAAAACAAGGGCAGGAAGAGGAGGAATTTCTGGATCTTTGGACTAGGTGGGGTATTTGGGTTGCTATTGGCTGGGTTCATGGCCAACAGTGCAGATGTCATTGATCTGAAATCATTGACGGATATGAATCTGGATAGCCTGATTGACGTCTTACCTGCTGGATTGATCCGTGATGCGCAGGCGATGCAGGTACGTTTGGCACTCCTTTCCATGGCTTCGGGTGGCTGCATGGCTGATGCGAAGATGCTGAAGAAGGAAGCTTACACGATCTTGTCCACCACATTAGAAAAGTGAGCGAGATGCAGTTTCCTACGACTCCTTCTCCGTTGGTCTTGCTGTACAAGCCGAGGGCATCGAAGCTGTACACCCCGTTATCATGATCCCTGGCGTCATCTCGACTGGGATCGAATCCTGGGGCACGGCGCAAGAGTCACGGCAGTATTTTCGGAAGAGACTATGGGGTAGTTGGAGCATGATGAGGGCGCTGGTGCTGGACAAGCCGAGCTGGAAAAGACATATTATGCTTGACAAAGACACAGGACTCGATCCGCCGGGCATCAAATTGCGTGCTGCGCAGGGTTTCGATGCTGCTGATTTCTTCATCACTGGATATTGGATCTGGAATAAGATCCTGGAGAATCTGGCTACCATTGGTTATGATCCTAGTAATGCCTTTACGGCAGCTTATGACTGGAGATTGTCGTATGGTAATCTTGAAGTCCGAGATCAGTACTTTACGCGACTGAAGAATCATATTGAGACTGGAGCGCGGATACAGGGTAAAAAGGTTGTCCTTCTGTCGCATAGTATGGGCAGTCAGGTTCTGTATTATTTCTTCAAATGGGTCGAGGCTGAAGGTGATGGATTTGGCAATGGAGGTCCCAGATGGGTGGAAGAGCATGTGGATTCTTGGATTAACATATCTGGCTGCATGCTGGGTGCACTGAAAGATATGCCTGCTGTATTAAGTGGTGAGATGAAAGATACAGCACAGCTCAATGCATTCGCCGTCTATGGTCTGGAGAAGGTACGTGCCCTCTTCTGACGTTCCCATCATCAAGGCGGCCTTTGACTAACCAACACACCTTTCCAGTTCCTCGCCCGCCACGAACGCGCAGAAATCTTCCGCGCAATGCCCGGCCTCTCCAGTATGCTACCAATCGGCGGCAACGCAGTTTGGGGCAATACAACCTGGGCCCCCGACGACATCCCCGGCCAAAACACCTCTTACGGCAACTTCATCACCTTCCGCCAAAACGTCGAGCCCGACTCCGGCCACTCCCGCAACCTCACTGTCGAAGAATCCCTTCCCTACCTCTTCTCCACTGCCGAGCCTTGGTACTCAAAAGCAGTACAGTCCAACTTCTCCTTCGGCGTCGCACACACCGACGAAGAAGTCGCGCAAAATGAGTTTTTGCCGCATAAATGGGTGAATCCACTTGAGACGCGGTTACCACTGGCGCCGAGTTTGAAGATATATTGTTTTTATGGTGTTGGTAAGGATACGGAACGGGCGTATTTCTATAGAGAGGATTTGGATCCGCTGACCAAGACGAATGTCACGATTGACACGGCGTATTCGCCTGATCCCAAGGATTTTCCTCGTGGGCCTACGATAGATCATGGAGTTGTTATGGGCGAAGGTGATGGCACAGTGCCGTTGTTGAGCAGCGGCTACGTCTGTAACAAAGCATGGCGCCTGAAACGCTACAACCCTGCTGGTGTCCGTGTCACAGTGGTGGAAATGTTGCACGAGCCGGATCGCTTTAGTCCTAGAGGAGGACCGAATACGGGTGATCATGTTGATATCTTGGGAAGGAGCAGTTTGAACGATTTGATTTTGAGAGTGGCGGGTGGCAAGGGTGAGGGAATTGAGGAACAGGTGGTTAGCAAGATTAGGGAGTATGCTGAACTGGTGAAGATTGAAGGGGAGAGTGTGGATGTTAGGAGGGGGATGGGTGGAGGTGTGAAGTTGATGGATCAGGAGGGGAAGGATCCTTATATATAGAGGACTAAGATAATGATCGCTCTCTGTCCCTGTCTATGATCTGTCCTATGGAACGCTTGTCTTGTGGTATAATCACGGTCCTCTATGATGAAACATGCTTGAAACAGGGTTCGAGCTAGTCCAAATCAGGCCAAACTTAAATTCGAAGACGACATAGATGGGAGACATGTTCTTCTCGGGATATGTGTTCCGCTCAGTCTCACAATCTGATCTTCAACTTGACTCTACTGAAAGGTGACGCTTTCCTCGTCATTCTCATCGGCTTGAGCCTTCACGCCTGTCTTCTCAAGTTAAACCGTGCTTCTAAAATTGTGCCACATCTCCATTGGATGCGTGAAAGAAAGCCGTGCCTATCTTGAAAACTTTGACATGAAAGTAGGCTGTTTTCAGTACCATATATATTGGCGAACCAGCATCTCACGATGTTCGGGCGTAATGAGTGGCTTCACGTCGAACCCGAAGGCGTACACGATCAATGCGCTCTTTCCTTCAGATCGACCTATATCAATCGATCAGTGTGATGCGAGAAAGAAGGGAAAAAGGGTCGAGCAGGCTATGAGAACTCAATACAAGACTAGATCGCAAAGGTAAATGGAGGAGATAATGATGAATCGAAGCTCTTGATATACACGTTCCATCACGCATACGCATGTTCTGCAACATCGCCTAATAATCATAAATATCCGAATATATTTTTAAGTATTAAAATGCTTTTTATACGTCGCGAGGTGAGTTGAGCTTGATGAATGACTGCCGGCAATTTGGACCAGTGCCGACCGACTGTTGGAGGTGCTTGGTTCTTTGACGATCACCTCCTCTTTGACTCATATCACCCACCAGCTCGCGACATCCACTACCGCTCGCTTTTCCGTAACGAGGATGAAGACTCACGCGCCTATAATCGACGCTATCTGCTTGAGGATTCGTATAGTGGTGAGCGCTTCCGCCCGAAGTCATCAGACAGGTCACTCCCCCCATCAATCGAAGGTACCTAGCATCTATGATTCAAGAAAATTGTGAGATTGGCAGAATACATGTCAAACTTTCATCGTCCGTCTCTCTCTCACAAACGCATCATCCTTATCAACATCAATACGATGGCATCGCTCAATTTTATCTATTCATATATAGCGCAGCACTACTCGCATATAGATAAAATCATTCTAGTCAAGAAAAGCAGACCTTCGTATTCCTAACCTGACCTACTATGCAGCTCTCTTCACTCGAAATACGCTGAGCTTAATAAAACAATGGCACATAGTAAATGAATCTTTATAGAAACGTTGCCTGCTCCCTCTCCTCGCCTCCACCCTGCGGTAAGTCTAGCTCACACAACTGATTTCGTTCACCAATCCACCTCGAGCCTGCATCTGCTCGATGAGACAAGAATCGCTTGAAGGGAAGAAAGAGGAAAGATATGTGGTAGATGTTGGCAGAAGGAGCAATGTCCAAGAAGCATGCTACGCGTCTTTCTGCAGGCACCTGTGACGTTGCCACGAGGATATAATCTGATAGAAAATAAGAATAGAAGTATATGTCCAGCAAGCTTCGCACCACATTCGGAACTGAGCTGACCATTTCTGAAGATCAATTACTCTCAACGCTTGTTTCTGCGATCTCGAGTAGTACTTAGGAATATTGTTGTTGCAAAGCATTGCTAGCATCAGTCACACCCTCCTTGACTCTTGTTCACAGCACAGTCGCTAACAGTCTTCTCCAGGATCTCACGTTCAAGATCGCTACCTTGGCGACACAAGCCTCAACATTCCTGTCAACTATTCATGGCAGGGATGTTATCGATGACCTCGTCTACCTGACGATACCTGGTACTGAGATGGACGACAAGGATTCATTCATAATCAGAGGAACGTTGATCAAAGCCTTAACGAGAGGAATTTCGAGGATGACTTATCTTAGGCTAACGTCAAGCTGCACTGTGGAAATGGAGCATGTCGAAAGATGATTGCAGTGGAGCTTCATGAACTTTTGAGCTACAGGTTCAAAGAGTCGAAGCTATTTACTTACAGTGATGCTTGTGGTAGAGACTCTTACTTAGAGCTCGAATCTATCACTTGGCCTTGAACGACACCTAATAATGCCTTGGTATCACGCCTCATGCCAACGTCGGCACAGCGTGAGACGACCTATTTCAAGTTGGAGAGGATCAGTCGTCTCAACAACAGTCCGCCATTTTTCTCATGCTGAAATGCTGTAGCAACAGTCACCGCCACTCTTTCACCACATCGTCACGATTTCCAATATCGACCTTCCCCAAGCATTATCTTCGAGAGTCGCAGCAATGTGTTAGTCAACAGTTTACCAAAACATTGTCAGCATTAGTCACAACGCCTCTTCCACCAAACCGTCACGATTTATATGGTCAACCTTTTTTGGCAATTACCTTCGAGAGCCGCTGCGATAGTTTCACGCAGGAGTGTAGCGAAATATCATCAGCACCAGTCTCGCATTCATTTCAATCATTCCAAACGCCTAGGATTACCAACACTCTCTGTCACAGCATATCGGGATCCGCAGCATGATGCATTGCTCTCGATGACGACTGCCATTAAGTTTTATCTTAGACTGATTTTTATTGAGGGACCTCCGCCCGTCGCCGGCGGACGGCATCAAGCAGTTCCTATTCCTGGCAGAACTGGCCAGACCCGTCGGTGCGACCGTGGGAATACAGTCCGGACACAGCTGTCCAGTGGATAGCTGCTTGTGGAGAAGAGCCGTCAAACTCACCAGCACGAGTACGCTTCGCCTCGTTCAACCAGGTTCGAACGTTCGATTCTGAAACGTCAAAGGGATAGACGCGGGGTGGTAGGCGAAGAGAGAGGAGCGGCGACAGTTTTTGTGTTCTTGCAACTTGTAAGTGTGATGCATTGGTGCTTGGCGTTTCTCTTTTTCCACATATTTGCGTGTTTTCCAATGCCTATCTTGATACGTGCTTGTCTCGCACTCTCACTTTTCTTTCTTTGACAATCGGCAGGAGGAACAAATCAGTTCCAGCAATAGTCACAGTACTTCTTTAGCCACTTTATCAAGGTTATCATCGTCAGCTTCTTCGCAACAACACGTCTGGGAACCGCAGCAGTGTTGATGAGAAAGGTATAGGAAAATAGCCCCAGTAAAAGTCACAGAGTTTCTTTCATTATATTATCGGTATTGCCATCACCAACCTCGTCGTAATATCAGGTCTGGGAACCGCAGCGGTGCTGATAAGGAATACTCTATTAAAATAGCTCCAGCAGTAGTCACAGTGCCTTTTCAGCCACGTTATTAGAGTCGCCATCATCAACCTCTCCACAATATCACGTCTGGGAACTGTGGCTGTGATAGTAAGACACCGCTTACCAAAACAGGTCCAACAATACTCACAGCGACTTTTTAGCTATATTATCAGCGTTACTATCATCAAATCTTCGTAACATCATGTCTAGGATTCGCTGAAATCAGATTCCCAGATCTTCAGGTGTTGTAGTCCAGCGATCTTCACACACGAAGTAAAGTCGGTCACCTCTTTCTAATGATCAGTCTCCTTTGTATACTCTCTGAGATTCGCAACAGTACTGATAGGAAACAGATTCCAGGCATAGTTCCAGCAATACTCACAGTGCCTCTGTAGCTACGTTTTTAGCGTTGTTCATTGTCGCCTCTTCATAATGTCATGTTTAGGATTCACTAAAGTCAAACTCTCAAATCCTTAGATTTTGTTTCCCAGCACTCTTCACATACAAATACAGGTCGGCCTGAACCACCTTACAGGTTATCAGTCTCATCTGTTTGCTCTTTGAGAATGGCAGTAGTACAATGGTTGTCGTCGGCAAAGATCACGTGTTGGCAGTCCTCACAACACCATCAGATCAGCAAAACACTAATTTGGAGTGCTGGTCTCCAACATCAGACGAGCAAAACCTGAGCAAAACTTTAATCTGGTGTGCTGGTGTTGGTGTGTGTGTGTCCAACTGGATGACTCACAAGTTTTTCCATATATATACTGGCCTCCCCTCGCTCTTTCTTCCTCTTTTCTTCTTTCCGCTTTTTCGACTTTTCGCGACTTTTCGGGAACGGCAGCAGCAACACCCACACCACCACCACTACTACACAACCACCAACACCGCGCCTTCCTCCCCAACGTCTCTTCTTTGAGATTAAATCAAATTCTCAAATTTCAATTTTTTCAAAACTCCTCCGGCACTCCCAACATGCCTTCTTTCTCCCGCATCTTCGCTGCGGTTTTTGGCTGCTTCTCAAGCAAGCCACTTCGGGATGAAGAGCCCGTCGAGGCCATTAGGCCGGTAAAGGTGTACGCTGGCGCTCCCCCCACCACCTCCACCAGCACGACCACCACCTCCTCCCCAGCAAGGTCTCGCCGAGATTCGGCAAATTTCTCCTCCTCTGCGGTGGCCGACACCACCACCAGCACTACCCCCACCACCTCCACGAAGAAGGAGGTGAAAATTTCACCAAATATCCCACAACGTTGGGAATACAAGCAAAAAGACTACCGAGAGGTAGCAAGCACTGTGCCGCTCGAGCGGTTTTGGCAGGCCGAACCAGAGCCCGCCATGAGGACAGAGAAGGAGATATACCACGATTTGAAGTGGTATGGAGGCCTTCATCGGGCAGAAAACTCGATGAGGCTGAAGACACCGGTGAAGAGGAGGAGAGTGGATGTTCAGGAAGAGGAGGTGGTTCACCACTTCAACTTTTGAGGGCGGGTGCTCAATGGCGAGACATACTACGAAGGCGCGCAAGTTAGTGGCCTGGGACCCCTGGGTGTGGAAGGGCGTCTTTCAGAGGACGGCATCTAGTATTGTTGAGGACCCATTTGAGTGACCTTGCCAGGGAGAGGGGTTTGGGATGTGTGACGACGACGACGACTTTTGGCTGTTGTGTTTTGTGACGGCATCAGTCACAAGGGTGACGAGGTGTTTGGTTATGTTTCTTTTGGATGATTCTCTTCGGGCATGGGTTTGGGATCGGTAAAGCGTGGTGTTTTGGCTTCTTGATTTCTTTTGGCATGGCACACGACACACACGATTATGATTACTGACACAATGAAACGAACTTGAAACATCTTCATGAGCTTCTGATTGAGATTCGGTGATATCATGAGTGCCTTGACATGCATTTTGTCCCCAGCTCTAATCACATTGTCTCAATCTATCTAGATGCATTTTGCGCGCAAGAAGTCTCTACTCTATAGCATTCACAGTGGAAGAGAGCATGACGAGTCCAATGCACAGAGAGCTAGATAGGGAGACGACATGTATTTCAGCTTAGGATATGAGCTATATGAACTTCCTTTGCTGCCTTGTGCTCCCTGTTTTTATGTCCGAAGGATTTCGGTGTTGGATTCTACAGATGACGTGGGCTTTTTGCTGCGCGTGTCACACGGCACAAACAAGGAGAACAAAGGCCCTCGACAACAATTCCATCTCAACACTCTCTGTACTCGTCTACATCATCAGCCCGTCTCTTCCCCTATTAGCTCTCCCAATACACCCATCTTCACGCCTCAGATAGTCCACCACACTCTACAGACAAGGCACAGCCTGGACTTCACATACACTTCCCACAGCTCACTACACCATGTCCGCTCGCTCCTGCTTGTAAAGATTCTCTTCGGCACGAGACTGCCATTGCTTCGAGCACGACTATGACGCACTTCACAACATGGCTTCTTCCAACGCAGGAGCAGCGATGAACAACTCGGCTCAGCAGAACGAGCCGCCTTCGTCTTCCCAATCTCAACATCAACACCAACACACACGATCCAACAGTTCAAACAAGTCCTCGCTAGGTCCGACAACACCTAGCCTAGCGCTGAAGCCTACTCCCAGACAAACTGGCACCAAGTCACCTCTATCGCAAACATCACCTCAAACATCCAGAGAAACTTCGCCCCTTCGACAGTTTCTTACTCCTCAAAGCACTCTCAATACACCAAGACCAAACGCATCGCTAAGTCCGAGCAGATCTCCCACTTTCGCTTCTGCTGTTGTTGCGGAGAACAATGCTGCTCCTCCTAATAGCACAAGAACCTCAAGATCTGCCTCGACCACTATCAATGGAGCACCGAAGCCAGGCACCATCAATGAAGCTATAAATCGCCTATGGCAGACACAAAAGCAAGAACCAAAAGACGCGTCTTCTGCTTCCGCTCGACTCAAATCGCCTACACCTTCCGTCAAATCAAGGCACAACTCTACGGGCTCTATGGCAAGACCTAATACGGAAGTGCTCGAGAATGATCCTGTGGTGGGAAGACTGGGGTTGGAACCAGGGGAAGTGCTGGGAAAAGCGCCTTTGACATCTTTGAGCACAAGTAATGCAGCGGTCAAAATACCTCGTGGCTATACTGGGCGAATGCTTGAAACTGTCGAAGAAGGTGACCAACCATTATCGCCCGAAGAAGGAGGAATACTGAGCAGTGCCGCTTCGTCGATGATTGAGGAGCCCTCGACCATATCCAAAATCCACACAATCAATGATTCTGGCAATTTCGATACCAGCGACACATTATCGCTGACAAGTCAGGACGGTGTGGATCATACAGACAGAGCCGACTTTGCTACTCGTGTATCAACTGCTAGGAACTCTGAAGCTCGAAGAGATAGCTCGTCTACAGTCAGAAAAGCCTACAGTGCTTTGTTACCAACAAAAGTCAGATCCAATGATCCTTCCGCCAAGATCATGACCGTCGAAACAGAAACTGTTGCTTCCATCCCCACGACCATCATTGCAAGTGCTGCCGATAGGTCTGGAGGACGAGGCGAGAGTGGAACATTACGAAAAATGGCAAGTGTCGAAACGATCAAGCCTAGGAAAAAGAAAATACCGAAGAAGACCCCATCGATCATCTCTGGCATGACCTCTTCTAAAGCAGATATATTTGAAGCCAAAGTTGCAAGTGCTGTTGATGAGGATGAATCAGATTCAGATGAAACATTTGTATACGAGTCGAATCCTCCAGAACCTCGACATCGTCAACACCGTCATCATTCGCGGACTCCCAGCAATACATCCATGTCGAGTTTCCGCGATCGTCGAAGTAGTGCTCGACCTGTCGGAAATCTTCTTGACAACCATCGAAAGCTTCGAGGAAAGAGAAGTATGAAGTTTGCCTCCAACAGTTATGCTGGTAGTCATCATGAGGAGTCTGGTGAGGAAGACCAAGGAACCGTACGTGCCTCTGCTTCTCGACGTAGAGAAGGTGGCAGTACCTTCTTAGCCTCTGAGCTTTATGTGCAGAATGACAACGAGCCAGCGACAATGCACAACTCACCCTATTCTTTGGCTAGCAGGACACGACCTCAATACGGACCTAACTCAAGACATTCATCCAAGAATGATGGCCAGCTTTGTCAATCACCAATGTACGTCAAGAGTCCGACAAGAAAAGGAACCTCATCTCCATATGGCTATACCCTCGAAGACGAGCGTTCACCCCTAGTTGGCTCCATGCGAGGACAACAAAGGTTACGACCGTATCGACGTCAACAAGGCAGTGGTGGAAACCTGCGTCACCTAGACTACTACGTTGAAGAAGGAGAAGAGCGTAGCCGTATCTCGCGTTCTTGCATGATGATGACTTTGATTATTCTTTTAGTCATCACAGGTGCATGCGCCTTCCTCTTCGCCACATCAAAACCACTATACGATGTTAAAGTCCACCAAATCCAAAACGTCATCGCTAGCGAACAAGAAATCATGCTTGACCTCCTCGTCGAAGCTTTCAACCCGAATATCGTCGCTATTGTCGTCGACGAAATGGACGTCAACGTCTTTGCTCGAAGCAGATATCTCAAGGACGACGTAACAGACATGGCTCTCACCACCACCACCCTGCATACCCGCCGCCTTCGCGCGACCACCTCAGGAACACACGACCACGGTACAGACCCTATGCCCACTGATCCAACAACACCGGACCCACAAACCATGCTACTAGGCCGAGTCTTCGACTTTGACTCTGCCCTATCCTTTGACGGCTCACCACTTCGCCGCCTCGCGCACAACAGCACAGGCGAGTTCCGACTGCCTTGGCCCGGTAATAAGACGGAAGTCGGTGGACATGAAAGGTGGGAGAGGGTTATCAAGCATGAGTTTGAGTTGATTGTCAGGGGGATTTTGAAGTATCAGTTGCCGATGAGCTCGAAGACGATGACTGTGGGGATCAGCGCGAATGTTACTGTCAAGGGAAGTAGCGGTGAGGTCGGTAAGGTGGAGGAGGTGGACTAGTTTGTCGGAATGATGAGGCATATATGGCGCAAAACGTATTTGTTCTTTCTTTGGGGGCAAAGACATCAAGATACTGCCCTTGAGCTCTGAGTAAGAAACAACACTGATGGCCAAACTAATTTTACATTGAGATGTCCATATATTTTCGAAAGGCGGTTGTTCTATTCTGTTCTGTATGTGTTGCTGCTAGTTTGTTCCACTGTTCGCTTTCAGTGCTTTGTAGGTTAACTGGCTCGTGCCCTCACTGTTCCATCAGCAATTTTTCGGCCTCATACAACCACCGCCACATCACTACACTCCCTCCTCAAACCACCGTACCCCCAACCCCGCCCTCAACAATCCCTCCTTAACCTGCGCAACCGTGTACTCGCCTCTATGAAAGATCCCCGCTCCCAACGCCGCATCCGTGGTGGTCTGCTCAAACACTTGCACAAAATGTCCCGGATTGCCCGCGCCACTGCTCGCAATTACAGGTATCTTGATACTAGCCTTGACGTCCCGGATCAGCTCGAGATCGAAACCAGAATTGGTGCCGTCCTTGTCGATGCAGTTGAGCAAGATCTCGCCGGCGCCCATTGCTTCGACCGCAGTGACGAGTTGGTGCACGTCGAAGTCGTGGGACTTGCGACCGCCTTGCGTCGTGCATTGGTACCAGCAGTGGGCTTCGCCGTTGGGACCGGGCACGCTTGTGGGAATGGTGTGGTGTGTTGTTGAACTGGGATCCTGGACGTATACGCGTTTTGGGTCGACGCTGACGACGACGGCTTGTTTCCCGTAGGCGGCTGAGATTTGCTCAATCGCTGTCGTGCCGGTGAGGTGGTTGCCAGACTTGAAGTATTCTTCTGCGGCGATGACGGCGTCAGAGCCTATGCTGACTTTATCGGCGCCCGACTTGAAGTACAGCGTCGCCACGTCCAAGGCGGAATATTTCGTGCCATCCGTGTCGACTGTGTCGCGGATTCCGCCGCCGATTGTCAGTGGCACGAAGACGGTTTCGGCTGTGCGGCGCAGGATTTCGAGCATGGGTGTGTCGGCGACGGGACAGTTGCGGAAGGATGTGATGTTAAGAAAGGTGATTTCATCGGCGCCTTGTTCGTAGTAGCGGCGTGCCATGTCAACTGGTTTGCCTAGATTGCGGACTTGACCACCTGCTGAGACGCCGTCGTCTTTTTCGCGGACGTCATATTGGTCGCCTTTGGTGACGACGAGGTCGCCGTTATCGTTGGCGCGGACATCGAGACAGGCGATCACGCGGCGTGTGAGGCCTTGTATTGTTTCTGTGGCGGATGTGGAATCAATTATTTGTGTCTCGCCTTGACCTTCGAGGAAAGCTTTTAGCACGCGGAGCCCGGCTGCGCCGGACTTTTCGGGGTGGAATTGTGTTGCTAGTACGTTGTCGCGACAGATTGCGCCCACGACTTCTTCATTGCCGTATTTTGCCGTTGCGACTTTCCAGCCTTTTGCTTCAAGTTGACCAGGTACGTACGGTACTGCGTAGGAGTGGACGTAGTAGTATTTGCTTGATGATTTCAGGCCGTAGAAGCTGACGTTTGCGCTGGTCTGGCCGACGGTGTTTGCTGAATTCCAGCCAATATGAGGAACAGCTTTGTCCGAGTCGTCGAAGCGTTTCAGATGGCCTTGCACTACGCCTAGACCGGGGACTGCAGGGTTTTCCTCGGAGCCTTCGAAGAGTGCTTGCAGACCTACACAGATGCCCATGAAGGGTTTGCCCGCATCGATGTGTGCGAGTATTGGTTCGACATAGCCTGCTTGTCTGAATTGGGAAAGGCAGTGCCCGAAGTGACCGACGCCTGGGAGGATGATTTTCTTTTATGTCTGAGGCATCAGCTCAGCATTCATAGGGTATGAGCTTGAAAGGAGTGGGTCTTTTGTGAAGCGTACCTCTGCATTAGGTATGTCTGCTGGTGACTTGATCCATTCTACTTGATAGCCAACTTTTTCAATTGCATTGACTAGTGATCGTACATTGCCTGCCACGTAATCGAGGAGGTGTACTGTAGGCATGATGCGAAACAAGTCACAGATGAATGTCACAGAATAGTAAAATACTCTTGAAACACTTTTATATGTTGCTTCCACGTCCGAGACAGACTGACTAACTGACTAACAAAAAAGTTGTCCGAGAAGCATTAGTTCTAGTCACGTGGCCAAGATTTCTTATCGCAACCAAATTATTTTGAAACAAACATCCTTCCTCTCACAACCCGACTTCAGTCACTCAATACCGCTGGCATGGTTCGCAAACTCCGCCACCACGAACAGCGCCTCCTCCGCAAAGTCGACTTCACAACCTACGCCTCCGACAACAACCACCGTGACGCCGCCATCCTCCGGCGCTACGCAATCAGCAAGCCTTCCGACTACACCTCCTACAACCGTCTCTGCGGCTCCCTACGCCAACTTGCCCACAAACTCACCGCCCTCGAGCCCTCCGATCCCATTCGCATCCGCCACGAACGTCTCATGCTAGAAAAACTCTTCGACATGGGCATCATTGCATCTGGCGGCGCAGGCGGGACAGGCAAATTAAGTGACGTAGAGCACAAAGTGACTGTTTCGGCGTTTGCGAGGAGGAGGTTGGGAGTGGTCATGACAAGGTTGCAGATGGCGGATACGGTGCAAGCTGCGAATGTTATGGTTGAGCAGGGACATGTCAGGGTTGGCACAGAGGTGGTGACGGATACGGCATATCTTGTTAGTAGGAATATGGAGGACTTTGTGACGTGGGTGGATTCGAGTAAGATCAAGAGGAATGTGTTGAAATATCGGGATAAGTTGGATGACTTCGATCTGTTGTGATGAAAGTGGTGAGGAAGATGCTTTGTGCAACATACTGCCAAGGACACAACAACGACAAAATTCAAGCGATGGTGGGAAATTTGGAAGACAGCTACCAAGACACGAAAAAATCCGGAACACATTTCTGGCTTTCTGTTGTGTGTTAGTAAAAAGGCGCTATTCATACACGACATTACACGAAGCAACATCTCAGCCGGATACACCTCAGCCGCGCTTGATTCCCTTCGAACCATGACTTCGGGAGTGCCAGGGGAGATGCCGACGTAATCATCACCATCCAGCCACCAAAACAGGGAAGGCCCTCCGTCAGTCGACTATCCATGAGGTCCATTGGAATGGTACCTCATCTCTTCCAACCACATGAGCTTGGGTTTTGAAGATTCAACCCCGCCGAACGACGATACAGTTCCTGGCACCCATACTTGCTGCACATGAATGTCCCATACTCATAATGGACGATGCTGAGATGGCACTTCAAATTCGTCACTCAGCTGACGACGCAAAAGCTGGAGAACAACGTCAACTCTTACATGCTGTGACGAGGTGTATCAATACCAGTCTGGCCCATTTATATGGAGATTTTGCAGGCGGATCATTGTTTATGCTGCCTTGGTCAGAAGGTTGGACGATCGGAGGCGGATACAGCTGGCGGTGGCTCAGAACTATGTATCTTTATGCATTATTGTCGAAGAAAGGCACCTTCACCTGCTGTTTGATTCATCTACATGAGAGCCAGGAAGGTCTCGCTGCCCGTGAGCACGAAGTATCTGACATTACAAAGACGAGACATATCGTTCTGTGTAGACAGACGGCTTCAGACTCGGAGCAGGGAGTATGCTGTTTTGGAACCACGAAGTAGCTTTTGCGAAGGAGACTGGACAGAAAGATGAAGCGAGCCTCGGGGAGACAATGGTTTTCAGATAAAAAGGCATAAGTCGTTCAGGAGCACCTCCACAGTGTTTTGGCCTGACACATTCATACTCAACCAAGTGACATCCTTAAAATGCAGGACATTCACGGCCATAGAAAAGCGCCGATCGAAAGCAAAACCAATTGTTCCTTCCTGCACCATACTGTCTATCCACCAAGGGTATCTTAAGTTCTGTCATCGAAACCTCTCCAGCGCCATTTTCTTATACTTGATATCTCTGTCCAGCCTGTCCACTGACACCAATCACTGTCCGATAGCCAAACAATCGTCAAGTAATGCACCCAGTGCAGCCCGATCACTAGCACCGGCACCCTGCCATCCCCAATCCATCTCTTCGTCCCCATCAGGTTCTGCCTCGCCGTCAATGTCCATCTCATCATCAGCAGCCAAACCATTCGTCATCAATGCAGCATCACCGTTCTTGCTACCCGATCGAACGTCAAATAACGACTCCTCATCCATACTGACAAATTTCTCTCCCATCCACGGCACCACATCTCGTAACCAATGGTCGCCCAACTCCCATGCCAGTCTCAGATCCGAAGGCACACCTACCAGTTTCTCCTTTTCTATGGCAGCTTCGTCTTCTGTCTCGGCCGCTGTGACTCCAGTCATTGCGGCATCTAGTTCTCTTTGCCGGTCTAAGGCAGCA
>Ga0181471_100358_pt1 | contig 15074 bp, 18 predicted proteins | sample InSIn5gowninarea_FD_119083 | JGI IMG/M metagenome (GOLD analysis project Ga0181471, IMG submission 119083) | Clean room microbial communities from NASA Spacecraft Assembly Facility at Jet Propulsion Laboratory, Pasadena, California, USA -... ...
TGTGCCCCATAGAATCCCCCTATTGTTATTTTTGTGGCTTTATATTATTATTGTTAGGTCGGCTGGGTTATATTGTGACTCCTTAGACTCCTATATATAGAAAGGAGGTTTTGTCATTTGTATCATCCAAGAATTGTTCATTTATGTAATGTAAAGGAGGTTGCCCCCTCGAAGAGGCAGAATTCTAAGGCGTTGATCTATCTTTTCTATCTTTTCTTGAGCTGGTTTCATAACACTTGTGATGGTCAAGAGGCTAGCTAACAAAACCACTCATTGCTACAGTTCCTCGGGAAAGGAAAAAACAACAAAATGAAAGCATATGATCAGCCAAAGAAATGGTGGCAATGGAATAAAACAACCAAGGCTAATCTAGTAGAAATTAGCTGATAAAAACAACAATCATGAGATGTAAATTGGGCATGGGTTCATTTTTGCACAAGCTTGAACCATGGAGAACTTTTCTTGGATTTAGTTTCATGTTTACACAAGATTTAAATGAAAAACTATGCTTGTTATAAGTTGTAGGCCCCCATCATAATGACTCAATTCGAGGTACATGCCCCCCAAGCTTCATTTCATTCAACTAGGTGAATGGAATGAAGGTTCACTTTCGAGATCCAGGAAAGTCTCGACTGGGATTTTACGAGATCTTAATCAAACGCTTGGTTTGGAAAAGCAAGGTGCTTCAATTTTTTTAATGAGGTTGACACAAGACAAGGAACTATGTTCACACTCCTTGGTTCATTTTTTAACGAGGTTGTCACAAGACAACAAACCATCCTCATGACTTCTTGTTTCATTTTTTAACGAGGTTGACACAAGACCAGGAACTATCCTCATGAATTTTTTCATAACCCATAAGAGAAAATGGCTCCCAAGAGGTCTTCACTAGACGGAAGAACCACACTCTAGGAGGAATACATGTCATTTGGTACCAAAGAAAGATCAGGTTCCAATGCCCCCAATACATAATGTACAATACCATCTGTGTGATCATCAGTAGATGCGGGGATAGAATGGGTAGCCATATAGCTGATCTATGGTGGGGAAGGTACTGCTTGAAAACAAGAGCTGATAGGGAACGATTGTTACAAAGGAGGTGCCTGGTGACCAGTGAACAACAATTGATCAATGGTCACAATTCTCCCTTCATGCAGAAAACAAACCATGTAGAAAAGTGAAGATATAAGAGCTCCCATGACATAAACATAGTTGCGTCTGTTACAACTCTAATAATTCTTTTGAAATAAGAAGAAATAAAAACGAAAGGTAACCACAAACCACTTTTGGACATCAGGACCTGGCCTTCCTGATGTTCAGAGAGGGCTCTCTCTTTAATATTTAAATTCGTTTAAGTTAAGATGATTTCAGGCTAGTTATTGCTTGCACTTGGGTTTTATTTTGAAAATTTGGTGGCGGGATTACTTTACTTAGATGGAAAAAGTTTTAGCTTATTCCATTGGGCTATGGAGTTGAATGTTTGATAAACAATACTAGATTGGGTTCTAAGAACAGTGTCTACAGGGAAAGATAGATGAGTTAATGCAGATCTCAGAGGCTAAATGGTGAATGGCTTCAAATCGGATCCAGGGAGCAATTAAAGGTTCCCTAGGCTAGACTTTGGAAGGAATAGAAGAATTCAACTAGGATAAGAGAGCAATTAAGGGCTCTCAAATCCGGGTATCAAAAGAAAACATGTAAATAAATTAGTGTGCAAAATAGAGTGTAACTAAACAAGCTCTGTATGATATTTCTACTTAACATTTAGATTATAGAACACATTTAAGATTTATAAAAACACAAAAGAAAGGTAACACAATAACTCAAAGAAAGTACTTCACTACAAATGGATCATCTCATGAATCCTGTAGTGAAATTCTTTTATTACTTGCTCTAGTCTGTTGACTTGAAAATAGTACAATCACCCTTAAGTTCAAGATCACAATAACTCTACCAATGTAAAATAATCCACCCTAACATTTTGAATTTTGAAGTATTTATACAAAACTATTATTGCAAAATATCTCAAACTAATTTGATAATTAATCTAGGAAAAGGAATATATCTTCTTGCAAGAAGATAGAGACAGCTATTGAACTATTTCATGTTGTCCCTGTTATTTTGGTTCTGCTAGCTGTTATTCTTTGATTTTTATCCCTTTATGCTGGTAGGCTATTTGGCTTTCACGCTAGATAGTCTGTTTGACTTTCATCTTTCATCTGATACTCTTTCACCTAATACACTTTGATTGCATTGACCTGTCTTCATCCTTTTACCGTGCTCATTTACTTTTTACTGTCCACTTATAATTTATTGTTTATAATTTATTGTGCTTTTAATACAATAAATCATTAAGTTTTTGCCATGTTTATTCATCTAGTAATTGGATGTTGAGAATTTTCCTCTATATCTCATCAGCCTCTATATATTTGGAAAAAGTAGGATTAGTGATAAATAATTGTTTCACCTCATACTGGAGGTAAAACAAATTTTCAAAAGTCTCGTATAATACTCTGCTAGTTGGTATACCACTCATTGATGAGGTATTTTCCTGTTCTTTGGCAACTTCCCCGATTTTCTTGTTGTAGTCCTCCTGTGTCGTCAATTTATCATTTACGACTAAGGGACTAGGTAGTCCCTTTTCCCTCAAAAGCTCAAACTTGGTCATAAACCTGTCAACGACTAGTTGCATGGTTTGACACTCATCCTCTAAATTTAACATTAAATTTATCTTGGCTAAGACCCTCTTGACTTCCAAAATGGTACCTATCCTATCAAGTATGTCAAGTTCTTGTAGCTCATATTTGTTCTTAGAGTTGAGGAATTGAATAAATATCATTGCTTTCTCTGGCGTTTCTCCAAGCTCTTCTTTGACATTTTTGATGGCTTCTGTAACCTGCTTGATCAATTCTATTTTCTCAAAAATTACCTGGATAGATAGCCAAATATCGTTGACAAAGTCAATGATATTGACCCATAATAATTGTTTGGCCTTTCCCAAAGGCTCACCCAATGTTAACTATTTCTCCAAACTTTTCACTCTCTCATTCATTCTAGTAGCCTTCTATTGTTATTCTTTATGCATGGTCTGGGCTAACTTGCAATCTGTCTCTAGGTTGGTAAGTTTCTCTTTTAACTTGTTCATTTCACTGGTCTAAATGGAAATTTCTTCAATTACCTTGACAACCTATTTGCTTCATCACCTGTGGTACCTGTTGTTGTTGAAGTCGTTGCTAATGTAGTTGTTGTTGCTGCTAGCAATGCAATGGCCATTGGACCAGTGGGAGCTAATTTTGTTGCAAAAGTGGAAGGCACAACTGTGGTCACTATAGGAATGACAGTTGGATGAGCAGTGTCTATAGTAGCTTGTTTGAGCTGGATCAAGCTATCTATTTTGTTTTCCATTTCCTTCAACTATTCATTAAGTTGTAGCACCAAGTCCATCATATCTTCATGATTTGTTTGGCTTTCTAGGACTTGTTTTGTTTGAGGGTGCTAACACTGAGGCAACTTGAGTTGTTTCTTAGGGGCTGCAATGTCTTCATTTTTCATCTTGATCAACTTTTCAGCAACCTTGATGTCCATTGGGTCATGGCCCAGCTCAATGATCATGCATTCTAAGGATTTGATCCTTGTGTGTTTAGCGTTGGAAGATGCCTTTTATAGTTTTTACTAAGCTATCACATTATCTAATGAGTACCTGAGCTTGAATGCTACCATTTCTTTTGTTGTGAGGGTGGAGTAGATCATCTTTCCAGCCTACTTTTGAAATTCTATTTGATTTATGGGATGCACATCCCTAGCTAAGACCTAAAAGTTGGTCTTCTTGTAGTCTATTGTGGTTTTAGGCTATTGTACAGTAGGTTGTAGGAAATACACCTACATTTTACCTTCTTTGATGTCAAAGGCTTACATCAATCTGCTCTGGTTTGGTGGTGTCATTTGCATGTACTTGGCATAAGTGTCTACCTTGAGCTTCTCATTCCTCATTTTGATCTCCTTGAATATTTCCTTGATATTTTCTTCCTTGTCAGTTGGCCTGACAAAGGAAGACACCTCCACACTCTTTTGTCTCTGTACAATATGGGTTTTTCAAGAGGAGGGTTGTTGTGTTTCTATTGATGTAGCAGCCTCATTTTTTTGTCTACTCCTTTACCCCATTACATCAGTATCAACCATTTATGTTGATGCATTGTTTTCTTCGAGTTTAGACAGAGGAGTCATTTTGGTACTTTTGCTTAGTTGGACCTGCTAATCAGTGGTGTCCATAGCAGAGCTTGAAGCTTCCTCCCTATTTCTTTTTGGATTCTTCTCCTCATTGACAGGAGTTTGAATGATGGGAGGGATATTCATGGGCTCTTCTAACTCTGGGACCTGCAAGAAAGAGCTTTGGCCAGATTGTTTCTCCAAGTCAATAATGGTGTTCTCCACATCCTGCAATGTGTTTTCCTCATCTATCAATGTGTTCTCTACCCATTTTGACTGATTAGCATACTTTTCAATGTCAGGCATGGGCTAGTAGGTGTAAGGTCCTAGCTTGACCTTTTGTCTGAGTTTTCTTATAACCCCATGAGGGTCATAATGCCATATGAAACTATTCTTGAATTTGAATTGTTGGAGTATCTTATCAGCTTCATACCCATCCTTTCTGGTGTTATAGATGAAAGGGCCCATTTGGTTTTTCATCTTAAACTGCGTTTTCTTCCTAGCAACTAGGAAGTGGACCTCATCCACACCTATCATTTGCCTGAGGTAATCCAGGGAAAATATTCTCATTAGGAGATACTTAGGAAATTTGTAGGGGGTAACTCATGGCCATAGATCCTAATTTCAGTATGATTCCGGTAGAGGTACCAGTCTCCTACTCTGTTATTCTTTGCCAGTTGCAAAACTCTCTTGATCTCAGTACTAATTCTAGGTTGAGTGCTAGAAGTCAGCATGTTCATGAAAGGGTGAACAAAACAATCTATGAATTCTTTGTATGTGAATGTTGTGTTATACCTTTGCACCAAGGGTGCCCAGTCGATGACTAACCTTTCCTTTCTCGTGGTATCTATTTTTTGAATCTTCATTGGGAGCTTGTCTATTTGATAATATAGGAACATATGAAACATCACTGAAGAGTATTTGAAGACTCTTTCAGTGGCAAATCTAGTGAACTATTCATGCATCTTGTCTACGATGAGCTGGGCATAATCATACATAATGGCAGGAGGTTAGCCTAGAGTGAAAATGGACAAGAAGGAAATGATTATCTCATCCACAAACTCGTCTGATGTGAATCCTAGGATGCATGATTATTCTCCTGCCAGTCTCTGAAAAATAGCAAAAACATAGGGTAGAATGTCCTTAGGAGTATGGCACTCCTCAATGATGAAATTCTGAAAAAATTTGTTTGATCTTAGCTGGGTCCAATGTGGTGTGCAAGTCCAACAGCTGTGAAATGGACAAAGGAGCCAAAATGTGGTTGGATTGGATTTGAAGCATCTGGTTAATAGACTCGGCAGTAATTGAAAACAAGAAGTCCTAGTTTGGGGCAATTTTAGCCCTTTGGCTAGGTATGTAACATACATGGAAGAAATGTACAATGTTTGGGAATGGATGGGCTTATGGGAATGTATAATTGGGTATATTTGAGTCGCAAAGGTGGATATCACATGCTTTGTTCAAGAATCCATCCTTGGCCCAGCAATGGATTCTCAAAAGGTTGTCCTAGGTGACTGTGTCTTTGATTTGAAAATCCATGTCTTCCAAGGCCAGGTGGTCAATGTCTAAGTGAGGGGTTGTCACTGGTCTGAAAACCAAAGAGGTTGGGGTAGCCATTTCTGTGATAGAAATGTGGAAAATTGGGCTTTATATGGCTTTGGGAGTGATTTTTGAGTAATTGAATGCCCAGGGTAGGATATGAGCAGTTTGCGGGTTGGGGTTCTAGTACTTTGGGAATCATGGACTCTTAATTTAAATTGAAATTAATCAAGCTCTTTCAGTTATTTTAAGAATTTAATGTTCTTTCATTACAGAGAGGACAATTCTAGTTTTTTTGCTTAAATACCTGGAATTTACAGTCGGGACTGCAACTGGTTTTCAATTGGGGTTTGCAGAGGGCTTTAGCATCTAGGATGGTGTGCAGTGGTGGTGTTAGAAGGCTCTGATGGTTGATACATGGTTGCAGGATTTTGGAATGCGTAGAAGCCTCAAAGGTTCAGTAATGCGATTCGAGTGAAAAAGGGTGAAAATGGGGGTCAGAAGGCTTTTAACCGTGACGGGTTGGAAAATGGCAGGGAAAAAATGTTTTATGAACATTATTGGTATTCATTTTGTCAAGGGGGTGGTTTTGGAGGTCATCAAACTGCTTATGGGGGTTGGGCGGTATTTTTTCAAGGGAACATGATCTATGCCAAAGGTCGACACATAGGCAAATGGGTCTCGAGCAAAACTGCCCATATCTCATGCTCTCGGGCCATTGAAGGTCTGACATCGTGCAAGCGCAATATGGGTGATGGTCATTAGATCTGGGGGTGGATGATCGAATGGCCATTGCATTGGAAAATTGTGTGGACGGGTGATTGGGCAGAGGTTAGTGGGACCCATGTGTTTTAATCACTGTTTAGAGTAATTAACACATGCTTAACCACAAATTTAATTAAAATGTGGAGTTTTAGGGGTAGCAGGGTTAGTTTACCTCACCAGGGTGGTGGGTTAAACTCTAGTTTAGTCGGGAAAATGGTTAAGTGGTGGAGTTAGTGAGGCGAGTGATTTTTAGAGTTAAGATAAAGGGTTTAGAGGGGTTTTGAGTAATTATTAAAGAGAAAAAGTGATTTTAAAAGGGGGAAATGGGTTTCACACTTAGGGGAATGGATTTTAGGAGTATTTGACTAGGGAAATGTGTGAAACTAAGGGGTAGGGGTAAAAATGCGGGGGAAGGGGTTTTCATAAGCCATGAACGGGTAAAGGGGAAATTAGTGACTACATAGTAGGGGTGAAATGTAATGAAGGGGGAGTTAGGAAAATCAGCTTATGAGCATGTGTTTTTCATTGATAACTACTCCTGCACACTTGAAACACATAGTTAAGTAGATAGTAGTGCTTATGCTCCAAATAACTTGTATTTTTGCAACCTTTCTTTACTTACCATTTTACCTACCCTAACATTTTTTCTTCACTTTGGTGGGTGCACTTAAGCTAGCAAACCCTTTTCTTTCCTTTATTATTTTATGAAACAAACTATCTACTTCTAACCTTATATCTTCCAAGGGCTCAGATTAAACTGATGAGCTCCTTTTATTTCTCTACCTATCTAATGATCTACCAAGATTAAATTATTTGGTCAAATTTTTATTCTCTAACTATAAACATGAAATTCAAAGCATGAAATAGTCAAGATTAAGCAGTCTAACTATCATAGGTTGTGGCATGTATGAAGAGCTGCACACAACCATTATCTAAGACAGTAAAGTAAAAAGTAGTGGCACTTGGACTTGCTCACTTTCATGATCTGTTTTTTGTTTTAGGGTTCAAATTTTTTTCATTTTTTGTATTTTTTTTATCCTTTCTTATTTTTCTTGTCCTTTGATATTTCCTTTAGTACATACCATCTTACATTTTTAATTTTAATATAGAAAACATTTGCAGAAAGAAAAGGTATGTTCAATATTACAAGAGTTAACCTTAGCCAATTCAAAATTATGAATCCTATCACTATAGGACTCTAATAGTGGCTCCACATGGGGATGGGCATTTGTTGGTGAAATGTCAAGAACCATGAAGATCAACAACCTTTGAATTGTGACTATAGTTACCTTGTGAAATGTTATTCTGCGATTTTTTTCTTTATTGATACTTATGACAGCAAATCCTCCAAAGCTTAGGGCCTTCTCTCCAGGCTTCAGCTTCAAAGGATTACCATCCAATCCAATCTACACTCTGCAATGTTACGTACAATGATGCAAATTAAAGTGAACTATTGTGAGTCAATGGAAAAATAATGCTTCAACATTCCATCATTAATAGGTCCTCCTATTAGATCTAATCCATCTATGTTTGTCAAGAAAAAGGCATTGTTGCCTCTATAGCCATAAATGACATAAGGCCCCTACCACAAAAAATTAAATTTTCCATGCTTGCCTTTGCCTTCTCTCCTTGAATCCCACTTAATGGCTTTGCCTCCTATGTTAGAATCATCTTCTTTAGTGTTTTTATCAAAGACTTTCTTGATCTTTTCCTAGATTACCTGTGATTTTACCTATACTTCTTCTCTAGTTTGTTGCACGTATATGGTCTAATTTATTATTCTTTGAATATCATTTGGTTCCACCTATAATTCCTGAATGATATTCATGACTAGCACTCCCAAGGATGATAGGAAAATTGCATCCATCCCATTAACCAGCTAATAGGGTAATGTTCCAATGGACTTCTTAGTAGTCAGTCGATCTACCCATTAGGCATTGACTAATTTTTGTTCCAAGTTTTCTTGTTCTCTTCCAGTAATTTTTTAATAATATCGACCAAGATTTTGTTGGATGACTCTGCTAGCCCATTACCTTAAGGGTAATAGGTTGTGGAATGGCCAGGGGTGATGCAGTATTTGTTACAAAAATATATCATTCTTTTGGATTTAAAGGAAGTTGCATTATCAGTAATGAGCTTCTGGGGACATCCAAATCTTGACAGGATATTACTCTCTAGGAAAGAGATTATGACAGTGTATGTGGCTTACCTAGAAGGTATGGCCTCTATCCATTTGGTAAAATAGTTTGTGGTTGTTATAATCCACTTGTGCTGAGGTGAGGAGGCTGGGTGTATTTCTCCAATGAATTCTAACTCCCATTGTTAAAATGGAATCTCAGTGGAAATTGGTTTAAGAGGCAAGGGTAAAATTTTTCTCTTTCCCTCAAAAATCTAGCATTTATGACAGAAGGTCACATTTTTTTTAACATCTGCAAACAAAGTAGGCCAATAGAAACCAACCCTTAGAATTTTGTCAGCAGTACTCTTCCAGTACAAGTTTCCTCCATAATCCCTTGCATGAAACTCTTGTAAAATCTTGTCAGCTTCATCTTTCAATAAAAAGTTAAAAGAATACCATTATTATCCTTCCAAAACAATGCATTATCTATAACACAATATCTTAATGACTTCATTTTTAAGAATCTATCTTTAGTTCTTGTCAATTCAGGAGGAGCTTGTAAGTTTAGTAATACAAATGTAATATCTACATACCAGGGTGAATCAATAAAAGGTTCACTTATCTGTGGAGTCGCCATCTCCTCCTGATCATCAAGGGCACTAATAAAGTTGATAGTTAAGGCCTGACAGTTTGATTCAACCATCAGTTTGGCTAAACCTTGGCCTTTGATGAGCTTGGTGGGTTTTATCTCTATGTCATATTCCAATATTGTGGCAATCCATTTGCCTCTTTTTCCTTTAGGCCCATTTTGAGTCAAAATGTCCTTAACTACAAAATTTGGAACATAAGCAATAATGTGGGAGTAAAAAATGTAAAATCTAAATTCTTTGATTGCCTTAACTAAAGCTAATACATGTTTTTCCATGATATTTATTTGAATGTGGCATCTCTTAAGGATTTAATAAAGACTACTATTGGTTGTTCATATCCTTGGTTGTTCTTTTGCAGCAAGACTGCTACAATGGTGTGTTCTGAAGCAAAAGAAAAAATAATAATATCTTTGTTAAAGTCAGGACTAATCAGGACTGGAGTTTTTGTTAAAGCTTCCTTAATAGCTTCAAAGGATTGTTTTTCCTCCACTTTCCATTTAATTGTTGAATCCTTTCTTAGCATGTTATTTAACAACCAATTAATTCTGCTAGATTTGAGATGAATCTCCTAAGAAAATTAATCTTACCTAGAAATGATTGTAGCTCTTTAATGTTTCGAGGATGGGAAATGGTCAAAATGGCTTCTATTATAGAAAGGCATATCCTAATCCCATCTTTAGATATGATGTTTTCTAACAGCTTTCCCTCTTCTATACTAAAAAGTGTCTTTTTAGGATTTAAAGGAATCCCAAATTTCCTGCATTTTATCAATACTTTTCTCAGGTGGTCTAAGTGTTCATTGTCAGATTTAGAGAAGACTGTGATGTCATCTTGGTATGCTACTAAGAAATCATGGATCTCCTTGACAAAAGGTATATCCATAGCTCTTTGAAATGTGGCACTTGCATTCATTAATCCAAAGGGAATCTTCAAATACATGAAGGTACCTCAAGGAGTGGTAAACACGATTTTCGCTTGGTCCTCAGGTTGGACTAAGATCTGGTTATACCCAAAGAATCCATATAACAGTGAAATCCTAGATGAGCCTACTACCCTTTGGAGTATATGGTCCATTTTTGGTAAGGGTTAGTTGTCTTTTAAAGAGACCTTGTTTAAGTTTCTGAAATCTACACAAAGTCTAATTTCACCTATCTTTTTCCTAATTGCAACTAAGTTTGAAATCCAATCTGGGTATCTAATGGGGGCTATTATTTGGGCATCAAACATTATTTTAATCTCTTTCTCTATGGATGGCATAAGAACTTGTTTTATCCTCCTAAGTTCCTGTTTGAAAGGTTTATGATCTTCTTTTAGAGGTATTTTGTGTTGGATTATGCTGGTGTCATAATATTTTAAGTCTTCATAACTCCAGGAAAATACATCTTGGAACTCTTTAAATAAATTTATATATTTAACCTTTTCCTCTGAAGGTAATTCTTTTGATGTTTTATGAGTTTTGTATTATCTTCAGTTCCTATATTACAATCTTCTATGTCAGCTCTCAGAGGCTCCATCTTGGGTTTCCTAGCTACATCATTAGAGGCAAATAAATCTTCTAAAGGTCCTAATCCTTTAGGCACGAAACTATTTTTCAAATTAAGGATATGAGGATCATCATCCATTATTCATCTATCTCTACATTCTCTAAACTATCTATTTCTACTCTAGTAAATTTAGTTGGCTTAGCTACATCACAAATATTTACATATGTGCTACTTTCTAGATTATTGTCAATTGTACAATTAGTATCTATCTTGCAATTCTGAAATTCACCTTCACTGCTCATGAAATCGTAGATCTCAGAATCTTGGGAGAAAATATGCCAATACTTCAAGTTATCTGGTATAATAGGCCTATGTCTGACTTCTGCAGTGTATTCGTGATTTGGTTCAAAAGGAAATTTACAAGTACTAGAAAAGGTGGATAGAGTGTGGGCCTGCATGTTTGTTTTCTAGGAATGGCAGCAAAGTTTGATTCCAGGAGGTCTTTGATCAAGTCTAAAATAGTATCCCTATATCGATCAAGCCTAGGGTTGTTGATAGAGTATTCAACACTAATTTGTTTAATAATCAGCTTTGGGTCTCCCATGATGGAAACTCTTTTGGATACCAATTTCCTAACCAATTGTAACCCCATAATTAGGGCTTCATATTCAGCCATATTATTGGTACATTTGAAGTTCAATTTGAAAGCATGTCCCTCAGCATGATTATTCTCAATATTATGGATCCACACCCCTGCACCAGCCCCTAATCTATTGACAGACCCATCAAAGTCTATATGCCATAGTGATTCATGGAATATGTTCTCACTGTCAGTTGTTCTGTATTTTAGGCCTTTGGCTATGATTTCTTTTTTATCATTTTCTACATTTTATAATATAAAGGAGTCCATATCTGAATGCATGGAGTATATGGGAAATTTTGTGGCTTTTCCTCACTACTAATCATGTACTTCATCAAGGTCTCCCTATATAGTTTTCTTGGTTGACCAAAAATAGATAGTGGCATAAGACATATCAAACTGTAATGATTCTTGCAGTTTTTCTCCCTATGAGTGAGATAGCAGCATTCCATATTTTGGTGAGATGTCTACAACTACAATGTCCATTAGAATGTTCTTTGCAGGGCACTGGACAAGAGTCACACATAATTCCTTGATTAGACCAAGGTATTTAACCCAGCTGGAGTCAAAAGAAAACAAATCCTTATAAGGCCTGGTAAGGTCTAGGTTCAGTCTTTCCATTCTTGCCTTTAGCATCAAATTATGGGATTCCCCTGAGTCCAACATAGTGTTATGCAAAATTTTATCATGAATGTTTAGGCTGATGTAAAAAAGAGGAACTCCCCCTTGTTGATGAATATCATTGGCCTCAGGGCCAAACAATAATTCAAGATGGTCATCATTCAAATTAACAGAATCCTCTCCCTCTCCTATGTTCAAAGTCCTCAGTTATCTGCGACCTATAAGATTCATTCTTTACTAGTTCGGTCAAAGGAACTAATATCTTTAATTTTTTCTATTTCATTTTTAATGTTGAAAGGGAGCTGAGGTTTTCTTGTTTGAATTAGATATTCCTTAATATGTGCAGTTTGAGTGTCCTTATTATGTTTCTCAGTGGCAGGCATTCTAGTCTATGTTTCTACTATTTTACCTTGATTACTTTTATTTTGATTTCTTTTCAGTAATTGTCTCTATTTGGGTTTCAAGAGAGGTTATATCTACAATCCTAGGGGTTGAAGTCTTCGGTGTTCCCTTAAGAAGGATTTGTAACACTTTGTTAACTAAATCTTCTTTTATTATCTTAGTCTAAGTTTGGATGGATATTTTAATGGGAGTCTCGTCATTCTTCTTATTTCTCAAGCTATATTGATTATGTACCTCATATATAGATTACTCATATCCCTGTTTAAAATCAAAATATTCACCATATTCTAACTACAATTGTTGAAGCATATATAACTCCTGGTCTTCTTGAGTAAGAAAAACATTGTCCTCCTCTTTGGTTTCTAGTAAGTTAATCTGGATATCATCCTCTACTTGTTGGTTTTGTGAATCCTCAACATAGTTTTCCTGGAATGGGGGCCTAATCTGTTGATCTGGTGTAGTATTTTTTGCAGCATTGGGGTTCTTTCTAAAATTTGGGTTTCTAATTGGGGGTTGTTGTTGTTGATTCCCCCATTGATTTTTCCTCTCCATGTTCTCTAACCTATCCATGATTCTTTCTAAACTCTTAGCTAAAACATCTACTTTTCCATCTGAAATGGAAGCTTCCTCTTTAAATACAACTTTCTTTTCATTCCTCATTTGTGCTTTTTGTTATCACCTGGATTGAACCTAAGGCTGAAGGAAGGAAATTCCAGTGTAACCACAAACCACACTTAGTTAAGTAGCTAGCCCTACTAGGGCAGAAGAGGGCTCTCTCCGTAAGGATCTCATCCAAGATGACTGGATCAAGAAAATGATATTAGGCTAGGTATAGTAGCACAAGGTTTGATTTGATTTTTAAGAGTTTTGTTGGATCAGGAGGAGCCAAACAGTTATGGCAAGGAAGTTAGGTCAAAATTGTAGGGTGTTCGATGCGGCAAGGTAGGCACAAGGCTCGGCACTCTAGGGCTTGATGGGTGAGGTGATTCAAGACAGGTAAGGAGCTAGAAAGAGCATGTAAGCAACATGGATTCTTCCTAAACTAAAGAAAAAGTAGACTGTGAATATATTCCCAAAACAGAGCATAAAATTATGGGTTCTTCCTATCAAATTGAAAACATCCACTCAAAAGAAATGAAACGATTGATGAATTAAAAAAAAAAATTTAACATATGATCAGAATAGAGGAAACTGAACTAAAAATCATACCACATGAATCCGAAAGAAATAGCTACAACTTTTCATTAATCTCCTGCTAAAAAATGATACAAAATTATGTCTATTCAAATCATAAGCATCCAACTAAGTCCAACCCTTAAAATGACTGAGAAAAAGAATCATATAGACCCCAAAAAACTCATCCTAAGCTCAAGTAGTCGAATCCATGAGATGAGAAGTTGTTTCTTACAAAATCTGAACTATTAACAAGAAACTAGGGTGGTCAAAGTGACTCATCCCTAATCCAAGTAAACTGATACATAACACCTCATGAACTTGATTTACCTACTGTATTTACCCTAGTATGTACTAGAAACATGATAATTACATTCAACTCATCATTTTCATGGATAAAATCATGATTTTCCAAGGTGAAAGTGAAAACTAGGATGAAACAGTGAAAATATGGACAAATTGTCAAATTCACAACGCCAGTGCTAAGTGCTAGGTGCAAAATGCCAATGCCAGGAATGCCCTTAAACTTCAACTACACTTTGGAAGCCTTCCCAATGTCCCAATTGGACCCAAAATATCTTTATAGAAAGCTCTGCATGTCTACTTTCCAGAACATCTTGAATTTTTGTATTTGGAGTTCATTTTCCCTGTCAAAAGTCAATTCTCCTAACACTACTCAACGTGCAATGCCCAGGGCAAAAAGAGGGTAGAAAGGTCATTGTTTGAGGGTTTTTAGCCCTTTTGGTCAACCAGTATTGCTCCAAAACCTTAGAAAATACACAAGGTGCATGTACTCATCATTGTGAATCCAAAAATACTAACTATTTCCTCATTGGATGTCCCAAAAAAGAGCATAGTGCCCATGGTGTTGCACATTTGCCTTCCATAACTATGCAGAAAATGGACTGAGAAACACAACTACTTCCTTCAAAATAAAAAAAATGGTCTATCATGCCCAAAAATGTGTTTTTCTTACTGATCAAAGATTAGAGGCATGTAGGGATGCCTCAGCAAGCATGTCATGTCTCCTCCTCTCCTCTTGCTTGGTCAATTTCTCAATTTTCTCATGAGCTCTTTTGAGCTTGCTCCTTGCCACTTGGTTTCTCCTTGAATAATACTTGGCCATCTTCCTTTGTAACTCAAAATATTTGTTTTCTTTGTCCAAGAGGGTCTCCAAGTGTGTGTTCACTTTCTCAAGCCAATATTTTATGTTTTCAACTATGTTCTTGACCAATTTCTCGTCTAGAGTGAGCTACTCCTCCAATTCTGACTCCTTTTTTCTTTCAAGCTCTAAGGTCTTTTTCAATCCTCTTGTTCTTGGCCTTTTTCTTCCTCCCTGTTCATCATCCAGCTCTCCATAATCTCCATAAGCCTCATCAAGCTGAAAATTGGCCTTCTCAACCACCCTCTTTGCCTTAATGTACTTAGTTTGCATCAATTCCTACTTAACTTCTAGCTACTTGTTCTCTTGCTCA
>Ga0181471_100359_pt1 | contig 15058 bp, 17 predicted proteins | sample InSIn5gowninarea_FD_119083 | JGI IMG/M metagenome (GOLD analysis project Ga0181471, IMG submission 119083) | Clean room microbial communities from NASA Spacecraft Assembly Facility at Jet Propulsion Laboratory, Pasadena, California, USA -... ...
GCTACATTGCATTTGGGGGTTTCCCACCCATATCATTCACTCAGAACTTCACAAGCACACCCATTCAAATGGTATGGCTCCCAATATTGTTACTGCGGAACTGTCTAACGTCTCGTAGCTTGATCTCGAATCTCAGTCCCAAGCCTTTACTCAAAATTCATTCTACGCCATCACACCTACTGGCTGGGTCGGTGGTCGAGCCAACAGCCAGAAACGTGATCTGAACGCATTAAGCAGCTCTGAAGAACTCTTGGAGAAGCGCCAGGGTCGTATGCTGTCTCAATACATCGTCGACAGTGGCACCACTCTCGTGTACGCTCCGAATCAACTTGTCGAGGAGATTGCGAGAATCTTTGATCCTCCAGCCCTCGCTGACGAGGACACGGGAATGTGGTTTGCCCAATGCGACGCCACACCCCCCGTCCTCGGCGTACAGATCAATGGCACGAATTTCTTCATCAATCCACAGGACTTGATCTTGCAAGATGAAGGCTTCAGTGACTATGGCACAAATTACTGTGTTATGGGTATCCAAAATGGCGATCCGGGACCATATATTTTGGGTGACACGTTCCTGCAGTCTGTTGTTGCTACATTTGATGTTGGTGCTGGCGAGATGCGCTTTGCTCCGCATGAGACGTACTAGACTGGTCGTTGCTCATGATTTTATGATATCATATGATGAAGGAAGGAGGTCCTCACTCGGCTCGAAAATTCTTCACTTCTTGGGCACGATTTCAATACTACATTTATGTTCAGAGTGGAGATCATTACATGATTCCACAGCACGAACCATATTGTTTCTCACCCGATGAATTTAGGCCTGATGGTCCTTGTGTGTAGCATAGGTTTTGTTGTGATTGATTACTATGAGGACTGCTCCTTCGCAGGCACCCTTCGAAAACCGTTGCTTTGCCTCGATCCGTGATGTTCTTGTTGGTCCCTGACAAGTAGTGTTTGTGCCGTCCAGCGGCATCCCACCAGCATATCTCAGTGAGTCATCTAATATACACGGAGTATCATACACCGATTACCGAATACCCAAACCAAAACAAAGCCCATCCTTGACCAAGCGAATCCTCATCATGAATTCAAGGCAAGCTCATCCAGTACTGCAACATGGCGGGATAATTCGGCGTCCCTAGTCCCGAGAGCGGATCCCATCCAGGCGCAGCACTAAAGCCATTCGTGTTACACCCCGGATTATTGCCCACCGTGACATCATTCAGCATGCCAGGATTGGAATAGAGCGCAGGATTGACAAAGCCAATCGCCGTCTTCCCAGCATTCAGTCTCGCCTGATTGATGAGCGTGAAGATTGTGGCGACCGTAGGACTCGACGCGGAGGTCCCGCCAATGTAGTAGAAGTTGCCGCTGATGGCTGTCACGTAGTCGTAGCCGGCGGCTGCGATGTCGGGGTAGGCACGCACATTGCCGGCGTTGGAGAAATATGATGAGTTGTAGGGCGGTGGGTAGTTGGTAAGATAGTTTGTGACTGCTACCTTTGAGTAGGATGGGATTGCGAAGACGTTGGAGAAGCCGCCGCCACTCGCGAAGGAGCTGATGATGTGTGAGTTGCAACTCTGGATGGTAAGGTGTAAGATGGACTTACTTGACGGCCTGTTCGGTTTGTCCGCTGGCGGTCGCGATGTTGAGGGAGCCCATCACTTGTGTGGCGCCGACTGATGTGACGTAGGGGCACTATATAAAGCTCAGCGTTTAGTACATAAAGTGTTAGAACCCCACAGATATCTTCTCGACGCTTCGACGGGATGTAATTTGAATTGACATACCGTGGATGGGAAGGACGGTCGAAATGGCGTTGCGCCAGTAATGCTGTTGACTGGACACATACCACCTTGGCCAGCAACGCCTAGAGCATGTTCGGATCAGCAGTACTATTGAGTTGAGTCGGTAGTCCACTTACCATAGTCTCCAGAAGAGAATAAGACTGTCGTCCCTGCTAGGCCCAATTTCATGTATTCATAACATTGTCTTGCCTCATAGTTACTATCAAGACCTCCTTCATCGTATCCGTACGATATTGATAGCACATTGGGCGGTGAGTAGGTGCCTATCGGAGTTAGCCATGAGAGTTGGCGTAACGTAAGAGGCATTCTTACCACACATCGCAGTTCCATTGTAACCACCGTCGGGATATGAAGCATCATACCACGGGTTGTCTCCACCATCGAAAGTACAGTACGAAGCATCAAGAGCATCAAGCAAATTACCGAAGCTTGCGCCTTCGACATTATCTCCAGCCTGCAAAAGAATCGAGTTTTGCGGCCAGACCAAATTGGCAATATCGAAATCTGTGAGTCTTCATCAGCATAAGTAACAAGCGCATAAATTCGGGATGCCTACCCAGAGAAGGCTCAACCTCGTCCTCCATCGAAGTCTGGTAGAGCTGGCCACCATCGACAGACTCAAAGACTGGATAATGTCCATACTGATATGGTGAAAAAATCGAATAAAATGTATCCAAATCAGCCGTCGCATAGTTGTTTGGGCTGTACTCAACCATAGCGAATGAGTTGGCAGCATTACTCTGATAGTTTACTGGAATAGAATAGAGCATGCGTAAGCAGCTGGGCATCGTGGAGTAGTAACAAGCTGACATGCTGTCCTGAATTTGACGTTGGACCGCGGCAGGATTGAATCCAGCAGCAACATTGGCGTGAGGTCCTTTGCTGGAAGGTGCGTGAGTGGTCGGATTGACAGCGGGCCCCTTGATCGGACCAGTTACAGGCCTCTTTACTATATTCGACTTGGGCTTGACAGGACGATCCATGTGAACCTGTTCAAGGTAAGTCTCCTCAACAGCTTACTTGGGACTGCGGTAAACTTACCGTAGGCGTAATTAAGTCCACGTGCTCGAAGAGATGTTCTGGTATGCTGTAGGTGTCGCACGCAACATGTTTTATGCCAGTAGATTGGTGCTCGAACACGTGATATTCTGAATTCAGAATTGCCTGAGCCTCGCTAACGGTTGCATTGACGGTCATCCAGTGGTTAGCTGAGATTTTTATTCTGTGAGGATCGATGCCAGCACTTGTGAGCCACTTGTGTACAGCTGCATACGTCTTTTTTCTAGTTGGATTGTCAGCAGATGCGGCATTCTCAACACACTGATACTCACTCAGGCTGGAATAAAGTCATGATCTCCTCCGGTGTGTAGTGGCGGCCATAGCGATCACTAGTGGGATCTGAAGTTGCCAATAACAGTTTCTCGCCGTTTTCCAAATTCTGTTGTTTTAAACCAATGCGCAACGGAATCACGGCTTCTGTACTGGGCTTTTCAATTTTACGCCATGCATGGCTTTCCTTGCGTATACCATGCTGTTTATGCCCATGAGGACTTGCCTGCGCCAGCGCCGTGAGCAACGTCACTAATGGAACAGAAATCAACATTGTCGTGGTGCACAGATATGCGAGATAACCGAACCTACCTCGCTGACAGGGACATCCTGCGCTTATGACGATAAGGCGGCACCGCTGACCACATGAATTCGTAAGGCGGAACGTGCTTGGCCGTCCGTACCCATCATTGGGCCATGTGAGATATGTGCCACTCGTATTTTTAGATGTCAGCCCCGAGGAAAGCACATTCCTTGTTGTTGTAGCAAACTTCCAGATGCGGAAGATTACATGTGCGCCACTAATCCGGGAGGGTGTCCGCTAATTGGTGCCACACAAGTACGCACAAAGGCTCACTATATTGAGGATGAAAGTGATTCGGACACATCAAGTGGCACATAAGCTTGAGCGACACGACATTATATATCTCCGTGCACTGCCCATGCCAAACTTCTTCATGTTCACGAAGAATACGAAGCTACAGAAAGATGAAAAGCATAGCGTATAGCCAAACGGATGGATCCGGGGTCACGCTCGGTCCATGGAATAAGAATCTAGCAACAATGCGTGTGTAAATTCAGCATTACTTTCCAGAACATTATTTGACTTGGATCACATCCCTTGGATGGACTGATTGATTGATTAATTAATGTGTTATATTTATTTACTATAACCCACTTCCGACATTATTGCAGTGATTCAGCATGATCAAAATGCTGTGGTTGCATGCTGTCTACGTTCTCCTCGCTTCTACGGTGTTAGGAGTTCAACATTATGGTCACGTCGTGGCAGCATTCGATCCGTCATGTACTCAAGACAAATGTCTTAGCTCTTTCAGTGCACATCCAACCTGGGCTTCTAGCGCCTGCAAGTCTGTCAGTACCACAATGCCGGCATCAAATCCTTTCCCAAACGCATGTTCTGGCAGTTACAGCAGTCGACTGTCCTCCGTTTGTTCATGCCTCGTATTTTCCACGACCTCAACATCATCGAAGAATACAGCGAAGATCGGTGCTGCAACAACGTCTCCGGCGAAGCCTACGGCGAACACCATCACCAGTACTAGTAGCAAGAGTACGAGCAGCTCTAGCAAGAGCATGACGTCTTCCACCATCAAAACCAGTACTCAACCCAGTATCAAAACCAGTATTAAAACCACAACTTCATCGAAATCCTCACCGAAGTCATCATCTAGCAGCAAGAAATCATCGTCAAGCACCATAAAATCATCAAGCTCTCACTCTTCTGCACGGAGTTCGACATCGTCCCATGTGTCCAGTTCTGCGACTCAATCCTCTTCAGCATTGGCAGCTTCGCAATCTAGCTCCTCGAGCTCGACAGCAACTCTCAGTTCCTCCAGCTCACCTGCCTCTTCTAGTTCCTCCACGCCCTCAATAGTATCTACTTCCTCCAGCATATCAACCTCATCAGCCAACCCCGTTTCTTCCAGCGCCACAATCTCCTCATTGGCTGTCTCGTCGGCGACCACTGTCTTACCCTCGCAGCCTTCATCCTCATCGTCGCATTCAAACCCGGCTGTAACACCTTCAGCAGCTGCACCTCTGACAACGTCAACTATATGGCCAAGTAGTAGCGTAGCTGCCGCACCACCTCCCGCAATCTGCACATCTACCATCGTTCTCAACTCCAACCCTTCCTTCGAACAAACAAGCACAAATGGAAGCAACACTTCCAACTGGTGAGTCTCCTCGTAGCCGCCCACTCTCGCTTTTTGTGCCCTAACGTATTTTTTCCCCATCAGGTCCCTCTACCCAGCCTCCGCTGCCCAGATTCTCACAAACCCTTCCCTAGCCACCAAGACGCCGTACGGGAATGCCGCCGCCATCCTCTATACCGACAGCTGGTTCACGGGCGCCTACATTTCTCAGTCCGTCAATCTACCTTCGTCCTCAAATGTCACTGCACTGGCTCTCAATTATGCATACAGCCTCGCACAACCACCAATCTCCAACTCGGATGCCTGGACAGTGACTGTCGGTTTGGGCTCGCAGACACTCGATGTCATGACACTAAGCGCGACGAACGGGGACTCGGCCTGGTATGGGCGGACTGTCGCCATCAGTCCTGCTCAGATGGGGTTGATGGGTTCAGGAAGTTCGATGCAGTTTTACGTGACGTTTGTGTACAGCCAGAGTCAGAGCTATAATGTCGGTATTTTGGAGTTGGATAATGTCGCGATTATAGCGAATGTTACGAGTTTTTGTTGATCAAGGTTTGAAGAGTGATGCTGGCCATCGCGGAACATGAATGTCTGGGAAATATAAACGGGATTGCAATAGCTAATAGGTCATGGCAACAAGAAGAACCACACTTTTCTGACGTTACCACTAGACAATGAATAACCCTGGCACTATGAGTGTTGCATAATTGATAGACGATGGACGCTTACTTCGTGCCAATTCTCCTGGGAGGGATTGTGAACGCTAACCCTGCAGAACTATGGCGGCCGGAGAAGGATTTATCCGTTCCATACGCCATAGGTAGATGATCCCATGCAGATCCTGGCAACCAATGTCATCCATTCACGCACAGCCTCAGCACAGGCAAGTACCTCCAATGGGTATGCAGTCAGCGGGCATGCAGTCAGCGGGCATGCAGTCAGCGGGTATGCAGTCAGCGGGCATGCAGTCAGTGGCCCAACTGCGCCTTGCAGCCTGATCAATTCCTAGCCACGTAACTATTGCACATCACTGCTCCGTCCTGCTTCCTTGAACCTCTCGATATCTTCCACTACACGTGTCAGTGCCAATTGCTTTACGCCCAAATCTTGAATAGGTTGCACTGTACACTCGGCCTTTATTAAGAACAAACAATACCATATTTTCTATATTTTCAGCGCCGAAAGAAGATTGTGTATCTCACGCAAAGGCCATGTCAGATACAGACCTTCACCCCGTCTGCTGCCTCACAGACATACCAACACAAGTTCGCGTTCCTCTAATAGCTCCAATTTGGACTGTATGCTGATCGTATAGATTCTCGACGCTCTCCTCAACCAAGCGTATACTATGAACGAGGACCTTGTTCCGGGCGGGGACAAGATGTTGGTAATACTGGACAAGCTGGAAAATTTGAACTCATCGGTTACCGCCTCGGAGCCGCCCGTACATCAGTTCACATCGCCGTTTGCAGGCGACACTGTACAACAGGTTGCAGGCAAACTGAAATCCGTGTCACGAAACATTAACGTCAATCCTGTCTATTTTGTGGTATTGGATTCCCGCTCCAAAGACGATGGGACCTGTCTACTCGTGGAAAATCCACAGGATTCGGCCGATAATGGAGCCTTGCAGACGGTCAGAACAGTGTTTGGTCAAGCGCAAGTACTGCTGGTTTCGTTGCAGATTGCTACTACAGGCATGCAAGAATTGCAGGAGAATGCCGAGGAAAGTGGCGGAGTCTTAGCCGGCTAGCATTTAATGCGTCATCACAATGACTATACGTCTTCATGAAACAAACGTTCGTACTCGTTATTTGGCAAAGTACAGTGCAAGAATGATAAAAATAGAGATCGCAGAAATCATAAAAGTCAATAGATTCTCTTTCAGACCTTGCACGCTTCGAAAACGTTCAAACAATCCACATCTCTGCGCTGCCACGCGCCTATCGCTTCCAAGGTTCTTATTATTATGAACCTAAACCCGCTCGACAAGCTGGAGATATCGATCCTCCAAGAAATAGAAGTGTCCCACGTCCACCTCGCTCGCATCTGAAGCAAGGATAAGCACGTCGTTGCCTTCTTCATCAAGGAACGCCTGTCCGAACACTTTCTGGGTGGAGTTTGATGTAAGCTCCTCGAAATCTTCTTCATCGTCTTTATGGAACTTCGTCAGCTCTAAAGTGATGATATTGTACTCAAACCAAAACTTACCGAGGTCACGTCGGGCGTTTCTGAAGTTCCCGCTAACAAGATGGAACTCTCCGCCGTCATTTGCTGCGTGAGCATTTGCGCACAGTGGCCTTGATCAACCATATTAGGCGCATGTACTCCAAGGAGACTACCGTCAACGTACTGGCTCCGGTAATTCACCACCGCCACCTGGAACGCGTCCCCACTATTGATCTTTTTGTAGAAAGCGCTCAGCTGCCCACCCTCACCTACAATGCCAAAGTCAGCACGGCGTCACCGACGGCACTCGAATCGCAAACGCAAATTGCAAATTGCTAGGATGGGACCTTACTACTCTGCGCGGACTGTGCAGCGCAACGCAAAATTGCACCGCTACCACCCTGGGTAGTACTGGCGAAAGGATATTCATCACACGAAGGATTCGGCCCGGTGGCGAAACCGCGGTATGGAAGACCTGCATTGCTACAAGGGGTTCTGTTGCAGCCGGACGCAGTCCTTCGTGGGTTGCGTTTGGACGTGTCCGAATCATACGTTAGGACGCCGGATGCGTGGCCCGAGTTGACTGCCCAGCAAGCATTGTTGCAGGTATCTGTGGCTTTGGTGCAGTTGAAGCCGAAGTTTGCAATGCTCCATACGCCTGGCGTGATGGCGCAGAAGGCCAGGACGATGAAGGCGCTTGACGGAGTGAAAATCATGATGGGGTAGGGTAGGCTGGGAATGAGCTACTAAGTGGCTGTGATGAATTTTCAGTATCGTGATGCGAAGAAGACTTTGGTCGAGCTGTTGAGTTGAGACGAGAATTTCAGTTTAGTGGGTGGGCGCAAGATAGCTTTTTATATTGGGGTTAGTAAGCCCGAAATGCACCTCCTGCTGTAATTCGAGGGGCAGAAGCTTGGGCAGTAGAGACAAGGCTGCTCCTCATGCATCAATGCAAGCCACCATGCACTGTGTACCTGGTCCATAGGTGTATGATATCTCTCTCGGTCACAACAAGCTGAGGCAGTGAATAGCGTTGTTGAAACTCATAACTTCTTCTTTCGGCTTCCGAGCTGAGTGCATGGTGGCTGTAAGTTCTAGGAGCTCGCTTGTACTGATTTTGCTGTTTACGAAGTTGTGAGCACGAGGCTGAGCTGAGATAATCAATAAAGGAAGTTTCTTGGCATCGAGCATGGTCAGTGAGAAGGCTCACTAGCTATATTACTGGTCTCGTCAGCAGCCACGAGAACATCATAGCTGACAGGGGTATCAGCTGACAGGGGTTTGACATACACAACATGTGCTGCTAGCAAGCACAAGGCTGGAGCTGAGAGAGAGCTCGTCCAGTTGTTTCATGTCATGCATATTAGGTGGAGTTAGCTGACTGACGACCTTGTTTCATTCTTGGAAGAACATAAGCAGTGTGTACTTTACCCTGCAAATACATAGCAATCGAGTAAGCAATATTATAATTTTCAGCAGATCGTCGCCTTTTTCTCCCTTACCCTTCTTGGCTATGCGGGGAAGTTATGCAGCCTCCCGCCGTCAGCGGGCGCAGCAATAACATTATTGCAGTCCATACTCCATATCACGAGGCCTGTCGTGCTACGTGACTGCAGTATCAGGCTGACAAGCCAGGGTGGAACTAGCCAGGATCAACGAGTTTCCCTTGCCCTTGGTGAATATGTAGGAAAGTTATGCAGCCTTCCGCCGTCAGATGGCGCAGCATTCATATGATTGTACTCAATACTCAATATCACGAGGCTTGTCGTGCTATGTGAGTGCAGCATGAGGCAGGGACGAGCTGGCTAGGATCAATGTCCCACCCCAACTACTGTGCCTTACAATATGTTAGTCACTGCGCAGTAAGCTGATAGCGTATGAAAGTACCTAGTCTGGAGAATGAATAGGACGAGCTGGGGTCAACGGGGGTTTTCGCTGCTGATGATGAGTGATCAACACGAGGAAAATCCTGGCTTCAAGTGTTTGGAGTAGCGCCGCTATCCCATCTCAACATCATTGAGGCCGCATCAGCCTTGCAATGCCCTGGAGAATCTGAATTTTGTTTCTTTTGCGGCGGTTTTCATATCCTTCATCTGTCCCATAACACCACGTAGATACGCTCACGAAACTCGGCTTTTTCATTTTCATCTTCGTTGAGTGACTGGTACAGCTCTTTGAATGCTCTTTTGAACGACGAACTGGAAGCGGGATCATTTGTGGATTTGGCATTTCTGAGTAAGCTTTCAGCTCAACCTACACCATCAACTGCAATTATCTTCTTCTTTCAAACGCGGCCTGTGTCTGACCTTTGTGATATGTTTTTATGTCTCGCTTGTAGTATCCGATGGTGATCACTAGATAGCCAGAAGCGTACTGAAAGCACCTGTACGGGCAGATATAGAGCAATACAGGCTATAAAAGCTTTCCTTCGTGCATGTCGAGTGATCTGTCCCCTCCCGCTCTACACTTCTGAGAGTCAAGCTAGTGTGTGAAAAGGATATATCTAAAGCATCATCACAAAAATGAAAGCATCGGAATCAACAGGATCATCGCAAGGAAGTGACGCGGACGTAACTCCGCAGCCCGAACTCAGAAGGTCAGAAACTCACAGACGACGCTCTCTTGACAGTTCAGGAGTGTAACTAGAACCTTATAGTCTCAAGTCCAAAGGCCTCTCCTTCACACCTCCAACCTCAGCAGTAGCCTGAGTAACGATAGCTGGCGTGTTTCAGGCCAAGACGTTCTTGCTCCGACGTGAGTAAAACAATGGCCGAGTCACGATGTGCAGCAAGAATCTTGAGATGAGTTCGACATGCATGCAACAGAAAATTTCCAGAAGGTAGGATTCTGTTGATACCTTATCTGACCTTGGCCGAAAAGATTGCATTTAGTAGAGATGTATCAACTCGAGCAATTACCCCTGGTGCACTCATTGCTAGCACCTGTACCACTAATCGACACATCATGGCACTCCTACGTCCGTGCCCCCAATAGCAGTATCATCTACCCTGCACGCATCATAAACACGGCCGGCAATGTCACGGGAGCCGATAATCTCCTTCTACCCGGTGACGCTTTCACGACACTTTCTCGTCTGTCGACTTCGAGCGAGATACCCGGCATTGTGGTAGACTTTGGGCAAAATGTCGTCGGCTATCCAATCTTCTCATTCACTGGTGCCAGTGAGAACTATCCAGGAATACGTGTGGCCTTTTCCGAGACGATAGAATATCTGTCAGATGTCAGCGACTTTTCCAGATCATATAACGTGAGTGTAGGCTGTAATTTGGTGTACGCCATTCTACTAACGTAGAGGCTAGGGTGCTACCATCACTCCGGGTAGCGATCAGGTACATTGCACTTTTCGCGGCATATGACAGACTGTCCGCCTAATGCATGCGTTAGTACGCCGTCCCTTCAGTTCCCACGACCTGGACGGATTCCCTCGGCTGTCTCCATGGGATGCAAGTTTGTTCTGATGGACTTCACGGCTTCCGCTATCTCAACATTTACCTTGATGCACTTGTCAGTGACGCACCATATGCTTCACCGAACGGCACCGTCGAGATCGACTACCTCGCCCTGAACTTCACAGGCTTTCTCGGCAGGCCTGATACTTTTTTTGGATGGTTCGAGTGTTCAGACTCGGAGCTCACGCAGTACTGGTATGATGCAGCCTATACGAACGACATGTGTACAGATGTATTCCTCGAGGATAACACTGAGCCAAGGGATTCCGCGAGTCCAGGTTTGATTGGCGAACAGGTCATTCATGATGGTGCTAAACGCGATCGCGATCCCTACGTGGGAGACTTAGCTGTTTCAGCAAGGACCATGTATCTCAGCCATAACAATTCTGCCGCAGTGAAGAATGTGCTTGTTGACCTAGCGGAGCATCAAAGGAGTGATGGATGGATCCCACCTGCTAGCATGTAAGTACAGTTCCAGTGTCGCGACCATGTGTTTTCCCATATCCGACCACTAACGCAGAACAGTCAAAACTACACCCTAAACCTCTTTGACTATCCGCTATGGTGGGTGACCTGCAGCCTCGACCTTGTGCTATACACAGGAGACATCGACTACGCCAAAACGTACTACCCTAGCCTCATCTTCCTATTAGAACATTACTACTCTTGGAATACCAACACTAGCAGTGGACTCTTGTCCAAAGGCATAAAGGCCAATTCAGCTGGCTACGGCGACTACGCCTTCATACCTCGTACAGGAGAAGTCACTTACTACAATGCTCTCTACGTCGCTGCTCTCCGTGCTGGCGCCCAACTCTCGGAAATCGTAGATCGACAAGACTCGTACGCACGGCGCTGGACCGAGCGAGCGGATCTCGTGGCTGATGCCATCAATAAGAAACTTTGGGACGAAGAAGCTGGTGCTTACATCAACTCGCCTCAAGACGCCAGCACAACCTTCGGCCAAGACGGCAACAGTCTCGCTGTGTTGCACGGCATCGCCCCAGCTAGCCGCGCTACCAAAGCTCTCGCCTACCTCGACACCTTCCACCGCCAGCCCTACGGTAACGTCTTCTTCAACAACGACGTCCTAGGCCAGAACTTCTCAAAACGTGTGTACGGTTTCACCTCCTACTTTGAGATCTCGGCTCGTTTCGTTGCCGGACAGGCGGATTCTGCAATCGAGGAGATCAAGCGTCTCTATGGCTGGATGGCGACGCATGATCCTGGGATCACCATGTGGGAGGGCATCGGGCCGACTGGCTCGCAGTATGAGGGGCCCTATACGTCTGATGCGCACGGATGGTCGACTGGTGTGCTGCCGGCGTTGAGTAACTATGTCCTTGGTGTTATGCCCACTGGTCCTGGATTCAAGACTTTTACTGTGAAGCCTTACACTCCGGCGAATGTCACGTGGGCGCAAGGACAGGTGCCGACGCCGTATGGTCACATTTCTGTAAAGTGGCTGAAGGACGAGTCTGGTTTCCATATGAATGTTACCACGCCTAAGGGGACAGAGGCCACGGTGTCAGTACCGGTTCGTTCTCCGGATGATAGGGCCAGTGTCAATGGAGCCACGGCATGGTACAGAAGGGAGGGTGTTATGCGTGACGCGGCGTACAGCAATGGGTGGGTTAGTATTGCAGTCGCGGGTGGATTTAGCTACACTTTTGATGTCTGGCACTGAAACCGCGCTCGCAATGTGGTTACCAGGATATGTCAAGGCTAAGCTAGCACATGCAATGAACCCGTGATCATCCGTCCCTGCGCCAACTCGCTACCGGGGTAATCTTCCACTGTTTCACTCCCGCCTTAGACAGAGGAGGGGTGCAGAGAGCTCAGAGCGCCGAGCAATGTTCTTTTCTGAGCGGGTTATGGGATGGGTTGAGGTGTTGCATCTGCAAAGATCGAATGCAAGTCATGTTGCTTTGGGGAGAGTGTTGACCGCAGAATGTGTTTCTGAGACACACTATCATGTTGAAAGGAAACTGTGGTACACGCTCGTCCGGAACGTCTAAGCAGTCGAGGGTCTGGTTCTGAGGGGCGGCTGGGTTACTGGCACGAATCTACGACTTCATCGGAGATGAATGATATAAGGATCATTGAGTTCTATTATTAATTGGCTCACCTAGGTCCTAGTCCAAGACTAGGGTGACTACAGGTCCGAGCTAGAAGTCGTGGCCGACCTCGTCGTGGAAAGTACGGTAGCTGTAGGTTGTAGACGTGGTCCTGGCCCACCGGTAAGAGCATACTGTGGTTGCTGCGAGATTTGGCCATTGAACAGTCTTATGGTGAGAAATCTGTCCACAGCATCGAGCATATCCGTTCGTGGCGGAGGAAGCGACTCGCGTCAGGCACAGTATAAAGGCTGGTGCAATCCCATCTCCTGTACTTCTCATGTTGTAGGGCAGCACCCAAGACAAGCCGTTTCAGCAGTGCTGCAACTCGCAACCCTTCCATCCATCGACAGCTCAACTCCTGACTAATGTATGCCAATCTTAGCCAGTAAAATAATATTCCGTAGCAGTTCGATTCTTCAAAGCCCAAACTCCTCAAAATCTCTCGTCACACACGCCACCTGCGCGCGCTTCGCAGCTTCCGCCAGAAGATTAAAATCCTTCAAGTAAAATGATGCCTCGCTACCGGCACTACTCGACAAACTCGGTTGTCTTTGCGAGTGTGATTGTGGGTATTGTAGCGATTGCCTATATGATTGTGATTGCCGTGATTGTTCCTGTTGTGAGGCTTGTTGTTGTTGCGCGAGGAGAGCTTGTTGTGTTTGTGATCTAGTGTGAGGCGCGAAATATGTGTTTTCTTGGTGTGCTAGAGGTGATGGCATGGGAGCAGACGAGCCGGTGTAGTGGGAGAAGGACGGCATTGTTGTGGCAAGGAAGTCGTATGTGGCGATGGAGGAGGCGCTGGAGCAGGAGCTGGTGGAGGATGAGGCGCTGATGGATGGTCTGTGAGATGGGCTTGGGTCCATGCCTCGGAGGAGAGGCAGGGAGTTGTTGTTATGGAATGGTCAGAGCTGGAAGTCGGATTTATGTTTGTCCCAAGCTAACGTGGGATGTGTTGTTACGTGATGAGACAGACGGATAGAATTGTGTTGGTATGAGGTTGACGCTAAAGTTGACGTCTCCTGTGATGCGAGGGAACAAGCTGTTTATGAAGTATTCCGAGCAGGAACGATGAGACTGTTTATACCGAGGCGAATATGCTTTGCAGTCGAAGAGTGGAGGAGAGAAAAAGGTTATCTATGGCGGAGGGAAGGAGGGACGATCAAGGATAAAATCTGGGGGCGACAAGACATCAAACCTGGGGAGATGACTGAAGCCCACGAGATATGGAGCCTCTTTTTTCTCTTTTCTCCCAATCGTGAGCCTTCAGAGTAAGCGGTCTTAGAACGGGCTGTTGCAGGATGAGCTTATCGCGCTCCATCTCTCCGCAATAATTTCAAAAAACAAATGCCGGAAGACGGGGAATGACGTGCCTGCCATGTGAAGCGAGGTAAAAGCGCAGAAACGTGATCGGGTAGGAGCATTGGATGCATTTATCCTATATACCCGGGCATGCAAACCACTTTTCAAAGGGTCGATGATCGATCTATTTATCCTATCCTCGCCCCGTATATATCTGCCGTCAAAGGACGGATGATTTGTATACTTTTATTTCTTCGGGCGATCTATCATTTTTGACAAATATTAACGCAGAGGAGCAGCAGATCTCGGCAGTAGTGCTTCTGAGTTTCACAGGGCACAGGTGAACGTGATCAATGGGGTTTGGACATCATGACAAGAGAGATTGCACACCTGCGATGATCAGAAGCAGTGTATTACTGCAAATCTTTCTATTGATTTTATTCCATAAGATGTATTTCTTACAAAAACCTGGAACGAGCCTCACATGTTATGCACCCGAAATCGATATATCGATAGAGTTAGTGACCTTAGAAAAACTTTTGATACGACGGTTCTTACGCATCGACATCACTCCTAATCTACCCAATATCATTATACAAACCTTCTTCTATGGCTTTAATCTGTAACGCCAGGAATCGAGAGTATATCCTGACGAGCGCAAGGTTTCCACCATTGAACCACAACCTAGGATGTCCACTAGGTCGCCACATGGCGTTCATCTCTCCTTCCTCGTCCAGGTCCCATACATCCTTTGCCTTGTCTGCCACTTTGTCCCCGAGTACCTTTCGCAACGTGGTCCTCATATTGTCGTAGCCTGTTGCTAGAACGATGATATCTGCTTCCAGTTTTCTGCCGTCTGCTAGTATCAAGCCGTGTTCATATAGCCCTTTGATGCCTTCAGGACTTCCGACGACTTTGATCTTGCCGTCCACAATCAGTTGTGACGCGCCAACGTCAAT
>Ga0181471_100360_pt1 | contig 15053 bp, 14 predicted proteins | sample InSIn5gowninarea_FD_119083 | JGI IMG/M metagenome (GOLD analysis project Ga0181471, IMG submission 119083) | Clean room microbial communities from NASA Spacecraft Assembly Facility at Jet Propulsion Laboratory, Pasadena, California, USA -... ...
CGGTGAAATGCTGGCGGCGGTATATCTTCCAGACTTCACTAGACAGAGCGTACCTACCCCAGTCCTAGAAGACGGCAAAGATTGTGGTAATACGGAAACCGGGAAAGCCGAACTACACCTTAGCAAAGGCGTACAGGCCGATCTCACTACTACAGACGCTGAGTAAGGCTCTAGAACTAGCTATTGCTAGGAGGATATCTTACCTTACGGAGACATACAACCTTCTACCGGAAAATCACTTCGGAGGTAGGCGGCAGAGATCATGCGAGCAGGCACTTAATGTACTCGTAGAGAAGGTCCACGATGCTGGCCGAAGAGGAAGAGTCCTATCACTAGTCACGTTCGACGTTCAAGGAGCGTTTAACGGAGTCTATACGGACATCCTTTGCCAGCGCTTACAACAGAGATGGATACCAAGAGAGATTGTTAAATGGATGAGAAGCTTCTGCTCAAACCGTAAAGCCGCGGTTATGGTAGGCAAATATACATCCGAAGTCCAACAAATAGAGCATCCGGGCCTTCCTCAAGGCTCACCCCTCTCACCAATATGCTTTGACTACTATAACGCAAACCTGGTGGAAGGTAAGATTGATGGAAAAGGAGGAAGCCTAGGGTTTATCGATGACTATTCTGCATGGGTAGTAGGCCCCTCAGAAGGGGAGAACACTATCTTGATCCAGAATACTATCATACCAAGGGCTACAAAATGGGCAGAGGAAAGCGGTGCCATCTTTGAAGCAGGAAAGACAGGATTTATCCACTTTACCAAAAAGCGCATTACAGAGCCTATTGCCCTCGACTTCAATGGGGCCCTAGTGCCACCTCAGGACTCTGTAAAACTACTAGGGGTGGTGATGGACAGTAAGATGTCAATGAGAGAACACATCCGGAAAGTTACCACAAAGGCATTAAAAGTAGTAGGAAGTATCAGGACCCTTCGAGACCTACACCCAACGTAAAAGAGACAACTATACCGGAGTGCCGTAGTCCCTATAACCGACTATGCAGCTTCAGTATGGTATGCGCAGGGCAAGCACGGCACAAAGGACCATGTAAAAGATATCGCCAAAGTACAGTCCCAAGGAGCAAGTATGATAACTGAGGCCTTTAGAAACGTATGTCTTAAGGTCGCTCAAGCAGAGGCTCAACTAGAGCCAGTTGAGCAGAGGTTAGCGAGAAAGGTCATCCGACACCTAGCTACTCTCACTACTTTACCATTGACAAACCCGGCTGCGAAAGTAACAAGGAAGACTCTCACGCAAGGAAAGAAACATCTATCCCCACTACGGGTGACATGGGACCAGTACTACAAATACCTTGCACGGGAGAAAACATTTAAACTCACCCAGGAGACAACGTGGTGTAAACCTACATGGACATCATTTACCCGTGTAAAGGTAGACTACTCAGTGGAAGAGGCAATACGTTTTCATTCTACAACAGGAGGTCATCATAACCTATACACGGATGCATCGGTAAGGAACGGACTATGCGGCGCGGTAGTAGTACGAGGAACACACCCGTATCAGTGCATTCGTGCAGAAACAATAGGGTACGAAAGGTATTGCTCAATTCTCACTACTGAAGCTACAGCACTAGTATATGCAATTCGTCATATAGTCAATACGGCGAATAAAAGGGTACAGCAATACATCTTTACCGACTCAAAGGCCGTGCTAGATCTAGTAGTAAGAGGAGAGAAAGGGGGTATTAACAGTAGCACATACACCACGCTGCTTCAACTTCTTCGTATAGTCTCGTCCGACGGGCTATATGTTACCATCCGATGGATACCGGCACATAGAGGTATTCAAGGTAATGAGAGGGCTGATCAGATCACAAGAGATATGACAACTATAGGTCGCCTCCCAAAAGAAGCTAGTATCATAGAGAAGAGAAGGCTACTAAAGGTCCTTGACAAAGTAGCAGTAACAAGGACTACAAAGACATACACAAAGGGAAAATACGGTAAATTTACGTGGAAGCTAGATGGTGCCCTCCCAGGACGGCATACGCAACAGCTCTATAGAAACCTTAGTAGCGACCAAGCTAGAATCCTAGTACAGGCGAGAACAGGCCACAACCATCTCAATGTGTATAAGGCAAGATTGAAGGTAAATGACTCAGGAATGTGCGAATGTGGAGAGGGAATAGAGGATATTCAACATCTTCTTATACGATGCCGCTTATGGGCTGAGCAGAGAGAGAAGTTAAGGCAAGTAGCTAAAGATAGGCTTAACGACGTGTCCTTTCTTCTAGGAGGGTGGAGTGCAAGGAGGGAGTGGCGTACAGGAAAGCCAGTAGATGGAGACAGAGTAAAGTGGAAGCCGAACCTAGCGGTAGTCAAGGCTACCGTGCAGTTCCTGCAGAGCACGGGCCGGATGGCACTAAAGGAAGTCAGTGGAAGGGAGGGAGAGAAAGTAGGTGGTCGAGAGAGGAGAGAGTAGAGGAGGGGTGCCACTTCTCTACTAGAAGAGGGGCAGATACAGCCGATTGTCGACTTGCCAAAGCGGTGGTGTATGGGCAAAGATGATTTCCTAGAAATCATCTGTGTAGAGGAAGGGAGAAAGGAGGGGCAACGGTAAGGAGGGGGTTTACTGGTAGATAGTTAACATTTCAGACGTGAGAGTGATGGGAAGACTATGGTAGTGTTAGGTAACTCAGGACGGCTCATAGGGGCGGTTTGCCCTCAGATAGCCTGATGAATTAATCAATCAATCAATCAATCATAGTAGTTAGATAACGTAACACTCCCTACTACGCGCGTGCTTAATTATTCTATACAAACATGTAACGCAAACGTGCTACTCTTAACCTTCTATATATAGCTATATATAATGTTCTAATATAGGATGACCGTTAACTATAAACTAAATGTTAACGAACCTTAAACTAATATTATAAACTTAGGTTATGTGTTCTACTCTCATTTTTCGCTTATCTCTAGATATCTTATTAGCGGTTAGTTTTAAATAATTTATAATGTATACAATTTTAATTTTAGATTAATCCGAGCACGGAAATGTTAACTAAATTAACAACCTTTTTATAGATAAATGAACTCGACGGTGGTACAAGTCATGGTTTAAGTTTCTAGTAAAAGCAAATAAATGGAGTTCATTTGTTTGTGGTATGCAAGTTAGGGCTAAAAGACGATGGGTTTCAAGACGTGATAGACGAGGACGCGACGCATTACGGTAAGAGAGTTATACAATGTCCGGCACATCTACGTGTGAGGAAATATTGGTCTATCTAAACAGGTAATACCTGATTGAGGAAGCTTGCAGTAGCATTAAAGGCAAGAAGTGGGAACCTCGCCGATTCTCTCATCAACGGTAAGCTTAGAAGGAAGCGGACACTGCACGGTTGAGATTCGAAGTGTAAGCAACAGGGAATGGAAAGGGAGAAGAGTCGCGATGCGTTCTCGGAGGTGGAGGGAAGGCAACGCACTACAAGGAGGCAACATGTGGGGAAGAAGTGGAGGAGCGGGAACAGAACGCGTTACGCGGACGCAACATAGGGGCGGGCGAGAGGATGGGCGGGAAGGCGACGCGTTACGGGGCGGAATACTTGAGTAGGTTGGACTACGGGTGTATTAATACAAGCGGAAAGAGAGAAGCAGTATAGACATAAGGGATTTGAGTGGTGGAAGAGAATTTAAAGATTAGACACTAGGCAAGAATTGAGGAAATTATTTGGTAAAAATGCAGAATTCATCGACGATGTTAGACGAATGGTACAATAGATGCATAATTATGTAAGGGAAAAGATAGAAAAGATTATAGAAGTTAGAGATGGCAAGAATGCAATAATTTAACAGAGATGAATTCAGAGAGGATAAAGAGAAATTTTATAGGTAATAGAGAGGATTCAGTTTAAAAGATTCTCGGGTTAGAAGTTTTGTAAAATCTTACAAATAATTTGCAATTTATGAAGAAGATTATTATAGGAGGACTAGTAAGATTTAAAGGAATCAGGAGCGAGAAATGCCAGTATAAAGAGATGTTCTTTAGCCTGTATAGGGGCGGCAATTCAAGCAATTCGAGTTGAAGAGAAGAAGTAGAATTACACAGATGATAAAGTTAAAAAGATAGGATTTTAGCGTGGAAGAGAAGGATTAGATAATAAGGAAATTAGGAAACAATGGTTAAAACAGAAGATAGTTTTATTTGAAGTAGAAATTAGTGGATTATATAGATTTATTTATTTATTTATTTAAGAGTAGTCGTAGGATATGGACAGATCTAAGAATAGAAGAGTGTGATTAAAAAACAGTAGTATTAATGAAGTTGTAATCAAGATAGTAAGAGATAGTTGATAGAAGAAAATACAGCTACAAATAGTAATTGAGTAGAGTATATTACATCAGACGTTTACTTATAGCAGTAGGCAGATTTATAGACTTAAAGCTTAGTAGAAGACAGCCAGTAATTGGTATTTAGACAAGCAATAGAAGAGTTATTGGTTAGATTTAGTTCTAGGTAGTAGTTGAAAGAGAGTTATGCAAAAGATATAGTATTTAGTAGACATAAACTTAGTGAGTTTTGAATGTATTGTATATATGATTTAACATATTTAGATATATAGTATAAGTAGGTAGAGTTAGGCAGTAGATTTAAGCAAGATAGTTTTAAAAGTAAAATTGGAATTATAAGAAGCAGACGATTTAGAATGAGAAAGTTAAAGTTAAATAGTGTTTATTGGATTAAGAGAGGTGTTTAAGTAAAAATTAGTTACCGAAATGAGATTATAGATCAGGTATAGAGTAAGAGCAAGTATCTTAACAATAAGATAAGAGTGAATTATTAGATAAGAAAGACCTTAGATTTTGGGCAGAATATATATGTAATAATCAGTATAGATAGAGTTAGAACAAGGTGAGAGGAGAGTATAATTGCAAGAAGGTGGACGTTTAGAACAGGATTAAAGGGTAGAAAATAAGAGAAGGCAAAGAGAGGAAAGAGTGTAGGGTAAGAAAGAGAGGAGTAACGGGTGAGAAGGAGCATAAGGGAGTTTGACGCAGTCGACAAGAGGAGAAAGTTAGTTGATTAGTTAAGAGATTTAAATGAGGGATTGATATTAAGAGTACAATAGTATAGTGGAAGGAAATTTCTTCAGCTCTCTCATGTAGAAACAAATAAAATCAAGGAAATATTCATGATCATTTTCTTTTCAGCTCTCTTCAGCTGCTGATACTTCAAACCACAAAAGAATTTATCCAAAAGGTTGTGGTTATGGATTACAGTCGTCCCGGCCATCTCATCTCGTTATGCTGAACGCTTACTCTTACTCGCAACATGTCAATTGCTCGCATCCCGTAGTGCGGCAGCCGATCTGGCAAGTCGTTCCTGCGTGGACTCTTTTCTGCACAGCTCCTGCCACATCAGATGTCCGCTCGTTGATGGTCGTGAACGAAGGCACAAGCTCTGGTTGAAGTGTAGCAGAATGTATCCCATAAGCATGCAGACAAGCATTGATCGTCTTCGCCAATTGCATAAAATCACTCAAAGATTCCACCACAACATGAGCAGAAGCGATTGCCTTCTGCTGGTTCAAGCGCCACAAATGCAGTTCGTGCACAGTAACGACGCCTGGTACAGTCTCCAAATCGTGCTTGACATCTTGAGGATCGACATCGAGCGGCACAGATTCCAGCAAGATGGTGCCCGATCGCTTGATCAGGGGCAAGGATGAGAGAAGAATCATGAAGGATATCGCCATACTGACAGCTGGGTCCGCGTAGTATCTAGCCTCAAAGCCTGACTTCCAGATGACTGCTCCAGCGATAATGACGCCCAGATTGTTAGCAGCATCGCCCGCAACATGTACTAAGACACCTATCAAGCCAAGGTCATAGCTCTTGCCACTGGTGCTCCTCGATCTTGTTTCGTGGCGATGAGCGTCATGACTATTGCGCGGAAAGGGCGAAACGTCTGGCCCCTGTAGTTCGATAGGCTGATCCGCTGACGTAGAGGCAGTATGGTCGTGGTCATGCTCATGGAGAAAGCTGGCGCTGATAACATTGAGAGTGAAGCCGACACAACCGACGATGAGCACAAGCTTGGGATTATTCACCTCTGTCGTGGGGTATTCAGTCAGCAATGGAACCACGTTTGCGATGGACAAGAAGTCCGAAAAGGACGACATACTTTCGAGGAAGATGAAGCGCTCAATCGATTGCAGAAAAATGCTCACGCCTAGAGCGAAAAGGAAGACACCATTAAAGAAGGCGCCAAGGAGATTCGCCCTTTGCCACCCGAATGTCAAACCTGGAGGCGAATCTGTTCGTTCGGAGGCCTGCAGTACAGCGAAGAGTCAGTGTGCTGTGTTCTGTGCAGACAGATATGCTGCATGCTTTCATTGCTTGTACCTTGAAGGCCGCGTACGAAATGATGAAGCCGACAACGTCATTCAACTTTGGACAGGTCAGCTAAATAACAGCTTATCTTGCACTGTGCTTCAAGCGAGACACAAATGGAACTGCATACATAATGAAACGCGTCTGCGATGAGCGCAATTGAGCGAGTGTAGAATCCAACTGAATGATCATGCTACAAGTCAGCAGGTGGCCACAGGACCCGCGACATCCAACAGATATCGGAACAACAAAAGAACTTGCCTCCAATCTCGGCCGCGAAAAAGGAGAGGGAAATGGTGATGATGACGAGCAATCTTTGCGACTTGGTCAAGCTGTGCATGATGAGTGAGGTAGGGCAAGGCTTGCGGATAAATATAAGGTGATAAGGCAAAGTCAAAGACAGTAATTGAATGGGGTGAGCCAAGTTAAAGTTCCAGCACAGCCCAGCCCAACCCAGCTCTGATCATTATGGCACGCATGCGGAAAACATTCTTTGGGCAGATTATATAATCTAGTGACCTCGAGCAAGTCCCATGTCTGGTAGTTCGAGGGAGGACACTTTCGACCGAGGTGAGCATCTGGTACAGCATCTTTCACCTCTTTCCTCAAGCTCCTTTTCCCCCGGCTCCGCTCCACCCCACTTCTCCAGTCCTCAGACATGTCTGACCACACCACCTCGCTGTCGCCCTGCGTAACACGTACTGATAACGTCAGTGATGTGCTCACCTCTAGCGCCTTTGCTCCTAGAACTTGCTGCGATGGTAGGCGTCTTCGCTCTTAGTGATGCAAAGCCTAGACTAAGACTGGACGTAAAGATCAGTGCTTGGAGCGTGTAGCTATGCGCGAATGCGCCTCTCAATGTAAAGAGTACGAGAATGAGAATGAGAATGAAGAGAAGAACGTGTCCATGATCGAGTCTGACGTCCAGAGTCTGACATCAAGTGGTTTTGCGGACGAGGAAAGACCTACTCAGCTGGCTGAGCCGCAAAGGTCTAAAGCGCAAACACGCGTGCATAACACGTAAGCACAATGCAAACGAGCGATATGGTGCTATGCTTGCACGATGGAGCAACCAAGGCAAGGCCTATAACGTCAACGGCGTCGTCCAAGGAATCTTGGACGAGGCGAAGTACCTTCTATGCCACATGCCATGGATAGCGGCTAGGAACTTGATCATCTGCTTCTGGTTCTTCGCCGTCTACTCTTCAACCTTGATGTACGCCGCCCTCTTCCACCGCCACGAGATTGCAGTCGGCTTCAAGCAGCTCCTCCGTAAGAACAAAGTGACATCACGGATCTCACCAAGGATGTCCACGGGAGACTCATAGGCGCATACAAAGAAGTCCCTGCATGGTGGTACATGAGTATCCGCGCCATCGTGGCCGCTCTTGGTATGGCCTATATCGGTGTATGGGAGACATGTACTGTCCCCGCCGTCGTCATCTTGGGTATCGCCCTCGCTTTTGTATTCATCAATCCCGTGTCCATCGTCACCTCCATCACCGGTATTCAAGTTACTCTCAACTTTATCGCCGAACTCATTGGGGGCGGTTTCATCACGGGCAACGTCCTCTCCATGAACTTCTCCAAAGCCTTTCGATACATTACCACCGCCCAAGCCGTCTACTGTCCAACGACCTCAACCCCGCCCACTACTGCGAGCTCCCTTCGCGAACAACCTTCTGGGTACAAATCACCGCCACCTTCATCTCAGCCTTCGTCTGCACCGATGTCTTCGACTAAAAAATGCACCTCAACGGCATCTGCACCGCCGCTGCTCATGGGCTTTCACCTGCTCGGGTATCAATAACCTCCTTATCGCCGCTGTCTTCTGGGGAATCCTCGGCCCTCACAAGCTCTTTGGCGCTGGTTCTAACAACCTTTTACTTCTCGGCTTCCCCAACGGCGCCGTTCTCCTATCATTGAATACTTAGGAAGAAAGCACAGCCTCAAAGTTGTTTTACCCACTAATTCCACCCAGTGCTCTTCTACGTCGGTGGTCTGCTCCGTTGCCTTACAACTTCTCCTACTATCTCCCTGCCGTCGCTGTCGCATACGTCTCGTGGCTGTACAGCAAGCCCCGCTAGCTGGCGTTCTGGGCAAAGTACAACTGGTGGGTTTCAACCCCGTCGAAACTATAATGACGGGACGGAAGTTTCGCTATCACTCTCTTCAGCGTTCTTGCCGCCGCTTTCCAAGCTGGTGTCGCTCTGTCGGCTGTCATCATCTTCTTCTGCTCCAATACACCGAAGTCATCTTCGAGTGGTGTGGCACAGACGTCTCGAGGGATGTGAGGGTACGGCTTGCAGACGCTTCAACGTCAAGATGGACCTACCTGCTCAAGGATACTTAGCCCGCCAAAGGGACAGTTCCCTTGGCGAAAGAAAGGTCGGGATGGTGTTGGGGGTGGTGTGTTTGAACTGATATGAAGGATGTTGCAAAATGTTTGCATGATTTGATATAGTCACTGTTTGTGAATAAACATATTCTGCTCGTACCCGGGTCGCTCTTGATATGTATTGCCACTGTCTGTCGTCTTGCTATTGATTTGTCACTCGAGCTGCCTTGTTCGTATTGTTGAGAGACAAGTTAGTGTTGTCAATATATCCGGACATGTAACGCTTCATTTTTCACGCTTTGCTGTGGGAATGCATTTGTGACTACTGATATTGAGTGGGGAGTACTTTCCCCAGCATACCAGCATGTATCGTACAAGATGGCACGGCGTGACAAAGCTTGCAATTACATTGTTCTCGATCGAATCACCAAATCAATCGAGGATTGGTGCCGGTATCTATGCGAAAGATGTGTCCTACAGACGTCTAAGAAGTCTCAGAACATTATCTACTGAGGCGAGCGACAGGAAGAGCCGCTTGTATTATACATATATTCACCCTGTCGATAACAAACGAAAAAGAAGGGGTCACTTGCATCGACCAAAAGACTTGTCTTTATTGATCAGTCATACGGGTCACTTGGTCAGTTATATTGCCTCTCCCAGCTCCGCCTGAAATTGCCTAGCTCATTCTTCACTACATACACAACTTCGTTCTCAATCAATCCGAAACGACAAAATTGCTGTATCCTATTGGCTCGAGATTCTGTGGCTCTGACTGCATTCATTGTGGCAGACGCGAAGCCGATGTCAAGCCAGTACCAATCATCAAGACAAATACAGATAAGTTCAAATAATCATCATAAAAGATTCCGTTTATGATGAATCTATGCTAATTGACACCATTCATGCGAGGGTATCCTACTCCGACCATGGAGGTTCATAAACCTCATCATCATCTCCACTGTCAGACGTCTCAACAGACTCATAATCGTTGTCCAAGTCAATGCCGTCGTAATAGCGCAGAGTCACCACTCTAGACTATTAAGACATGTTAGCGAAGAACTTGCGAGGAACTTGAAACGCGCACAGGAGTTGTCGGAGACATACCATCTTCACTCTCCTCCTCAGCAGCCGACGAGTAGCGGCGTTCTCATCACCAGATCAGTGTCAGCAAGTGAAGCAACAGCTACTAAGACTCAACTCACATGCGAGCACGCCGAAGCAAGACAGTGATCTCACGCTGGCGCGTAAGAGCCATGTCGCGTGTAGCCTGATCAGGAGTATGGCCAGACTGAGAGAAGTGGAGACGGTAATTTAAAGAAAGCTGTCACCTCGTTGGTGTGATGATCAGGAGTCTAGAAAGAGTCAGCTGCGATACATATGCGAAGTGCCATCGAGCACTCACCTCTCTGCACTCTTCAGAAGCACGACGACCACGAGCACAGTACACATAAGGACGATCGGCATCCTAACGACAGCGCATAGCATCCTCGTTGACAGTACCATGTAAGGTAGCATCTTGATGATCGGCAGAAGATTGAGAGGTTGAGTGGTTGACAAGCTCGTTGTCGTAAAGGACGCAAGGAAGACCACCGCGGTCAAGAGACAGATCAATAAATTGCTCGAGAGTTGCAACCAGCAACCTTCTTATTGAACTGTCGAATAAGATTAGGATCGCGTGCGGGAACATTACGAGCTGATCACCTAAAGCACTAGCTTTGGCGACAGGCTTCTTCACACCAGAATAAAGAGCAGAACCGTGATGAGTCTTCACAGGAGAGACAGTCTTCACAACAAGTCAACGATCATAATGAAATCATCACAAAAGCGCAGTCGCGTGGCGATCTACTTACAGAAGTGGTTCTTGCCATCTTGTATGAGAAGAAGACACGAAAGTGTTACAATCAGAAGTGTAGTACGCTGCGAAGCGTGAAAGAAAAGGTGATGGAGAAAGTTGATAAATGAAGATGGAGAATAGTAGAAAGATGAAGCTACTTATAGCCCTCAATGACTCATTCACTGCGACTACGTGGCAGGAAAGTGATGTTAAGAAGGCTGGTTGCGAAGCTGGTGATGGTAGGCCAATGAAGTAACAGCGCTTATTGAAATGGCAACGTTCAGCTAAGTTTCAGCTCGAGTTTCAAACGATATCGCTCACGTGACAGGAATTCTGAAACACGGGTTCCTGGGCCACTGGCCACTTGCAACTTTTGCAAGCGGAACTCATGCGAATCACCCAATTCTCCTCTAGGCTAATCTACCTTGCAACAACGTTTGCGCATTGCATGCCCTGGATTGACATCAGCAACAAGTGAAGACGAAGCATCTGAGTGCAAACGATCTCTCTACACAATCTGTGTCTGACGTTGAGGGCAACATCCTTGAAGAGGGGCGTGTTGTTACGGACCTTGCGCAGGCTCCTCGCAGAGACCTCGCATGCGCTACGCTTGGTAATACATTGACACAAGATAAGTGCCTCCATGATCCTCCGCAGTATGCTAACCAGTATTGACGATCGGGTGTAGTCCCACAAGTGCTCAATACCTTTCCCACACGTGCACCTCTTTTCACCATCTGCGTGGTGCGGCAAGAAGTGACACTAGTATAGCTAAACTATCCTTCCCAGTTCCCCTAACGAGGTAGTGTTACCTGCTGACGACTACAGTTACAGCTGATGTTGTAGCTGATGCTACTCCTCATTCGGCTAAGAACGTGCGTGAAGAAAGAGCTATAATACGCGGAATACATTGCGAGGCAAGTGTACTTGTATCATGTAGCATGCCGTACGCATGCGCATCAGGTGCGAGAGGATGGTGTAGCTTTGTAGCTTCAGCATATAGACCCTTGTTATGCCTCGAGGTCTCTGTCCTGATTCCGCAAGGAGCAGTTCTACTTCCAATAAGGCAATCGACATCGACGTCGTACATACCATTTCTACAATACAATGCTTTAGCATCCTTTGCCTCTCTTTTATGCGTTCACGTTATCCATTGTCCTTAACATAAGCGTCATTAACAATCGTCAAGCTCTGCTTGGCATTAGGCGTCGACCTCTCCTAAGCAAAGAGCCGTGCATTAAATAGTTTAGTAATAGCTTAGAGTCTCAAGTGTTAGTAATACTTTCTACTTTAGAGAAAATAGTTGTCTGCCTCTAGAAACCTACATCTTAAGATTGACCTTAGATTAGATAGAGATACCCGCTGAACATGAGCACATTAATAAGCAGTGAATTAGAATACAATAGAGATTGCCCTAGTAATGTTAAGTAATGCAGCAAAAGCTTAGAATTAAAATCTAGAAAAAGCGCAACGTTTAATATATAGAGGACATTTTAGCATCAGCCACGTTCTAAGTTTCTTAGAATAGGACGTTCTTAAAGGTGAGCACTCTATCTTTAATTAAGTTGTTATTGCTATGTAAAACTTCTTTAATAAGATAAGTTATTCAAGAATGCAGCTCTAAGTAGGAGGTAAATTTCTTCTAGAGCTAAATAATAGCTAGAGACTAATAGCGCACAAGTAGAATAATTAAAAGATATAAAGCACTTTAGAAACAGAATTGAAAAGCACATAAAATGATTAATAGAAAAGCTTAAGGTGCTAGACTTAGTCTCTGCTCTTTAGTATTAAGAGTAGGCTAGTATGAATTTAAATAGTCTAATGAAGACCTTGAAAATGTAGCTCTTCTAAGACTATTATAGCCTGAGATGTAATGCGCATAACTTCTAGACTTTCTAAAACGGTGCCGTTCTACCTACGCACTTCTAAGAGTGCGTAGAAGTAATATATTTCTTAGAAGAAGGTCTATTTCTAGATCTTCTCATTAATTAGTCTATTTATTAATCGACTCCATACTATGCATACATAATTCCTTGTGCCCTCTATTACACTTATATCTATTATAGCATATACTATTGCTATTGCTTCTACTATAAGGGAAAAGTAGTACTTTTTATATTCTACTATTTCTATCTTTATACATTTATATAGGCACTTTTCTCCTACTACTTAGCTAACTGTAATCTTACTTTCATCTTGCTATAAGATGAATTCTCTTTTAGGGTATTCAAGATTTTGCTTAGCTTCCGTTAAACATAAGATAAATTACTAAATTTTATACATTGCTCTTAAGTTTAAATAGAGTGAGTGTAAATCTATTGGTCATAAACGGTTCTAAAATCGTGTAAAAATAACTCAGAATGAGTATGGTAAGAGAGTATGAAGTAGGTGGTTAAGGTTTGAAGTTCATCGATACATCACGGACCCGGGTCGATATCAGAGCTGAAAACTGTTAGCGCCACTTGGGTACTCCGGTACCTTGCTACTTGGGTTACCTTCCGCTAGCCCTGATTCATCATCACAGCATGTGCCTGCGAATTCGCAACAAACGTGTTCGCTACACCCCCACTTGCTACCAATCTATCATCCCTAGAGCACGCCCTCATCCTCTTTATCTCGAACTCTCTCTTCCCGATCACTAGTACAATAGCTTCCATTCTTCGCCTTCCGCCTTCATCATGTCCGAACGCACCGGATCACTACCGCCTTGCCTAGCATGCGCTGGATCGAACACAATGTTATCCTCGCAGATTCCGCTAATATCTTGCTGTGATGGTATGTGCTCCGCGACCACATCTAGGAAATTACACCTCTGATCGCAAGCATTGGACTAACACCCATCGCTAAAGCACGGTGCTTGGAGCGTGTAGCTTTGCGTGAATGTACAGCTCACTGCGAAGACTTTGAGGAGAAAGAGAGGAATTTGACGATTACCGAGTCTGCCGCCCAAATGGTGACGCCCAATGATGTTGTCAGGCACGAAAGGAACGATCATCTTGTCAGCCAGGGGAAGATAACTCATCCTGTGGAGAACAGAAGCTTGAAGCGTAAACGCGCTTGTGTATCACATACTCGCAATGTGAGGGAGCGCTATGGCACTTTAATTGCACAATTTGGCTGCATTTGTAAAGAACTCATCTCAAGAAATCTGGAGCCTTGCTGCATGAGTACACCTCGACTTAGTGGGGTTGTGGATAAGGAAGCGGATAAGTGCTGCGGTGGCGATAAGGGCGAGGTCAAGAGTAAGGATAATCTTACACAAAAGGAAGCCTCGTGCTCTGCAGACGACCTCAACAATTTGACTGACTGCGAAGTGCCAATCATCGACGATAGAGACTCCGGCGAGAAGGTTTGCGCGACACGTACTGGAACGAAGTGCTGCAGTAGCAAAATAAAGGCCGAGACTTGCGACACCGCAACCGCTGCTTCCACCGAATCCGAGAGAAGAGCTACTTTCACCGACCCCGAGGGAACAGCTGATACTAAGGAGCATGTTGTGCTTGATGTCCAGGGAATGACATGTACTGGTTGTGAAACTAAGCTTGAAAGAGCCCTTGGCAGTATTCCGGGCATTTTCAATATCAAGACAAGCATTGTCATGCTTCAAGCCGAACTCGATCTCGACATACACGTCACATCCGTTGACAAGATCATACAGGCCGTAGAGACGTCCACTGGCTTCAGATGCTCGCCTCGTAACACTAAAGGGCAGGAGATTGAAGTGATCGTTAGTGGAGATGTAAGGACTTTCGTTAATCAGACATATCCGGCAGGTGTCATCCAGATGAGAGCAGTCGACAAGCATATTGTATGCATTACATTCGATGCGCACATCACTGGTGCTAGAGATATAATTGCTCATCCTAGCCTTGGCTCGCCTCTTCAGCTCGACCCGCTTCGTGGCATAGCTGAGGTTGACATCGGCCGAAAGCACGCTTACAACATGGCCTGGCTGACATTACTCTCCGCTTTTTTAACAATTCCAGTGCTCGTCCTTGCATGGGCTCCACTGCCTGAACGTCCGATTGCTTACGGTAGTGCTTCTCTAGCCCTTGCTACTATTGTGCAGGTGGTGATTGCTGGCCCATTCTACCCGAGCACTTTGCGTTCACTTCTATTCACTCATGTTATCGAGGTTGATCTTCTTATAGTCCTGAGTACTTCAACAGCCTACGTTTTCTCGGTTGTGTCCTTTGCGTATACATTGGCGGGGCGACCTCTTTCGACGGGCGAATTTTTCGAAACAAGTACACTATTGGTCACTCTAATCATGGTAGGAAGACTGGTGAGCGCTATTGCGAGACAGAAAGCTGTGGAATCAGTATCAATCAAATCCCTCCAAGCCAACAAGGCAATGATCTGCTCAGCAGATGGTCAAGTCAAAGAAACCATCGATGTTCGCCTCTTGCAATACGGCGACTACTTCAAGGTCCTTCCCGATTCCTGTATCCCTACTGACGGAGTAATACTCGACGGCATCACGGAAGTGGATGAGTCCCTCGTAACAGGTGAATAGAAGT